>Ga0137387_10000547_pt1 | contig 16460 bp, 8 predicted proteins | sample SagtaG_3_FD_104909 | JGI IMG/M metagenome (GOLD analysis project Ga0137387, IMG submission 104909) | Vadose zone soil microbial communities from Angelo Coast Range Reserve, California, USA - Sage2_R_115_16 metaG | ecosystem: Environmental > Terrestrial > Soil > Vadose zone > Saprolite | place...
AGTTCTCCCAAATCGCCGCAGATTTGAAGAGGTAGAGGAATGCTGTCATTTGAGAATGGCAAGATGCGCTCTGGGAAAAAATGTGGGAACAATTTGGGAACAATAGTGCCCAAACACCCCCTAATATCACGTAACAAGACAGAGGCAAAAGCAAGACAAGTCAACAGGATACACGGTTTAACTCTCGGTTGACATGGTAGAGGTCTGCGGTTCGAGTCCGCACGGGCCTACCATTTCATTGCGGTGGACCTAACCACGTTTTCGCCACACTGTTTTTAGCGATTCCGTACCGCTCTCGGTACCGCTGAACATCTTTTTTCTCGGATGGTCGGCTTCGCTCCGTTAAGGCGCGTCGGGAGGCTATGCGTCAGCGAACTTTCTCTTCGACCCGGGTGAAAGCTGAAGCTGGACTATTGCCTAACTAGAGAAAATATCGAATCTGAAGTCAAGCTCATCCTTTGGAAGATTCAAATACCATCTACTCCGACAGCAGCGTTCGGCGTCTGCCTTCCTAAGCCGACGAGGGAATGCCGCCCTCACAGATCGGGAAATATAATTTCAAACTGAAATATCACCGGGAAATTCCGAAAAGCGATTGACTGGGCCCCGCCCAGACAGGGACGGAAGGAACTTGAAATGAGCGATGATAGGGGTGCGTGAGAATGCGGCAAGCTACGGCCCGAAGTCCTCAATGGTGCTTTCCGAAGCCCGTCGAAAAGCGTGGGTCCGAGGTAGCGGACAGGTCAGTGATGACGTCTGTTGGCAACGACAGCGATCTCGATTAGGAGACTGCAAGGTTTCGCGCCTCGGGCCGCGTTCTCCACGCAAGGAGAAAATGATGGCGAAGAGACGAGAGAAACGAGAGTGCAGAGCCGTTGTACTGGAGCCCGATGCTGCGGGGGTTGACATCGGGGCAGAAGAAATCTACGTGGCTGTTCCCCCCGATCGTGACGAAGAATCCGTACGCATGTTCAGCACCTTCACCTGCGATCTGCATGCTCTGGCGGATTGGCTCGTGCAGTGCCGGATTCGCACGGTGGCGATGGAGTCCACCGGCGTGTACTGGATTCCAGTGTTTCAAATTCTGGAAGCAAGAGGTTTGGAAGTCTACTTGGTCAAGGCGCCGTGCCGAGACCGTTTTCCACCAGTCTGAGGAACACGCCCGGCGACGAGCAGAGATGAAACTCCGCAAACACGCTGCCCTTCTCGGCTTCCAAGTCATACCGCTTTCAGCAACATCAGCAACTTATCCTATGAGTTCCTTAGGAGAGGAATAAGAAATGGTCGACTATGGCACAATTCTTCTTGCCAGCTCTTGAACCGCTAGTAACATCTGGACCGCGACAAGCGAATGTCCCTCAACTCAAATTACAAGATGTTGGTGAATTCGGTAGCAAGGCGCAGGACATTGGGCTCCAGCAAAAGATTTTGCTGATGACCTGGTATTTCGCGGACTTCCAGGTTCCCATTGAAAACATGTTTCCAGCCCAGGTACTGGTCGGCAGCCAATCCGGACATCTGTTTGCTGGCGCGAAAGAGGACAACCCGGCCCCCGTAGGGACGCGGAACCCAGGTTTTGAGGGCTTTTTCATGTACCTTGCCAAGAGTCTCCAGGATGTACTGCATGGGCAACTGCGTGGGATCCAGGTGTTCGCGGCCAGTCAGGCTACCTACAGCGATGGCGATGCGCGCACGCACGACACCCGATACGTAACGAAGCTTATCCACGATGTAGCCCTTATTGCCATATAGCAAATTATCTAATTCGAGGCTGATTCGCTTGGTCGCCCGATACCATGCGCGCTGGAAGACCGAGGTGCCGGGCTTAAAACGCCAGGCTTCGGGATGCACCGATTGGATCATGGCCAGCAATGCCACAGCTTGCCCCGCGGCAGTGAGTTGCTGCGCAACCTCCAAAGCCAGCAGTCCTCCAAAACAAAAGCCCCCCAAAAAGTACGGACCCTCGGGCTGAAGACTTCGAAGTTCGGTGATATACGCTGCAGCCATATCTTCCAGCGTCGAGTCCTTCACAATGTGGCCGTTCAGCCCTCTGGCCTGAAGGGCATACACGGGCTGATCTGGACCAAGCAGGTTTGCCAGCGGATAGTATTCGAGGACGTTGCCGCCGTGAGCATGCATTAGAAATAGAGGGGGTTTGGACCCAGCCGACTGGATCGGAACTAGGCAAGACCACGATGGTGTCCAGTTCTCCCGGCGAAGTAAGTCCGCGAGCCCCGCAATGGTGGGGGCCTGCAACAACATCGCGAGCGGCAGGCGGATTTTCGTGAGCTTCTCGATCTCAACGACTAGCCGCACCGCCAGCAGCGAATGACCTCCCAATTCGAAGAAGTTGTCGTGGCGCCCAACGCGCTTCACTTTCAGGACTTTGGTCCAAATCCGGGCCAGCATCTGCTCGGACGGATACTCTGGAGCGACGAACTCGGACCTGATCAGGACCGACTGCTCCGGAGCCGGCAATGATTTGCGATCAATCTTGCCGTTGTTCGTGAGCGGGAGTTTTTCCATTACCACGAAGACCGAAGGGATCATATACGCCGGAAGGTTCTTCTCCAGGCTGGCACGCAAGTCGGTGACGTTCAGCGTTTGGCCCGGCTGCGCTTCAAAATAGGCGACAAGCCGTGCGTTACCGGGCAGGTCCTCACGTGCAATCGCTGCGCATTGGCGGATCCCAGGATGCAAGCTGAGAACCGCCTCGATTTCGCCCAACTCGATACGGAACCCGCGGATCTTGACCTGGCTATCCACCCGGCCAAGGCATTCCAGAATTCCGCCCGGCAACCATCGCGCTATATCGCCGGTGCGGTACAGCCGCGCACGCGTGTCAAAAGGGCTTTGGATAAAACGTTCCTGTGTCAGCTCGGGACGACCCAAGTACCCGCGCGCCAAGCCCGCGCCACCGATGTAAAGCTCGCCAACGGCGCCCGCTGGAGCGAGATTGCGGTACGCATCCAGCACAAATGTTTTCGTATTGGCGATCGGCCGGCCGATTGGAATTGGGCCGTCGGTGGAAGTAACCCGATGGACGGTCGACCAGATAGTAGTTTCTGTCGGACCGTACATATTCCACAGCTCCCTGCAACGTGGAAGGAGGTCTTTCGCCAAATCACGAGGCAGGGATTCGCCGCCGCACAGAACGGTCAGGGTTGGCGAACCGCTCCAGCCCGCATCGATAAGCGCCCGCCAAGTGGCTGGTGTAGCTTGCAGCATGCTGCAATGGGAGTTGCGTATTAATTCCATTAATCGCGCGGGATCGTGGGAGTCATCGTAGCTCGCGATCACCACACTTCCGCCACTGATTAGGGGAAGATAAATCTCGAGGCCGGCAATGTCGAAGGAGAGGGTTGTTACCGCCAACAGCGAATCTGTGGCCGTGAAACCGGGCTCGCGTTGCATTGAAGAGAGAAAATTCGTGACTGCCGAGTGAGGAATTTCCACGCCCTTCGGTTTGCCGGTTGAACCCGATGTGTAAAGCACGTAGGCAAGGTCCCCCGGTCCTGCATCCTCAGATTTGAGATCATCGATGCCTTGCTTTGCAATCTCCCCCCAATCGGAATCCAAGCGAACGACCGATGCCGGCTGGACCGGTAAATTCTTTTCAAGGTTGCGATGAGTGATCAGCACGTCCATCCCGCTGTCCGATACCATGTACGCGAGGCGGTTCACTGGGAAAGAAGGATCCAGGGGCACATAGGCGCCTCCGGCCTTAAGAATCCCAAGGAGGCCCACGACCATCTCAAGAGATCGTTCGACATAAAGCCCGACCAACGAGTGTGGTCCCACGCCCAATTTCTTCAAATGCCACGCAAGTTGGTTTGCGCGGCGATTGAGTTCTCCGTAAGTCAAATGTTCGCGCTCGAATGTTAGGGCGCGGGCTTCAGGGTTTTTTTCCACTTGTGACTCGAACCACCGGTAGAGAGCGGCGTGTTTGGGAATTTCTACAGCTGTGTTGTTCCAGTCGACGATTTGTTCTCTGCGCTCGATCTCCCCAAGGACAGGTAGTTTTCCCAGCACTTCTGTCGGGCTTTCCGCGATGGCGTTCAAAAGCGTTTCGAAGTGCCCAAACCAGCGGTTGATCGTCGCAGCGTCAAACAGATCGGTATTGTAGACGCAGTCCAGCGTCAAAGTGTCGCCGTCTTGATTAAAATCAAAGGTAATATCAAGATTTGTGAAACTGTGCGGATTGAGTTCTTTCGTGACCTGGAGGTCCGTGAACCGCAGAGGATTATCCCTGCGCGCCAGATTGAACGACGCGGCGACGAGCGGGATGCGGCTGTTGTCTCTGGCCAAGGCCAGTTTCTGGATCAGGCTGCCGTAGGTGAAATGCCGGTGCTCCACCGCCTCAATTACCAGGCGTTTCACCGCTTGGAGGTGGTCGCCCCATGACGAATTTCCAGAAAGGTGGTCACGCACCGCCAGAAAATTAACGGTATGTCCGACCAGCGACTCGCTCCCCTCCGTTCTCGGCGTGGCAAACGGCACGCCAACGACGATGTCCTCCTGACCTGTAAGCCGGTACAGGAGCACGTAGTATGCCGCAAGCAGAATCGTGAAGAAGGTGCATCCTTGCCGCGCGCCGGCACGATTTAACTCGCTACAAAGCGCGGGTGGCAATTCAAATTTCGCCAGCGCCCCGTGAAAAGACTTCTGCGCCGGACGTGGAAAGTCCGGAGGCAACTCCAGTGCAGGTGGTTGGTCAGCATACTGCTCAATCCAGTAGGACTCGGCCGCACGCCGTTCAGGGCTTTCCGTTTGACGATATTCTTCCACCGCATACGCCATTAACGATTGCGCCGGCACCAGCAGCGCCGCCCGTCCGGCACACTTCGCCGAATATAATTCGCCCAAGTCGTTCGACAATATGGCCAGCGACCTGCCGTCACAAACGATGTGGTGAACCGTGAACAACATGATGTGGTTGTTCTGATCGAGTCTTACCAATCGCGCGCGTACGAGCGGTCCGTGCGCTAAATCGAATGGCCGCGAAGCTTCATCGGCGAGCAGCGCGTCTAACTGCGTCGCGCGTCCAGTCAGATCAGAGAAGGGAAGGTCGATCGCCAATCGTGGCGCGACGGTTTGAGAATCGCCATTTTCAGAAAACGTCGCGCGCAATCCATCGTGCCGCTGAACTAATTCCTGAAATGCGCTCTCCAGAACTCGCTGTTGCAAAGGTCCACGCAATCGCAACGTGGAGGACTGGTTGAACACGCACGACGCCGCGTCGCCGATGGCCGTCGCGAGCCACAGCTCGCGCTGCGCTTCCGTCAACTGCGCTGTTTGGGGCTCGGTGGCCGACAGTACAGGCGCCACCGGTTCAACAATTGCGGGCGGTGCGGCTATGTCCAGATGAGCCGCCAGCAAAGCCAATGTATTGATATCGCCGAGCAATTGACGGAACGCGACTTGGACGCCGAACCGTTTCGTAATTGCCAGGCTGAGCTGTGTGAGAAACAGCGACTCGAAGCCCAACTCCACAAACGAGACGTTGTCGTCCGCGTCGCTGTAATCCTTTCCGGATAACTCCTTCAACATCGCCTTGAGTTCATCCGTTCGCTTCGCTGGCGTCGTTGCGCCTGACGCCGAAGTGCGCTCCGTGGCGCGGAGGTCCAAAGCCGGAGTTGACGCCGCAGTCGCGGTCCAAGTCACTCCATTCGATTCGACCCAGTGGCGTGTGCGCTCGAATGAGTATGTCGGTAACGACACTCGTTTCCGGCGTTCGTTGGCGAAAAATGCTTCTGCATCGACGCTCGTACCTGCCAGCCAGAGTCGCCCGCACGCCGTGATGATCGAATCCGCTTCCTCTCCTCTTACCAACGAACTCAGCACGGCCTGCTCGCGCTTCCAATCCGGATGTTGCCGCGCCAGCGTGCTCAACGTTTGGCCGGGTCCGACTTCCAGCAGTACCGTGGCTGGATCTTGCACGAAGTGCGCGATGCCTTCTGCGAATCGCACGGCCTGGCGCACGTGGCCGGCCCAGTAATGCGGATCGGTTGCGTCTGCCTCGGTTATCCATTGAGCGGTCACATTGGAAACGTACGGGATTTGCGGCGCGTGAAGGGAAATCTGCCGCACCACTTCGGTGAATGGCGCGAGCACGGGCTCCATCATCGGGGAATGGAACGCGTGTGAGGTACGAAGATGCCGGAACGTAACTTCCCGAGAGGATAGCTTTGTTTCCAACTCCGCAATGTCTTCGTGCGGGCCCGCGACCACGCACATGCCCGGCGAGTTGATCGCCGCGATGGCCATCTCTCCGGTTCCTGTCCCGTCGAGCCATTGCAATACTTCATTTTCAGGCAGCCCGACGGCGAGCATTGCGCCGCCTGGCTGTTGCTGCACGAGGCGTGCACGTTCCGCAATCAGCGTGAGCCCATCCTCGAGAGAAAAAACTCCGGCCAAGCACGCGGCGACATATTCGCCTACGCTGTGGCCAATCATTGCCACCGGCTTGATGCCCCAGGAAATCCACAGCGTCGCCAAAGCGTACTCAATAACAAACAGCGCAGGTTGCGTGAACCGAGTTTGAACCAGCAACTGTTCGGCGTCTTTTTCCAGTCCTTCGACAGGAAACAGAATCAGGCGCAAGTCAGTTTGCAGCATCGGCTGGAGGAATTCAGCGCAGCGATCCACCACTTCGCGGAAGACATGCTCAGAGTGGTAGAGGTTGGCGCCCATTCCGACATACTGCGAGCCCTGGCCGGGGAACATGAATACGACCGGGGCGTCTTCTCGCACCTGCCTTCCGATGAAGACACGTTTCGGGTCGGGCTTTTCCAGCTGCGCTGCGGCGTCCAGTGTGTCGTGGCAAACCACCACGCGCCTCTGCGGCAATATACGGCGGCCCACCTCCAGGGTATAGGCCACATCGGCAAGATTCAGCTCGAGATGTGTTTTTAGATGCGCCGCCAACTGGGCCGTCGCCAGATCCAATGCGGCGGGCGGTTTCGCGGAAAGCTTCAGCAAGTGCGTCCCGCGCGAAGACCCGGATGGTTCGATGGCCGGCGCTTCCTCCAGCACCACGTGCGCGTTGGTGCCGCCTACTCCAAATGCACTGACCCCCGCCCTGCGCGGCGCGTCATTCGTCTTCCATTCCGTGGGTTTCGAGACAACGTAGAACGGGCTGCTCGCGAAATCGATCTTAGGATTCGGCGAGGTGAAGTGCAGCGTTGCCGGAATGAGTTCATTCTCCAGCGCCAACGCCGCCTTGATCAAAGCCGCGACGCCCGCTGCGGCATCCAAATGCCCCACGTTGCTCTTCAGTGACCCAATGCCGCAGAACCCGCGCTTGTCAGTGCTCTCTCGGAACGCCTGTGTCAGCGCCGCCACTTCGAGCGGGTCGCCTAACGGAGTTCCGGTACCGTGGGCCTCAACATAATTGATGGTGTCGGCGCTGACCCCGGCGATGGTCTGCGCCAGAACGATCACTTCTGATTGGCCGTCGATGCTAGGCGCGGTGTAGCTGACTTTAACGGCGCCGTCATTGTTGATTGCCGAACCTTTGATGACCGCATAAATATGGTCGCCATCCGCGACGGCCTCGTCCAGCCGCTTCAACACCACTAACCCTACCCCGTAGCCAAACAGCGTGCCTTGTGCCTGCGCGTCAAACGGTTTGCAGTGCCCGTCCCGCGACTGCATCCCGCCGTCTTGATACAAGTACCCTTTCTGCTGGGGCACGATGACCGCCACGCCCCCCGCCAGCGCCATGTCACACTGATAATAAAGTAAACTCTGGCAAGCTTGGCAAACCGCCACGAGCGAGGTGGAGCACGCCGTCTGAACCGTGATGGCCGGTCCGCGCAGATTCAGTTTGTAGGCTACTCGCGAGGTTAGATAGTCTTTGTCGTTTCCCAGGTACATCTGGTAGCTTCCGGGCTCGCTGTGATTCAGCAGGCTTTCGGTCTTCCGCGGGTCGGCGCATAGATTAGCAAGTAGATAGGTATCGAAATAAAGTCCGCCGAACGTGCCAATGGCTCCCCCGTAACGCCACGAATCGTACCCTGCGTCTTCGAGCGCTGCCCAGGCCGTCTCGAGGAACAGCCGGTGTTGCGGATCCATCATCTCCGCATCGCGCGGGCTGTAGCCGAACAATTCCGCGTCGAACGCCTCGACATCCTCCAACATGGCCCGCGCCTTGACGTAATTCGGGTCGGCCAGCAATTCCGGGGCGACGCCTGCTGCCGCCAGTTCCGCATCCGTGAAGAATGAGACGGACTCGATGCCGTTCTTCAGGTTTTGCCAAAACGCCCGCACATCGCGCGCGCCGGGGAAACGCCCGGCCATGCCGATGATCGCGATGTCGCCGATCGACTTCTTGTTTCCCGAACGCCTCATGCCGATCCCCAAACCCTCTGATCCCGCCGCGATCCGACAGCATTCAGATAAAGCCGGCTGGGAAGCCGCAAGATCGTCTCTCGACCGCTACAAACCCACTCGGTCAGAGGCTTCCAGTTGGAGTCGTTCACAACATTCAAGGATAGCGTAATACACGGAGTGAGTATTTTTGCCGTGTGCCACCATTTGATCGGCACGAACACGAACTCTCCGGGCTCAAGAACACAAGTAGTTGCCTTGGCTTTCTTAAACAACGGGAATTTATCCAGGTCCGGTTTCTCAACGACTTGCGAAAAGTTCCGCGGCCTCAGATACAGGTACGGTTCTTGATCCGGGCTGAATACAATAAATTTTTTTCGCCCGTAAATCTGAAACAAATAGGCGTGGGACGTGAGAACATCGTAATGAAGCACCGGAAACGCGCCGCCAGTGCCTCCGAAGCAAAATTGAATTTCCGAGTGCCCATGAAAGACCCGCTGTAAACTTTTCACGGAATAGGACTCGGGCAGCCAATTCGGAGAACAGTACCCCGGCATCGGCGATGCGTTCTGCATCAAGGAAGGAAAGAGTTCGCAAAGGTTTTGGTTGCGGAGATAGGGCGCGGGATTCTCGTCGGTGAAGGCAAGAACGGTGTCGACGAATCTCGCCATGGTCAAGTCGGCTCCGCCATTCTCCTTGCTCCAGGCAACTTTGTTGAGCGCCAAGTTCATATCGGCGAATTCCCCCTTGAAGAATTCGGGGGTCCAGCGCCCGACGGCTTTCCACTGGCGAAGGGCATCCGTCACGATGACGGGCCGATTGGCGTAGACGTACTCCTTCATGAATTCTTCGTTCGAGAGATTCTCTCGTCGTTCGATTTGATCGCTCATCGTGGAATGAATGACCTCTGGTTCAAGTGATATTTTCTCAAAGCTCAGTCCTCTTCCATTACAGATTGCCCCGCCCGCGCCGCGATTTGCCGCGCGGCCCGCTGGCGGGCATTCATATGGGAAGATGCCTTCGGTGCCTTGCGGCTCAAGTGATCGGCGAGCGCTCGGACGGTGGGATACTGGAAAAGGTGGGTGATGGGAACGTCCTGATTGATCAACGTCCGCAGTTTTCCATGCACCTGCGCCAGCCCTATCGAATTGCCGCCCAACTCGAAAAAGTTGTCTTCCAGCCCTACCTTCTCCAAGCCGAGTATCTCTTGCCACAGGCCCGCCAACTTCTGTTCCAGTTGCGTGCGCGGCGCAACAAACGAGCGCGTCAGGCCGAGCGCGGGTAACGCGCTGCGGTCTACTTTTCCATTTGGGTTCAGCGGTAAGCGATCGAGAAACACGAACGAGGACGGGACCATCGCCGCCGGCAATTCTCCGCCCAGGAACCCACGCAACTCCTCCGACGAAAGACCGGGGCCGACAACGTACGCGGCCAAAATCAATTTTTGAGAAGCGTCCGGCTGCGCAATCACGACACAGGACTGCACGCCGGGATGTTGCAGGATGATGGCGCTGACCTCGTCGGGCTCGATGCGGACGCCTTGTATCTTGACTTGAAAGTCCAGTCGCCCCAGGATTTCGAGCGCTCCATCGGCTCGGTAGCGGCCACGATCACCGGTGCGATAGAGCAAATCCGTTGGATCGTCGCGGAAAGGATTGCGAATGAAACGCCGCTGTTGCTCCTCTGGCGCGTTGATATACCCAAGCGACCGGAAGGGCGTGCGCACCACGATTTCTCCGATTTCGCCTGCGCTGCACAACGCGCCTTGTTCATCGAGCAGCAAACCCTCGGTCTCCGGCAACGGCAGCCCCACTGGCTGGATACCTGGATCGGGTTCGAGCGGCACCGTGTAAAAAAATTTGGCCATCGTTGTTTCCGTTGGACCGTAAAGATTCACAATCACACTCGACGGGAACTTCGAGCGCCAGCGCCGCACGAGCGACTCGTGCAGCGGTTCCCCGGCAAAAAACACCAACCTCAAATCCGGCATAGTGCAACCCGCCGGCACGCTCCCCAGCCAAGTAATTGCGAGGCTTGGAACAATGTGCAACAGTGTGACCCCCGATTGTTCCATCCAGTGCAACACGCTTTCAGGAGCCAGTGTGGTCGATTTCTGCGGCAGGCACAAAACTCCACCGCTGACTAATGCCAAAAACATGGACCGCAACAAGGGATCGAAAGACAAATTGGTCAATTGCGCGACACGGTCACCGGAGCCAACTTGAAACGCATCGGATTGCCACGCCAGGAAGTGGCTCAGGCCTTTATGGCAGCCGCGCACTCCCTTTGGGACGCCCGTCGAGCCAGAGGTAAAAAAAATGTACGCCGGATCATCTGGTAATGGTTCGGGTGGAACGGCCGCGTGGCCGGAATTGATGACTTGATTGGGACCCACCGTGATCACGTCGTCCCATTGGTACTGACGCATCCAAGTCGGCATTTCGCCGGCAACCAACAGCCGCCGAGCACCGGCTTGCTCGACAAACAACTGCTGTCGGCGTTCCGGCAGATTAGGATCTATAGTTAGCAAAACGCTGCGGCTTGACAACACTGCGAGAATGCCCGCTACCATCCCGAAGCTTTGCTGCCCAGTTACCGCGACGACTTCACCCGGGGGTAGGGAACACGCAAGTGCGCGGGCGCTCGCGACCAGTTCCGCATATGTCCAGAGCGCGTCGCCTTGGGAAACCGCGGGCGAATCGGGTGTGCGCTCAGCCCACCGCGACACCATGCTCCCGAGCAGCAGGTGCCGAGACTCGGATAACGAAGCACTAGGATCGGATCCCGTGCGATGGATTCCCGCCGTTTTGGAATTCATGAGCTTCTCAGTCGCGCAATTCGAGTCCGGCTTGCGTCCGTTTCTGACCTCGCGACGGGCCAGAATGCATGCAAATGGCACAAAAGGGCGACAATTTTAGACATTGAACATGCACATATTTTACCAATGCCGTTGCAATGTGACCTCATCATATTGCAGGGGTTGTGCGTGATTTGATATGTGAACTTTTTGCGTGTGGGAAAATCTTCTCTACTCTTTGGAGATAAAGTTCTCAGCGGTCAGCCCGTCCGGTGCGTACTATTTCCGGAAGTTCCTAATTGCGTCGTAAAGATCACTGCCAGCGATTTCGGCTGCAATACGGGACGTGGTCCGCCCAGATCAGACAATTTGGAACTTGTTTCCGCCGGGCGATGCGGATTGGTAATCAATCGAGGTATTCCGTTCGGAAAGTCAGACTTGAAAAAACGTATGGTCTGCTAAAATTTCACAATTGGCACTTGTCCGACAAGATTCTACGGAGTGTATCAATTATGTCTTCGCCTCTCCCCATAGTGGAAAAAGCGCTGACGATCGATCAGCAAGTGGGATGCGCCAACGCCAAGACGGCCAAATCCAAGAAGATCTGGATCGACTTTGACAATTCGCCTCACATTCCTTTTTTTTCCCGATAATCGGCGAACTGAAAAGCAGGGGATATCACGTCCTGCTGACAGCTCGAAATGCCTATCAGGTGTGCGAGCTCGTGGAATTCTTTCACCTGCAAAGCGAAGTCCTGGGCGGCCATTGGTGTTCGCCCTGTCGTTCTAATCACCTCGGAAAGAGGGTCTCAGGTTTAGAACGCTTCGGTACTTTCTTAACCTGATTGAGGCCCTCTCGTATGGAAACGCTTTGGTTGCACAGCGCCCTTGCGCGTCTGGATTAAGGTGGGTCCGTCGTGATTAGATTCCGAACTGGACGGCCTTGTATTCCGAGTTGGACGACCGTATACTCCGAGGCAGACGCCGTATAAGACCGAAATGGACGAAGGATTGATTCCCGTTGACTTCTCCAACTCCAAAACTATTCCCAAGATTTGCGGCAGACCGCGTGACAACCGCGCTCAAGGACACGCCTGTCGTAATGGTCAACGGCCCGCGTCAATGCGGTAAGACGACGCTGGTCCGCGAGTTCGCCAGCAGGAATCGAAGCTACATTACGCTGGACGACGATACGGTACTGGAATCCGTTCGCAATGACCCCAGAGGGTTCGTGCGCGGCTTGGACATGGCCATTGTGGATGAGGTTCAACGAACCCCGGAACTTCTGCGCGCCATCAAGAAGTCTGTTGACGCGGACCGTCGTCCAGGACGTTTCCTACTGACCGGCTCAGCCAACGTGCTGGCGCTGCCCCAAGTGTCCGAAAGCCTTGCAGGGCGAATGGAAATCATCACTCTGCTGCCACTCGGTCGCTCCGAAATCCTGGGCAAGCCTCCTACGTTCCTGGAAAATGCGTTGGCGGGTAAGATCGCCAAGCCGTTTGAAATAATCATCGGCGATGATCTTGTAGGTACAGTGCTGGTTGGCGGTTATCCGGAGATGCTTCGGAGGAAAGATCAAAAGCGTCGCCGGGCCTGGGCACGCGATTACATCAAAGCGATTGTAGAACGGGACGTCCGAGACATCGCTGATCTGGACAAACTCGCTCGGATGCCGCGTTTGCTCCAAGTTCTCGCTCATCACTCTGGCCAACTGACCAACTTCTCGCAGCTCGGCGGTCATATCGGGCTCGATGACAAGACCACGAGAAAATACATAGCCATCCTCGAACAACTGTTCCTCGTGCATCGTGTAGAACCCTGGTTTCGGAATCAGCTCAAACGATTGGTGAAAACGCCCAAGCTTCACTTCATTGACTCAGGCTTGCTCGCGGTCACTGTAGGGGCGACCGAGGAGCGCGTCGCAAAGGACCGTTCAATCTTTGGCGCACTCCTTGAGACGTTCCTCTTCTCCGAGATCATGAAGCAGGCGTTCTGGCTTGATGAAACTTGCACACTCCACTACTACCGAGACAAGGACCAAGATGAGGTGAGCATCGTTGTGGAAAGTGAGAGCGGGGCCATCGTGGGCCTTGAGATCAAGGCTGGCGCGACAGTTAACGCGGGCGACTTCCGCGGACTGCGGAAATTGTCAGAAGCCTCTGGGCATAACTTCAAGCTGGGCTTGGTCCTCTACGACTCTGAGGACACCGTCCCATTCGGCGATAACCTGTTCGCTGCGCCAATCTCTTGCGTGTGGGGATAAACAGCCCAGCAACATTGAATTGTTTTGTCAGCCGAATATTTTGCAATGAAGAACTCACACTTCAGAATCGTTCGCACTCACGCCACTGCAGTTGGAAGCTACTGCGGTATTGTACTGGCCGCTTGCAATAACTTATGGGCGATCCACGCGAAGATATGACGGACCAGAACGCCGTTGCAGAGCGTCTGAAATCGGCACAGGAGGAATGCGACCGACTCCGCGCAGAAAATGCCCGTCTCCGAGCGATGCTCGGCATTAAGGATTCTGTATCGAAAGAACCAGGTCCCACTGCAATTCGTATTGTTTCCGTATCCGACAGCAACATCGCCGCGCCCTCGACACCTGAGAAAAAGATTTCTCTTTTTCGAAGCCTGTTTCGCGGCCGCGAAGACGTTTATGCGATACGCTGGGAAGGAAAGGGTGGCAAGTCTGGCTATTCGCCCGCTGGTGTCATGGACTGGCGCGCGATTCACGCGGCAAGCCCGGAAGAACGAAAGAAGGTTGCACGGAAGACTCGAACGCTTCAACCGCTCACCGATAGCGCAATCCGCGATCACCTCACTGGGAAGCAGACCATCGGGGTCTACCCTCTCCTCCCAGACGAAACCTGTTGGTTTCTCGCAGTGGATTTCGACAAGAAGTCGTGGATGGCAGACGCCGCAGCTTTCGCTTCGACATGCCAGCGATTTCAAGTTCCAGTAACCGTCGAGCGCTCGCGATCAGGAAACGGCGCGCACATCTGGCTTTTCTTCGACCGCCCAGTACTCGCTGCCAATGCCAGACAGCTTGGTTGTGCCTTGTTGACCCGGACGATGGAAAATCGCCATGAGATTGGATTAGATTCTTATGATCGTCTCTTCCCTAGCCAAGACACGGTGCCGAAGGGCGGCTTTGGAAATTTGATAGCTCTACCACTCCAGAAACGCGCCCGAGAGCAAGGCAACAGCGTATTCCTGGATGAACTCTTCCAGCCTCATGGCGACCAATGGAGATTCTTAGAGTTGGCCCAAAGAATCCCGACGGAGATGCTGGCTCGCATGATTCAGGAAATAGCGCCTGGCGGAAACACGATTGGAGTGCATCTTAGCTTTCCCGAAGAAGGAGGGGACGAGGTGCCTTGGCTGTGGAGCCCATCTCGAAAGCGGAAGGATGGGCGAGTTGCAGGTCCATTGCCATCTATAGTCCGCGTGGTAGTGGGTAATCTTGTCTACATCGAAAAGAAAGATCTGCCGTCTGCGATGCTGGATCGCTTGATTCGCATCGCCGCATTTCAGAATCCTGAATTCTACCGAGCCCAGGCCATGCGACTTTCGACCTATGGTAAGCCTCGCGTCATCTCCTGCAGTGAGGACTTCCCAGAGCACATTGGGCTTCCGAGAGGATGTGTCGATGAGGTGCTTGCCGTATTCAAATTCCACGGAGTGAGCTTGGAACTGCAGGATGAACGAACTATAGGTCGAGAAATCAGAGTCTCTTTCAACGCAGAGCTGCGGCCTGAACAACAGGAAGCCATCAATCAAGTGCTGCGTTATGACCAAGGCATACTTAGCGCTCCGACCGCATTTGGAAAGACAGTCGTTAGTGCCGACCTGATCGCCAGGAGAGCGGTCAACGCATTGGTATTGGTGCACCGGCGGCAGCTCTTGGACCAGTGGCGTGAGCGATTGGCAGCCTTCCTGGCTATTCCAATTGGAAGCATCGGTCAATTTGGAGGAGGAAAGATCAAGCGAACCGGCGTGATCGATGTTGCCGTGATCCAGAGTTTGCACCGCAAAGGAGATGTCGAAGATTTCGTCGCCGACTATGGCCACGTCATCGTGGACGAGTGCCATCATTTGTCCGCCGTCACTTTTGAACGAGTCCTCCGCCAAGTCAAAGCAAAGTATGTTTTGGGCTTGACAGCAACGCCGATTCGAAAAGACGGGCACCACCCGATCATTTACATGCAATGTGGCCCCATACGGTTCCACCTCACTGCGAAGAAGGCAGCACAGGCGTCGCTCCTCGAACACAAGGTCATCCCACGTTTCACGGACTTTGTTTGGGACGGAACGGAAAACGAGATCACAATTCAAGATCTGTACGCCGCACTCGTCGGAAACCAACACAGGAATGAGTTGATCATCCGGGATCTTCAGAATGTTTTATCTGCTGGGCGATCGCCGCTCGTCCTGACGAGCCGGACGGAGCATCTCGATTACATGGCCGGACGATTGCACGGGGTATGTTCGCACATCTTCATCTTGAAAGGCGGGATGGGCGCAAAACAAAGAACGAAACTGACTGAGTCCCTAGCTGCCGTCCCTCCCGATGAACCGCGTGTCATTCTTGCGACGGGAAGCTACCTTGGGGAGGGTTTCGATGATGCGCGCCTCGACACACTTCTCCTTGCGATGCCGGTCTCCTGGAGAGGAACCCTGCAACAGTATGTCGGCCGTCTCCACCGGCTCCATGAGAATAAGAAGGAAGTCCAAGTCTACGACTACGCGGATGTGCTGGTGCCAATGTTGGCGCGGATGTACAAGAAGAGACTGGCAGGCTATGCCGCACTGGGCTACACCGTTGTGGAAAACTCGATTACGTGAAGAACTGGTCTTCCAAATCGAACAAGACGTTTTCATCAGAAGTTTTGGCGCCACGCTGAGTGATGGAGGGCAGCGGCAATCCACATGCGCGATTCTAAGAAACGCAGCTCGCGTAGAAACACCGCCAGCAAGAATCTTCGCTGGAATGAAGCCCATCTTGATGCGCTCATCGCGGAAGCGATCGTGGATGCATACAACGAATCCGAGCAAACTGTGGGATTTTATACAATGATGGAGGATAGTCTTGCTCTGCCATTTGAGACTGAGATTCTGGGGATAAAGGTAGCCGTGGAAAAGATCGATATGAATCAGGACAACGCAATCGTTGCCGTTTGCCGGCATGGCAGCAAGCGGCAGAGAATTCCAATCCTGGATCTTCCGTTACCATCGCCAACGCCAAGAGGAGCTGAATGGATCGCAGCTTATCGCTACTGGCGAAGGGGGCACATGTGAGCGAGTATCTGTACTATGAATTTAGAGCCGTG
>Ga0137387_10000569_pt1 | contig 16292 bp, 18 predicted proteins | sample SagtaG_3_FD_104909 | JGI IMG/M metagenome (GOLD analysis project Ga0137387, IMG submission 104909) | Vadose zone soil microbial communities from Angelo Coast Range Reserve, California, USA - Sage2_R_115_16 metaG | ecosystem: Environmental > Terrestrial > Soil > Vadose zone > Saprolite | place...
GGCCGATCACCCGCGGGCCGGGCTGCTCCGCTACAAGGGCATCGTCGCCTGGCAGGAGTGGCCGCCGGCGCCCTGGCTGGAGACCCCGGAGGCCAAGGACCGCATCGCCGGTTTCCTGCGGGCCGCCCGGCCGCTGGACGACTGGCTGGACGCTCATGTGGGCCCGTCCACCATGGAAAGCCCCGGCCGTTAGCCGTGCTGGCCCGGGGGAGCGACCCCCCGGAGCTCAGGCCACGCCTGGGGCGTCAGCCGAGCTCGGTGAGCAGGTTCTTGTGCCAGACCAGGATGCGGTACGGGCCGGCCAGGTACTCCCGGGCCGGCCGGCCGAACGTGTTCTCCACGCTGGCCAGCGGCAGGAACGCCGGCAGCCCGTTCGGCTTGGTCAGCAGGACGATGAAGGTCGCGTCGTACCGGGCCGGGTCGTACCAGTCCTCGGTCGACTCCCACTCGTCCCGCCGTACCAGTGAGCCGGCCGTCTTGGTCGCCGTGGCCACCGGCACCACCATGATGTGCCCCCCGGTGGTCAGGCTGACGACGCTGGACTGCCAGTAGGTGCTCAGCCCGTACCTGAGGTGGTGCGCGGCCAGCCAGGTGGCCAGTTGCTGGTTCATCGGCGGCACCGGCGGGGCGCCGGCCGCCTGGCCGAGGCTGACCAGGTAACCGGCCAGCGCCACGGCGAGCACGGGCACCAGCCGGGCGCGCAGCAGCCGCGGCGCCAGCAGCCTGCCCGCGAGGACCGCGGCGAACGGCAGCACCTCGGCGAACTCGCGGGTGCTGTTGATGTCGCTGACCCGCTGCCCGAGCACGTACACGGTGAGGCCGATCAGCACGCCGGCCACCAGAACCTGGTCCACCAGGTCACCGTCGCGGAAGAACCGGCGCACCCCGGCACAGGCCGCCCAGCCGGCCAGTGCGAGGCCGGCCAGGTGGAGCAGGATCAGGATCGCGGCGAACCCGACCTTGCGGCCGAAGAAGTCGGCGCCGAACAGCACGAACAGCCCGTGCGCCGTGTAGGCGAAGTGGCGCGGCATCTGGCCGGACACGGCCAGCAGCGGGCTCACCGGCCAGACCAGGAAGCCGCCGATGGAGTGGATCAGCAGCAAGAGCCTGGTGCTCAGCTCCGCGGCGATCAGCGCGGCCAGGATCAGGCCCAGCTCATAGCGATGCTCCGTGCCCGGCTCCCGCCGCACCACGATCGCCCGGTAGGCGCGGATCGCGCAGACGATCGTGAGCGGCAGGAACCCGGTGTAGAGGACGATCCCGTCGCCGATGAGCGCCCAGGTCATCAGCGCACCGGTGAGCACCGCCACCCACCAGCGGCGCGGCGCCCGGTCCAGCAGCAGCCAGATGAGCAGCACCGGCACGTTGCTGCCCACATGGTCCGGTGACAGCAGCAGGATGTAGGCGGCGGAGCCGAGCTGCGGCGCCACCATGATGCCGCCGGCCAGCAGCATCCGGGCCGCGGCCTCGCGGCCGGTGGCGCGGCCCTTGGCCAGCAGCGCGGCCAGGAGCACAAGCAGCGTGTAGCTGAGGGCCGCGGCCACGTGCACCACGTCGGCGTTCAGCCCGCGCACCAGTTCCACCAGCATGTACTCGGGCAGTTCGGTGGTGTAGAACGACACGTCCGACAGCCACCAGTTGCGCAGCAGCACGTTGCCGTGCAGCATGTCCCAGGCCTGCAGGGCGTTGGCGGCACCGTCGGAGTTCACCGGCACGGTGCGGGAGATGTGCAGGTAGCACACGAACAGGACCGCGGCGATCAGCAGCCAGGCCAGGGCCGCCAGCCAGAGGCGGCGGCGGCCCGGGAGCCGGTCCAGTGTGGTCAGGGCCCGGCGGGCGGAGTGCCGTGCCCGGTCAGTGGTATCGGGTGCCGTGGTGGTGCCGGCCCGCCCCCCAGAGGCCGACGCGGGGGTCATATCGTGCCGGTCTCCACGGCCCGGGCGATCCACGGGATCACCTCGTCGAGCATCTGGTCCAGCGAGGTCGCCGCCTCGAAGCCGAGCACCCGCTTGGCCTTCTCCGTGGCGGGCACCCGCCGCTGAACGTCGTGGGCGAACGGCTCGTCGTGGACGATGCGCAGCGGGACGCCGGGGCCCTTGATCTTGCGCCAGATGAGCTCGGCGAGCTGGAGCACGGTGGTGCTCTCGCCGGTGGAGAGGTTGAAGTCCTCGCCCAGCGCGTCCGGGTGCGCCATCGCGGTCACGATGCCGGCCGCCAGATCACCGCCGTAGGTGTAGTGCCGCACCTGCTCACCGGAGCCCAGGATGTGCAGCGGGTCCTGGCCCTTGAGCACCTTCTGCACCAGGTCAGGCACCACGTGGCTCATCGCGAGGCGGACGTTCCCCGACATGATCTGCTCGTCACCCAGCGCCCTGCTCTCGCCGATGCCCACGCAGTTGAACGGCCGGATGATGGTGAACGGCAACCGGTGCTGATCCCAGGCGGCCTGGGCGAAGTACTCCACGGCCAGCTTCTGGAAGCCGTAGGACGACACCGGCGGCGGGATCTCCCGCTGCTGGCCCTCGTGGGAAGGCCACTGGTCCGCGCTCTCGAAGACCATCGACGACGACAGGTAGGTGACCTTCCGGAGCCGGCCCTCGGCGTGCGCCTTGATGGCCGCGTCGCAGGAGGCCGCGATGATCCGCTCGTTGGTGGCCAGCAGGTCGTAGGCGTAGGCGTGGAAATAGGAGATGCCGCCGATCATCGCCGCGCCCGCGATGAAGTGGTCGCAGCCGGCCAGCAGCGCCGTCATCAGCTCGACGTCCCTGGCGTCACCCTCGACCAGCCGGTAGCCGGGGTGGCTGTCATAGGACTTGGCCACCCTGCCGTACTTGGAGAAGTTGTCCAGGCCGACGACCTCGTAGCCGCGGCCGAGCAGTTCGCCGACGACATACCCGCCGATGAACCCGGCCGAGCCGCTGACCAGAACCTTCCCTGCTAGTCCATCACCCCGCCGCCCCACCCTTATCATCTCCCTTTCTTCGCTCTCCGGGCCCTGATCTGCTCCGGGGTCAGGCGGCCGCCGAAGGCGAACCGGTACCAGCGCAGGTACTTGGGGATCCACTCGGCGACCTTGAAGTTGGACACCCCGGTCGGCCGGTCGAGCCAGATCGTGGGGATCTCGGCCACCGGCAGCCGCAGCCGCTTCGCCTTGGCGGTCAGCTCGATGCCGATCTCGAAGCCGTCCCGCGAGTCGATGCCGACCTCACGGACGAAGCTGGTCGAGTACGCCTTGAACGAGTTCGTCGCGTCCCGCGTGCCCAGCCGGGCGAACAGCCGCAGCGAACGGCCCGCGGTGCGCGACAGCATGCCCTTGACCAGCGGCCCGCCGACCTGCTGCCCGCCCGCCATGTACCGGGACGCCGCGGCCACCGCCACCCCGCGCTCGACCAGCCTGGCCAGGTCGTCGATCTGCCGGGAGTCGTCGCAGCCGTCGGCCATCGTCACCACGGCGACCTTCGCCACGGCCGCCGCAATGCCGAACCTGATGGCGTTCGCCGGGCCGGGCCCGTACGTGTTGACCAGGCACCGGAGCCTCGGCTCGGCCTGGCCGTAGTCGCGGACCACGGTCACCGTGGGGTCGGCCTCGTCGTCGACGACGACCAGCACCTCGCAGGACAGGTGCACCGACTCGAACAGGCGGTCCAGGACGGGGACGATGTGCTTGCCCTCGTTGTAGGCCGGGATGATGATCGAAACGCGTGGCTCATCCGCAGTCACACAACGACCCCCTTTCCGAGCACGTTCCAGATGTCGGCGACCGGCTTGCCGGTCTCCAGGGCGGCATACTCGGGGTGCGGGGCCGCGATGATCAGCAGGTCCGCTTGGGCCAGCACCTCGGGCAGCGGGGTCAGGTCCGGGTCGGTGGTGACGTAGGGGTCGGTGCAGAGCACCCGGTCCGCCTTGAACGCCAGCAGCCGCTTGAGCTTGTAGGACAGGCTGGACCTGACGTCGTCGGACCCGCCCTTGAACGCCATCCCCAGGATCCCCACGGTCATCGAGCCCAGGTCGAACCGTTGCTCGAGGCGTGCCACCAGATACAGCGGCAGTCCCTCGTTAATGGCCATCGCGGTGTGGCCGAGCGCGAAATTATTGTTGTTGAACGCGGCGAGCTGCATGGTGTCCTTGAAAAGGCACGGGCCGGCCGCGAACCCGGCGCCCGGCATGTCGTCGGCCCGCGGGTAATCCAATGCCAGCCCCTGCCGGATTCGCTCGAAATCCAGGCCGCGATCATTGGCCATCATGTAAAGCTGGTTGGCGGTGGCGAATTTGATGTACCGCCAGGTATTGGTGAACAGTTTCGCCAGCTCGGCTTCCTCCGGCGTCATCGGCACCAGCGTCGGGGTGAGCCTGCGGAACAGCCGGCTGGCCCGCTCCAGGCCGCGCGAGCCGCGGCTTGACACGATCTGGGGCAGCTCGAACAGCTCGGTCATCGCCTTGCCCTCGGCGATGCGCTCCGGGCAGAACGCCACGTCAATGTCTGCGCCGAGGCTGGCCACCATCTTCTCCACCCGGGCCGTCACGCCCGGGTACACGGTGCTGCGCAGGATCAGGATCTGGCCCGCGGCCAGGTGCGCCGCGCAGTCCTGCAGGGCGTTCGGGATGGCGGACTGGTCGGGTTCCAGCTTCTCGCCCACCGGCGTGCCGATGACCACGATGACGTGCTCGCCGGTGCCCACGATCGCCGGGTCCGTGGACGCTACCAGGGTGCTTGCCTCGATCGCCCGCTCCAGCGCGGGGATGGCCCCGGGCTCGGCAAAGGGCATCCGGGCCGAGTTCACGCAGGCGACCGCGGACTCGCTGATGTCGTAGATGCTGACCCGCAGGCCACGGGAGGCGAACGCGATGGCCAGCGGCAGGCCCACGTGCCCGCACCCGCCGATCACCACGATGTCCCGTGCGAAGGGAGCGGGGCGGGGCGTTTCGGCCACCGGGCCTCCTCGGGTTGATAGCGGATTTGGCGGATATTTTCCCCCGGCCGCCCAAATGGGACAGCCGCCAGCAAGCCCGAATGCATCCTAGCAACTACTGGCTACATCACCGTGCAGGAAGTATGACCGCAGATCAGCACCGTGATGCCGATGCAGCGGGTTGATACCGGCACTCGATTATTTTGCGGGGACTGTATTAACAATTCTTTGGCTAAAGATGACTAATCATACTGGGGCGGGACAAACCGGAAGGGCGGTTCGCGGGTTCGGGCTCATGGTACTGGCGGCGGCGTGCGGGCACGGGCTGCGGGCAACAGGGGCGGACTGGGGCGGGCGCATCGCCGGGGCGGGTGGGGGGAAGCGAGAGGGGATTCGGGGCTGACCTGGTTCCGGGAGGCGCATGGGAAACCACGGCACCGTGAATCCCTATGGCCGTTTGCGCCACGGTGGCGACGTACCGTCAGCTTTCCTTCGATTGCCGGTCGATATTGACTGGGCTTAAGAAATCTGGCAAATGACGCGCATGGGCGGGTTAGCCGACTTGGCGGTCGCGGCCCCCCCAGAAGGGCTCGCGGAGCTTGAACTTCTGCAGCTTGCCGGTGGCGGTGCGGGGCAGTTCGGCGACGAACTCGACCCGCTTGGGGCACTTGAAGCCCGCCAGGGTGCCGCGGCAGTGCGCGATCAGGTCCTCCGCCGTGACGCCGGAGCCGTCGGTGACCACGAGCGCAGTGACAAGCTCGCCCCACTTTTCGTCGGGGACGCCGATGACCGCGGCCTCGCGCACCGCCGGATGCCCCATCAGCCGGTCCTCGACCTCGATCGACGACACGTTCTCGCCGCCGGAGATGATCACGTCCTTTTTCCGGTCGGTGATCACCAGGTAGCCGTCGTCGTCCAGATAGCCGCCGTCGCCGGTGCTGAACTGGTGGCCGCCGGTGGCCTTCCCGGTCTCCTCCGGCTGCTCCCAGTAGCCGTCCAGGTTGTGGTTGGTGGCGCTGAGCACCTCGCCGCCGGGGCTGATCCCCAGGCGCACGCCGAGCGCGGGCACGCCGGCCCGCATCAGCTTGCGGGCCCGGTCGGCCGGTTCCAGCTTGTCCCACTCGGCCCGGGCCCGGTTCACCGTGAGCAGCGGCGAGGTCTCGGTCAGCCCGTAGATCTGGATGAACTCCCAGCCAAGTTCGGTCAGCACGCGCTCGATCGTGCGTGACGGCGGCGCGGCGCCGGCCACCACGATCCGGGTCCTGCCGCTGCCGGGGACCGGCCCGTCCCACCGGGCGGCGGCGTCCAGGGTGGCGTTCACCACCGCCGGGGCCCCGCACAGCAGGGTCACCCGTGGCGGTCCACCCGGCGCAGGATTTCCGCCCCGTCGACCTGGCGCAGCACGATGTGCCTGCCGCCCACCCCGGTCACCCCGTAGGGCATCCCCCAGCCGTTGACGTGGAACATCGGCAGCGTGTGCAGCAGCACGTCACGGTCGCTGATCGTGGTGTGCAGGCCGAACACCGTGGCGTTGAGCCACAGGCAGCGGTGCGTGAGCTGCACCCCCTTGGGGCGCGCCGTGGTGCCGGAGGTGTAGTTGATCGTCGCGGTGGCGTTCTCGTCCGGCTCGGCCCAGGCCCGCGGCTCGGCGCCGCGCAGGAACAGCGCGTCGTCGTCGCCCAGCAGGAATTTGTGCGGCACATCGAGCCCGGGCAGCACGTCGCGCAGCGCCGGGTCCGCGTACAGGGCCGAGGCGCCGCTGTGCCTGACGATGTAGTCGATCTCGGCCGCCGACAGCCGAAAGTTGATCGGCACCAGCACCCGGCCCCACCCGGAGACGCCGAAGAACGACGTGAGCAGCCTGGCGGAGTTCTGCGAGACGATCGCGACGCGGCCGCCCCCGGGCACGCCGAGCTGGTCAAGCCGGGCCGCCTGGGCCCGTGCCAGCGCCGCCATCTCGCGGTAGGTGATCTCGCCGAGGCCTGGTGCCGGCTGGTCGGGCTCGTCGACGATCGCCACCCGGTCCGGGTACACGTGCTCGGCCCGGTCGAGGAAGTCGCGGACTAGCAGCGGGTACAGCACATGGCACCTCCGGGCGCGGGCAGCGGGCGCTATCCCCCTGGCTCCAGGGTGCCACGGATCGGCGGCGCGGTTCCCGGCGGTCCGGGCGGCCGCCGCCGGGATCAGATCGCGTCCAGGAGCTGCTGGCCGTACCTGGCCAGCTTGGTCTCGCCGATCCCGGTTATCTTGCCCAGCTCGGCCAGCGACGACGGCGACGTTATCGCGATCTCCCTGAGTGTCGCGTCGTGGAAGATCACATACGCGGGCACGCCCTGCTCCTTCGCCGTGGCCGCGCGCCAGCCCCGGAGCCGCTCGAACAGCGCCGCGGCGTCGGGGGGCAGGCTGGCGGCGGGCTCGGCCGCCTTGCGGGTCCTGGGCGCCTTGGCCGCGCGCTCGGGCTCGCGGCGCAGCATGACCGGCCGCTGTTTGCGCAGCACCTGGGCGCTGGTGTCGGTGAGGACCAGGGTGCCGTAGTCACCCTCCACCGCCAGCAGGCCCTGGGCGAGCAACTGCCGGACGATGCCGCGCCACTCGGTGTCGCGCAGGTCGGTGCCGATGCCGAACACGGTGAGGGTGTCGTGCCCGTGCTGGGTGATCTTGGGGGTCTGCTTGCCGAGCAGGATGTCGATCACATGGCCCGCGCCGAACCGCTGGCGGCGCTCGCTGCGCAGCCGGTACACCGCGGACAGCAGCTTCTGCGCGGCGATCGTGCCGTCCCACGCCTCCGGCGGCACCAGGCACGTGTCGCAGTTGCCGCACGGTTCGCTCTGCTCGCCGAAATACCCGAGGAGCTGCACCCGGCGGCACCCGACCGTCTCACACAGCGCCAGCATGGCGTCGAGATGCCCGCTCTGGCGGCGCCGGTGCGCCTCGTCGCCGCCGGATGAGTCGATCAGCTTCCGCTGCTGCACCACGTCCTGCAGGCCGTAACTCAGCCAGGCGGTGGACCGCAGGCCGTCCCGGCCGGCCCGGCCGGTTTCCTGGTAGTAGCCCTCCACGGACTTGGGCAGGTCGAGGTGCGCGACGAAGCGCACGTCCGGCTTGTCGATGCCCATGCCGAAGGCGATCGTGGCGACCATGATGACGCCGTCCTCGCGGAGGAAGCGTGCCTGGTTCTCGCTGCGGGTGCGGGCGTCGAGCCCGGCGTGGTACGGCAGGGCCACGTGCCCGCTGGCGGCGAGGACCTCGGCGGTCTGCTCGACCGAGGCCCGCGCCAGGCAGTAGACGATGCCCGAGTCCCCGGCATGCTCGGTGCGCAGCAGTTCGAGCAACTGGCGCCGTGGGTCGTTCTTCGGGACGATCCGGTACTGGATGTTGGCCCGGTCGAAGCTCGCGACGAACTGGCGGGCCTGGGTCAGGTGCAGCCGCGACACGATCTCGGTGCGGGTGGCCTGGGTCGCCGTGGCGGTCAGCGCGATCAGCGGCACCTCGCCGAAGCGCTCCCGCAGCACGGACAGGCCGAGGTAGTCGGGCCGGAAGTCGTGCCCCCACTGGGACACGCAGTGCGCCTCGTCGATGGCGAACAGCGAGATGCGGCCCCGCTCGAGCAGCCGCAGCGCCGGCTCGCCGCACAGCCGTTCCGGGGCCACGTACAGCAGGTCAAGCTCACCGGCGACAAAGGCGTCCTCGACGAGCCGGCGGGCACCGATGTCCTGGGTGGAGTTGAGGAAGCCGGCCCGGACGCCGAGGGCGCGCAGCGCGTCCACCTGATCCTGCATGAGCGCGATCAGCGGCGAGACCACCACGCCGGTCCCGTCCCGGACCAGCGCGGGGATCTGGTAGCACAGTGACTTGCCGGCACCGGTGGGCATCAGCACCAGCGCGTCCTGGCCGCTGATCAGGTGATCGATGATCTCCCGCTGACCGCCACGGAAGGTGTCGTAGCCGAAGACCCGGCGCAGCACCGCCGCGGGGTCAGCTAGGCGGGAACCGGTGCCGGGGGAGGCCACCCGGTCACTCTACGAGGATCCCGGGAGCGGATGAGGGCCGCCACGAGGATCTGTGGAAGCAGAGAGGGCCGCCACGCCTGCCCGGGGCGTGGCGGCCCTCACGTGTGCCTTCCAGCCGTTTCCTGTGGAACGGGCGGGGGCCTTTAACGGTTCAATGACCGGCGGGCGGGCCGGCGTCACGGCGTCACCACAGGTCGCCGCCGGTGAGCACGTAGATGAACGGCACGAGCGGTATCAGCACGAACAGGGCCCAGGCCAGCTTCGAGCCGCCCGATATGTCGGTCCGGGAGAGCAGGTCGATCCAGATGAGGACGACCGCGAGGGGATGGAGAAAGCAGAGGAGGAGCTCGACAAGCTTCTTCATGTCCCAGAATCTAGGGCATGCCGGCATAGCCTGGTCCCTCCGACGCCACTGGAAGCGCTGATGCCCGCCGACGTGCTGAACCCGCGGGCCCTGAACCGGGCTCTGCTCGCCAGGCAGATGCTGCTCCGGCCCGCCCCGCTGCCCGCCGGCCCGGGCCGGGCCGGGGCCGTGATCGAGATGGTCGAGCACCTGGCCGGCCTGCAAGCACAGGCGCCGTTCCCGCCGTACTACGGGCTGTGGTCCCGGCTGGACGGCTTCCGGCCCGGCGACCTCGCCGAGCTGCTGGTGAGCCGTCAGGTGGTCCGGATCGCGCTGATGCGCTCGACGATCCACCTCGTCTCCGCCCGCGACTGCCTGACGTTCCGCCCGGCGATCCAGCCGGTCCTGGACCGTTCGCTGACCGCCATCTTCGGTGCGCGGCTGGCCGGCCTGGACACCGGCGCCCTGGCCGAGGCGGGCCGTGCGCTCGTGGACGCCGAGCCAAGGACGTTCAGTGAACTCGGCGCGCTGCTCGCGCCGGGCTGGCCCGGCCATGACCCGGTCGCGCTCGCCCAGGGCGTCCGCACGCTGGTGCCGCTCATCCAGGTGCCGCCGCGGGCCGTGTGGGGCGCGGCGGGGCAGGCCAGGCACACCTCGGCGGAGGCCTGGCTCGGGTGTTCCCTGGATCCCGCCGCGTCGCCCGGGGCCCTCATCACCCGCTACCTCGGGGCGTTCGGCCCGGCCACCGTCGCCGACGTGCAGGCCTGGTCCGGGCTGACCCGGCTGGGCGAGGTGGTGGACCGGCTGCGACCCGGCCTGCGCACCTTCCGGGACGAGCGGGGGCGGGAGCTGTTCGACATGCCGGACGCGCCGCGGCCCGCCCCCGGTACCCCGGCACCGGTGCGCCTGGTCGCCGAGTTCGACAACCTCGTCCTGTCCCACGCCGACCGGACCCGGGTGGTCAGCGACGAGCACCGGCAGCGCCTGTACACCCGGAACGGCATCTTCCCGGGGACGGTGCTGGTGGACGGGTTCGTCGCCGGGGCCTGGCGGATCGCACGGTCCAGGAGCTCCGCGGTGCTGACGATCGAACTGTTCGGCCCGGTGCCCGCCACGGACCGGGACGCGATCACCGCCGAGGGGGAGCGGCTGCTCGGCTTCGCCGCGGCCGGCGGCACCCACGAGATCAGGTTCGGGCCCCTGGCCTGATCGGCGCGCCTAGACCCGGGCGGCGTGGCCGGCCAGCTCGGCGTGCACCTGCTCGGCTTCCGGGGCGCCGAGTTCGGTGTAGAGCGTGAGCGCCTCCCGCCGGTGGCGGTGCGCCCGGCGCGTATCGCCGCCCTGCTGGTAGCTGCCGGCCAGGCCGTGATGGGCGCGCGCCTGCTCGTATTTCTCCCCGGCGCGGGCCGCCAGGCCGAGCGCGTCGGAGTACCGGGCCCTGGCTTCGTCCGGGTCCCCGGTGGCCAGGAACAGTTCCCCCATGCTGTTCAGGGCCATCGCCTGCCGGGACAGGTCACCGGCCTCGCGGAGCAGGGCCAGGCCCTGCCGCAGATGCTCGGAAGCCTGGGTGAAGCGGCCCTGCCGCAGGTTGATGACCCCGAGGCTGACCAGGGTGTCGGCCTCGCTGGTCAGGTCGCCGACCTCGCGGAGCAGAGCCAGCGACTCATACAGGTACCGCGCGGCCTCCTGATAGCGGTCCTGCCGCAGCGCGACCTCGCCGAGGTTGGCCAGCGCACGGGCCTCCCCGCCACGGTCCCCGATCTCGCGGCAGAGGGCCAGCGACTCGCCGAGGTCGCGGGCGGCCTGACCATACTGCCCCTGGCGCAGCGCCGCGAAGCCGAGGTTGCCCAGGGCGCGGGCCTGCCCGGTCCGGTCGCCGGTCTCGCGGTACAGGGCGAGGGACTCGGTGAAATGGTCGACCGCCTGCTGCGAATGGCCCTGGAGCAGCGCGGCGATGCCCAGGTTGGCCAGCGCGCGGGCCTGCCCCGGCCGGTCGCCGGTGGCGCGGAGCAGGCCCAGGGCCTGCCCGATGCTGGCGGTGCCCTGCGGATACCGGCCCAGCCGCAGGTCGACGGCGCCCAGGTTGTGCAGGGCGTGCGCCTTGGCCACCTGGTCGCCGACGGAACGGGCCGCCCGGCAGGCGCGGGAGTGCACGGTGACCGCCTCCGCGAAGTGCCCTCCCGTGTCGAGATAGCGGTACAGCGTGGCCGCGAGCTGGACGGCGTGGCCGGGCCAGCCGTGCTCTGCCAGGTGCACGGTGACCGCGACCAGGTTCTCCCGCTCGGCGTCCAGCCAGGCCCGTGCCTCGGTCTCACCGGTGAGCGCGGGGACGGGGCACGCGGGTGCCGGTATCCGCGGCCGGCGATGACGTTCGGCGGGGAACAGGGTGTCCATCGCGGTCGCCGCGGCATAGAGGTAGTAGTCGAACAGCGTGGTCAGGGCCTGTCGCTGCGCCTGCGCACCGTCGGCGGCGGCAAGCTCGCGCGCGTAGCCGCGGAGCAGGTCGTGCATGCCGTACCGGACCGGCCCGGCGGACTGGATCATGCACGCCCGGGCCAGCGCGCCCAGGATCTGGTCCGCCTGGCCGGCCGTGGTGCCGGCCAGCGCGCCGGCCGCGTACCGCTCGAGGTCGGGCCCGGGATGCAGCCCGGCCAGCCGGAAGGCGCGGGCGGCGTCCGCGTCGAGCTGCCGGTAGGACCAGGAGAACGCGGCGCGGATGTCGGTGGCTGGATCGCTGTCATTGCTGAACGCGTCCAGGTCCGGGCTCGCGGCCAGCTCGGCGGCGATCTCCCGGAGATACAGGTCCGGCCGCATGGCCGCGCGCGCGGCGATGATGGCCAGCGCGAGCGGCAGGCGGGCGCACGCGGCGATGATCTGTTCCACCGCGCCGGGGTTGACGCCGAGCCGCTCCGCGCCGAGGCGCTGCTCGAGCAACTGGCCGGCCTCGTGGTCGGTCAGCACGTCAAGCAGCAGCGGGCGGGCGGCCTCCGTCGCCACAAGGCCGGTGAGCTGGTTGCGGCTGGTGACGAGCACCCGGCAGGTGGGGGCGCCCGGCAGCAGCGGCCGCACCTGCGCCGCGTCCCTGGCGTTGTCAAGCAGCACCAGCATCCGCTTCCCGGCCAGCAGGCCGCGGTACAGGCCGAGCTGGGCCTCGACCGACTGCGGTCGCTGCTCGGCCGGGACCCCGAGACAGTCCAGCAGCACCCGGATGGCCTCGTCCGGCGTCACCGGTGCCCCCGAGGGGTCGAAGCCGCGCAGGTTCACGAAAAGCTGCCCGTCGGGGAACTCCGCGGCGACCTGATGCGCCCAGTGCACCGCCAGCGCGGTCTTGCCGACACCGGGAGCGGAATGCACTAGCTAGAGGGTGACGGAACCCTTACCGCTCGGCGACGTAGGCACCGCGGCCGGGGACGATCCGGACCAGGCCCTCACCGACGAGCACCTGAACCGCCTTCGCCGCCGTGCCCCGGGCTATCCCGTGCTGCTGCATCAGCGTCGTGTACGACGGCAGCGGCCGGTCGGGCGCCAGGTCCCCGGACTCGATCCGGGCACGGAGGATCGCGGCGAGCTGCTGGTAGACCGGCGTGCCGCTCAGGTGATCAATCGTCACGTGACTGACTGTAGGCATCCCTGGCTGCGCAGCGTGACCAGGGTAGTGCGTGTGTCTCACTGTGAGCCATAGACGCCCATGTGACAGCGAGCGTAGTGTCGGGACTCCAACAGAGCGCGCCAGGCCGGTGCTTGCACACCGGGCCTGGCGCTGAGGCCCCGCCTAACTAGGAGGCGAAACCCTGTGAATGATCCTGCCAGACAGCAGCCGCCGGACGACGGCAGCGGCACCCGCGGCGAGGCCCTGGAACGGGCCCTGTCCGCGCACCGCGAGGCGCTGACCGCCAAGGTCGGCTTCATCGAGGCGGAGCGCGCCGCCGGGCACCTCACCCCCGTACAGGCCAGCGAGCAGGCCCATGCCGCCCGCGCGGCCTATGACCGCAACTGTGCCCTCGCCGAGATCGAGGCCGACTTCCCCGGGTGGGAGACCTGGTGCGGGGTCGGCGGCGTGCTGTACGCCCGGCGGCCGAGGTCGAGCCCGCCTAAGGTGGTCCGGGCGCCCTCGGCGCAGGCCCTCCGTGAGGCGATCGACCGGAAGTCCCGGCCATGACCGGCGAGTGGCGCAAGTCCAGCCACAGCAACCCGTCCGGGAACTGCGTGGAGGTCCAGGTGGTGACCGCGGCGCCGGGCGACGGCCTCGACGGGCTGCGCGCCGCCTACCCGGGGGTGACCTTCTGGCGCGGGCAGCACACCGGCGCATACTGGGCGATGCCCCGCCACGCTGGCGAACTCGTCAGCGCGGACAGCCCGGAGGGCCTGGCCGGGCGGCTGGCAGAGGAGGCGGAGCAGTGAGCGGCCCTACCGTGGCCAGCCTCGCCCGCGAGGTCACCGAACTCCGCGAGCAGGTCGCGCTGCTGGTCGAGTGGCGGGAACGGCAGGCGCGGATCGGGGCGATCATGTCCAGCGCTGACCTGCCGCTGCCGCCACGCAGGCCGGAACGGGACCGGCACGGGATGCGCGCCGTCGAGGGAGGGCAGGCGTAGCGGCGCGAACCGGGCCGGCCCTGGCACCCTGAGCCCGGCAGGCCCGGCCCGCGCCACGTCCCTAGGTCTTACCGCGCGTCTCACCCTTCGGCTGCCGGGCGGGCGCCAGCGAGGCGAGCAGCCCGTGGAACCTGTCATGCGCCGCCGTGTCCGCGACCAGGGCGCCGCAGTCGGCGCAGACCGCCGCGGCCTCCGTCTCGGTAGATGGCGCCAGCGTGGAAGCGAGGTACCGGGCACGCGCCCTGGCGTGCCCGGGGCCGTAGCCAGCCACGGCTACTTGACCTCCAGGTAGCGCAAGGCGTTCTGAGCCAGGACCGCGGCGCCGGTCCGCCAGAACGCGTATAGGCCACGCTGCCCGGTCGGCCTGCCCGAGGCCCCGAACAAGTTGGGGATAATCTCGGCTTCCATCCCGACCCGGTCAATAATTTTGTACCCGGTGCGGAAGTCCCCGCCGACCATAACCTTGCTGCCGGTCGTGCTCAAGGTCGTGGCCATCGTGGACCATTCGATCTTCGGGCGGCCGAGGAAGTCACCGCCGCGGTCACCGTCGGCGAACTGCCGCGGCTCAGTGGTGCTGCCCTGGGCAACGAACCTATAGACGGCATCCCACGCAGCCGGGGCCGCGGCGAACGTGGTCGAGTTGAGCCACCGGGCAGGGATCTGCGCCTTGAGGTTCCACGGGTCCGCCACCGCGGTGGTCGCGGTGGTATTGGTCAGCACCCGCTGAGTGGTGGTCAGCGAATAGGTGGCGTCACCGCCACGCCTGGCCTGCCATCCAGGGCACCCACCGCGCCACCCGGCGCGGCCGCCATGCCACAGGGTCAGTCTAGCGCCCCAAAATGCTCATAGGCGGCGACCGCCTCAGCCGACTCAGCAACCGCGTCAGCCGCCTTATGCTATGCATCCACCGGGCCGCCCCAGCACGGCCCCGTGAGCGCGCTCAGAGCCCGGTCAGCGCTCCGCAACCAGGCCAGGGCCACCGCCCTCCGCACCCGCGCTACCTCCGCCGCCGCGGCCATCTCAGCCTCGGCCTCTGCCAGCGGGTCAGTCACCGTTTCACCTCCACCCACCGAAAAACGGCTGGGCGTGCGTCTCGCCCCAGAGCGCGAACGCCGCCGCGTTCACCGGGCTCATATCGCAGGCCACCCGCCGCCGTTCGAACGCGAACGCCGCGGCCAGCGGGCGGCGCACCGCGAACTGCATCGCCGCCCGCAGCGCCGGGTGATCATCGGCGGTCACCCGCCTGGCACGGACCTCCTGCTTGAACTCGTAACTCGCGGCGGCCACGTCGACCGCTTCGAGCATGTGCACCTGCACCCCGGCGGCGCGCAGGGGCGCCAGCAGGCCCGCGCAGGGCATCGGGTCCAGCCACACCTGGGCACCGGCCGCCACCTGCCCCGGCGCCTCATCCGCCGGGCCGTAGAACAGCACCGCCAGGTGAAAGCGCCCCGCGTCACCGGACGGCGCCACCTGCAGGACCGCCGCCGCGTCGGTGTCCACACTCATCTCCAGCCCGATCGCGCTCACGCCGTCGGCCTCCCGCCGCCTGTCATCGCCGCCCAGTCCTGTTCGCTGAACACCTGCCAGGCGCCGGCCAGCTCGGACGGCCACGGCGCCGCCGCCAGCCGCTCCGCGGCGAACCCCGCCGCGCCGAGGGTGGCCCGCTCCTCGCGCATCCGCTCCACCGTCAGCCTGCCCGCAGCCTCCGCAGGGTTGACCCGCCGCCACACTTCCTCGTCCTCCAGGTCGTCAACGGCGGGGTCGGCGGACCATTCCAGCCAGCACAGCCGCCCCGGGTCCGCCGACAGGGCACGGTTCCGCAGCGCCGCGAGCTGCCACGCGCCCGGCGTGGGCCCGTGCGCCAGCCACCAGACCTGCGAGTTCGGGTGATCGCTCAGCACCGGGATAAGCGCCTGCGCCTGCTCCAGGGTCACGGCGTGCGCCTCGTCCAGCGCGATGAAGTCGGCGCCGAAACTGCGCGCGCTCTCTTTCGACCTGTTCATGAACCGCAGCCGGGCGCCGTTGACGAAGGTGATGCACTCCTCGCCGCCGGTGTACCGCACGCCACCTTTCCGCACGTACCGTTTCAGCGGCGAGGACTCGATCAGCTCCAGCGTCTCGCGGAACTGCTCGCTGACGGTCCGCCACTCATGCGCCGAGTGGATCGCCAGCCGCTCGCCGAACAGCAGCAGCCCGGACAGCTCCCGGATCCGCACGCACAGGCTCTTGAGATTGCGCCGCGGCACCACGATCCCGACCGTGGACGCCGACCACCGGCCGCCGCGCCAGTCGCACGCGGCCTCGAGCACCATCCGCTGCGCCCCGTCCAGCTCGATCCCGGCAAGGGCGGCCAGGCCCGCGGCGGCGCGCCCCCGGCGGCCGTCAGCCACCGGCCGGTAGGCGACCCGCGGCTCAGGCCACGGACCCGGCGAGATCA
>Ga0137387_10000578_pt1 | contig 16223 bp, 12 predicted proteins | sample SagtaG_3_FD_104909 | JGI IMG/M metagenome (GOLD analysis project Ga0137387, IMG submission 104909) | Vadose zone soil microbial communities from Angelo Coast Range Reserve, California, USA - Sage2_R_115_16 metaG | ecosystem: Environmental > Terrestrial > Soil > Vadose zone > Saprolite | place...
CGCCCGTCGCTTCGCAGCGGACGAATGTCAGCTTCGAGTCCCCTCTCATGCCCGCCGGTCTGTCCGCCGTGACGAGGCGTGGGTCCCCCGCCCATCAAACTGATATCTCCAAAACCCAATCTTGGACCCTGCGGATGCAGACGTTGCCATTCGGCAGCGATCGCCCGCACTGCCCTTATGACTTCCGGAATGCCATAGCGGTGATAATCCGGAGGATTGTCCGGACGTCCGCTTGGATAGTAGGCGTAATAGCCAGGGCCCAGAGCCGGCAACGCAGTGTTCACCTCCGGGTAACGCAAGGCAGCCGGGGCCGGCGCTTGCCCAAAGAAACCGAGTCGCTGAGGAGCATAAAATCCGAAACGGGGCGCTGATCGAGACCAGCCATGCAGTGTGTTTTGCGATGGCGTTCGCATTCCCGCGCCACCTGCACTCTGGGAGGACGTCGCCGGCCGCGGCGGCTCTGGCTCTTCCTCTTCTTCCTTCTCATACCATTCGTTCAAGGTGGCCGTCCCTGATTTGCACGGGCCGCAACTGCAGCCGGGCCCGCAACCAAAGCCGCTCAGAGAAATTTGATCGTCTGTGCTTGATATGTATGACATAACTAGACGATTCGCCCCATGCACACCGACGCCACTGAGCCATCACAGACCCACGCGCCTTCAACCAGTTCAAACCCGCACTAAAGCACCGAGCTCGCCGCTTACCGCTTTTTCGCTCGGCCGCCCTTTTTGGCTCGCTTTGCCGCGGCTGTCTGCTGGTAATTCTGTAGGCTGTCAATTTCGTCTTGCAGGCTCTTAATCTGCTGCTTGATCTCTTCGCTGCGCTTCGTCGGCTCAGTCAGTCCTTGCTTTAGTGCCTCTACCTTCTCCTCAAAAGCGGATCTCGCAGCTTCAGGGTTTTCGCTTTTGAGCTGGTCAAAGCGCTCAGCTACCTTTGAACGAATGTTCATCAAGGCCGCAATTCGTTGCTTTGTTTGCTCGTTCGCAGCTTTCCAACTCTCATGCTTTTGGAATGCATCTTCAACGTTGATCGGCACACTGAGGGTTCGCGTGAAAGTCTGGACAAAATCGATCTCCGCCTTCTGGCGTTTAAGCTCCAGATCGCGGATTGCTTCTTGCAGTTTTTGCCTCGCATCGAACGCTCCGATCACTTCGGCTTCAACATCCGAAGGTCTCGGTGCCACAGCGAGAGCTGGAGCAGTTGCGGATGCCATAATTCTCCTCCTCATGTTTTTAAGTCTCCTCTAAGATGTCCACCAACAGTCGTCCACTTACAATTCTAGGGTCTCTTGCGCCGCCAGAATATCTCCCACTCGAGAATCATCTTCTGGGGATCGTAACCAGCAAGGCTGAGAGTTCGTGTGGCCCACTCGCGTATGAATGGGTGTGCCATCATGTCTGCAGGAGGTCGCACGGACCAGAGTTGCTCATCCGCCGTCTTTCCCGACAGCAGTACGTGCCATTTGCGAAACTCGCTTCGTAGTTTGAAGATTCGCAACCGGCGGAAGAATCGCTGAATTGCGCCGGCAAGCGTTTGGCCCCTGCTTATGTCGTACGATGCTTCCTCCCTGGTTAACTTGAACTCCCACTCTTTCACGAAGCGCTCAGGAATCGCCATCTTAAGCGCAACTTTGTGTGCTGTCTCTTCGCCGACAGCTTTTGCATCGCTCGATTGGCTTGCCGCGTTTGACGCGGGTGATTGCGCCCTGGTTTTGAAGGTGGCGACGTCAACAGTGGGATCATTCGCGGCAAGCAGACTAAAAACTCGATCGTGGGGCAAGAGCGTGTTTGGCTTTCGTCGCACGCCATGTTCAGGCGCAGCCAACGGCGGCAAAAGCGAGACAAGATCGAGCTTGGCCGCAATTTCACTGGTCAAGAAATAGAGCGAACTCTGGCGCTCTTTCTCGGACGGATGGCTTGCCGCAAGTTCCTCGATCGACATTTCGCGGTTGATTTCAATTACTTGCACGTAGCAGGGAAGCCGATAGGTATCACGCAGGCGCTCGGGATGTGCGAGTTGCCGAGCGAGAATCTCCCTGAACTCGCCCCAACTAACAACGCGCCATTGGCCCGGATCAAGGAATAGTTTTCGATAGCTCGAAACGTCCGACTTTTCAGTGGACTCTTGGGCCGGCACAAATTTCGAGGCCGAAGAACCGCCGTTTCCCGACCCGCTCTCAAACGAAGAGGGTACCGTGTTTTTGGCTTCTACAAGTCTGGGCCCGGCCGGCGGTGCGAGCATTCGCACATTGGATCGACCAACAGGAACTAAATCTATCAACTCACCAAACGGTCCGCTTGCGAGTTGATGGATTGGACGAATCTGGCGTCCGAGCTTTTCGTAGAGCTTTCCGCTCTCATCGCTCAGAATCTCGCCCTGTACAACCCGTTGATGAAGCTCCGGATCGTAGTGGTTCGGAAAGCCCGCCACTTGCGGCAGGGCGAGCGGTAACAGATGCGGCGTTTCATAGCCGGCTTCATCCGCTGAGTTGTCTGGAGGGCACAAGTCGGGCTCAACCACGATGACACGCATCGGCTGGAGCGTGCTGCGCATGTGGACGATCGGGGGCGAGAGCGCGCGCCCGATGGCCAGCAGCAGCAAGTGATTGAGATCAACGACCCTTGGGTCCGCACTACTCGCGAACTCGCGTGCCGGTTCAAAGAACGCTCTCTGAGTTGAAATTTGTCTCATACCGTCACCTCACGTAAAAATAAGGGGCAACCCTGACGTCCTTATCACTTCGCAACGTGTATGTGATCGCGATGCGCATTGAGCAGGAAATCGCTTATGCAGTTCCATGGACCCTCGTTTCGTGTCCAGGGTCCAAAGAGCTGAATCGGGTAACCGTTGGGTTGGGACCAGCGCCCATGAATTTGTAACGCCTTGTAGAGTCGCCATCCCAGATTCTTCTGCCGTTCCTTATCAAGTATTGCGTGGCCTTTCTGGACATCAGGTGCCCGCTCCGCATAAGTCACCGCGTCATCCCAACGTCTTTTCCAAACATCAATTCCGGCTCCGCCGACAGCGTAAATATCCGCCGCGCGTCCGACCTTGTGGTGCCCAAAAATTCCCGGCTTGAAGAAGATACGGATCCGCTTTGCGCAGCTTCCATTTGCTTCTGCCGCAAACCTTTCAAGTACACGTTCCAATTCTGCGGCCAGGTCCGGCGTCACCAGCACGCTGCTGGGATGAGACTCAACCCGAAAGGTCCTTCCTGATCGCACGGGCACTCGGATGACGAAAGCGGGCGTCGCTTGCATCAGTTCGAGCATTGCAAATCATCACATCCTCCCATCATTTCATTTAGGCTTTGTCAGTTCCCTGGCATTAAGTCGCCGTACGCAGCGTTGTACCCAAAACGCCCGACGATTCGCCCCCCTATCCGGTTGATTGCAGTTGACGGAGCGCCGCCAAGTGATCCGTTGTCCGGAACACCGCGAACTACGAATTCGATCGTTGAGCTCTCATCGAGTCGAATGTTCAGCGGAAAACTTCCGTAGCCCCAGGGGTTCACAATGTGCCGGAGATCGATATAGGGAAAGAGCGGATGGTCATTTATCAGAATGCGCCATTCGAGCGTCGGAGTCGCGATCTGCGATGCATCACTGCCGAATGCATCGGTGTACTGAGCGAAGTATTGCAACAGCCCGCAATACTGCGCGGGAAGATCGAATCGAGCGAGCAACACTTCTTCCCCCGGGACGGGTGCCTGCTTCACGCTTGAGTCGTCGAAGTATTGCGAATCAAGCGGAATCCCACACGCCGCGCAAAGGCCGCTCGAGGTCGCTTCGTCTAACATCGTTATGCCGCTCATCAGTGGTCAGTTAACTAACGTCTACGACTTCTCGCAGTTCTCTGTTGAGAAGAAGCAGCTGTTGGCGTCTCGGGACTTCCAAGCACTTTGTAACCCTGCAATGCAACATGCAGTTCGCCCGTGAAGTCGGAGACCTCGGTAATTTCCATCCGAATTGTCGATCGAGGTAGAAACGTTATGGGTTTTGCAAAATAGCGAAACGGCCTTTCACCTTTTGCAGAGCCCAAACCCGCAATATTAAGTATGGGTTCGCTTTGAAACTCCCTTCCGGATCCTTCATCGAAGATGGCGTATTTAAACTGGACGAGTTCCGGCGGCGAGGCGACAACCTGGAAAAGCCGCCGCATGACTTCGCCGTCGAGTTTTTCCCTGGACCCGATTGTCTGCAGAGCGAACTCAGCAACGTCCGGATTTAGCTTGAAGCCATTTTTCAAAATTGCTTCAGGCCCCGACTTCCCTGTTAACTTCGCCGCGCCGAGCTGAAAGAAAAGCGCTCTGAGAACGTCCCCGATCGTGATTGAAACTAGATTCGTTGGTCCCGAAGTCACTGTGACACCCAAAGGAGGCGCAGGCGCTGGTCCAAAAATGATCGGTTGAACCTGTGGAATAACCCCATAGCACATTGACACTGCCGTGAAACTGGATCCGACGCTGATGGTTATTGTGCTATTCAGCACCTTCCCGGGTTTGCCGGTTAGTTGGTAACGAAAGGCATAATCAAATGGTATTTGATTCCTGCTGGTTCCTTCGTTCCGCGGTGCGGATCTATTGACCAAACTTCTCTGGACGGCCGTTTGAATCAACGTCTTCTCGACCTCCTTGACGAACTTGAAAGTGGAGCGCGCGGCGATGCACTCAATCGTTTATAGCCCTGGAACACGATGAAGAGGGTTCCTCGGCCAAATCGTTCTTCGACTGTGACGCGAATAGTTGATCGAGGAAGAAACGTCATCGGCCAAGCCAGATGCTTGAAAGGGCGATCGCCATTCGCAATACCCAGGCCTGCAACGTTATGAATGGGCTGGTTCTGAAGCTCTCGTCCCGTCGCGGTTTCAGCAATCGAATATCGAAAAGACACCGTTTCGGGACGACTGAGGCGTTCGAACAGTTGGCTGACGTTCGTTACTGCAAGACTAGTATTGAGCAGCCCGTTATCGTTAAATGCGATGCGCAGAAAATTCGGGCGAATGCGAACCCCTTCCAGTAAAGCGCTGGTGGGGAACTGGCGCAGGGTGATGTCACCTAAATCCACCGACGGAGGATTAGCCGGCGGGTCGGGAATTGAAGGGAGTCCGCGAATGGACACAGATAAGTTGTCTGTAGCGAGCCCATACCCTATAGAGGTAGCCACGAAGCCACCCTCTGTGTTAATGGGCACTTCGTCCTCAATTAAATTACCCGGGCGACCGGTGAGTTGAAATTTCGAAACATAATCGAAAGGAATTATGCGACCGTCTCCGTTGGCATTGGTCCGGCCTTGAGAGCCCAACGGCGTACTAACTGTTCGTGGAGAGCGTCCCGAAAAGCCATCGAAGATCTTGTAACCATAGAGGACGATGAAGAGTGTGCCCTGAATTCCTTCCGATCGTTCGACGATCTGCAGCCGAACGGTAGAGCGCGGTTGAAAAGTTAACGGTTGGGCCAACATACGGAAAGGCCTCGAACCATCGCTGATGCCGAGCGATGCCAGGTTGTGAATTGGCTCATCCTGTAACTCGCGACCGGTGCCCGTATCAACTATGCTGAAGAGGAAAGAGATCTCATCTACCGGTTTTATCCGCTCAATGATGCTCGAGCTGAAAGTCGTGACGATTGGGTTGGTTGTTAACGATGGCTCACGCGCTGGTACGGATCGGCCTCTGGAGACCGTAGAAGACGCATCGAAAGCCACCCGATTCAACTGCGGGTTTAACCTGAATCCTTCTATCAAAGCTATTGTGGGGATCTGAGAGAGGGTTATGTCTCCAACCAATTCCGATTGACCAGTTTGGGCTGCACTAAGTGTGACGCTTCGCGCGCGGTCTTCCTCGAACCCATAGCCGATTGCCACGGCGACGAAGACCCCGTCTGTGCTGATGTTGATAACGTCCTGGACAATGTTTCCTGGTATGCCCCTGAGCTCGAAACTGGCCGCATGATCAAACGGAATTACGCTTCCGACAGAACTTCCCCGAGCACTGAAGCCCGGAGAAGTTCCTCGGAGTCCGCTGCGAGCACGCGCTTGTTGGGCTGGCATCATGTTGGTTCATCCCTCGAACATTTTCGAACGTCACTGGAAGAACCACAGCTATTGCACGTCGCGAGTCATGTAGCCGTCCAGGACCACCCAAACGTTGAGCGGTCCATAGATTCTCTGTATTTCTTTGAGCGTGTCGGTATCAGGCACCTCAATTTCAACGCGAAAATTCTGTTGTTTGTCTATGAAGATCGGTTCGGCGAAGCGAAAAGTTGCCGTGGGTGAAGGCTCGCCATGGGTAGTTATGGCTGCCTTCTCAGAGTAGGGACCAGCACCTGCCGGGAAGAACCAGGTTGGCATTTGAATCATAATTTTTTCGCCGACGTAAAGCGTAGTCACGGTGTTGTAGATCAGCTTGCCAATGATCGTTCCGGCGCCGTTATTCAGCCGCACCTGCTCTTTTGGTGGAAACTCTTTACGCGCCGGTTCATCCTTCGAGCCCAGCAGTGCGTTTTCGATGTCCGCAACGGTTACTGCGAAATCTGCAACGTTGGTCGTCGCGTCCGGTTCGGCTTCCTCGCGAGGGTCCTTGGTGTTGTCAACCGTCAGGATCGCTTCGCCATCATCGCTCGCTCGGGCCTCCTCCAGAAGTTCCATTGTCCGTTTCAAGTCAGTACTTAAAGTTTGTTGCTTTCGTGTACTTGCCGGACCCTCCAGCCCATCGATTTCAATGTCGTCGACCTCATCAGAGTATTCCGGTGGCAAGTCACTAATGACCACGCGCATCGCGCGAGCCTCAAAAGTGTTGTAGTGCGGCAGCAATGACGCGCTTTGCAGGTTCGTCTCCAGTTTCGTCTTCTTCTGCACGTCAACAAAAAACTTGAACGTGCTTGAGGGCTCGGCGTCACGGAGCTGCTTTGCAGCTTCGATCGAAAGCGAGTCGTAGATCGGCATATGAACTTTCTCTCTAATTCCCTGTACGGTAGCCATTACCAAATCCTCCTATTCTGTGCATTCTCACGGCTCTGTGAATCAAGGGTCGGAAGTCCGACAATTACCAAAGTGGCTTGAAAGTTTCGGGCAGAGACGGTTCTGCTCCCGGCTGCGCGGTGAATTGCCCGCACGATGCGTTGACTGTAGCTGGATGGACGTAACCGTCCAGACCTTCAAATCCGCTGACATTAGTTGGAACCGGACAACCGGGATTATAAGCAGGCGCAGCTTCCCGAACGTATCCAGCGTAATCTGAAATTCCTGGATAGTATTCGCCGTACTGCAATTCAGGTTCGCCGTAACCAACCATCTCCGGAACCTGGCCGTAGTAGCCTACTGGTTCATACGGCGGCTCACCGTAATAGCCGACTGGGAATTCCTCTCCATAATCTCCAACGGGGAATTCTTCACCGTAATACCCGACAGGAAACTCCTCAGCGAAATAACCAACCGGCCCTGCCTGGCCATAGACATCAGGCTCGCCCCAGCCGCCAGGCCTTCCGTAATAAGGTTGGCCGTAGTAGCCGAAGGCCGGATCAACCTCGCCGTAATATCCGTAGCCCGGTTCAAGCTCACCGTAGTACGCAGGCTCTGCCTGACCGTAGTATCCGAGAAGTGGATCGACTTCGCCGTAGCCCATGTTCTCGGACAAATACGGTTCCTCGGCGAAGTAGCCGTATTCCCCTACCGGCCCGCCGTAATAGCCATATTCCGTCTCGCCGAAATCGCCGACTCCGTCTGGATAAACGTTATGAAATCTCATAAGCCTCACTTTCCGAGTTCTATCCGGTCCGCCTGGATTGACGATCATTACCTCGTCAAACTTCGTTCCATCGGAGCCATCCTTTAACAATGAGCGCGACCTCTCTTCTTCAACCGTCGATGCCTCGCGGCGTAACCCGGTAGTCTCCGCCGACGATGTACAACTGCCTTCCGTTTGCATCGCAAGCAAGGCGCGGCGGTGTTTTCATGAAATGGATGAATGTCCGCGGCTGTCCCTGTTGCCCTTTGTCAGATCTGTAAATCAAAGCACGCAGTTCGCCGACGTGAACCAGCACCCTTGGAACGACTCGCTGACATGGCTCCCAATTCACCTCCATCGATGGAAAACAATGAAACTGGCTGAATAGATTTCGCGCTGAGTCGAGTTCGTAGTCATCCTTTGCTGATTCCACTCGAGACAGATTCGATGGCACGTAACTCACAATCGAAACTTTCGCCCGAAACTCTCGTGCGGTTCTCCTTAAGATCCTCAATCCGTCAAGGCATTGCCATTTAACGGCGCCGACGGCGGCGTCTCCTTCCCATCATTGCCGCGGTCTGCGCGGCGGCTGCAGCCGCCGCTTGCGCCGGAGCTGCCGGCGCCTGAGCAGCAATGGCCGGTACTAGTCCGCGAGGTCCCGGCCAAACTGCGCAGCGCATGTACAACCTGCGAGGGCCGAGACCTGTGTATGGAAGCTGCGGCCGAATCCAGCCAAGCGGCGAAGGCGGTCTAAATGGCGAAGGAAACCCGGGAAAGCGGGCGGCCATTCCTCCAATAAGCGCTGACGGACTGGGCACTTGGCCTCCACCGCCGAGTATTGGCGCCAGGGCTTGTCCAACACCAGGAATCTGCTGAAGTGCCTGACCAGCTGGTCCAAACATTGAAGAAACTGCCGGCAGCGCCTTCGACACTAACCCGCCGATTGCCGGAAGAAATGAAGAGAGCGCCGGAAGCGCTGCCGCAAGGAATGGCAGCGCTCCCACGGGATTTCCCAGGCCGTCATATACAACCTGGCTCTCGCCAACGCTGTAAGGATCCTCCGCCAGTCCGAGACCATAAACTTGCGAGTCCGGCACTTCATGCAGCATTCCCGTTAACGAGTCTTGATAGAGCATGTAGTTGTCTCCTTTTGAATGTTACAAATCCGTTTCCAAAGGGCTGGTGGCGCCCAACCAACAGGTTTATCGGCAGTTGCATCTATGGCAATCCAATGACCGCGCACATTTACCTCTGGATAGATGTGACTGTAAGCGTGCGGTTTGTGCGGCCTGAATCCCGCAAGCACGAGTCGAACTTGATGCCCGGTTGACATGAGCATCGCACCCAGCAAGATCGTCATATCGTCGCAGTCGCCGGCTTTCAGCTCCAACATCCTTCGCGCCGTGTGCAACAGCTCCACTCGAAAGATGTCGCGCGTGTAGCGGATGTTTCGCTTGACGAACTCGAAGAGCGAGCACGCTTCCCCCAATCTGTCCTTCGGTTTCACGCCATAAGCTCGAAAAACTTCAATCGCTTTTTGTCTAACGTAAAAATCTTTCGCGCCTTCCTGAATCAACCGGCCAATGATTTTCGCTGTGGCCAGTGTGCCTTTCGTGCCTCGTGGCACTCGCACAATCTGAATTCGGGGAATCTCCGGCCGACTGCAAAGTCGAATCATTCACATATGCCAAGGATTCTGTCGATCGGCACTATCACCCGCTCTTGCAGATCGTTGATTTCAATCTCAGCGAATGACACGTCGTTCATTCCACTTTCTGAAAGATCGACCACTTGACCCTCCAGGACATCGTTGCCATGAAGCTCGAAGAGCAATTGCTGGTAATCGGGATAGAAGATGTCGCAGATCCTGAAGTTCACTCTGCAATTCTTCAAATCCACGACGTTGCCATCTCATCCCAAGATCTTTCGGTCGATCGAAATCGGCTGTTAGGCAAAGCAATGAGCGTTCCGGCCTGAGCACAGGTTTGTCATCTGGGAGTTAAGTCGTTGAGTTAATGAAGCTAATCAGAATCGGACGTTCTGCAGCGAGAGCGCACTGCGGAAAACTCTTTCCGGAAAGAAACTGCTTTGACTGGAAAAATATTTCGGCTGGCCGATGCAGACGGTTTACGAGGGGTGCAGCTTGTGCTTGTGGACTTTATTATAGACACTACGAGTGGTCATTCCGATCAAACGAGCAGCCTGAGATTGATTGCCGTTAGTAAACTGAAGTGCACATCTCAGAAGCAATTTTTCGCAGTAGTCGACTGACCTCGCCATGTTCCAGCCATTCAACCTGAGGATTTCGCGCAACCAGTCCTGAAGATTGGTCTCGATGTCATTACTGCTCGACTCAATGCTGAATGTCACATCATGTTTTTGATCGATAGCTGGACGGATGTCGCCCGCGAGTGACGTCCATACAGCGGGCGTCAAGTCGCTCAAACTTAGCGGCGCATCATCAATCCTGTCCACGAGTGCCTGTCTGACAATATTCTCCAGTTGTCTTGCATTTCCCGATAGGTCAATATCGGTCAAGGCCCGGACGAAATCTGAAGTTGCGCTGATCGGTTTGTTTCCTGTTAACGATGAGTACTTCTCAAGAAAGTATTCGATAAGGGCCTGAACATCTTCCTTTCTGTCACGCAGAGGCGGAACTTCAATCGACAAGACATTCAACCGGTGATACAAGTCTTCGCGAAATCTTCCTTGCCCAACGAGATCGTCAAGTCGTCTGTTTGTGGCCGCGATTACCCGTACATCTACCGGGATTTCATAATCGAAGCCGATCCCGAGCACTCGTCTTTCTTGTAACACGCGCAGGAGCTTTGCCTGAAGTGACTCGCTCAATTCGCCAATTTCGTCCAGAAAGAGAGTTCCTCCTTCGGCGGCGCGGAACAGTCCCTTGCGTTCGTTGTCGGCTCCGGTGAAAGAACCGCGGCGGTGTCCAAAGAGTTCGCTTTCTGCTAATCCGGCGCTTATGGCGCTGCAGTTGGCAACGATGAACGGGCCTCTGCGGCGCTTGGAGTCCAACCCATGAAGTGCATTAGCAATTAGTTCTTTTCCCGTTCCCGTTTCACCGGCAATCAAAACGGGAAAATCGCTGAGTGCGCTTATACGAATCACCCGCCGAAACACCGACATCATTTTTTGGCTCTTACCAATGAGTCCGAAGTCTCGCATCTTCGCGGTCACGCGTTGATCCTGCGAGTGTTCGTCGGCTTCTTTTTCCCATAGTCGTGTCAGCGTTCGGAGCAGGTCTTCACGAAATTTCAACGAGGAGCTGTCTAACAACGATCTCGACCCGCATAACAAAGCGCGACAACGGATCCCGATTGGCCGCGAGAAAATACCGTTTCCGTACGCTAGAATTTGAAATCCTTTAAGCTTAAGCGCGCGCATGATGTTAAGACTGTCGGCTTCCCGCACGGGATCGGATATCAGGGCCATCAGCGCCACGCTCCGGCGAAACGAGCATTCGAGACACTCTACGTCAGTAACGCTCTTGATTCGGAGCGTATGTGCTCCGCAAGAATCGAGTAGTTCGGTTATCGATGTCAGCCGCTGGTGATCTTCGTCACACAGGATTAGTGTGTGTTCCGGAAATGAACCAGAACTTGGGTTCGACCTGGGTCCCCCTCGAAGCGTAGGCCGCTTCGTTGGAGAAATGCCATCGAGTGGGAGAGACACTCTTTCGCCTCCGATGACTGCGAAGCCCGATCTAACAAGTTTCTACCGACAGAAGAGACAAATTCTGCCAATCGGCTAATGAAAGATACGGGCCGAAAGGAACCTCCCTGCAAGGACGTTCGGAGCGTGCGCTTACCTACTATGAGATTTGACTGCCCGTTAATATCACATTTGCTGAACTTTAGCTAGCATGACAATGAAATCTATCAAGAAGATTCAAAGTGACGGGACGGCACTACGGAGAAAGCAGACAAGGAACATAGAGCGGCACTTCAAGCTCCTGGCCGGAGACATGGCAATTCATGGTGAGTACAACCCTTGACGCTCTTCATTAATCCGTATTCGTCGCGTCTGGTTTTGCTGACTGGTTTGAGAATGGTGGGTCATGGTGGAGCAGAGCGGGATCGAACCCCTGGCCTCCGCATTGCGAATTACACAACCCGCAAAACGCTAAGTTATTGCCTTTTCAAAAGTTGCAGCCACCGAAGAAAATCAAGGGTTTTCCCATTCTTTCCCATTCCTTACCATCGCGTATACGTCGCGTCCTGTTTTTTTTGGTCACATATTGGTCATTTGGGATTTCATCAATAGCACGTTTTGAAATGCCAAATTCTCATCTCAATAACCCAAGGAACGCAGAGTATCTCTAAAAAGTTTTTCGGCCACTTTCCTGATCAACTTACACTTCGGACCAACGCCTCGCCCAGAGGAAGACAGGCAAGGCGAGGAGTTGAAGGACGACAAAAAAGACAACGACGGCGAGAATGAATTAAGCGCAAGGCCTCGTCTCATGAGATACGGTTTACTAAAGACCGTGGATTGGGCCTATAATCATTTTTCATCCCGCAACCCGACAGCATCGCTGGAATTTGAACTTCTTTCATCAAGCAATTAGGTTAGGCTTACGAAAGAGCAGATGTTCCGTCATGAAAAGAGCCCCCAAGCGAAACGGAAAATCTTCGGCGAAGTCTCGAAAGGATTCCCGCAGGAAGATCCCCAAGAGCTCCGGCAATTCCAATAGCACAAGAGTTGCCGATGAAAGCCGTGCCGGGGATAGCTCGGCGAAAGCGGATCGCGACCTGTTTCCTATTGTTGGAATAGGCGCATCTGCCGGCGGATTAGAAGCTTTTACGCGACTCGTTCAGCAGCTACCGTCCGATACCGGCCTCGCCTTTGTGCTCGTGCAGCACCTTGACCCAGAGCATGAGAGCAAGCTTCCGCAATTACTGAGTCGAGTCACGAACCTGCCGGTCCTTGAAGTTATTAATAACACCCGTGTGCGGCCAAACCATATCTATGTAATCCCGCCAAACAAATCCATGACCATCGAGCAGCGGACCCTGAGACTGGTGCCGCGCAAAAAGAGAGAGGGACAGTACCGTTCGATCGATCATTTTTTCGAATCGCTCGCGGCCGATCAAGGATATCAGGCGATCGGCGTAATTCTGTCCGGCACTGCGACCGACGGCACACTTGGATTGCAGGCTATCAAAGGCGCGGACGGGATCACTTTTGCTCAGGATGAATCAGCGAAATATGACAGCATGCCGAAGAGCGCGATTGCCGCCGGCGACGTTGATTTCGTGCTGCCACCAGAAGATATAGCTAAAGAGCTTGCGCGTATTGCTCAGCATCCCTATGTAGCTACGCCGAGCCAGCCTGCGTTAGAAGCGGCGCAAGGCGAGGCAATCGATATCAAGGATGTCGAACAAGATGCGCTTAAGAAGATCATGATGCTTCTGCGCAATCACCGTGGGGTAGATTTCACGCTCTATCGCCCGAATACCATTCGCAGAAGAATCATGCGACGAATGGTGCTGGCGAAAATCAAGGAGCTGGGCGGCTATGCCACTCATCTCCGCAACAACGCTAGCGAACTGGAAGCCCTTTATCAGGATCTGCTCATTGCCGTTACCAGTTTCTTCCGTAACCCCGAATCATTCGAAGTCCTGAAGCACAAAATCTTTCCAGCCCTCCTGAAAGATCGTTCGCCAGACGATGCGATGCGGGTGTGGACGGTTGGGTGCTCGACCGGTCAGGAAGCCTACTCCATCGCGATGACCTTTCTTGAATATTCAAGCAGCATCTCCCAGAACGTCCGCCTACAAGTTTTTGCGACCGACCTTAACGATGAGTTACTGGAGAAAGCACGCGCCGGTCTTTATTCAAAAACTCTGGTTCAGGATATTTCACCTTCCCGACTTCGTCGTTTCTTTGTCGAAGAAGAGGGTGGATATCGCATCAGCAAGACGATTCGTGAAATGTGCGTTTTCGCGCGGCAGAACGTAATTACCGACCCCCCGTTTTCGCGCGTGGATCTGATCAGCTGTCGCAATTTGTTGATCTACCTCGAACCCGAATTGCAAAGACGACTTTTGCCTACTTTTCACTATGCGCTTAAGCCCGAAGGTTTTTTGTTCCTCGGAGTGTCTGAGTCTGTCGGTGGATTCAGCTCCTTATTTACGCCGGTGGACAAGAAGCTGAAATTGTTTGCTAAGAAATCGGGCAAAGTGCGCGAGATACCGCCTTTACCATTAGTTCATGATCGTCAGCCCCACAAAATCATCCAGGAAAAGCTCAAAACCTTAGCGCCATCCACCCTCCAGAACACCGAACTCAATGCCCAGCGAGAGGCGGATCGAATAGCGCTGGCGCGCTATGGTCCTCCTGGGGTGGTGATCAACTCCGGATTGGACATTTTACAGTTTCGCGGTGACACCAGCCCCTATCTCATGCCGCCGCGCGGGCGCGCAACCTTCAATGTGCTCAAGATGGCGCGTGAGGGATTAATGCTCCCGTTGCGTACCGCGATTAACAAGGTGAAGAAAGAGAATCAACGGGTGCGCAAGGAGGACGTGAGAGTTATTCAGAATGGCGACACTCGGATTACGAATCTGGAAGTTATCCCTCTCAAGAACCTCAAGGACCCGTCTTTTCTCATTATGTTTGAACCGGGCGAATCGCTTCGGTCGAAACGAACACCGCGAGCAAAGGCAAAACTGCCTTCGAAACGTGAGCACGCCCAGGAATCGCGGGAAGTCGCTCGGCTTGAGCAGGAACTGGCTGAGACGCGAGATTATGTCCAGGCAATCCAGGAACAATACGACGCAGCAAATGAAGAGTTGCAGGCATCGGCTGAAGAAGCTCAATCGGCAAACGAAGAGCTGCAGAGTATTAACGAGGAGTTAGAAACTTCAAAAGAGGAACTGGAATCGACTAACGAAGAGCTGACTACTGTCAATGAAGAGATGGCGAATCGCAACGCCGAGTTGACTCGTCTGAATAGCGATATTGTAAATCTACAGAGCAGCATCAATATTCCTATTCTGCTTCTCGGACGCGACCTCTCAATCCGCCGTTTTACTCAACCTGCAGAGAAACTCTTTAACTTATTAACTAACGATATCGGAAGGCCACTCGGGGTGGTTAAGCACAAGTTGGATTTTCCCGAATTGGAGAATCTGGTTTCGGAGGTGATTGGGAATGTTGTAGGCCAAAACAGACAGGTACAAGACAAAGATGGCCGGTGGTTCCTCTTGCGGGTGCGGCCTTACATGACGCTGGAAAACAAGGTTGATGGCGCCGTACTCGTACTCATCGATATTACCGACTTGAAACGCGCCGAGGAAGCTAAAGCGCGGCTCGCGGCCATCGTGGAATCATCTGAAGATGCCATCATCGGGGAAGACCTTAATGGAATAATTACGGATTGGAACCGTGGCGCGGAGAAGCTCTTTGGTTATGCGGCAGCGGAAGCTATCGGCCAGCCCATTACGATACTGATGTCGCCGAAAGACCCAGATCAAGAGCGTCGCGTTATGGAGAAGATTCGCCGGGGAGAGAGTGTTGCTTATTACGAAACGATCGGTCGCGGCAAGGAAGGTAAGTCGTTCGACATTTGGTTGACTGTTTCTCCTGTCTTCGACGAACCCGGAACAGTCGTCGGTGGTTCGAGAATCGCTCGGGACATAACCGAACGGAAGCGGGTTGAGCAAGAGTTGGCCGCACTTTTGGCGAGTGAGCACGCTGCACGCGCCGACGCCGAGACCGCCAACCGGCTTAAGGATGAGTTCCTGGCCATCGTTTCACATGAGGTTCGCACCCCACTGAATGCGATTGTTGGTTGGGTACAACTGCTCAAGTCAGGAAAGCTCAAGCAGGAGCAAGCTGCGAAGGCTTTGGACGTTATCGATCGCAACGCGGCTTCGCAGGGCCAGATCATCGCTGAACTATTGGATACCTCTCGGATCGTCAGCGGAAATCTACGGCTTGACCCTAAACCAATCGCCATGCCGTCGTTGATCGAGGCCGCCATTGAGATATTGCGCCCGGCGGCTGACGCCAAGTCAATTACAATTGAAACTCAACTTGATCCGGTTGCTGAACCTATCTCAGGCGATTCGACGCGCTTACAGCAAGTACTTTGGAATCTGTTATCGAATGCCATCAAATTTACCCAAAAAGGGGGTCGCGTTGAAGTCACGTTTGCATGCGCTGATTCAAATGGCGTCATTGTTGTGAAAGACAACGGTATTGGCATTACGCCTGAGTTTCTGCCTCATGTGTTTGACCGCTTTCGCCAAGCCGACGCTACGTTGGCGCGTTTGTATGGAGGTTTGGGGCTAGGTCTATCCATCGTGAGAAACATCGTTGAGTTGCACGGCGGCAGCGTTCGCGCCGAGAGCGAAGGAGTAGATCGGGGCGCAACTTTCACGGTAACGCTGCCAATTAAACAGTCGGCGCAGATCTCCGGCAAAGAGGCCATAGACGTGGAGCCTGAAAGGCCATCAACATCAGCTTCCACACCG
>Ga0137387_10000581_pt1 | contig 16207 bp, 15 predicted proteins | sample SagtaG_3_FD_104909 | JGI IMG/M metagenome (GOLD analysis project Ga0137387, IMG submission 104909) | Vadose zone soil microbial communities from Angelo Coast Range Reserve, California, USA - Sage2_R_115_16 metaG | ecosystem: Environmental > Terrestrial > Soil > Vadose zone > Saprolite | place...
CTCAGTTTCAAAGGCAGACGAGGAGCCGTGGAGACCATTTCAACTTCCTCGCTTCCGGGTCGTTCAATTGTGAACTCAATCCGATCATATTGAACCAATTGTTCGCCTGCGCGGAAAGTGACACGAAAATTCAATTTCTTTACATAAGGTCCGACGGCGGGCCTGATCATCAGCTTGCCGCCTGATATTGCGCCAGGAACAAGTTTCGAGAACAGATCGACTGAGATATCCAAGATCTCGTCAGTCAGAGTTACCGACTCGCCCCTTTTCTGCACGGCAGAGATCTTTTCAAGTGCTTCGCGCTTGAAAGTCACGTGACCTGTAATGGGGTTCTTGTTATAGTCCGCCGGATCGCGTGCGATTAAGTCGACTCGCATGCCGTCCTGGAGAATCGAAGCAACTATTCCCGGCTTTGCGGCGGCTGTTAGATCATCCAGATTGGGCCTTATTGTCGGACTGAGTACGACCTCGGCGTGAAACCTCGAGTCAACCTCTGCCAATTGCTCCGCGAAGCGCGCAACCGCGTCCTGAACCCGGCGCTGAGTTTGATCAAGTTTCAGAGCCTCTGGCTTGATAACCTCGAGTAGTCCAAGGGCCACCGACTTGATGCCGTCTGCGCTGTTTAGGGCGAACCGACCTGCGAGGATCGGGGAATGGGCAATAACATCTGCCTTCGTCACCTTGTGCCAAACTGGAAGAATCCGGCTCGCGCCTTCCATTTGTAAAGTGAAAAGGCCGTCCAGCTCTTCGCGTGTCCAGTTCTTGCGAAAAAAGTCAGGACTTATGACAACGACGCCGAAGCGGGATCCGGAAAGGCCCTCATCGACCTTGCGGAGAAGACTGTCGCCCACTTTGAGCACAAATTTGTCGTACCAAACTTCGAGGCCAAGGCGCCTCATTTCCTCAGCGAGGGGTTCGACAAACTCTATCTTGTCCTCCGACGCGTGACATAAAAACGCATCCCATTTCTTATCAGCCATGCAGCTATTTTAAATCGCGGACGGGTGACTTCTCCCGATCCTAAATCCTTCTTTCGACCCTCCGGGGCTCCGTCTCTAGACCACGCAGCTGGCTGAACCCATCATTTGGACGCATCTGAGGATTGCTTGGGAATCGCGTAATTCAGGCGGGCAGAGGCGCATCTGCACGCGCGGGGCTGAGTTTTCAACAAGCTTCCACTTGCGCACACAGCGGCTGATTCTCCACACTGACGGAATGAGTCACAAGCAGGAAACCGATCAGGACATTGACGACGCACTTAATGCTAGCTTTAATGGCCTCGCCACTGGCCAGATGGACAAGCGAGAGGTTAAGGCAAGGCTGCATGCGGTCCAACAAAAGCTGGACGAAGTGAAACGAATGAGTCGCGCTGAACAGCTCCGCTTTTTCGAGTATAGCCGGAATTTCTTTGACACCTAAGTCTGCTGCACCCGCACGCGCAAACCCGCTGACAGCTATGGCCGGCAGCGGTACTGCCCCTCAACAGCGAAAGATCGCGGGTGCGAGTTAACGTGCGCTGGCTGTGCCCAGCAGTGTTTTCCTCTTACGCTCTCAGCAACCTGCGCTGAACCATCATTCCCCCAACCGTTGCTCTCACCTAGCGCGGCTGTGAGATCTGCTGGGTACTTTCGTTTGCTGGGCGCCGCAGCGAGTTCAAGCCCTGATTGCGGAGTGGGCGGAATGGGGCACGCGCATGTATGCGTTTTCACGGGCTCCATGAATCGTGGTAATCTCCCTCGACAGACTGCCGACCCGCGTATGGACAACCAAAACCAGCCATCGATCGCCGAAGTAGCGCAGCAAGACAAGGCCGACGCCCGGGCTGCCGGATTTGCGGCCAGGGAACATCGTCTCCAGTCGGCGGCAATTGCGTAGATGTTGCGGATCTTCTCGCGCAAGCCCACTACTTGGCTACGACTGCTCTTGACGCCAGAGTTCCTGCTGCTGGATAATTGCCCGCGCCCTGAAGTCAACAGCCGCTCTACTTGGCCAAGGGCCTGATTTCAGGGTGTCGTCCGGTTCCAGCATGGAGGTCTCGCCATGAGACCCGACTTTCCTCTCTCCCTTCGGAATCCGCTTTTTTTAACAGAGATCTTGGCAGATTTTACTGACACCGGACGCGTTACGTTGTTCTGCGACCTAGTTGAAGGCACGTTGTGGTTAGCTAACGAGGGTGAGATCAGACCCACCCGCCCGAATCTGCAAAAAAACAAGGAGGAGCATCATGAAGAGAACAGTCAAGGGGGCGTTGATCGCGCTGTGGGCGATCGGATTATTTGCCGGCGCGACCGCCGCCGCGCAGCAGCGCACTGCGCATGTCCTGCAAGACGCGGCCACGGGCAAGATTCAGCCAGCGAGGATCATGCTTCAACCTGCGCCCGGTGCGGCGCCTATCACCAAAACTATGCCTTTTTTTTCTGCGGGAACACTAGAGGCAGCAGAAGCGGCCTTGCGTTTAGGAATAGACCGCGGCGAAGAAGCGTTTGTAAGCGACGTGAATGCTTTGACTGCGGGTGGACAAGTGCAGGACACCATCGGCTGCAGCAACCGCACCTCGACTGGCAATGTGCGCGTCAACCAGGACTGCACCTATCGCCGTCAAGCTGAAGAGAAAATTGTTTACAACCCGGCCAACCCGAACAACCTGATTGCGGGCCAGAATGATAGTCGAGTGGGCTTTAACCAGTGCAGCATTGCCTGGTCCCTCGACAACGGAATGCACTGGGGAGACTTGCTGCCGCCTTTCCGGCAAAAGATAAATGACCCTGCAGCGGAAGTGGCAAGGGCCGGCGATCCCAACAACCACACCATCGTGGGTGGCGCGGGCACATTTCACACCTACGACGCCGACAGCGACCCAGCTCCGGCGTTCGACTCCCAGGGCAGAGGTTTTTTTACGTGTATTGCCTTCGATGTGTTCAGCAATGCGAACCTGATCTATGCTACGCAGTCGCCCATTGCGGCTCAAGGCTCATTCTTCTTTAATATCGAATCGTTCGGCCGGCATTTCGTCGTCGACGAAGAGAATGATCCCCGCGCTTCGCTCGACAAGCCATTCATCACTGCGGATATTTTTGGGAGCAGTCCCAACCGTGACCACGTGTATGCCACTTGGACCGTCTTCAACTTCACGTGTGGCCCTATGCACAACAGCTATTGCAGTTCGGACATCTTTGGTTCCGTGTCAACCGACCACGGACGGACGTGGTCTACCCCGGAAAGGATCAGCGGCAACTCCAGCACGCTTTGCTTTTTCGGCAATTTCTTTGATCCGACGCGGGGCCCGCACGCCTGTGATTTCGATCAGGGCTCGGACCCAGCGCCGCAAGCAAATGGCGACCTGGTGGTCATCTTCATGAACGGCAACACCGCGGCGAGCAATCCCAACGCGCAGCAGCTGGGCGTAGTCTGTCATCCCTTGGGAAACTCTCCTGCAGGCACAGCCCACCTGAACTGCGGTTCGCCGGTCAAGGTAGGGGACGACATAATTGTGGGCGAACCCAGGTGCAACTTCGGACGCGGCCCGGAAGAATGTATTCCTGGAGCCTTCATTCGCACCAATGATTTCCCCCGCATTGCCGTGAATCCCGGTAATGGCGATCTCTTTGCTGCTTGGCAGGACTATCGCAACAAGGAGTTCGACATTCAGCTCGCAACGTCTACCAACGGTGGCCATAGCTGGAGCATAAGTGCAACTGTGAACCCTGATTCGGGACTCGACCACTATTTCGCGGCGGATGCAGTTGCACCCTCTTTGAGCACGGATCGAGTGGGTGTGAGCTACTACCGCACTCAGCGTGTGCAGAACGAGAATAGTGTCCCGCGCGCCGGCTTCTACCCATGCCCTGGCGTGATCCCGCTATTTACGAATACCGTCACACCGCCTCCACCCTGTCAAAACGGCGTGGGAGCCAAAAACTCCGACTATGTTCTGTCTGGCGGAACCGGTCCGAACACACCGTTCAACTTCAAGGTGGTCTCGCCCTTCTTCCTGCCTCCGGACGGCATCCAAGCCGGGTTCAACGGCGACTACAGCGGACTGATCCTGAAGGTAGGAGCGGAGGCGCATCCCATCTGGTCGGATACGCGCAACCTCAACCCGTTCCCGTTGAATGGCGTCGCCCATGATGAGGACATCTTCACCAACACGGTGGGCTTGCCAGCGGGGACCGCGAAGCCGGGGACTGGGCGGGTGGGACAGAACTAGCCTTCGCCTTGTGCGCTGCCTGATTCCGTAACCACTGTTCTCCCCGTAGGACGGGAGGGGTCAGCCACGAAAACGAATGAAACACCCCATGACAAGCGACACGCCGCGGGTTTTCGCGAGCCCTGGGGTCTAGATCGCGGGCTTTCCGATTTTTGTGATGAGAAAACTTTGATACTTGCAGGACCTAGCAGACATTCGACTTTCCTTTTAAGGAGCGTGACGGGATTCGCGACCGGCTACACAATCTGACATCGCGATCTCAACGGCCCGGTGCCCCTTCTTCAGGCTGAAGGTGAGCCGAGCCGCAGTGGATTTTCTATACAGGAGTCTCGGCCTGCTGCGCGCGAAGTTGGTCTATCGTCTCCTTAAACTCGCGTTCTGCGCGCTGCCTGATCTGGATGAGCAGTTCTTCGGGTTGGGTGTCATTAGCAATCCGGATCAAGTCTTCGTAGGACGCGCCCGGAAAACCTTGCCATCTCTCGCAAGCCCTGACGGCCCTAATCGAACTCGGAGATCGTCCGGCCTAGCGGTGTGGATGGCATTGCGCGCGCATGGATGGCGGACCATCAGGGCAACCGTGAAGAGCAACATCGAGCTCACGCGTATGCTCGAAGCGCTACTCGCGGAACGCGGCTTCCGTGTCCTCGAAGGCGGTGAGGCGGCAATCACAGCGAATAACCAGGAAGACCGGATCCTCCTTAATCTCACTCGCCGCTAGATTTTATCTTATGCATTTTCAATTCCGTGATAACCTTTGCCCCACCAGGAGCCAACGATGACTTTTGTTCGGTCCATCGGGCGCTGGACGATGACCGCCCTGGTCATCAACTGCATTATTGGTACTGGCATCTTTGGTTTGCCTGGCGAACTCACACGTCTGCTCGGACGAGCGAGCCCGATCGCAATGGTATTGGCGGCGTTGGGCATTGCCATCATCATGGGATGTCTTGCCGAAGTTGCCTCCCAATTCGCCGAACCCGGCGGACCTTACCTTTATGTCCGCACCGCCTTCGGTCGATTCCTTGGCATGCAGGTTGGGTGGTTTCACCTTCTGGCCGATGTGGCTGGAGTGGCGGGTTGTGCTGTTCTGTTCGCGAATTACCTTACAGTTTTTCTGCGATCCCCGCTAAATGCCTGGCAACGAGCATCGCTGATTGCCATAGTGATCGCGATTCCCGCAGTGGCGAACTGTCTCGGAGTCCGCAGCGGCGCCACTCTGAGCAACATGCTGACGATAGCCAAGCTCTCGCCGCTCGCGTTGTTGGTACTGCTTGGCCTTATCCGGTTCGCACATCAGCCGCAGGTGATCCATGCATCGGAGATCACATCTCCCGGACTATCGAATTGGGTGCGCGCGATGGTCTTCCTCTTGTTCGTGTTTGCGGGACCGGAAGGCGCACTTATTCCCAGCGGCGAAATCAGAGAACCACGGCGGACCATCCCCTTTAGTCTCGCCGCAGGCTTACTCGCGTGCGCGGCGATCTTCACGCTGTTGCAGTTCATTACGGTCGCGACAACTAGTACAAAGATGACTGACCAGCCTCTCGCAGATACCGCATCCGTGCTGCTGGGAGGTGGTGGTGCGGTATTCGTGTCCATCGCGGTTATGCTCTCTACCTACGGCTGGATATCGGGCGTGCTGCTGTACGGTCCGCGGCTGGTGTTCGCGCTGGCAGCCAATGGTGATTGTCCTGCGTTTCTTGCAAGATTGCATCCACGCTTTCACACACCCGCTGTTGGCATTGTGCTGTATGCGTTGACGGCCTGGCTGCTGGCATCCAGCGGCACTTTCCTTTGGATCATAGCCCTCAGTTCTGGAGCGATCGCGGTCTTCTACATTGGAAGTTGTGCCGCCCTGATTCGCTTGCGAAAGCTGCGCCCGAACGCCGACGCATTGAGGGTTCCGCTGGGGCCGCTGCTAAGTATTGCCGGAATTGCAATCTGTGTGGCAGTGATCAGCGGCCTCAAGCGAAACGAACTTCTGATCATGTGTGTCCCAGCACTTATCGCGGCTGCCAACTGGCTCTGCGTGAAACCCCGTCATCAGCAAGAAGGGGAAGCAAGGTTGAAGGCGGCAGCTCGTTAACGCTTGAAGTGCGACTGCGATCAGGTCGAAGCTCCGGTTCGGGTGAGTAACAGGCAACCCTTCCATAACCCGGTAAGGGAAGGGTTGCCGACGATACGGGAGCTATCCCGCGGTGGCTCGAATCGGCCGAACACAACCACTGAACCAGTGTAAGTGGTTTTTGACGCATGCGGCCGTAGGACCGAGATCGACACCGGGCAGCAAACGCGACCACGGTATGATAGCTTTGCTTTTCGATGTAACTTGATTGAATCAACAAACAAGAAAAATCAAATAAATCATTTTCGAACCCGGTTTTGACTTCGTTTATTAAACAATTTCGACCTCGAAAGAAATGCAAGAACCTTAACCATGTTCTTTTGTTTGCTGTGCTGGAAAGCAACAGTTTCCGCGCAAAGCATGGTGGCGATGCAATCTTCCACTGCCCGGCAACCATAGTCTTTGTTCCTTGACTCCAACAGTATGCAGCGAGACAATCCGTGCATTCGCCTCTCCGAAGAGCGGTTTCCAATCGTTCGGAAATGCAGCACCCCCTGAGGCGCATGGCTGCTCACCCTGGTCCTGGTAACGATCCCAATCGGAAACGAGCTAAAGCTCGAAGCTCGGATGGCGTCCCAAAGACAAGGTGGGCGAAGCAGTCTGTCTGATAGGCGGTTGTCGTTTGGGAGGGCTCTCCTTGATTCGCTTGATCGAACAAGCGCTCAACCTCCGACCCGGTGAGTTGCGCCGTGGTGTCCCCTTGTTTGCCTATCTCTTTCTGGTGATAGCCACCTATTTGGTTGGCAGGGTGGTGCGCGACAGCCTTTTCCTTTCCCGGTTTCAGGCGGCGCAACTGCCCTACGCTGACATCGCAACGGCGCTCACAGCTGGTATTGTAATCGCCGTTTATATACGCGTTGGACGCCATTCCAACTTGCGCAGCTTGCTTTTGGGTAGTTTGCTGTTGTTTGCGTCCAACTGTGTCCTCTTCTGGATACTAACTCGTTTCTTCCCGATCAGCTGGCTTTATCCCGTGATCTATGCATGGGATGGGATCTTTGGCGTGCTCGCCCCCGCTCAGGTCTGGGCATTGGCTAATCACGTTCTGACTACACGCGAGGCGCGGCGCGTTTTCGGGTTTCTGGCGGGGGGTGGCATTAGCGGCGGCATCTTCGCAGGGTTGTTTTCAAAGGTTGTGGCAAAGGCATTCGGTACTGAGAGCCTCTTGCTTGGAATGGCGCTCTTCCTTCTTCTTTGCCTGCCGTTGGTAGTCCAGATCTGGAGACAACATCAGGAAGCCGTCCCAGGTGCTTCGATTGAGGCATCCGCCGAGCAGGGGCCGCGGAATCTACGAGAAAGCATGGGGCTGGTCTTTTCCTCGACTTATCTGCGAGCGATCGCTGCCCTTATCTGGGTCTCGGCGTTCGTGACAGAGGTCATCGATTGGCAGTTTAAGTCTGTAGCAAAGGAGTTCATTCCCGCAAAAGATCACCTGGCAGCCTTTTTCGGGGACTTCACCTTTTACGCAGGAATCCTTACGCTTGTTGCACAGCTGCTGGTGACTTCGCGAGTCCTGCGCCGTTTCGGCATCGGCGTGGCGCTGCTCACATTGCCTGTCGGGCTGGTTGCGACTTCGGGATACATGCTTCTTACGGGAACCCTGTTTTCCGCCATCCTGTTGCGGGGAACCGAATGGGTATGGCGCCACTCGATTGACAAGTCGAGCGTGGAACTTCTTTATTTGCCGCTTCCGAGCCGAGTCAAGTTCCAGGTGAAATGGTTCATTGACACGGTAGTCTGGCGGATGGGCACCGCTCTGGCCGGAGTGACACTGTTGTTTTTTGTCACTTACTTGCGGCTGTCAGCGCGTCAAATGAGCTGGGTCGGGCTCGTGCTGGTAGGAAGTTGGCTGGCTGCTGCCTGGGTGGCACGGCAACAATATGTGGCTACGCTGACGGAGATTGTGCGCGAGCACCGGCTTGAGGCGGATCGTGTCATTGCACCAGTCGTCGACCGTTCCACCGCTGAAGTGCTGGCCTCAAACCTTTCAGCATCCGATCCGAATGAAGTTCTTTACGCGCTGAGTATACTTGAGTCAGACCAGCCAGCGACGCGCCCCCGGATTCGACTTCTTCTGAGTCACCCCGCCGATGAGGTGCGCAAGCAAGCAATCAGGGTTCTGGATACGGGCGGTGATGCGACCGTAGTCCCGCAAGTTGAGGGTTTGCTCCAAGATCCAAGCCTCGAGGTGCGTACCGAGGCGCTCTTGTATCTGGCTCACTACGGGCACGTTGACCCTCTGGAGAGAATTCAACAACTCGGAGATTTCGCCGATTTCTCAATCAGTTCGGCAATGGTGGCACTTCTGGCGCGCCCCGGGGAAGTGCAAAACCTGTACTTCGCCCGTCAATTGCTGGCTGGCATGGTTGAAGAAAGCGGGCCGGAGGGCAAACGTACACGCATCGAGACAGCTCGTCTATTAGGAATGTTGCCGGATAAGTTCGATCCGTTGCTCGCGCAGCTACTTGCGGATGCGGACGTGGAAGTCGCACGAGAGGCCATTTTTTCAGTTGGGAAGTTGCAGAAACGCCGCCTGGTGCCCGAGCTTCTGGATCGGCTTGCTGACCCTCGCCTCGCGACCGATGTAACAGAACTGCTGATCCGATTCGGTGATTCGATAGTCGGCAGACTGCGCGACCATTTGGGCGACCAGACTGTGCCCATCGAGGTACGCCAGCAAGTTTCTGTCATCCTCGCAAGAATAGGCACACAATCTGCTTTGGATGCCCTCGTAGAGCATTTGCTGGACGCTGACAGCAGGCTTCGCCTTCGCATCCTATCGGATTTGAGCACCCTCCAACATCTCTGCCCTCAACTGGACTGCGACACCGAAAATCTGGAAATGCTGCTGGCCGCTGAGATCCTGGGTCATTGTCGCTCGTATCAGATTCTGGAGAGTTTGAAGACCATGCTTCCGAGCTATGAGTCACTGGCGGGGGCGCTGTCCGACTCGATGAAGCATGAAGTGGAACGCATCTTCCGCATCCTCGATTTGCTCTACCCACACGATGACCTTTCCAGCGCTTATGTTGGACTTCAATCAAGAAACTTGATCGTGCGCGACAATGCCCTAGAGTTCCTCGACAACGTGCTTAAGACCGAATTTCGCCGGATGATGGTTCCACTGTTGGATAGCAAAGTCACCTTGGCCGAGCGCGCCAGCATAGCCAATCGACTGATACCTGCGAGGATTGAGACATCAGAAGAGGCGATATCTGTCTTGGTGCGCAGCAATGATCCATGTTTACGCTCCTGGGGTGCCTCTGCCGTGGGCATGTTTGGGTTGAAATCGCTGGAGCGTGAGCTCAATCGCTGACTGGATCATCCCGATCCACTGCCCCAGGAAGCCGCACGCCCAAGCAAAGTTGTGCTTGCAAAGGTCCCAGGCCCCAAACGTCTGATGAGTTCATAACGGATTTTCACTTTTGGCCTGACTTTCACAGCAGGACTCGTGTGGAAAACTATGGGGTAGTGGCACACGCTCTGCGTCGAAACGGAATATTTTTGGTTCGCTCTGCCCATCGTCGGGTGACGCGGCCCGGAGGAACGGAAACTGGTCAAGTTGAGAACCTCAAGGGTCAAGTAATGCCGCTGCGCGGTTGGCCCGAGATTGAATCAACACTTCTCGGAATCAGCCTTCCGCATGGAAGAAGTGCATTAAGAAGAATGTTAGGCCCGCAACAATAGCGGAGGCTGGAATGGTTAAGATCCAAGCCCACACGATTCTGCCCGCAATGCCCCATCGAACGGCAGACAGGCGGTGGACCGCTCCGACGCCCACGATCGCACCGGTGATGGTGTGAGTTGTACTTACGGGAATTCCCGCGAGTGCCGTACCAAAGAGGGTGATGGCTCCTGCGCTCTCGGCGCAGAAACCTCCTACCGGTCTTAATTTCGTGATCCTCTGTCCCATGGTATGCACAATGCGCCAGCCGCCGAAATAGGTTCCGAGAGCGATGGCAGCGTGTGCCGACAAGATAATGGGCCAGTGCAGTTTTCCCCAGTTTGCCAGCATGTCGGACTTGGTCATGAATCCAGCCGTGTAAAGTGCGCCTGCGATAATTCCCATTGTCTTCTGAGCATCGTTGCCGCCATGGCCGAGGCTGTAGGCCGCAGCGGACAGGAGTTGCAGCTTGCGAAACCACTTGTCGATTTGCTGCGGGGCCTTACGTCGCAGCAGCCAATGAACGGCTGTCATAAAAGAAAGGCTCAGAACTAAGCCAATCACAGGGGCGACCACAATGAAGACGAGTGTCTTGTACCAGCCTTGAGGGATGATGACCGAGAACGCCGAGGCAACACCGGTATGGAGCGAGGCGTTTACCATGGCTGCGCCCGCGTAGCCCCCAATGAGAGCATGCGATGATGAGGTCGGCAGTCCCCACCACCACGTGAGTACATCCCACACGATCGCGCCAAACAGGCCAGCCATGACCACGTATTGGGTCACATCTTCCAACCGGATCATGCCCTTGCCGATGGTTTTGGCGACTGCCGTGCCTAGGAAAAAAGCGGCGAGAAAATTGAAGACTGCAGCCCACAACACTGCCAGCTTCGGCGACAGGACCCGGGTGGAAACGACAGTGGCAATGCTGTTTGCGGAGTCATGAAACCCATTCAGGAAGTCGAAGATCAGGGCTACGAGGACGGTAAGAAGGACAAGCAGAACGTCGGTTTTCACCGGATGGTTGGGCCTCCAGGCTTTTTCTGGCGTGTACTGCTATGCGCTTTTGAGCACTATCGCTTCGAGCACGTTCGCGGCATCCTCTGCCTTGTCAGTGGCGGTTTCCAAAACTTCATACAGTTCTTTTATTTTGATCAAGTGAATGGGGTCTTTTTCGTGCTCGAATAAGTCGGCAATGGCTTTCCGGCTTACGTGGTCAGCAACATCTTCCAAACGGTTGACCTCATCACAGTGCTCCAGGACATGGCCGTTCTTTTCGAGCAAGGAGACTCCCTGAGCCAGTTCTTCGGTCTGAAGCACGATAAGGCCAGCGAGTTCGGCGGAAACTGGTGGAGGCTGCAGGATCTTGTACAAGACCAGGCGGGTGGTCGCAGTATTCATGAAATCGAGCACATCATCCAGTGATGAAGCGAGACGGTGAATGTCTTCGCGGTCGAACGGCGTGATGAATGTCTGGTTCAGTTTGGTGATGATCGCGTGGGTGGCCTTGTCGCCTTTGTGCTCGATTGCTTGCATCTGCTCTGCTCGTACACCCAGATCCACGGGATTCTCCAAAATGCTGCGGAGCAGTTTGGCGCCTTCAGTCAGATTGCTCGAAAGTTCTGCGAAAAGCTCGAAAAACTTGATCTCACGTGGGATCAGGCGAAACATTCAATTCTGCTTTCGCACTCTTAATGCACTCCAGGGTGAAAGGACGAAGTAATATCTCATGCGCGGTACGACCAGCGCAAACCTCCTGATTTATGGGTATTTGGAGGTGGGAGTAACTCGAAAATCAGGACGGCAGAGGCGCGTTCATAGACCAGTTCCTTGGTCCTGTTTCGGAGGGGGCTGATCTTCGAGAGACTTGGTCCGTTCCTGAAGCATTTGGTTGAGCTTTCCGACAGCATCGCGCAACTTGTCTGGATCACGCTCGTTGAAGAAAGCCTCCCAAAGTCTGTGTATCTGCGCCTCATCCACAGCGTCCACAGTCTACCACTACGTAGGCTGAGCTTCTGCTTTCCCCTCTTGGGCACCGGCTCAGCCTGCTACACCTGATTAAACACTGACGTTGCCAGTTCCTGAAAATGCCCTTGTCGCAAAAGAGCTCACCGCGCCACAAAGATGTGGTTTTTGCACGCGGACTGGGCAGTTAGCAATCATGTGCGCTCAGCCACTTGCGAGGCCATCTCACCACGCGGTTTTCGGCACAGCGCTTTAAGCAAGCGGTGTCAGCTCAATCCCAGCGACCACAATCATCTTCTGAACAGCCGGAACGCGGACCAGCACGGACACAGCGTCGTCGAGATAATCGCCAAGTAGTGGAGGGCGATCTCCCAAGTATGCGGCCTGGTTCAGCAGGCCAGCACCCAAGCCAAGATCCTGAAAAGGCGCGAACTCGCGTACGAACGCAGGAACCCTGGTTATGCCGCGCAGTAGGAATCCGTATGCTCGATGATATCCGTCCCGAAGAACAAACCGACCTTGAAATCCAGCAACCTGTAGAAAGGACGGCATCACACTTACCCCAAACCCTAAGCCGAATATGCCAGGCTGCAATGGTGTTGACCAATGGCCCACGATTCGAAGGTTCGGGTTCGGCGAACTGATCACCCACGTTTGGCGCGCCTCGTCAAACTGAATCGGTAATGCCGAATCCGCAGGGAGCGGAAGTGCCGCAGCAGCAAGAGATCTGATATCGTTGGGATCGATGCCGGCGGTTCTTTGCTCTGCATGATCTACGAACACGGAAGGCTGAACAGCGCACACTCTTGAAAGGTCGACGACCGCGACCCGCCATCCCTCTCGGAAATACGCCGCAGCTGGTTCCTGTAAACGTTCGATGTGCTCGTTCAAGACAACTGGCGGATCCGATACCACCCCAGTCTGATCTATGCCCACCGCACGTTCGGATACGCTGCCGCGTACCACGGCCCGACTGATAAAGTGCGGCTTCCTCGGGACTGAGCCAGCCCAGCAGGACACGGGCCGGTCGCTCAATGTGCGGTGGCTGATTACCTGGGCGTGTCACAGCAGCATCGGCTCCGCTCATGGTTGCCCCCTCGCGTCAATGTTAGCGGGTCTAGTGTCGGCTGCGAATGTCTGTGCCAATAACCTCCCTAATGCTGCGCCGGGTGTAAGGTGCTGGTTTCATTTTGCTCCCGTGCCAGTGTGCTCGGTGCGCCGAAAGCACATGGTTTTGGCATGACAGCCCAAGGGTTACTTGTGAAATCGCCTGTTTACAGAAGTAATCTCGGATCTGTCCTTCATTCGCGCAGCCTGTGGGAACAGAACCTTAAATGCGCGCAAATATGCGTCGACTTTAGTTCCGGCGGTCTGAAGACCAAAGGCGAAGCAAGTCCTTCCACTTCTTCTGCTTCTCCACCCATTCCATTACTTTTTCTGACTCTTTACGCGTTGTGGTTTCCGCGAGGCGCGGGCTCAGCACCGGACCTTCGTTTGGGGTCGCGCGAAACGAAAAGCTCATCATGGATTGAATGCCTGGTCCGAGATGGCAGCCCTTACATTCCACGAACGGTGGAACAGCCTGCATGCGCATGTGTTTTTCCTCGAAAGCATCGAAGCCTTGGGACATGGCAGGAAAGATCAGAAAATGGTCGTCGGTCGCGGTCACTGCACGCAAACCGCTGTGGTGTTCTGAAAAGAGCAGCATGCGGCTCAGGTCGATCTCCGATACCGCTTGAAAACGCTGCGCGAGAGCAACGTCGCGCGACGCCATCGGATCAACATTCGGGATGTCTGTGTAGTGGCGGATCTGAACACTCTCAGTGACCGGCGTAAGGCGCAAATGACCGTCCCGGTCCGGCAGGACCAATTTCCGTACTAGCGCGAATTCGGTTCCCACTGGGAATTGCGGCACCTTAGGGTTCCAAACGTCCATCGGTTGCGGCCAGCCCGGCTCTTGCATGCGCACGAAGAGGGAGAGTTTCATTTCCGCGAGTTGTTTGAAGTAGGTCAGCGTTGCGGCGCGTCCTCCCGGGAGGCGGGCGAAGACGAAGAATATGGAACGTGCAGTAAAAGACAAGTCGTGCAGCGGCGCCGCCAGATCGTGGTCCGGTGCCCCGAGGCAAACCCACGGCCCTCTCGTGTCGAACAGGTCAGGCGGGAGGAAAGCCTGACTGGGGTTGGCTGGGTCGTATGCTGCGGGGAATTCATGGTTCTGCAGCGCGCGAACGTAAGTGTCAGGCAATTGCGCCAGCTCATCCGGCGATAGCGCGAGACGCTTTACTATGGGAGCAAGCCTGGCAATAAGTTCGCGCCGTTCGGTTTGGTGTGGCAGATCTGATTGGTCTGCCCAGTCGAAAATCGCCCACACATCCCGCTGGAGCATTGCACGCTTCGTCCGGTCGCTGATTTGGCGCTCGGCATGAGTGCGAAGGAATTCATCAGCCAAACCCAGTGCCTGTGCCCACGATTTTCCATCTAGCAGGTAACTCGTTCGGCTCCAGAGAAGCGGGTCTAGGGCGTCGAACCCGTGCTCTTTTCCGTTGGGTTCCTTCCGCACATGCAGCTCGCGATACAGCCGATTTGAAATGTGTTGCGCATCGGGATGAAACAGACCAGTTGTTTCGGCTCGGATGGAGATGAGCCAGCACAGCCAAATCCCTGCAATCGCTGTACTCGACAAAGCTAGCGAACGACAACGTCGCATGGGCCAAACCTTTACTATCAAATAATGTGATAGCCATTGAGCGGTCTGCAAACCGGAAAACTTCCTCGAAGTTGGCGTTAAATCGTCAGAACCCGGTGAGCATAAATGCCTGGTTAGATCAAGTAGGTCCTATCGAGTCTCGCTAGGCAGCTCGCTGCTGGTGCTCTAGTGACACGCGCTCAATGATTTTTCAATTGATCGATCGCTTCGGCGATGGCTGCCGATAGTCGCAATGGGTCTTGGTCGGGGAACCTAAAGCCCGCAATCTTGAACGTGCTTATGGAGAGCCCCTCGGAATCAGGGGCGAAGTAATATGCAGCGCTCAGGCTATGTATACGAGGAGGTTTCTCCGACCGGAATACGCACGCTCCGAGATAGCTGATTCCGCCTGGGGCGAGATTGTCCCGCGCGCCCGTCCGAGACCCGGGTACATTCCGACCTATCTCATCCAGCGCATTTTTGTACACGCCAAGCGTTTCTTCTCCGAGGTATACCACATCGCTGGATTCTGAGCTGGAAAAGTCAATCCGAATACCGCGCATCCGATCTGGAGGTTGTGCCGTGTCCTCAAGCACCAAGGCAGTCACAACCGCGTGAGCTTCGCTGCTGTCGAGACTTCCAACCTGTTTGGACCATGCAACATGTGTGGCGGGCTGGTGTGCGAACGCCTCTAGTGGCGTAGGCTGAAGAGAGGGTACTGGGCTTAGTTGAGCAACTCCGACACTCAAGAAGAGAAAACAGAACGCGAAAGCGCTGGCGATGGACTTCATGGAACCTCCCGCCGATGCATCACATTCCAATGGCTTCCATCCCTGATATTTTCTGCTTATAGGAGATGCGATATCAAGTGATTTGTGGTTAGCTCGTGGTCAACTGTTGCAAAATCCCGATTACACTTATCGAACGCACGATTTCGCGGAGCCAATCGGAATGGAACCTCGGCCGGATTACAGCGGGATGACCGTAAACGAACGCCTGTTTTCGGCTGGACTATTGGAAGATTGGGACGCGGCCAAAAAATCACGTGACCGCACGCGCATGGTCGAGTTGCTCAGTAAAGTTGATCTTGCAGATCAGGCCGACAAAATTGCGGACACGATACTGTCGAACCCGCAGCGATACGGACTCTGAGTAACGTTCCTGCCCACAACTGTTGCAAAATCCCCATAGCACTCACTGACTCCCCGGATGAGTGGCCCAGTGGCCGGTGAGAACGGAGAACAGCTTCGCCAAGCTGCCTACCGCAACGACCACTCCGATGATCCGCCATGCTGTGAGGAGTCGCGAGGTCGGCAGATCGCCTTTTCGCCTCAACAAGCGTGCAACAGCAACCGGAAACACGGCGACAGCCACGCCGAGTAGGAACCAGAGGGTGAGAAAAACGATCCAAATTCCCCTATATTCCATGTAGCCATGCTACTCGCTTCAGGTCAGTTGGTGTTAAATCGCGTTGGTGTTGAAAAACTCGCTTCGAAGACGCGTTTTCCCACAGGGGAGTTTCTTCCGGTTCGTGTTTTTCTTTTGGTAGTGGTTGCTTAC
>Ga0137387_10000601_pt1 | contig 16009 bp, 8 predicted proteins | sample SagtaG_3_FD_104909 | JGI IMG/M metagenome (GOLD analysis project Ga0137387, IMG submission 104909) | Vadose zone soil microbial communities from Angelo Coast Range Reserve, California, USA - Sage2_R_115_16 metaG | ecosystem: Environmental > Terrestrial > Soil > Vadose zone > Saprolite | place...
GATAACCGCACCCCAGTCTGCGATTGCTGGTTGTACCCCGAAGATCACCCAGCTGAGCAAGAATACTCCGACTATCCACCACGCACCCTCCAACAGTGAGCTGAAGCCGGACGCGAGGAGGACCGTCATCCTATTGGCCGGGGTAAGGAATAGGGACTCAATCGTCCCGTTGAACCGTTCTTCCTGTAGGGACGCTCCTGTTCCCCAGAGCATTCGGTTGTAGAGTAGGTAGACGATGGTGCCGAGTATTATCATGCCCGAGAAACTGGCAATACCGTACTTTGCATTGAGAACCTGACCCACCTGTTGTCCCGATGCTAGTCCAAGGTACTGGTACACATTCAGGGCGAGGAGTGGAAGGGGCCAAATGATGGTTGCAAACACTGACGTGCGATAGGACACGAACTCTTTGAAGTGGCGTAGTATGACACCTCTGAAGGTAAGCCACTCAAGCTCTAGGTTCAATCGCGTAGCCTCCGTCCTGTAAGAGTGATGAATACGTCTTCGAGCGACGGCTTCGACTGTTCAATCAAGCGCACCCTCGCTCCAGCTTTGACCATTGTTTCGGTTAGATGAGGAAGAGTCTCCTCGGCACTCCTTGTATGGACTAGAATCTCTGTCAGTCCGGCAACTGGGTCGATAACGGAGGTCTTGACTTCTTGGACGCCTCCAATCAGTTTAACATCAGAGATCAGGCTTTCTGGAACACTTGTAGCGTTTATCCTGAGAACGTCGATCTTCTGGACTCCTGCCTTCAACTCAGCGGGTGTCCCCTTGGAGATGATCTGGCCATGATCAATGACCGCTATCTGATCGCAGAGCTGGTCCGCTTCTTCCATATAGTGAGTAGTAAGCAGAATCGTCTTGCCTTGTTCCTTCTGCAACTTCTCCTTGATGAATTCGCGGACGACAACCGCCGAGTTGGGATCTAGGCCTAGGGTCGGCTCGTCGAGCAGCAATGTCGGCGGATCGTGTATGAGTCCACGGATCAGATGCAGTCGTTGTTTCATGCCTCGCGAATATTTCTCGACATTGTCGTTTGCACGATCTTCCAGTTCTACTAGCTTCAGTAACTCTTCGATCCTCGGTTTCGCCTTATCTTCGCGTACTCCGTACAGGCGGGCAAAGAAGAGAAGGTTCTCTCTACCGGTAAGACGCCAGTAAAGACCCCGTTCACCACCTGTGACTACTCCGATGGATGATCTGACTTCGTTGGCTTGCTTGGCTACGTCGAATCCGTTCACGTATGCGGTGCCTTCGTCAGGCAGTAGAAGGGTGGACAATAGTTTGATGGTGGTTGTTTTTCCAGCACCGTTGGGTCCGAGTAACCCGAAGAGTGTGTTCTTTGGAATCGACAGGTTTACCTTGTCGACAGCGGTAATCTGCTCAGATCCCTTCCCCCGTTTGGGAAGAGAGAATCGTCGCTTCTCTCGCTTCTTGTCAAAGAACTTGGTTAGCCCTATGGTATTGATTGCTTCTGCTATGGCCTGTCACCCTTGAGAACGGTGCACTCACCGCAATTGTTCTAAGATAATCTCCGGAATATCAGGTTATGCTCCCTGACAGCGATTATGTCTTTCGAGATGTGAGATTGACCCAGTTCCTAAAACCCAATGCAGCCCGCGTTGTAGAATATGAGAGTGAAACTACAACTGTCCCCAGTGAACAACATGGTCCAGGTGCCTACTCTGGTGACTTACTTTCTTAACTCTCTCGTCCCACCACTCTTCGTCTTAGAAGCCGATCCTTCCTACCTCATCTCGTCGTTGCTGCCAAGGAAGATATGTAGCCAGTTCGTCTGAGGATCAGATGGCCTCTGACTCTGATTTCTTGCTGCGTCATGGAGGCAGGATCGTAATCATGGAACTCCCAGTCCAACCTTCTGCACAACCTTCACGTGGAAGAAACTTCGAGAGGGCTCCTTGGTGTTATTTGCTCTGGGGCGTGCCTATTCTTCTGGTAATCGGAGCAGGCGCAGCTTACGGCGCTTACGTACTCTCGCTTACTGCAAGAGGAGTTCTCTGGGTAATTGCTGTCGCGTGGGCGGGGACCGGCTGTTTCATAAACGGTCGATCCTGCGGGAGGGTCCACTGCAGAATAGACGGAATCCTCTTCCCACTCCTCAGCATCATCGGCGCAGTAAACGTGCTTTCGATCATCTCATTCGACTGGAACGTATTCTGGCTCGCTTTCGTCCTGATTCTGGTGGGGAGCTTCGTTCCCGAATGGACCTGGAAGAAGTACTCGTGATGTCTGATATGGCGGGGGCCGACGATGTGCGTAACTACCCCGGCTAAGGCCTCGAAGCGTTAGGTAGGACATTCATGTCAGAATCAGAAGATACTGACATTATCCCTGCGCCAACAAGTATCGTACGCGCACCCACAGACATCACTACAGTGAATTCATCTCTAGCAAGGCCAGTCATGCCGAGCCAGGACTCGCTAGCGAAGGTTACCTATTACAAGCTCGACCTGGACACTATCCTTGACAGGCTGATTCCTGATCCGCTCCCTGAATCTGGGGGCAAAGACAATGCAATTCATCACTTGAACATCATAATCTTCGGAAAGCCAAACACTGGAAAAACCACCTTGGCTGAATCGATTGCTCAAGCGTTAGCCCGCAGATACGGTCAGAGGAATGTGAAGGCACTGCGCGCTACGCGCGACCTTCCAGGTTTATTCCAGAATATCGACAAACTCTTCGGCCGTTTCCGGAAACCTCCGAAGGCCATACTCTTGTTCGCTGACGATATGACAAAGGCGCTTAGGAAGCTCTCAGGCACAGTCGAGGTGAAGAATTCTAATGGACAGTTGGAGAAGATGAGGAGGATCGATTACTGGCTAGACAAGTGGTACGATATTCGAGGCGAGCTCTTCAAGCGTGGCATGCGGCAGGGGCTGGTGGTCATGGTTGCGGGTCTCCATCGTTTCTATGGTGGCGATATAGATCTGCGGGCCGACGCGGACCTGCTTCTTGTTCGAAGCACTGGAACGCCTGGGACATTTGACGCGAACAAGGTCGAGAAGATGCTCGGCCCCGTCGTCTACTACGCTATGCGCCAGCATGAGGTTGACGCTCTGCGAGATAGGAGAGAACTTGCTTGGACCGCTTTCGTGGCGAAGACTGGTTCTGGGGTCTTCCGTGTTCCTCGTCCCTCAGTCTCGACAAAATGGCTGATGCGAAACGTCGGAGCTAGCGAGACCTCCCAAGAGTTGGCCGTTGAGGTTGACGAGACTGCGAAGAAACCATCTATCGAAGTCGTTGAACCTAAGAAGAAATTCGCGGTCGAAGTGAGACCCGCTCTTCAGCCAAAACAGCATCTTCAAACTAAACAGCATACGCGCAAACGGGGTCGAGGTTTCGCAGTTGTCCTTGCGGTGGCTGGCATCTTAGTGATAGCTTTCTTGGCCTGGAAGTACGTCTGGCCCCTGCTAAGGTAAGATCAACCAGAGGCGAGAGGTAAGCAGTTCAAGACCGACGGCGAGTCGCCAACAACTGAATCTTCCAATCGAATCCAGCATGACAGGAAATAGGCTGCCTCACAGCACCTTTTCAGACCGTTTCCCAAACCCCCACAGACGGTGGCGGTTATGAGACGGATATTTCGATGGGTCTTAGAAACTGTCTCAGCGTTGAATTAACAGCCTCTGTGTGTCTGAGCGCGTTTGAGTATATTTGATGCATCACTTTCTCGGGATCGTCCTCTAAGGGTCCCTGGTACTTTTCGGCGGTCTTGCAGATTGCATTGCAGACTTGGTGGGTCAGAGTTTCCATACTCCTAGTCGATGGTGCGACAGTCTCCCCGAACAGAGATAGGCAGGCTGTGACACCCCTCGCCCTCTCTATGTCAATGGGCATGAAATATCGTCTAACGTCGTTGGGGAGTCGTTCACGGTCGACAATGAATGCTTGTGCGTTTGCAATGTACCACTTCTGAATTATCCCGTGTCCTCCCGCTTCACTTCGTACTTTTGAGATGAGCTCTTCCTCCCTCAACGCTTTGAGATGATGACCAATGGAAGGTGGAGAGAGGCCCATTATTTTCGAAAGCTCCTTCTCGGTTAGAGCTCGCCGGGAGAGGAGCCGGAGCATCTCCCTCCTCATGGGATCAGATATCAGCCTCGCCTGCGACTCATCAGTAACTACCTTGACGGCCGCGCGTTCTCGCATGGACAAGTCCATTGTGAGAAACTTCCTCGATTAGAATGGTCTTATCGGCTAGACGTACTTAACGGTATCCAAAAAATCGAGTGAATTCGTCTATCTGACCCCAGATATCCCTGGATAAAAATCGAAAGAACGCCCTTACCGGCTAGACAGTGAAAACCAAACGCTATATCCGGGGCCTAGGATTCGCAATCTGTTTTCATCTTGATTATGCATTTAGGGCAGAGAGCAAAACAGAGGGAGACTTCGAGGATCACCGTCCGTTTCAGGAAGAGCGCGAGCAAACTCCTCGCACTGATGATTCTTGCCTTGATGGCGATCCCAGCGATTCCGATTCATGCCCAGACTGTATACCTTCCTGGGGTCCATGTAGGCGACTCTGTGACATATGGGCAGATCAGTGTCGCGACGACTGGGACCGGTCCTCCTCCGTCAGGTTTCCAGGTGTTCAATGATAGCAAGTCGATAACCGAGACTGTTACGAGCGTAGATCTAGTCTCGAAGACGGTTGGAGCTACCCAGGCGTTTCTTTTCAAGAATGGAACGAGCCAGTCGCAGAACCTGTTTGGTAGCGTTGCAGATGGAAGCGGAACTCTCAATGTTTTCATCCTTGCAGGTGGTCTCAGCGCCGGAGACCCGCCATTCCAGACATCTTCCGCCAATTCATTTTTCGGATTTCTCACTGAGACGGTTACGAGGGAATATGCCGGTGCATTGCGGACCGTCAACTTGCTCAGCTTTCGCAGCATTCCCCAGTCGGGAATAAACAGCCTCTCGTTTGCTTGGGATCAGCAGACGGGCTTCCTGCTTGACGTCGCTGAGAATGCAACCACAACATTCTCCTCTTCCTCGTCCCAGACATTCTCGATCAAGATCAAGGCGACAAGCACCAACATATGGAATCCTTCTAGCGCTATGGATTTTGGCTTCGACGCGATCACTCAGGGATCTCCGCTCGTACATCTCGGACAGTCTGCTAGCTACACCCTGAATCTTACCAGCTTCACCGGGTTTGCGGGCTCTGTGAATCTGAGTGCGACTATTACTAATTCATCTCTAGCTCACCTCCCAGCGCTAGGCTTGGGCAGCACGAGCGTGATGATCCCGTCGAGTGGCTCTGTTACAACAACGCTGACGTTTTCTACGGATGCTTCTACGACATTGGGACTCTACCTATTCTCAGCGCACGCATCTGGCAGTTTGTCTCACGATGCCTTGTTCGCAGTATCTGTTCAACCTCCTACTTTCGCACTCCTATCCAGCCCAACAAACATGACAATCGCAAGGGGCTCGACAGCGGCATCCAAAATCACCGCTAAGGCCTTGGGTTTGTTCTCCGGCACCATAAGTCTCTCAGCGTCTCCTTCTTCTCCAAGTATCACCGCTTCCCTGAACCCGACAACGGTCCATCTCTCCTCGACTGCGGCCTCGGTAAACTCCACCCTGAGCCTCTCTGTTGGCACATACGCCGTCCCTGGAGATTACAGTGTATACGTGACTGGAACGAGCGGCCAATCCCAACAATCCGCGTTCATCCCAGTCAACATAATGGGCCCCCAGTTCCGAATGTCCGTCAACGCATCCTCTCTAACACTCGACCCTGGCAGATCGGCTGCCGTTGCTGTTACTCTGACAAGCGTTTCCGGCTTCAGTGGCACGGTGGTACTGGCTGACTCGTCTTATGGACCGGCGGCTATTTCGCTCAGCCAAACAAGCATCGTCCTCTCTTCAGGGGGAACAGGTAGCGCCATCCTCACGATCTCGGTCGCCCCAAGTGCTTCCCCGGGGTCTTCCATCTCCGTCTCCGTCACAGGAATCAGTGGTCTCCTAGATCAGACGCAGAGCGTTTTTGTTAGCGTGCCTAATTCCGGATTCGGATTTTCTATGTCAGCAAGTCCTTCCAGCCTTACGATTGAGCCGGGCCAGAACGGAAACTTCACCATCGCTCTGGCCAGCAATGGTGGCTTCTCTGGTCATATAGCGCTGGCTACACAATTCTACGGTAGCCCTCTGGGCTACGTCTTCAGTTCAACGAACGTTACCGTTACCCGGGGAGGGACGGCCACCTCTACACTCAAGGTCTCGGCGCCCGCCACCATTCCACAGGGCTCCTCTAACATCAACGTTTATGCCAACAGCGGCAATCTGTCTCAACAGGCCTTCCTCTCCGTCAACATCGGTACTCCTCCTGTTCTAACACCTGACTTTGACATCTCCGCGTTCCCTCCAACCCTACTTCTAGCGCCGGGCACTTCAGGCGACTCGACCATCACACTGGACGGCCTGAACGGGTTCAGCGGAAACCTCGCCTTGAGCGCATCATTACGGGGAGGCCCACCTGGCGTGTGCCCGGGTGCGACCTGCCCTACGGTATCTCTGGAGCGGAATGTCCTCAAATTGTCGAGCGGTGCATCAAACAGCACAACGGTTTCCGTGACTGTTCCAACTTCCACACCTCACCCTTCATTCTATACGGTAGTTGTGACAGCCACAAACGGCAGTCTATCCCGTGATACTTCGGTAACAGTAGGCGCCTGCCCTTGTCCCTCGCTCCAAGCCTCCTTCAATACGAACTTCGTGACCATCATCCAAGGCACGAGTATCGCCGCGACACTCATACTCTCCAGCTTCCAAGGCTTCTCGGGCACTATATCGTTGCATCAGTCCTTGACGGTGTTCGGACAAAACTGTCAAGATTCCAGCTGCCCCTCAATATCTCTCTCTCCCATGAGTGCCTTCCTCTCCGCAAATGGGACCGCAACTTCGACACTTACCATCGATACCAACTCGACCACGACGATCGGTCGATCCTATAGTGTTCAGGTGGTTGCTGATTCCACATCCCAGACAGCCTACGCTTATCTAAGTGTCAATGTTGTGAGTCCCACCGCTCCGGATTTTACAGTCTCATCAGCACCTCTTCCTCTAATCATCACTCCGGGCAGCTCAGCGCCCATGTCAATCTTGCTAAGCAGCCTTAACGGGTTCAGCGGCAAAGTAACCCTCTCCTCATTACCTGGAGGGGCCATCGCGATCTCTCCAAACTTTCTGAACCTTACCGTAGCTTCTGGAGGATCAGCGGGCTCTATCCTAACAATCTCAGTGCAAGCCAATGTTCCCTCCGGCTTCAACTTTGTCTACTTGACTGGGACAAGCGGCATCCTAACTCACGCACTCTATCTACCCGTAATTGTGGCTGCTCCAGACTTCAGTACAGTGGCGAGTTTGACTTCTCTGACCGTTCAGGCGGGGGGCAAATCCAATTCCACCATAATAACAATTCCGAGCCTGGATGGCTTGCAGGGAAGCGTATCTCTGGACTCAATAGTACAGCCCTGCTTTAGCGGAATCTGCCCGACCGTTTCTTTCAACCCACCGGGTGTGAGTCTCTCGCCAGGTGGGTGGACCTCATCGAACATTAGTGTCTCAGCACCAACTGGCACTCCTCCCGGGAGCTACTTCATAACAGTCAACGTCGCGAGTGGTTTGCTCAGTCACGCTGTTTATCTTTCGGTACTGGTTACGGGACCAACAACATTTTTCCCCGACTTCGGCGTATTCGCCTCTCCATCCGCCCTCACGATCGCCCAAGGAGGATCCGAAGACTCCACTATTGCAGTGAACAGCCTCAACGGATTCAGTGGGACTGTCACACTGTCGCCCGCCACACCACCGGGTATTACGGCAGTCTTGGCGTCGGGGAGTCTATCTCTCACTCCCGGAGGAACGAGCTCTGCGACGCTAAGCGTATCCGTCGCATCCACAACAGCCACCGGTTTCTACTCTCTCACTGTGACTGGTACCAATGGTACCGTGTCACATCCGGTCGACATTAGTGTGCGGGTGGTGGGCCCTGATTTTGAAATCTCGGCAAATCCGGGCTTTCTGAATGTGCCGCAGGGTGGATCCGGCATATCCGTCATTACCCTTGGCAGCCTTGCTGGCTTCGCAGGCACGGTGACCCTATCGGCGTCAGGAGACCTCGCAACATCGTTCAGCCCCAGTACTGTCTTTGTGTCAGCAGGTGGATCAGCGTCTTCGAACTTCACGATCAATGCATTCGCTCCCACGCCGGGTGTCCACTATCTGACTGTAACCGCGTTTGCAGGCATTGTGTCGCACTCGATAACGATAACCGTCGACTTAACCGGTCCGGACTTCAATATCTTCGCCATCCCGTCACGACTCACAGTCGCCGAAGGAGCGTCTGCCCTCTCAACGATTACTCTTACTGGCCTCGATGGCTTCTCCAGCCCAATACTCCTTACTACCTTTAGTCCATACGGTCTCCAATCGTCCGTGAACCCAGCTGACGTGACCCTTAGTAAAACAATGAATTTGGTTACGGCAGGTCTAAACGTCACAGTTCCGGCCACATTAGTTCCTGGCTCCTTCTACTATGTCACGGTGACCGGTACCAATGGCATACTTGCCCATTCAGTAAATGTACCCGTGATCGTGACGGGTCCAGACTTCACTATCTCTGCCGATCCAACCTTCTTGACAATCGAGCAAGGCAAGAACGCTACTTCGACGATCAGCCTATCCAGTCTTGATGGCTTTCAAGGAACTGTAGAACTTAGCGCCAACAGCTTTGGAGCCCTCTCGATGTCGTTGAATTCAACTGTCACATTATCGTCAGGTGGAACAGGCACTGCCACGCTTAGGGTTTTCACAACGACCTCTACCCCTCTAGGAGGCTACACTTTCTTCGTGACTGGTACCAGCGGCATACTCTCACATTACACCGATGTATTCGTCACTGTGGCGGGTCCTGATTTCCGGATCTCCGCAAACCCCCACTCATTGATCCTAATGGCTGGCCAGAGCGCAAATTCGACAATCAGCCTCGATAGCATCGACGGCTTCGCAGGCATTGTGAAACTCTCAATTTCGGTGAATGGTGTCACTGCATCTCTGAATCCGCTGAGCGTCGCGCTCACTCCGACTACGACATCCGCCATTTCCAACCTGACGATATCCGTGCCCGCCACCATAGCCCCGGGTTTCTACGGCATCGGAGTGACGGGAGTGAATGGCTCACTATCTCACACGATTGGCATCTCCGTAGAGGTAATCGGGCCGGACTTTACCATAGTCTCGAATCCAGCGTTTCCTTCGCCGCTCAAGGCTGGACAGACGACCCTCTCCACAATCACGCTGAGAAGCCTCCTCGATTTCTCTGGACTTGTTACCCTGACCATTTCGTCCCCGATTCTATCCGCTAGCCTCAGCAGTACAGACATCAATCTTGCACTAGGAGCGCAGGCTTCAGCCGACCTCAACGTAACAGTGCCAGCTAACACTGCTCCAGGTTCCTACGCGATCACGGTCACGGGAGTCAGTGGCTTGTTGTCTCACACAACTTACATTTTCGTGAGCGTGATCGGGCCTGACTTTAGTGTTGGAGTGGTTCCATTTTCTGGAACGGTGCCGGCCGGTACGACTGGGACCTTCTCCGTTTTGTTGGAAAGCCTCAACGGTTTCAGCGGAACGGTGAACCTAAGCACCACATCGGCCAACGGTTTCACAACAACTCTGAACTCCGGGAAGATCACACTGCCCTCCGGAGGACTGGTCTCAGACAGCCTAGCCATCTCCGTGCCTGCCAATACTCTGACGGGAACTTACAGGGTCGATGTAACAGCCACAAATGCCAGCGGCGTCCCTGTTCATAACACGTTCGTACAAATTTACGTGCTCGCCCAGAACTTTACATTGATTACATTCCCATCCACAATATCAATCCAGGCAGGATCTGCCGGTAAGTCAATCATAGACGTGGTCGGCCTCAACGGTTTCTCCGGGACCGTGGCGCTCACAATCGGGCATAATACCCAACAGCTAGCAGCAACTCTCGGCTCCGTCAGTCTGAAGCTTACGCCAGGCTTCACGAATTCCACCGCTCTGACCATATCCACAACCACTAGCACCACTCCTGGCGTCTACCTCGTCGTGGTGAACGGAACAATCGGGTCTCTCTCGCGCTCAGTCACTGTGAGGGTTGGTGTCACTGCTCCCTCCCAGATACACCCGACCTCTACGACTCTCGTCTGTGGTTCTCCTGTGGTTGTGAATCAAGCTTCCACTTGTACTGCTACAGTTACTGATACGAGTACCAGTGGTGCTACCAGTCCCTCAGGAACTGTTACTTTCAGCACTACCCTATCTGTGCCCGGCTCGTTCGACTCGACAACTTGCAACCTCGTTGCAGGTGCGACCGGGACCGCGACTTGTTCTGTTCACTTCAATCCCTTACGATATGATCTTGGCCCTGTGAGTGTTTCGGCTAGTTATGGCGGCGATTCGTCTCATGATGGTAGTTCCAGTTCCGCGTTCAGCATCACTGTCAACGGACGGACCGCTTCCACGACAGTCATTTGTGACAGTCCGGTGAGCTTGGCTGTTCCACCTAATCCTTCTACCTGCACGATAATTGTTACGGATACCGATACGGCCGGTACTCCCCTCACACCCTACGGTCACGTTGACCTATCGACCAATAGTACAGGCACTTTCTCAACTCTAACGAACCAATGCGAGCTTGCGGGTTCTGGTGTCTCCGGCAGTTGCACCATTATCTATTCCCCGACGGTTGCTGGTGTCCACAGGATGACAGCCAGTCATCCTAATGACGGGTATCACTTGCCCAGTTCGGGCTTCGTCGATATAACCGTTAGTGGAAAGGCAACCCCGACCATCGCAACAACCTTGTCTGCCACTGCGATTTCCGTTGGTGGATCCGTCGCTGATTCCTCTACTCTGGCCAGCGTCTTCCAAGCGGGTGGAACTGTCACTTACAATGAGTTCAGCGGCGCAGCATGTGCCGGGACTGCGACAGTCATTTCTACTGTGACCGTCACAAACGGACTAGTTCCAGACAGCAGAGCTGTCCTCTTCAACTCTACTGGCAGCTTCAGCTTCAACGCCGTCTATAGCGGCGACGCTAACAACGTCGGAGCGACTAGTGCTTGTGAGCCTTTCACCGTAGGTAAGGTTGTGTCTTATGCTTCGACTGTTGTCTTTGACGCTTCCACCAACGCGGCCTGGTCTGGCTCTGAGGTTACTGGTGCTTCTGCTTATGATACTGCTTCCCTTTACATTGTGGTTTGCAGGGGAGGAGGCCCGTGCGGAACTCTGCCGGGTCTTCCTGGTCTCCCTCTCTCTGGGACTGTTGGCTACACCTTCTACTCGAACGGTGGCTGCTCTGGAACTGGTGTTTCGCAGACTGTTACTCTGAACTCTATCGGTCGTGTTCCCAACTCTACGTCTACTGGCCCTCTGGCTCCTGGCACCTACAGCCTAAACGCTACTTACAGCGGTGACCCGAACTACTTCGGTTCGACAAGTCCTTGTGAGCCTCTAACGGTCAACATGATCAACCCAACGATCTCTACAACTCTGTCTGCAACAACGACGACTGTGGGTGGTTCGGTTAGCGACTCGTCTACTCTTTCGAATTTCTACAAGGCGACCGGCACGGTCACCTACGAGTTCTTTACTGGATCTGTTTGCAGAGGCACTGCTACTACTGTCGGGACCCCAATCACCGTGGCCAACGGGTTGGTGCCGAACTCCATGTCACAGACGTTCAACTCTCCTGGGTCGTACAGCTGGAACGCCGTATACTCTGGTGATGCTAGCAACAGTGGCGCAACTAGCCCATGTGAATCTCTGACCGTGAACAAGGCTAGTCCAACACTGGCGACCTTACTCTCTTCCTCGTCCGTAACTCTAGGGAACGCAGTCTCTGACTCTTCAACCCTCACGGGGAGCTTCCAAGCCACTGGGACATTGGCATACTCTGGCTTTAGCAACAATCTCTGTACTGCTCCTGGAAAGGTCGTTTCAATCGTGGACGTTACGGGAGGAGTCGTTCCCAACTCTCGACTGGTCACTTTCAACTCTACAGGTGACTTTGGATTCCAAGCGTCTTACGGGGGCGACGCCAACAATAGTGGCGCGACGAGTCCATGTGAGCCGTTGTCAGTTACCTCTGCGGGCCAACCGGTTCTCTTGTCTTTCAAGGGCTTTGATCTCGACGACTACGAGAATGGATTGGGCCAATTACAGGTCTTCGTCAACGGTCATCTCGTTGTGGACATTCCTGCTGGCCTGAACCATCTCAGTGGATCCGGCGACTACACCCTCTACACGGATCGTTGGATCAACTTTGGACCCTTTGACATTACAAGCTTCGTGGTGAACGGACGGAACAATGTCACCTTTACAGACCTCAATCCAGCCGACCATTTCGGCCTTGTACGTAACGTCATGATAGCACAGGGCTCGACGGTGCTACTCAACGTGGGCAGAACAGCCGGAATCTATCCCGGACATTCCAAGACATACACGTTCTCGATCCCGCCTCTCACTATCACCAGCTTCACAATCTCGCCCAAGACAACAGCATCGAACCAGGTCCTGACCTTCACGGCCACCTACACCGGTGGGACAGCGCCGTTCACGTGCGCCTTCAGGTTTGGCGACGGCAAGTCAGTGACGGTTGCTGGTAGCTTAGGCACATGCACAGTGACCCACGAGTACAATCAACCGGGAACGTTCATGGTAACAGTCACTGTTCGAGGATCCAGCACCTCAGACATCGTCCGATCAAGCCTAGCCGTCAACGTCACTTGACGGCAGCCAGATCATGCTCCGGGCGAGGGTTGTCCCGTGGACAAGGTCAGCCTTTCCAGAGTCCTATCGCGGCCCCAGCTAGAAAGGCCACTGAGGATATTGGCAAAAGACTAGCGAGTCCGACTGCTTGAGCTGCCACTGGTTGTGCTCCGTTGAAGACGTAATAGATTGTATTCGCCGAAGGCGTGCTCCAAGCAAAGTTGAGGTAGCCTGTGACCACAAGTAACACGACCAAGGCTACGACAGCCAGGGCGAGCTTGATCGCTCTCTTGATAATCACACCCAACAGGATTCCGATTATGAATGTTGTAATCGACAGCACGGAGGTCAGGGTGGTTATGTCAAGACCGTTTGCCATTTCGAACTGTATAGTCTTAGCTCTACTGGTATAAGGGGCTATACGGGTGAGAAGTTGCAAAAAGATGTCTAAGGCGAAGGTTTCACGGCGGGATAATTCGTGGTACAGAAGCAGGCTGGTTGTCCGAGCCGATCCTTGACGTCGACCGGTCCCATGAACAGAATGCTCGTCGAACAATTGAACAACACCAGCCTCCACACAACCTTGCTGAAGCTTTCCTACACGTACAACAATACTGGAACAGTGTCCAGCGTCATTGGCATGATAAACGGTGGTACCGTCAACGAGCAGTACAGATACGACCCTCTTCAGAGGCTCACAAACGCCACTGTCACTAGCTCGGGAACCTACAACAGGATCTGGTATGCGTACGACGGTGTTGGGAATAGGCTGAAACAGAGCCTCAACGGAACAGTCACAAGCTACCTCTACACTCTCTCAAACAACGAACTATCATCATCGTCGGCGCCAGGAACTGGCACGTCCTATTCCTATGACGGAATTGGCAACCTCGTATCTAAGACAACCGGCAGCCTGACTTGGACTTACACATGGGATACTGCAAAACGCTTGCTGAAAGCTGGAAACGGAACAACCCAGGGAATGTATGCCTACGACGGGGAAGGACGAATGCTAGAATCGAAAGAAGGATCCGCGAACATCTATTTCGCATACGCAGGCAGTGGCATTCTATGGCAGAACGGCACAGACTTCGTCTATGCGAAAGGCATGAAGGTAAGCTGGATTGGAGTTTCGAGTCTGAACACACCCCGGTACTACCACACAGACCAGCTCGGCAGCGTTCGCCTAACAACAAGATACGATGCGACGGTGGAATTCACGGACAACTACCAGCCGTTCGGCCAAGATAATGGTAAATCCATTGGATTCCAGAGGCCGCCCCCCTTCGAATTCCAGGGAATGCCCTTAAGCACTCGGACGGGATTCTACTACGACTACCAGAGATGGTATGACCCAAAGGTAGGACGGTTCATCAGCAGAGACTCAAAGCCCGGGAGGTTATCAGTTCCTCAAAGCCTGAACCTGTATTCGTTCGTCATGGACTGCCCCTGTTCCGGAACGGATCCTACAGGAGAGATCCCAATCCCCTTGAGAGACGACCTTTTTTACGGAACTGGTAGCGGAGATGATTGGGGTCAGTCTGCCACAACCAGTTCTACCTCGTCTAGAATAATTCCTCAGGTACCTGGCGAAATGCGTTCGAGCTTGAGCGTTCGCCTGGACCCTATAGACTGGTTGGCAGCGCACAACCAGCCGGGGCCTTGGTCTCCTCAAGAAGCCCAAGCAATCATTGACAAAGGAGTGGAGTTAGCGAATAGTTTCAAAGCCCAGAACGCCTACGACCAGTGCAAAAATACGGCGACCTCCTTCATAGCTGCAGGGCTTTTGACGGTCGTCTCCGGTTCAACCTTCACTCTACTCTTTATCGGGGCTGCAGCGTTCTTCCCTCCCGCTGAGGTGGCTGCCCCGTTCGTCGAGGCCGGTGTCCTCATCGTCGGAACGGCATTTGTGCTTACCGGAGCAATCTACTACGGAGTGAATTGCCATTACCCAGCATAAGCCGGTAGCTGATTTTTGATAGTTATTGGAACATCCGCGTTGGTCGTGACTAGACTTCACGGCACAGGCACGTTTGGTACATTGATCGCGGTCTTATCTGTTGTCATCGATGGACTGATGACCACTGGTCTTGTTCTGGCGAGAAAATTCCTCAGAGACTCCATATGTCTCCGTCCAGGCCCAAACGCAACGACCGACAGGACTGCTCCAACCTATCCGACGCTTTCATAGGAATGTTTTATTCGAAGCATATGATTGGAGAACCATGAACGTGCAAAGCGGTTATTCAATTAACAGGCTTAGGCTCTGGGGACTATTGATTGGAATGGGCTTCGCATTGGGCATCGGGTTCACTTTTTTGACTTCTGAAGGAAACCAGTTGCTTGACTGGAATGCCTTGGCAGCCCTTGGTTTTGGACTATGTGCGGCCTCCTTGATGGGGCTATGGCTAGAGCTCAAAAAGGCGAAGCGCTAGCTTCGGAAGTCGGACTCAAGAATTGACTATCCAATTGAAGGAGGTGCTTCTTGACTGGCGTTTGAATAACCTACGATATCTGTGAACATGATAACTGCGAGCCTTCGCTCGAGCTTGACTAAGGACTGCCTAGCACGATGAAACACTGACGGGTTCTGAGGCCTACAAGTTTACGGGCAAACCTGTTAGCCAAACCACAGGTTTGTACTGCGACTACCGGCAGTGGTGTCACTCTTCGACTTGGAGCTTCAAAAGCAGAGACCCGCTGGGAGGGCCCGACGGAGCATCAGAGCGTCCCGAAGAATTCGTTTTTTCCCTCTCTAGTTGTTATCTTTCTTCTTCTACTAACTTTTCTTTTCTGTTATCTTTCCTTTTTCCACTAACTATTTTTTTCTGCTATCTTTTTCTCGACCCCCCCGGGGGGGTATCTGAAAACAAAAAACTCCTTCACACCTTACGAGAGAAGGTTGTCTTGTTGTTGGCGCCGGGAGTGGGATTTGAACCCACGCGCCCCGAAGGGGCACAGGCTGACAGGAGAGCCTATTCCAGACATGGGCCCGCGTGCTAAGCAGACTGCCCGGTACCAGGCTCCGGAATCCCGGCCAAACAGGCAACCGTTCTAACGACTATTTTCCCTTTTGGGAAGCACGACGAGACATGCATTCAAAAGAATCCAGTATTCGAAACCCGCACAATAATAGCCCCTTAGAACAAAGAAATCCTGAATTGTTTCTTCAGAAGATTAACGAGAGTGGCGATGGGAGCGAGCCAGCCAACAACCC
>Ga0137387_10000609_pt1 | contig 15920 bp, 15 predicted proteins | sample SagtaG_3_FD_104909 | JGI IMG/M metagenome (GOLD analysis project Ga0137387, IMG submission 104909) | Vadose zone soil microbial communities from Angelo Coast Range Reserve, California, USA - Sage2_R_115_16 metaG | ecosystem: Environmental > Terrestrial > Soil > Vadose zone > Saprolite | place...
GATTCCGGGTGGACCGGCCCCGGCCTGATCCGAATCGCACGCCCAGCAGGTCGAGCTGCTCCTGCGACGGCTCGGTCGGCGCTCCGGTGAGCGGCTCGATCCCCGAGGCGGTCTTCGGGAACGCGATCACGTCGCGGATGTTCTCCCTTCCGGTCAGGAGCATGACGATCCGGTCGAGGCCGAGCGCCACGCCGCCGTGCGGGGGTACCCCATACCGAAACGCGCTCAGCAGGTGGCCGAACTTCGCGTCTGCCTCCTCCTTTGACAGACCGAGCGCGTCGAAGACCTTCCGCTGCAGCTCCGGTCGGTGGATCCGGATGCTTCCGCTCCCAAGCTCGAACCCGTTCAGCGTGATGTCATAGGCCCGGGCCTTGGCCGTCTGCGGGTCCAGGTCGTCGGCGGCCGGAGAGGTGAAAGGATGGTGGGCTGCCACCCACTTGCCCTCCTCCTCGCCCCATTCGAACAGCGGCATCTCGGTGACCCAGAGGAAGCTCCATTGATCCGCGGGGACAAGGTCGAGCCGCGCGGCCATGAAACGGCGAAGCCCATCCAGCGCCACGGCGACCCGCGACGCCTGGTCGGCGACGAGCAGGACGAGGTCTGAGTCGCCCGCGTGGGTGACCGCGCGTACCGCTCCCACCTCCTCCGCTGAGAGGTGTGAGATGACCGGCGACTTCACGTCGGGCCCATGGAAGGCGAGCCACACCATGCCGGCGGCCCCCCGTGCCGTCGCTTCCTGGACGAGGCCGTCCAGATCCTTGCGAGGCCACCCGGCAGCGCCCGGCGCGGCGAATCCCCTGACCTGCCCACCCTTTGCGATCGCCGAGGCGAAGGCTCGAAAGCCGGTTTCTCGAAACGTCTCAGTGAGGTCGACGAGCTCCAGCCCATAGCGGGTGTCGGGCTTGTCCGATCCGTACCTGGCCATGGCCTCGGCGTGAGTGAGCCTCGGGAAGGGGACCGCCACCTCGACCCCCAGGATTTCGCGCCACACGCGCACGAACATCGACTCGATGACCTCGTAGACGTCTTCTTCTGTCGCGAAGGACATCTCCAGGTCGAGCTGGGTGAACTCCCAATGCCGGTCCGCCCGAAGGTCCTCGTCTCGGAGGCAGCGAACGATCTGGTAGTAGCGATCGAACCCCGCCACCATGAGCAGCTGCTTGAACATCTGGGGCGATTGTGGGAGCGCGTAGACCCTTCCTCGCTGCAGGCGGGAAGGAACGAGGAAGTCCCGGGCACCTTCCGGTGTGCTCTTGGTGAGCATCGGGGTCTCGATGTCGACGAAGCCGCGTTCGTCGAAGAATCGGCGGATCGAGGAGAACACGCGGTGGCGGGATCGCATCACCTCGGTCATCTCCGGACGGCGCAGGTCGAGGTAGCGGTACTTCAGGCGAAGCGCCTCGTCCACGTCGGCCTCGTCCTCGACCGGGAAGGGCGGCGTATCCGCCTGCGAGAGCACCTCGATCGCCCGAGCCACGAGCTCGATGTCGCCGGTCGCGAGGTCGGCGTTCGCAGTTCCGTCGGGTCGGCGCCGCACATCACCCCTGACGAGCAGGACCGACTCGAGCTTCGCATCGGACGCGACTCGGTGAGCCTCCGGCGCGTCATCGGGATGGGCGACCACCTGGACCGGACCTTCCCGGTCGCGCAGGTCAAGGAACACGACCCCGCCGTGGTCGCGACGCCGAGCCACCCAACCGGCGACGACCGCCTCGCTGTTCGCGTCCTCCGCCCGGAGCGCACCGCACATGTGGGTGCGCCCGCCCGCAAGCAGCTCTCGGTCTCGGCTCACTCCTGCGTACCCCGTCGGGTCGCGATCCGAAGAACGACCTGATCGAACTCGAGCTCCTCTTGATCACCGCTCTCGAGGTCCCGCAGGGTCAGCGTGCCCGCCTGTGCCTCTCGACTTCCCACGATCACCGCGTACCTTGCGTTGCTCCGGTCCGCCATCTTGAGTTGGGTCCCCAGCGGCCGCGGCTCCAGGGCCACCTCGGCCGACACACCGCGCCGCCGGAGCTCCCGAGCGATGGTGTGAGCCAGGCTCAGCTCTCCGATTCCCACCACAAAGGTCTCCGGTCGCTCCAGGTTCAGGACCGGCTCGCCGCCCTCACGCAGCATCAGCACCCGCTCCAAACCGATCGCGAACCCGACCCCGGGCGTCGGGGGGCCGCCCAGGATTTCCGCCAGCCCGTCGTAGCGCCCACCCCCTCCCACGCTGTCCTGGCCCTTGGCCAGCCGAGGGCTCACCCACTCCCACGTTGTGCGCGTGTAGTAGTCGAGTCCTCTGACCAGCGTGTCGGTAAGGACGGGCTCGATGCCTTCGGCTCGCAGACCCTCCAGCACGCCTTGGAAGTGCTCGCGACACGGCTCGCACAACCGCTCGACGATCTTCGGCGCTCCGGCCGCGACCTGCTTGCAGCCTTCGTCCTTGCAGTCGAGGATCCGCAGCGGATTCTCCTCGAACCGGTCGCGGTGCTCGTCGCGAAGCTCCTGGCGATGAGCCCGCAGGTACGCGACGAGCTCTTCTCGGTAGGCCGGGCGGCAGTTCCCGTCTCCGATGCTGTTGATCTGCAGCTCGACCTGCCCGACCGCCGCCGTTCGCAGCAGCTCCCCACCCAGGGCGATCGTCTCCACATCTGCGCCCCAGCCGGGCTCGTCGATCACCTCGGCATCGAACTGCCGAAACTCCCGGAGGCGGCCCGACTGGGGTCGCCCGTACCGCCACATCGTCTCCACGGTGAACACCTTGAAGGGCGAGGGCAGCCCCCGGCCGCGCTCCAGATACGCCCGGACGATGGCGGCGGTGGCCTCTGGCCGGAGGGTGAGCGATCTCTCACCGCGATCCTCAAACGTGTACATCTCCTTGCGAACGACGTCGCTCGACTCTCCCGACGTGCGCCGAAAGAGCTCGGTGTGTTCGAAGGCCGGCGTCTCGATATACCGGTAGCCGAAGCGGTGCGCACACTCCGCCGCAAGCTGATACAGCCCCCACATCCGCCCGCCCTCTGGAGGAAGCAGATCGAGGGTTCCTCTCGGTGGCTGCAGGTCCATCGCGAAACTCTAGGTCAGCTGGAGCAGGAACGGATTCGTCGCCCGCTCGGTGCCGACCGTCGTGGTCTCGTTATGCCCGGGATACACCCGCAGCTCGTCGGGGAGCTCGAGGAAGCGACGCAAGCTCCGCGCCATCGCCGCCTGCGACGAGTTGGGGAAGTCGGATCTCCCGATGCTCCCATGGAACACGAGGTCGCCGGTGAAGACGAACTCCGGGGCCCGGAAGCAGACGCTTCCCGGCGTGTGGCCCGGGGTGTGGATGACCTCGAGCGCCAAGCCCGCCGTCTCGATCACCTCGCCGTCCGAGACCGTCCTGACTTCCGGTGGCCGGATCGGAGGGGCGGCGTATCCCGCTCCCCACGCCTCGTGGTCCCACAGAGCCAGCTCGTCCTCTTTGTGGATGTACAGGGGCAGTTCGGTTCCGCACACATCTCCTACGGCGCCGATGTGGTCGACGTGGCCGTGAGTGACCAGCACCGCGACGGGGCGCTTGCCTGCGGCCCGAAGGAGCGCCAGCACGCGCTCGGGCGAGAAGCCGGGGTCGATCACCGCCGCGTCCAGGCTCCCCTCGGCGGCCAACAGCCAGCAGTTCGTGGCGTAGGGATTGTCCGAGAAGGCCTCGAGATACATACGGGGGCCAATCGTAACAGCGGCCACCGGGCGAGCTCAGGTACCCGAGGGGTGCAGCGGTGGGCTCCAGCGACCGACACCTCTAGGACAGTGCAGGAGCGGCGAACGTGCCCCCGGTGCGGGGCGTCGAACTCGGCTGAGGCCGGGTTCTGCTGGCAGTGCTACGCCCCGTTCCCGACGGCCGGATCCCTCATCGCCACCGACGCTCGGTCCGTAGGGCTTCCGACTGCGGGGCCCTACCTGGGCCCACTGCCCGCCTCAGGTGGCTGGCTCAGGAACCATGGGCTGCTGGTCATCGTCGTCGCCGCGGTCCTGATCGCCGTGAGCCTGGGCGGCCTCTTCATCAGGAGTGTCTCGCGGGGAGGTTCGTTGCGACTCCCCGAATCCATCGCGGGCTATGCGCGGGTCCATAACAAAGCCGAGGAGGATCGGATCGCCAAGACGGCCAGCGCCCAGGGGCTCACGGCGACCGGCGCGGCGTACCATGGGCCAGCGAAAGAGTTTACCGTGGTCGTCCTCTCCGGTGCACCTCCCGGCGAATCTCCGGACCCCTTGTTCGAGCAGCTCGCGTCCCAGGCTCAGGCCGACGAAACTCTCACGGTGGATACCTTCCACGAGAACGAGCAATTCGACAGGGTGGACGGATCGACGACGATCTGCGCTCCCGTCACGGGTGCGGCCTCGGGTTCGCTCTGTGTGTGGACCGACCGGCAATTCACGGGGTGGATCCTGGGGTTGAACATCGGGGTGGACGAAAATCGAGCTCTCGTCGGCGACGCTCGACGCACCATCGCCGGGTAGTCCCCTGCTGCTCATCGTCCATCGAGCAGGATGGTCACCGGACCATCGTTGACGAGTTCCACCTCCATGTGCTCCTGGAACGCCCCTCGGCGAACGACGACCCCATGAGCTTCCACAGCGCGCGCCAGCGCCTCCACCCGTTCTCGGGCCACCTCGGGCGGCGCGGCCGCGTCCCAGGACGGTCGTCTTCCCTCCCCGGCGTCGCCGTAGAGCGTGAACTCGGGAACGACCAGGACCTCGCCACCGGCGTCGAGGACGGAACGGTTCATCCTGCCGTGGTCGTCCTCGAAGATCCGCAGGTGCGCCAGCTTCTCCGCGAGCCAGATCGCCTCCTCGGGCCGGTCGTCCTTGCCTACCCCCACCAGGATGAGGAGGCCAGGACCGATCTCGCCCACCGTCCGAGCTCCGACCCGCACGGCCGCCCGGGAGACCCTCTGGATGGCCAGGCGCACGTGCTGAGCGCTGCCTCAGCCGGGAACGACGCGGTAGGCGTCGAAGACGCCGTCGACGCGCTTGACGGCCGACAGGATGCTGGAGAGGTGGCCGATGTCGCCGAGCTCGAAGGTGAACCGCAACGTGGCGATGCGGTCCTTCCCCGTCTGGGAGGAGGCGGCGATGATGTTCACGTGGTGGTCGCCCAGCACCGTCGCCACGTCCTGGAGGAGCTTTCGGCGGTCCAACGCCTCCACCCGGACTGAGACTGCGAACGACGTCGCCTTGCCCGCCGCCCACGCCACCTCGATCAGACGATCCTTCTCCCTCAGCAGCTCCCGCACATTCGGGCAGTCCGTGCGATGGACCGACACTCCCTGCCCTCTGGTGACGAAGCCCATGATCTCGTCACCCGGGACGGGGGTGCAGCACCGGGCCAGCTTGACCCAGACGTCGCTGCGGCCCTGCACGACGACGGCTTGCGTGGGGTCTCTTCCCAGCCGGACCGGACGGGCCGCCGGGATCTCCTCGGCCTCCTCCTGCCCCTCTTCCGACACCAACCGGGTCAGCCGCGAGACCACCGACTGGGGCGAGACGTGTCCTTCTCCGATGGCCACGTAGAGCGCTTCCAGGTTCGGATACCGCAGGTCCGAGGCCACCTGGCTCATCAGCACATCGGACGAAAGCCGGACCACCGGCAGCGAATGCTTGCGCAGGATGCGTGCCAGCAGGTCCCGGCCCATCTCCAGGGCATCCTCGCGGCGCTCCCGCGAGAACCACTGCCGGATCTTCGTACGAGCACGGGGGGACTTCACGATGGCGAGCCAGTCCTGCTTCGGGCCGGCGTCCGGCGCCTTCGATGTCAGGACCTCGACGCTGTCGCCCGTCTGCAGCTCGTAATCCAATGGCACCAGCCGGCCGTTCACTCTGGCCCCGACGCACCGGTGGCCCACGTCGGTGTGGATCGCGTACCCAAAGTCGATCGGCGTCGCCCCCTGGGGCAGGTTGACCACGTCGCCCTTCGGCGTGAACACGAAGACCTGGCCCTCGTACAGATCGATCTTCAGGCCTTCCATGAACTCCCGCGGGTCGGACATCTCCTTCTGCCACTCGAACATCCGCCCCAGCCATGCGATCTCCGCCTGCTCGTCGTTGGAGCGCTTCGGCGAGCGCTCCTTGTAGCGCCAGTGCGCGGCGATCCCGTATTCGGCGGTCTCATGCATCTGGTTCGTCCGGATCTGAATCTCGAGCGGCCGCCCCTGGGGCCCGATCACCGTCGTGTGCAGTGACTGGTACATGTTGAACTTGGGCATCGCGACATAGTCCTTGAACCGCCCCGGGACGGGCTTCCAGAGCGCGTGAATGGCGCCCAGGGCGGCATAGCAATCTCGCACCGAGTCGACGAGGAGCCGCAGTCCCACAAGATCGTAGATCTCGTTGAACTCCTTACCACGCAGCACCATCTTCTCGTAGACGGAGTACAGGTGCTTCGGGCGGCCGTTGACCTCCGCCCGGATCTTCATCTCGCGGAGCTTCGCGGTCAGGAGGTCCGACACCTTGTCCACGTACTCCTGCCGCTCCCCCTCCTTCTTCTCCACCAGGTTCGCGATCTCCTCGAACCGACGGGGATGCAGCGCCTGGAACGAGAGGTCTTCGAGTTCCCACTTGATGCGATCGACTCCCAGCCGATGCGCCAACGGGGCGTAGATCTCCAGGGTCTCGGTGGCCTTCGCCTGTTGCTTCTGGCGAGAGAACACTCCCAGGGTCCGCATGTTGTGCAGGCGATCGGCCAGCTTGATCAGCAGGACGCGGATATCGCGGGCCATCGCGATGATCATCTTGCGGACGTTCTCGGCCTGCTCCTGCTCACGGGAACGGAACTTGATCTTGTCCAGCTTGGTCAGGCCGTCGACGATCCCCCTTACCTGCGCGCCGAACTCGCGCCCGATGTCCTCGAGAGTCAACTGGGTGTCTTCGACGACGTCATGCAGGAGCGCCGCCTGGAGGGTGGTCACGTCCATCCCCAGGTCCGCCAGGATGGCTGCGACGGCGATCGGGTGCTCGATGAAGTCCTCGCCGGATAGGCGCTTCTGCCCTCGGTGGGAGACCTCTGCGAACATGTAGGCGCGCTGGATCTCTCGCACGTCCACCCGGGAGTTGCGCTGCTTGACCAGCCGGATCAGCGCGTCGAGGGACAGAGCGGGCTCAGTGTCGGGCGGCCGGAACGGGAGCCGGGACAGGATCCCGCCTCGGCGATCGGATCTCGCGACATCTTGCTGCTGTTCCAATGGGCCCTTTCGTTGCCGCAATTGTAAGGGCTGCGACCTGGGCTTTTCGAAGACGCGACAGGACCCCACCTGCCCGGGCAGACCCGGGGGCGGCGGCTCAGTAGGTGATGAGGCTGAAGAAGTCGTGGTCTCCGAGCTTTTCCCGGCCCTTCAAGAAGCCGAGCTCGATCAGACAGGCGATCCCGACGACCTTTCCGCCCAGTCGCTCGACCAACCCCGCGGTTGCCTTCGCGGTTCCTCCGGTAGCCAGGACATCGTCGACGATCAGAACCCGCTCGCCGGGCCGGATCGAATCCTTGTGGATCTCCAGCACTGCCGTCCCGTACTCGAGGCTGTACTCGGCCGTCTCGCTGTGCCATGGGAGCTTGCCCTGCTTGCGCACCGGAACGAACCCCGCACCGAAGTGATACGCGATAGGTGAGGCCAGGATGAATCCTCGGGCCTCGATCCCCACGACTTTGTCGACGTTCCCGCGACCGTAGTGGACCACGATGAGGTCGATGACGGATGAGAATGCGTTCTCGTCGGCAAGCAGCGGGGTGATGTCCTTGAACACGACCCCCTTCTGGGGGAAGTCCGGGATGTCCCGGATCAGGCCCTTCACCTGTTCGATCGTGCTGTCGTTCATCGGCTCCTCCGAGGAGCAGGGTGGAGCTATCGCCGGCGCGGCTTGGGCTTGCCCTGAGGCTTGCCCTTCTTCTTCCTGGCCGAGCTCGAAGGCCTGGGCCTGCCGCCGGGTTGAGCCACTCGGGTCGTTCCGGTGCTGAGGGAGGTAAGGGCGGCCGGCTCCAGATCCTGTCCGTCCAGCGACGCCCCCGCAGCCGCATTCCTCGTCGAAGGGACCGCCTCTCGCAGCCCCGGCCTCGCGGCTCGGGCCGCGGCCCGCGCCTTGATCTGCTGGAACCGGGGCTCCCGCTCCTTCAGCACCGAGAGGATCGGGGCGGCAACGAAGATCGAGGAGTACGTCCCCGAGGCCACACCCACGAACAGTGCGAAGGCGAAGTCCTTCAGCGTGTCGCCGCCGAACAGCAGGAGCGAGCCGATCGGGAGGAGGACGACCAACGAGGTGTTCACCGACCGCATCAAGGTCTGGTTCAGCGACATGTTGACCACGCCCGAGTACGTGTCCCTGGCAACGAGCGCTCCCGACTCGGTGTTCTCCTTGATCTTGTCGAAGATCACGACGTCGTCGTACAGCGAGTACCCCAGGATCGTCAGGATGGCGATGACCGTGGCCGGGGTCACTTGCCGGCCGACCAGGGCATAGATGCCCGCCGTGATGATGAGGTCGTGCCCCAACGCCCCGAGCGCGCCCACGGCCATCTTCACCTCAAATCGGAAGGTGATGTACAGCGTCACCAGGATCAGGAAGATCACCAGTCCGGTGATGGCCTTTCGGGAGATCGTGCTGCCCCAGGTGGGCCCGACGTCCTCTTCGCTGATCTCGTTCGCGGAGATGCCCGCCAGGCGCGCCAGTGAGGCTCGGAGCTGGTCTCCCTCGAGCGTCGGAATGCCGCCCCCGGTTTGCGCGGCGCTGGGGGAGGCGGCCGGTGACGCCGGCTGCGTGGGGGTCGGGGTGGGGCCGGCGGAGGGCGTGGCGCTCGCGGAGGCAGTGGCCGAAGGAGAGGCGCTGGCCTCCGATGTCGCAGAGGGCGTCGCGGCCGGCGCCGAGGTGCTGGGACTCGGAGTCTGCAGGCCGAGCTGGGTCAGGCTCCTGGTCTTGATCTGAACGGTCCCCGCGCCGACGATCTCCACCTGAGCCTCGCGCAGGCCGAATCGGGACATGACCGCCTCGTAGTCGGCGACGGTGGCCCCGCTGCGGTTCGGGAATTCGAGCTGCGAACCACCCTTGAACTCGATCGAGAAGTTCAGCCCGCCCGCGACCAGGCCCACCAGCGAGAGCACGATGAAGGCGCCCGAGAGCGCGAACCACCAGCTCTTTCGCCCGATGAAGTTGACGTTCGGGACGCGGTGCCCACGGAAGGTTGCGAAGGCCTCCCGAACCCTCATTCGCTCCCTCCCAGCACCGGCACCGGATCAGCCGCGATCCCACTACGCAGCCCCATGCCGCGCATGTTCGAAAGGAAGGTGCTGCGGGCGATGAGGAACACGGTCGGCCGCTTGAAGAAGTACACGACGAACAGGTCGAGGGCCGTGGAGAGCCCCAGGGTCAGTGCGAAGCCTCGAACCGATCCGACGGCCAAGAGGTATAGGACGAGGGCCGCGATGATCGTCACGGTGTCGGCGGCCACGATCGTGCGCCACGACCGCTTGAACGCCGGCTGGACGGCCGCCCGAAGGCTCTTTCCATGCCGGACCTCGTCCTTCAGCCGTTCGTAGAACACGATGTAGGAGTCGGCGGTGATCCCTAGAGACACGATGAGCCCCGCGATGCCTGCGAGCGTCAGCGCGTAGCCGGCGGTACGGCCGAGGACCGACACCAGCCCGAAGGCGAGCACGGCCCAGATCCCCATGCCCACCCAGGCCACCAGGCCGAGCAGCCGGTAGTAGAACGCCACGTACAGCATCAGGGCGGCCAGCCCCACCAGTCCCGCGACCAGGCCCTGACGGAGCGACTCTTTGCCCAGGGTCGGGCTCACCGTCACCACCGTCTGCCTGGCCAGCTGGACGGGCAGGGCGCCGGAGTTCAACACCACCGCCAGGTTCTTGGCCTGAGCCTGGGTGAAGCTCCCACTGATCACGCCGGTACCGTTGGTGATGGCACTCTGGACGGTGGGGGCGGAGACGACGACGTTGTCCAGGACGATGGCCAGCTGCTTGCCGACCAACCGGGTGGTGACGGCGGCGAACTTCTTCGACCCCGCGCTGTTCAGGGTGAACTGCACCTGCCAACCGGGAGTGGCGGTGGACGTGGTGCTCCCCGGCGGGACGTAGATGGCGTTGGATCTTGACAGGGACGCGCCCGTGATCTCGATGGGGCCGAGCTTGTACTTCGTGTCGGCGCCGGGATCGTAGACCCCGTTGCCGTTCGCGTCGTTGAACGTGACCAGATCGCCAGCCTTGTCGGGTGCCTCTTCCTTGAAGTCCTTGTTCTGGCGGTAGGGATCGTTCGACTTGATCACGCCCGTAGTGAACGCCGCCGTGGCCAGGGTCGTGTCGGTAGCCGAGGTGCCCAGGACTTCACGCTCCTCCAGCCGCGCGGTCGTCCCGATGATCGCGAGCACTCGCTGCACGCTCTGCGCCTTCGCCGCGGCGTCGGCGTCGGCCTTGGCCGCGAAGCATCCCAGGCTCTTCCCGCTTGGAGATTTGGCGCACCACTGCGACCCGGACCCGAACACCGTCCCCTGGCCCCCGAGACCCGGGAGCTGCACCTGGATCAGAGGCGGGTTGCCGGCCAGCAGCGAAATGTCCGGCTCGGCCACGCCCAGCGCGTCAACGCGGTCACGGATCCGGTCGAGCGCCTTCTCCATGACCGCCTTGTCGGTGCCGGCCGGGCCCGAAAGCACGACCGAGACTCCGCCCACGAGATCCAGGCCGGGGAGCGGGCGGGTGCCCAGCGCAAACCCGACCGCCGACGCTCCGACCAGCACGCCGACCATCAGCAGCGAAGAGGCGAGGCGCCCGGTCCCTTTCATCTCGCCCTCGCCTTACAAGAGCGCCGCGCCGTTGATGCGGAGCTTGAACTGGCAATCCAGCTGCTCGGCTGCCCTCCGGCACATGATCATGCGGTGCAGGAAGATCTCGAAATACTCCATGACATGACTGATCTCCGTGTCGATGGTGAGCTCCAGCGTGATCGTTCGGGCACTTGAGTCTACCCGTAAGAAGGACTGTTCGGCCGCGTAGTTCACCCGGTCGTGGATGTCGAAGTCCAGCTGGGCCGCCTTGCGAACCCGGCTTCGGTGCACGTCCGACTTGTCGGCCAGGATCACGGCGGCGGAGACTGCGCTCACGGACTCTCCACCTTCCTCTTCGTGGTTGCCGATCGCCCCCATGATCAGGGCAAGGTCGGGAATGTGCATCCTGTCCTTGAGGGCGTCGTAGGCGAGCAGCGCACCCACCTGCCCATGGGCGTCCCTTGCCACCATGTTCCCGATGTCGTGCAGGTAGCCCGCGATGCATGCCAGCGAGGCCAGTCTGCCCTCCCGGCCCAGCCGCGAGAGCACGTTGAAGGCGATCCGGGCGGTCAGATTGGCGTGTCGGAACCCGTGCTCGGTGTAGCCCAAGCCGGCCATCGCTTTGTCGGCGCTGGCGATGAACGTGGAGAGGAGCGGCTCCTGCTGGATCTCTTCGAAGGTCATGAGGGACGTCGCCGTCCCGGTGTCGTTCGAAGGCTCCCGACCAGTCTCGGGTTGCCGGGCTGGCTGGCTCACGACTGCTCGCCGGCCTCCTCTTCCTCGTCGGCGTGGCCTTCCTCATCCTCGTCGTCGTACACCATCTTGCGACTGATCGCGCTCTTCACGAACCGGATCTCGACGTTCGGGGCCACCTCGAGCGAGACCGACTCGTCGTCGATCTCGCGCACCGTTCCGAAGATGCCCCCGATGGTCATGATCTCGTCGCCCACATCCACGCTTTCGATCAGGGCCCGTTGCGAACGCGCACGCCGCTGCTGGGGGCGGATCAGCACGAAATAGAAGATGCCCACCATGGCGACGATGAACAGCAAGAAGAAGCTTGAGCTGCCTCCCGAGGACGATGCCGCCAGGGGGGTGAAGGATCCGAGCAAGATGTCCTCCTCGCGCAGGCCCACGGGACGAGACAGCGACCCGCCAAAAAAAGGGCGGCTTGCGGCCGCCCGGACACAACCCATCCATTCTAGGGTGGTCCTGACCCCTCTGCAACCATCGCGTCCAGGGCTCAGAACAGGCCGGCAGGAGCCTCCCTCGACAGCCCGAGGTGCGCGTAGGCCGCCTCGGTGGCCACCCGGCCCCTCGGCGTCCGCTTCAGAAAGCCGAGCTGCATGAGATACGGCTCGTAGACGTCCTCAACGGTGTCTGTCTCCTCGCCCACCGCCGCCGCAAGGGTCGAAAGCCCCACCGGCCCCCCCTGGAACATCCTCACCAGGGTCGCCAGGATGGACAGGTCGAGCTTGTCCAGGCCCTGCGCGTCGACCTCGAAGAGGGCCAGCGCCGCCTGGGCGGACTCCGGCGTGATCCGCCCGTCGCCCCGGACCTGCGCGTAGTCGCGGACCCGGCGAAGAAGGCGATTGGCCACGCGTGGAGTTCCACGGGACCGGCGGGCGATCTCATCAGCACCGGCTGGTTCGATCTCGATCGCGAGGATCCCCGCCGACCTCCCGACGATCCTGGCCAGGTCCTCCGGCGAGTAATAGTCCAGCCGGGGCGAGAACCCGAACCGCTCTCGGAGAGGAAGCGTGATCAGTCCGGGGCGGGTGGTGGCGGCGATCAGGGTGAATCGCGGAAGGTCGAGCCGAATGCTCCTTGCCGATGGCCCTTTGCCGATGACCACGTCCAGCTTGTAGTCCTCCAGGGCCGGATACAGGATCTCCTCCACGGCCCGGGGCATGCGATGGACCTCGTCGACGAAAAGGACGTCGCCCTCCTCCAGGTTCGTCAGGATGGCGGCAAGATCTCCGGCCCGCTCCAGCGCGGGGCCGGAGGTCGGGCGGAACCCCACACCGATCTCATTGGCCACGATGCCGGCCAACGTGGTCTTGCCCAGTCCCGGCGGGCCAGACAGCAGGACGTGGTCGACCGGCTCCTCTCTGCCCTTCGCCCCTTCGATTAGCAGTGCGAATTGCTCCTTGACCCTCGGCTGGCCCACGAACTCGGACAGCCACTTCGGTCGAAGGGCAGCGTCGAAATCCTGCTCGTCGGCGACGATCTCGGGGGCGACCACCCGGATCAGGTCGTCGCGCTCGGGGTCGCTCTTCACGGGCGTCATCGTCCCACGCTCCGAAGGGCCTGACGAAGAAGCTCTTCGACGGAGCGGTCGCCATTGGGAGAAAGCGACCCCAGTGCATCGCGAGCCTCCTGGGGTGAGAGCCCCAGAGCAAGCAACGCCTCGCGCACCTCCGCGAGCGGTCCGGTGGCGGCCTCGTCGCCGCCCAGGCCGAGCTTGTCCTTCAGGTCCAGGATGATCCGGGCCGCAACCTTCTTTCCGACACCGGGCGCCGTCGATAGTGCGTCCGCGTCCGCGGCGGCGATCGCTCGTCGGAGCGCATCCGGTGAGAGGACCGAGAGGATAGCCATGGCCATCTTCGGCCCCACCCCGGTAACGGTGATCAGGTGGTCGAACAGGCTTCGCTCCTCCGGGGAGACGAACCCATACAGGAGCAGGCCGTCGTCGCGGACCTGCAGACGCGTGTAGAGGCGGGCCGGCCTGCCCTGGGGCGGGAGCTTGGCCAGGGTCTGGGCCGCCACGCTCACCTCGTAGCCCACCCCGCCGACGGACACCACCACCCGGCCGGCTCCCTTCTCGGCGAGGGTGCCCTCGAGAAAGGAGATCATCTCACGGCCTCCCGGCGACCCGGCGGAGCCGGGATTGGTGCACATGGCAGAGGGCGACGGCGACCGCATCGGCTGCGTCAGGATCGGTGGGAACGGCTGCCTTGCCGAGCAACAGACCGAGGGCCCTGCGGACCTGCTCCTTCGACGCGTTGCCCACGCCCGTGACCGCCATCTTGACTTCGAGCGGCGCGTATTCCTCCACCGGGATGCCGGCCTCGGCCGCCACCACCATGACGGCCCCGGATGCCCGTGCCACTTCCATGGCGCTACCGATGTTCTTTCCCCACATGAGCCGCTCCAGAGCCACCGCCTCCGGCCGGTGCTCCTCCACGGCCATCTGCACGGCGTGAGAGAGTCGCCTCAGGCGCTCGGAAGAAGCCAGCGCTGCCGGCGTCCGAACCGTCTCCCACCAGACCACCGAGGCCCGGGAGCCACCGCTGGTGGCCACCACCGCCAGCCCGAGCGCGCTCGTGCCAGGATCCACCCCTAGGACCACCCGCTCGAACATATGTTCAGTAGCCTACGATGCCAGGAATCCCGGCGCAATCACATGAGTGTGATCCGGGGGTACGACAGGGGTCAGCCGACCTCGGCGAGGATCTCCTCGGGGATGTCGAAGTTCGCGTAGACGGCTTGGACGTCGTCGAGTTCCTCCAGCTCCTCGGCCAGCCGAAGGACCTGGGCGGCCTTGTCCGAGCCGACCGGGACATCGTTTTGGGGAAGCATGGTCACCTCCGCCGATGCGACCTGGACGCCAGCCGCCTCCAGCGCCGACCGAACGGGCTTGAGCGCGTCCGGTTCGGTCACGATCTCCCACTGGCCCCCGGAGTCGCGAAGGTCGTCCGCGCCGGCTTCGACGATGATCTCGAGCAGGCGATCTTCGTCGGGGGCTGTGGCTTTCTCCAACTCGATCAGCCCCCGCCGGTCGAACTGCCACGCCACGCTGTTGGGGTCGGCCAGGTTTCCGGCGAGCCGGGTGAAGGCGTGCCGCACCTCCTGCCCCGTGCGGTTGCGGTTGTCGGTGAGCGCGTGGACGAGGAACGCGACCCCGCCGGGGCCATAGCCCTCGTACCAGACATCCTCGTACTTCGCTCCAAGGGCCTCGCCGCTCGCGCGCTTGATCGCGCGTTCGATGTTGTCCCAGGGCACGGAGTAGTCACGGGCCTTCTCCACCGCGGAGGCAAGGGTCATATTGCCCTCGACGCTCGGCCCCCCCTCGCGCGCGGACACCTCGACCGCTCGAAGGAGCTTGGCGTACATGCGCCCGCGCTTCTCGTCGTTGGCGCCCTTCTTCCGTTTGATCGAGCTCCACTTCGAATGCCCGGACATTGAGGGTCTAGTTTGCCAGTGTCAGCAGGCGCTCGTGAAGCCGTGGGTCGCCGGCCATCTCGGGGTGGAAGGATGCCGCCATCAGATTGCCTTGCTGAACCGCTACCGGGATGCCCTCGTGCTCCGCCAGTACTTCCACACCGGGTCCCACCCTGCTGACCTGAGGCGCCCTGATGAACACGCCCCGAACCACCCCGGTGCCCTTGACGTCGATGTCCGCTTCGAAAGAGTCCCGCTGGCGGCCGTACGCGTTGCGCAGGACCTCGATGTCGAGGAGGGCCAGAAGGGGCTCGGCTCCGCCGAGGTGTTTCGCCATCAGGATCATCCCCGCGCACGTCCCGAAGATCGGCATCCCGTGTGAGGCTCGATCCCGGATGGGCTCGACCAGACCGTGCGACAGGGCAAGCTTCGCGATCGTGGTCGATTCGCCGCCCGGGATGCTCAGCCACTGAACGCCCTCCAGCTCGTCGGGGGTCCGCACCAGGACGGGCGTGGCACCGCAGAGGGCGAACATCTGTGCATGCTCGCGGAAATCGCCTTGGAGGGCGAGAACGCCGGCCTTCACCTTCGAGCCTCTCGGGGCCCTACCAGCCCCGGGTCTGGAGGAGCTCGTCGTCGCGCATCTTCGAGACGTCGAGGCCCCGCATCGGCTCGCCCAACCTGCGAGAGACCTTGGCCAGGATGTCGGGGTCCTCGTAATAGGTCGTGGCCTCGACGATCGCCCGAGCCCGAACCGCCGGATCCTCGGACTTGAAGATGCCCGAGCCGACGAAGTTCCCGTCGGCCCCGAGCTGCATCATGAGCGCGGCGTCGGCCGGCGTGGCGATCCCGCCCGCCGAGAAGTTCACCACCGGGAGCTTGCCGGTCGCGCCGACCTGCCGGACCAGTTCGAGCGGCGCGCCAAGTTCCTTCGCCGCGCCAGCCAGCTCGTCCTCCCGGAGCCCGGCCAGCGTCC
>Ga0137387_10000618_pt1 | contig 15826 bp, 10 predicted proteins | sample SagtaG_3_FD_104909 | JGI IMG/M metagenome (GOLD analysis project Ga0137387, IMG submission 104909) | Vadose zone soil microbial communities from Angelo Coast Range Reserve, California, USA - Sage2_R_115_16 metaG | ecosystem: Environmental > Terrestrial > Soil > Vadose zone > Saprolite | place...
CGGGCTCAGTGCTTGAGGCGCTCGTTGGCGGGGTCGAACAGCGGCGTGCTCCCCACCACGGCCACGGTCACCGGATAGCGCTCGCCGAAGTATTCGACGGCCACCCTCGTCCCGGGCTGGGCGAACTCGGGAGGCAGGTAGGCGAGCAGGATGTACCGGCCCACCGAGGGACCCGCCCCCGCGCTGGTGACGTAGGACCCCCGGCCCTTCGTATCCACGATGCGGTCGCCGTCGGGCGTGAGGATCGGCTCCCGTCCGAGCATGTAGCGCTTCACGCCGGATGCCGACGCGTGGTCGTCGACCGTGAGGGTGCACAGCAGGGCAGCGGGAGGCTCGGACCTTTGCCGCAGATAGGCCTGTTTCCCGATGAAGTCCTGAGGCTTCACCGAGGGGCGGGCCATGCCGGCCTCCACCAGGTCGTACTCGAGCTCCAGCTCGTTGCCATGTGCCCGGTAGCACTTCTCCAGCCGCCCGCTCGTCAGGTACACGCCCATCCCCACCGGTACGACGCCCAGGCCCTGCCCGGCCTCCCACACCGTATCCCACAGGCGAAGCCCCTGCTCCATCGGCGCATGCAGCTCCCAGCCCAGCTCGCCCACGTAGGAGATCCTCGACGCCAGCGCACTCACCGGACCGATCGAGATCCATCGGCAGGTGGCGAAGGGAAACCCCTCGTGGGAGACGTCGTCCGGCGACACGGACGAGACGAGGTCCCGCGCCCGCGGGCCCCACACGCCCAGGGTGCACCAGGCGCTGGACTGGTCGCGCACCTGGACCGAGCCATCGGAGGGGAGGTGGTCGACCAGCCACTTCCGGTCCATCTGGCCCGTGAAGCCCCCGGTGACGACGCGGAACTCATCCGGGGCCAGTCGCATCATGGTCAGGTCGGCCCTGATCCCTCCCGCCTCGTTCAGCCAGGACGTGTACACAACCTTGCCGACCGGGACCTCCATCTGGGCCACCGCGATCCGCTGCAGGAATTCCAGGGCGCCCGGCCCCGAGACATCGAGCACTGCGAACGCGGACAGATCGATCATCGCCACCCGGTCCCGCATGGCGAGGTGTTCGGCATTGATGATGGGCGACCACCAGCGGGACTCCCACTCGGCTTCCCGCTGCTGCACCCGGTCCCCATATTCGTCCAGCAGGCCCTGGTTGGACTCGTACCAGTTCGGCCGCTCCCAGCCCGCGGTCTCGATGAACACTGCTCCCAGATGCCGCTCCCGTGCGAAGAAGGGACTGACCCGGACCACCCGGTTCGATGCCCACTGCTCGGCGGGGTGCACGATCCCGTACGTCTTGTTGTAGCCCTCCGCGCACCGCGCCTTGATGTGAGCCGCGGTCCGCTGGTGCGGGTGGAAGCGGGCGATGTCGGATGCGTGGGGGTCGATCTCGGGGGAGCCGTCGGTCATCCACTCTGCCAGCGTCTTGGCGATCCCGGGCGCCTCCTTGATCCAGATGGCCGCCGCCGACCAGAGCCCCCTCACCTCCGGGGTCTCGCCCAGGATCGGCGCCCCGTCTGGGGTGAGGGAGAGCAGCCCGTTGATGGCCAGCCTCACCCCGACCCGTTCGTCGCCGACAATGTCGGGCATCAACTCCAGGGCGTCCTCCATCTGGCGATCGAAATCGGCCTGGGTGAAGGGCAACTGCGTCGGCGAGAGCGCCGCCTCTTCCAGGGAGGGGATGTCGTCTGGCTCCATCAGGATGGGGCGGTGGGCGTATGAGCCGATCTCCAGTTCGCTTCCGTGCTGGCGCTCGTACATGTTGGTGTCCACGTCGCGGATGATCGGGAACTCGATCTCGCCCACGGTGTCCGCGAAGATGGGAACGGGGCCCACGTCGATCATCTGATGCACCGCCGGAGAGAGCGGGATCGAGGCTCCGGCCATCTCGGCGATGCGAGGGCTCCAGATCCCGCAACAGATCACGACCGTCTCGGCTTGGACGTCTCCCCGGTTGGTGCGGACGGTGGCCACCCGGCCACCCTCGACGCCCACGCCGAAGATCTCGGTATTCGAGAAGACGGAGAGGGCGCCCATCCCTTGGGCCTGCTCGCGCATGAGGGTGCCCGCCCTGAGCGAATCCACCACCCCGACCCCGGGAGTGGAGAAGCCACCCAGGACCACCTTCTCGTTGATGAACGGGACTTGGTCCTTGACCTCCCCCGGTGTGAGCAGCTTCACCGGCTCCACACCCCAGGACAGGGCTGAGGCGACTCGTCGCTTGAGCTCCTCGACCCGTTCGGGGGTCCGGGCGACCTCGATCCCGCCGCACTCCGTGAACACCCCCAGCTCCCGATACTGTCGCACGCTGTCGAGGGTGAACTTCGTCATCTCCTTCGAATGGTCGACCAGAAAGATGAAGTTCGAGGCATGTCCGGTCGAACCACCGGGGTTGGGCAGAGGGCCTTTGTCCAACAGCACGATGTCCCTCCAGCCGTGGAGGGCGAGCTGAAAAGCCATGCTGTTCCCGACGATCCCGGCCCCGATCACCACCACGTTGGTCTGGTTCGGCAGCTCGCTCATCCCTGCTCCTGGAGCATCTTCTGCCTCCATCGTTCGGTGGCTTCCACCTGATTGAAGGTGTTGATGTGGAATCCGACCACGTCGAGGGCGGCGTCGTCGAGGAGGGCGGCAATGCTCGTCACGAACGAGTCGGGCCGGTACCCGCTCCGGCGGACCAGCCGGGCGAGGACGTTCCGGTGCCCGCGCAGATATCTGATGGAGCCGCCCACCCCGACGTGCATCGAGATCTTCAGAAGCTTCGCCCGGTTCACCACACCCGGCACTCCGATGTACAGTGGCAAACGGATGCCCGCTCGGCGCTGTCGTTCGATCCAGTCCACGATGGCCGTGGGGTCATAGCAGATCTGGGTCACCAGGTAGGAAGCAAACGGCTGCTTGTCGACAAGAGCTCGGCGGAGTCGTCCCTCGTCGATCAGCGGATGACGCTCCGGATAGCCGGCGATCCCGACTTCGTCGAAACGAACACCCATGTTCGCCAGCGAGGAGAGCAGAGCGAGGGCCGAGTCGTAGGGACCGGAGGGCTTCGCAGCGTCTCCGCCGATCACGAAGATCTCCCGGATGCCGGCCCGCCCAAGCCGCTCCGCCACCGTGGACAAGTGGTCCCAGCTCGCCACCAGCCGGGCGGCGAGGTGGGGCACGGCCCGGAACCCCAGGGAAGCCAGCCGCTCGCACAGCAGGAGCGTCGGCTCCAGCCCCCGGCGCGGCGAGCAGGTAACCGTCACCGTCGATGCTCGGGGGAGCCGGGAGAACTGCTCGTCCACACCCCCGACCGGGACCAACTCGAACCGGGGCCGGGCCAGCAGACGGCCTACGGCCACAGCGCGTGCAATTCCGGTTCGCCCCTCACGCCTTGGGGATCTCCTTGGACGGGTCGACGGCCGGCTTCGGCGAGACGACGGCGCGCACTCGGCCGGAAGCGGGATGATCGACCTCAAGCTCGGTCCCGAGCTGCTCGAATTCGACCGGCAGCATGGCGAACCCGATGTTCTTCTGGAGCCGCGGCGAGAAGCATGACGAGGTGACCCGGCCCACCTCTCGGCCGCCCACATACACGGGGAAGAAGTCGATCATCTCGCTGTCGATGTAGGTACCGAGCGGCTCGCCGCCGATGTCCACCCCCACGAGCTTGTGCTTCACGCCCTCTTCCTTGATCCGCTTCAGGGCATCCTTCCCGATGAAGTCGGCTTCCTGATCGAGATCGACCATCCAGCTGTACCCCAGGCCCACCTCGAACGGGTTGTTGTCGAGCCACATGTCGGCGCCGTAGGCGAGGATGCCGGCCTCGATCCGCCGGATGTGGCAGGGGCCGATCACCCGCAGCCCGTGAGGGGTGCCGGCCTCGAGCACTGCGTTCCAGAGCTTCTCGGCGTCGCGGCGGGCGTTGTGGAGGTAGATCTCGAAGCCGATCTCCCCGCTGTAGCCGGTGCGAGATACCTCGACATCCATCCCGTCGAGCTTCAAGCCGAGCGCCATGTCGTAGTACGGGATCTCGGGAACATCCGGCCCGAACAGGTCGCGCATCACCTCCTTGGCCTTCGGCCCCTGGATCTGGACGGGAGCGATGTCCACCTCCCGGATCGTCACGTCGAGGCCCGAGTGATAGGCCACGCCCATCGCCCACAGGTCCACGTCGCTGTCCGCCAGTGACAGGCGAAACACGTTCTCGTCGGTCCGCAGGAGCACCGGATCGTTGATGATGCCGCCGTCGGGCGCGATGACGAACACGTATTTGCACTGCGAGACCTTGCACTTGCTGAGGTCGCGTGGCACGAGCAGATTGGTGAACGTGAAGGCGTCCGGGCCCGAGATCTCGATCTGCCGCTCGACCCCCACGTCCCACAGGGTCACTTCGTTCAATAGGTGCCGGTATTCCTCGACCGGATCCCCGTAGTGGCGGGGGTGGTAGAAGTGGTTGTAGACGCTGTAGATCTTCACGCCGTGCCGGCGCGAGGCGTAGAAGTACGGAGTCTTGCGGAGCCGCGTGTACAACAGGATCCGCGGCCGTTGTTCGATCTGCATTGCCTCAACCAACTGGCTCCCTCCTTCCGACGACTCGGACGCCCGGTCGGTGGAAGTGTTTCACATACCGAGCCTGGTTGTTCGATGCGCAACGCACGGTACTCCTGCCTCCCGATCCGGTCAAGAGGGGCTGCGGCGCGCACGGACGGAGCTCCGGCCGACCTAGCCCCAGGTGTGCTGATGACCCGTGAGCCGTCCTCCGCGAAGCGCGACGATCCATCCCTGGAGCCGTCCCTGCACGTACTCGCTGCCCGGGTTGAAGCAGCGGGTTCGTCCCAGACGGAACCATCCCGACGACTCGTGGATGTGGCCGTGCAGCCCCACCACCGGCTGGTAGCGCTCCACGGCCTCGCGGACGGCCCGGCTGCCACCGCCGATGAAGTGGAACCGCCCTCCCTCGCGGTCAGGCCCCGGAAGCTCGCCCGGGCCGAGGTCCGAGGCGTCCTGGAGCTTCAGGCATGTGTCGATGGGGGTGTCCTTGGGCGGGCAGTGGAAGTTGAAGACGCACCTGCCAACGTCGGGCACCTTCGCCACCCTCGCCTCGATCATCCCGGCGATCTCCTCTTCCGTCGCCTCCCGGGGCGTGTCCCACGGAGTGTGCGTGGACCACCCCACCGTGACCATCGTGTGTTCTTCGTCCAGCTCGACCACGCGCGACTCACAGGGGATCACGTGCTCACCCTCGTGTCGATCGAGGATCTCCAGGACCGCGGGGTCGTCGTCGTTTCCGCCGGTCATGTACAGGCGCACCTTCGAGCCGGCCAATCGGTCCTCGGCCATGGCGAGCCACGCCGCCAATCGTTCTCGGGCCGCCTCCTGGAACAGGCCCTGCTGAACCAGCGGGTCCTCGCTCGCCGCGTCGTAGGCGCCCCGGTCCATCACCTGCCAGTAGAAGCCTGTCCGCTCCACCGATCTGGTGAACGGCTCGAGCCCGTCCGCGTCGAATGCGTGGTGCTCCTGCTGAAACTCCGCCCGATACGTTCCGTTCTCCCGCACGATCGGTACGAAGAGCTTGCCCATGAGGTCGCCCCCGAACACTAGGGCGTCGACCCCGTAGAACTCGGCGGCGGAGAGGAACTTGCGATACGTCGGCTCCGAGCCGTGCAGATCCGCGGTGAAGAAGATCCTGGTCGGCCCGCCGGCGGCTCGACGGAGGCCTCGCACCATTCGTTCCTATCCGCCCAGTCCCACGACGATCGTCTTGAGCTCCGTGAGCCGCTCCATCGAAAAGCGGCCGCCGACGCGCCCGACGCCCGACGCCGACCCGGCTCGTCCCCCGAACGGGAGGTGCGACTCCCAATAGTTCGTTCCCTCGTTCACGTTGACCCAGCCGGTCCGGACGCGCTCGGCGAAGCGAAGCCCCCGGCCGAGATCGCGCGTGTAGATCGCGGCGGCGAGCCCATACGGTGAGTTGTCGACGATCCGGATCGCTTCCTCCTCGCTTCGGATCGACGAGATCGGCACTACCGGGCCGAAGGTCTCCTCGCGGGCGATCTCCATGACACCGGTCACCCCGTCGATCACCGTGGCCTCGAAGAACAGATCGCTTCCATGCCGTGGCGCGCGCTTCCCCCCCGTCACCAGCATCGCGCCCAGCTCGGCGGCCTCGTTCACGTGGCGCTCTGTCTTGTCGGCGACGCCCCGGTTGTTGAGCGGGCCCATCGTGGTGGCCGGGTCGAACGGGTCACCCAGGCGGATCCGCTCCGCGGTCGCCGCGGTCAGCTGCTCCACGAACTCGTCGTGGACAGCCTCGTGGACCAGGATTCGCTCCCCGGCGGTACAGCTCTGGCCGGCGTTCAGGAAGCACCCCTCAAGGGTCCCCTCCACCGCCGCGCCCAGGTCGGCGTCATCGCAGATCACGAGCGGCCCGTTCCCGCCCATCTCGAGCAGGACATCCTTCCCCGCAGCCCGGGCCGCCACGCGGCGGCCGGTTGCGATCGACCCGATGAACCCGACGGCGGCGACCTCCTCGTTCGCAGCCACCTCGTCGCCCACGACGGGACCCGGGCCCGTGAGGAGGTTGAACGCGCCGGGCGGTAGGTCGGCTTCGGCGATGCACTCGGCCAGGCGCCCCGCGCACGCGGACGTGCTGGGCGCGGGGGCCAGCACGACCGCGTTCCCGTAGGCGAGCGCCGGCGCGACGATCTCCGCGGGCATCGTGTAGGGCCAGTTCCACGGGGTGATCACCCCGACCACTCCGCGGGGAACCCGGTACAGGAACACCCGCTTCCCGGCTCCGGCCGATGGCGGGATCAGGCCTTCCACGCGGGTGGCGTCGGCCGCGGCCATGTCGAAGTAGGCGATCAGTTCCTCGACCTCGTCGCGGGCCTCTGCCTCCAGCGGCTTGCCCTGATCGAGGGAGAGAGTCCTGCTCAGTTCGTCACGGCGGCGATCGATCGCCTCGGCGATCCGCCGCATCGCCCCGGCCCTGGCGAACGCGGAGAGCCCCGACCACGACTCGAACGCGCGGCCGGCCGCCCGGATGGCTCGTTCGGCGTCGGCTCGCGTGCCTTCGGGGAGCGTGCCAATCACCTCCCCGGTCGCCGGCGCGGTCGCCTCGAACGTGGCGCCGCTCTCGGAGGCAACCCATTCGCCCCCGATGAGCATCCGAAGCTCATCGGCCATGTTCACACACTTTCGACGCGCGAGGGGCGGTCCTGCCGGACCACCCCTCGCCACGCGAGTCGATCACTCGACGGGAATCTCTTGATGGATCGACTTCAGGTTGATCCCCTGTTGTCGCCGCACCACGTACGCGATGGTGTACACCACCACGGCCAGTCCGTACAGCACCGCCAAGTACCTGAGCGAGGACTTGTTGTTGATGGCGTACAGGTCATCGGTGAACCACTTGAACAGCATCCAGCCCAGGAACCCACCGGTGATGGCACCCGAGACGGTGATCAGCGGGACTCCACCCACCTTGAGCTTGGCGATCGCCGAGTTCTGGTACAGCGACTTCTTCCTCCACGGGAGAACCATAGCCGCGATGGCCGTCCCGAAGAACGTCACGGCGATGACCAGGGTGGCGTCGAGCGTATAGGTGATGAACCCGCTTCTGTACGCGTAGAACGCGCTCACGATGATCGAGGGAAAGAGCATCAGCGCGAGCGCGCCGAACGGCACGTGCCGCCGCTCGGAGACGTTCGCTGCCCACCCCAGAAGAATCCGGTCCCAGGCTGCAGCGAATACCACCCGCGTGGAGGACAGGAACAGAGTCCCCGCCCATCCCAGCAACCAAGACCCGAACGCGAGCACCATGATGGCCTGGAACAGAGCGCTGTGGATATAGAAGCTCGCCAGGAGCGGTGGATACGGGAAGATCGGGATGGTGGGCGCGGCGGTCCCCCCGTAGAGGGGGAACCAGTAGTTCGCGTTCGCCGCGTTGAAGAACTGCCACCCGAACGTCTTGGCCATGAGCAGGACCAGGACCACCGCGAAGGCGATGGTGACCCACAGGCCCCACATCATCCCGTTCATGACGCGCTTGAAGTCGCCCGCACCCCGGACCTCGCCGTAGAGCGTGGCGCCCCAGTTCGGCCAGAGGATCCAGAAGGCCATGAACGGCACCAAGAGCAGGCTCGCCCCGAAGAAGGGGGTCAGGGAGAGCTTCATGGCCGGGACGCCGTTCCCGGTGGCGGCCGTCTTCAGGGTCTGCGCGTAGACGTCGCCCTTCGCCCCGAACAGGTTCGTCGCCTCGCGGTTGAATGCGCTGGCGAACCCGGCCTTGCTGCCGATCAGGAGGATGAGCACCATGACGCCCAGTGCGATCATCCCCACGTAGAAGCAGAAGCGCTGGACTCTCGCGTACCCCTCCATGCCCAACGAGACCAGGAACCCGGCGAGGACGATCGTGCCGAGGCTCGTGATAAAGATCCCGTTGTGCCCGCCGAGCCAGGTCACCGCGCCGTGCCACTTGAAGATGGCGAACAGCGGCTGGAGCACCTCGACGGAGAGGATGTTCGCGTAGATGGGCGCCCAGTGCCACAGGATGAACCACCAGCCGGTGACGGCCAGCACGAAGGCGATCCCCCCGCCCAGGACCCGGCTCTGCCAAACATAGTCGCCACCGGCCCGGGGCATCGCGGAGATCAGACCGGCGTAGGTGATCACCAGGAACGTGATGAAGATGCCCGACAAGATGATGGCCGGCAGCACCTGCCCACCGGGCACGAACGCGAGCACCGACAGGGCGTAGTAAAGCCCAAGGGTGATCAGGTTGACCGACATGAATGAGTAGATGAACGCGTCGAATCGCGACCACCCCTTCACCAGGCCGGTCGCCTTGCGGAGGAACAAGGTAGGAGCTTCGCCTACCGTCGCCACGTGGGATCACCTCCCCTTTCTGCCCCGCGCGGGGCTCACCCGTTCACCAGCTGGTAGTTCTTGACGGTGTGCTTCTTCGCGTCGAGCGTGATCAGCGCCGCCTGCAGGATCCCCTCCTCATATGAGCTCCCGGGGTTCAACACCAAGGTTGACCCCATCCGGGTTGCGCCTTTGGCCTCGTGGATGTGTCCGTGAAGGGAGAGGACCGGCTGGACGCGTTCGATGGCCGACCGGACCGACGTCGACCCCACCGGACGCAGCGCCCTGCCGCCCGCTTTGATGTTCAGGTTCTCGTCGAGGGCCGGCGCCTCGTCCAGGCCGCTGCCGAAGGGTGGGGCGTGGAAGTTGAAGATCGTCCGGCTAGGGTCGGTCACCTTCGCCAGCACCTTCTCCAGTCGCTCGCCCAGCTTCTCCTCGGGCAGCTCGCGAAACGTGTTCCACGGCGTAGGGTTCGTCCACCCGTACGACACCATCTCGAACCCGTCGAGCTCGATGGGGTCCTCACCCCCCATCTCGACCAGCTGGCCCCTCTTCAGGATCGGGTCGATCTCGAACATGTCGTCGTTCGCCGGAGAGACGATGGCCCGGATCCCCTTGCCGGCCAGCTTCTCGTCGGCCATGGCGATCCATCGCTCGGTGCCCTCGATCATGACCTCTTTGAACCGTTTGTCGACGGCGTCCTCGTCCTCCTGCATGTGGCGGTATTCCTCCTCGGAGACGCGGATGGGATAGTAGCCGCGGTTCTGGATCTTCCTCTCGATCTCCCGGACCTCATCCTCGGTCTCCAGGGTCACGTGCTGGTCGAACATCCTGGTGTCCCAGCGGCCGCCTCGCTCCACGATGGGGACCATCGCCTTGCCGGTGATATCGCCGCCCACGATCACGATGTCGGCGCCGTAGTGGGGGCCCGCGTTCAGGAACTTCCGCCAGCAGATCTCGGAGCCGTGGATATCCGTGACGTAGAAGATCTTCGGCACCAGGTCCCCCCGAGAGATGGGCTCGGGCGCGATGTTCCGCCTGCAGATTGCCGTGCGCAAGTCGGCGGTTGCGGGGTGAGCAACGCCAGAACCTAGCCGGACCCCGGGCCGCTGGCCCGGCGCCGGTAGAACTCGACCTGCTCGGGGGCCAGCGGGGTGTCCCCCAGGATCAGGTCCGCCGCCTTCTCGGCCACCATCATCACCGGGGCATAGATGTTGCCGTTGGTGATGTACGGCATCACCGACGCGTCCACCACTCGGAGCCCCGCCAGACCATGGACCCTCATGCCGGCGGGGTCCACCACGGAGAGCGCGTCGGTCCCCATCTTGCAGGTGCACGAGGGGTGCAGGGCCGTCTCCCCGTCGCCGGCCACCCACTCCAGGATCTGGTCGTCGTTCACAACCTCCGGGCCGGGCGACAGTTCCCCTGCGTTGAAGGGGTCGAAGGCCGGTTGCTGAAGGACTCTCCGCGCAACGCGGATCGCCTCCACCCATTCTCGGCGGTCCTGGTCGGTCGAGAGGTAGTTGAACCTGAGGGCGGGGTGCACGCGTGGGTCGGGCGAGGTGATCTTCACCGAACCCCTCGCGTCGGAGTACATCGGGCCGACATGGACCTGGTAACCGTGATCCCCGGCCGGGGACGACCCGTCGTACCGCACGGCGACCGGAAGGAAGTGGAACATCAGATTCGGGTACCCGACCTCGTCATTGCTTCGTGCGAATCCACCGGCCTCGAAATGGTTCGTGGCGGCGAGACCTTTCTTGAACAGCAGCCACTCCAGCCCGATCCACGGGCGATTGCGCCAATTCAGCCCGGGGGCCACCGAGACGGGAAGCTTGCACGCGTGCTGGACGTAGGCCTCCAGATGATCCTGGAGGTTCTCGCCGACCCCCGGGAGTTCGTGGACGACCTCGACGCCCAGCCCCCGCAGTTCGGCTGCGTTGCCCACTCCGGAGACCTGCAGGAGTTGCGGCGAGTTGATCGCCCCTCCGCACAGGATGGTCTCACCCGCGAGCGCCCGCCGGGCCTGGCCGCCGCGGTTCGTGTATTTGACGCCGACGGCTCGCGTTCCGTCGAACAGGATCCTGGTAACGAAGCACCGGCACCTCACGGTGAGATTGGGGCGGCCCATGATGGGATGCAGGTAGGCCCGGGCCGCCGAGAGACGCCGGCCTCTGAAGATGTTTCGGTCGAACGGCGCGAAGCCCTCTTGCCGGTACCCGTTGACGTCCTCGGTGAGCTCGAACCCCGCCTGCTGGACCGCCTCGAAAAACGCCCCGAACAGCGGACTGCTGGCCGGGCCCCGCTCCAGGATCAGAGGACCGCCGTGGCCTCTGAATTCATCGTCCGAGCTCGCGGCCAGACAGGTCTCCATGCGCTTGAAGTAGGGGAGGCAGTGCGCGTAGTCCCACGTCTGCATGCCCGGGTCGGCGGCCCACCGCTCGTAGTCCATCGGGTTGCCGCGCTGGAAGATCATCCCGTTGATGCTGCTCGAGCCGCCGAGCACCTTTCCCCGGGCGTGGGAGATGCGCCGCCCATGCATGAACGGCTCTGGCTCCGACTCGTACTTCCAGTCGTAGAACCTGCTCCCGATGGGGAAGGTGAGCGCACCCGGCATCTGGATGAAGACATCCCAGCGGTAGTCGGGGCGCCCGGCTTCCAGGACCAGGACTCGGTTGAAAGGATCGGCGGAGAGCCGGTTCGCCAGCGCGCTCCCGGCGGAACCGCCGCCGATGATGATGAAGTCGTAATCCCCCCCGGTCACGCGCTCCCCCCGTCCACCGCGAGGGCCTAGTGTTCGACGACCTCCGGAAGCTCATACCACTGCATCCGATCACCGACCTTCGACCGGATCTTCCACCGGAGCGACTTCGGGCACACGTCGCAGAACTCGCGGATGTGCTTCGCCTGGACCATCGGGTCGAACTGCCTGGCCTCAGGGACCAGGTCCGCATGCTCGCCGGTTCCCAGGTGCACGATCGTGTCGAGGTTCCGCGTGACGGTGCGCCACCAGCCCCAGTCATCCCCGACGATCTTGCGGATGCGAGCGAGGCCGATCGTGCTCACGTCGTCCCCCTCTCGAACTTCGAATGCGGAGAGCAGGTGCACGATATCGTGCAGATCCTTGCGGTTCAGCTCGACGATCTGGAGCTTGGTGAGCAGCAGGTCGGTGACATCGAGCGTATGCGGCATTCGGTCGATCCGGTCGCGAAAGTCCAGGATGTGGCACATGTTCAGGCGGTCCATGATCACGTCGACGCTGGTCTTTCCGTCCGCGGTCGTGAAGTACATCTGACGGTCCCCGTGGAGAAGGTTGAACCGGGGATCCCCCAAGAACCCGTGCTCTGCGAAGTAGTCGATCACCGCCCGCTTCGCCGAGGAGACCGAAGCGAAGTCCATGTCCTGATCCGTCCGAGCCCGGTGCGGGAAAAGGGGGCACAGGAGCCTGACCGCCTGTCCGCCAATGAGCTTGAGCGGCACGCCGCGCGCGTTCGCCTGGCGAACGACCTCGGTCGCTTCGTCGAACGCCTCCGGCGTCATGGCACCACACGTTACCTGATCATGTCCGGGGCTTGGTGGGCGAGCTCCATCACCGGTATCTTCGCACGGGCCCGAATCCTCCACCGCCCGGTGTCTCCACGACCAGGATGTCGCCCACCCGAACCGGGAACGTGGCCTTCGCCGGCAGCGGTTCCTCGTTCGCGCCGCGCACCCGCGCGTTGCGACCCGTCGCGCCGGCTTCTCCACCCGCCAGTCCCCATGGGGCGTGCCTTCGGCGTTCCGAGAGCAGCGACACCGTCGCTGCGTCCGCCAGGATCTCGATCGACCGGCGCACGCCGTCCCCCCCACGCCATCGCCCCCGTCCCCCCGTTCCGTCGCGCAGGCGGTACTCGAGGAGCCGAAGCGGGTACGCCATCTCCAGGGCCTCGGCCGGCGTGTTGAGCGTGTTCGTCATGTGCGTATGCACGCCGCTCATCCCATCGCGGCCCGGACGTGCGCCCTGGCCGCCGGCGATGGTCTCGTAATAGGTGAAGGACCGACCGGAGCGCGCGTCGTTCCCGCCGATCAGCATGTTGTTCATCGTTCCCTGCGACGCGGCGGGTACGCGGTCTGGGAGCGCGTGGGCGAGCGCGCCCAGCAAGACGTCGACGATTCTCTGCGAGGTCTCCACGTTGCCGGCCGCCACCGCCGCCGGCGGCTCGGGATTCACCAGCGAGCCCCTCGGCGCCCGCACGCGGATGGGCCGGTGGGCGCCGGCGTTGGCCGGGATCTCCGGGTCGGTCACCGCGCGCAGCACGAAATAGCACGCCGAGAGCGTCACGGCGAGCGGGGCGTTGATGCTCCCGGAGGCTTGCGGCGCCGTCCCGGCGAAGTCGACGAGCATCCGGTCGGCCTCCACGGTCACTGCCACCCGGATGGCGATGTCCAGCTCTCCCGCGCCGTCGTCGTCCATGACGTCCTCGAAGCGGTAGGTCCCTGCTGGGATCGCCGCGATGGCCGCGCGGACGGCCCGCTCGGCGTGGTCCTTCGTCGCTTCCATCCCCTCGAGCAGCGCTTCGACTCCCATCCGCTCGGCCAGCGCGACCAACCGCCGGCCGGCCAGGTGGTTCGCTCCCGTTTGCGCCCGCAGGTCGCCGCGGCGTTCGTCCGGAGTGCGCGTGTTCGCCAGCAGGAGCTCGAGGATGTCGCCATCCTCGAGGCCCTCTCGCCACAGACGCACCGGCGGGATGCGCAGGCCCTCCTGGAAGATCTCGGTTGCCCCGCCGGGCATGCTCCCGGGTGCGATGCCGCCCACGTCGGCGTGATGCGCCCGGTTGGCCACGAAGCCGAGCAACCGATCCTGTCGGTAGACGGGGGCCACGAGCGTCCAATCGGGCAGATGCGTACCGCCGGCGAACGGATCCGAAAGCACGACCTGATCGCCGGGAAGCAGCTCGCGGTGGCGCTCGAGGGCGGCGGCGACCGAGGCGGGCATCGAGCCAAGGTGGACCGGGATGTGCTCGGCCTGAGCCACCAGTTCCGCCGCCGGATCGAACACGGCCGCGGAGCAGTCCATCCTCTCTTTGATGTTCGGCGAGTACGCGGTCCTGCGCAGGGCGACGCCCGCCTCCTCCGCCACCCCGGCCAGCGCGTTCCGGCAGACCTCCAGCGTGACGGGATCCACCGGCCTCATCCCTCTCTGATCAGAAGATTGCCCAGCCCGTCGACCTCGGCGCGCTGGCCCGGCAGGAGGAGACAGGTTGAGTCGGCCCCGGCAACGACCGCCGGACCGGCCAGGCGGTCGCCCTCGCCCAGCGCGTCCCAATCGAATACCGGGCAGTCGATCTCACGGCCCTGCACGGTGACCGGCCGCGTCCCTCGCCCCGCGCCGGCGGCGCCTCTGCCGGGGGGAGCGGCAGGAAGAGTGAAGGGAGGCTTCGGCGCTTCGGCGCGCAGGCGAACGTTCACCACCTCAACCGTCTCGGCCTCGTGGGCGTAGCCGTAGCGCTCGGCATGGGCCGCATGGAAGGCCGCCGCCAGTCGCGCCGGGAGATCCTCGCCGGCGTCGGCGGGTGGTGCGGTGACCTCCAGCTCGAAGGACTGCCCCCGGTACCGGCAGTCCGCGGACCGCACGATGCGCGTCGCCTGGCTCCCCTGCGCGGCCAGGGTTCGCTGCGCCCGTGTTTCGAGCGCGCTCCACTCCTGGTCCAGCTCTTCCCGCGACAGCGAGCCGATCTCGTGCAGACACGTCCGCGCCATGTCGGTCGAGATCGGGGCCGCCAGGAGCCCCAATGCCGAGAGGACCCCCGGATGGCGCGGCACGATCACCACCGTGCATCCCAGCTCGCGTGACAGCGAGCCCTGGTGCAGGGGTCCGGCGCCTCCGAACGCCATGAGGGCGAACTGCCGAGGGTCACGGCCTCGCTCGACGGAGACGACCCGGAGCGCCTTGGCGATCTGAGCCTCGGCCACCCGGACGATGCCGGCTGCCGTCTCGAGCAGACCCAGGCCGAGCGTCCCCGCGAACTCGATCAGCACTCTTCGTGCAGCCCGCGGTTGGAGCGCAAGCACGCCCCCCAGAGGCGCGTCCCGGTGAAGCAGGCCGAGCGCCACGTACGCGTCGGTGACCGTGGGCTCGAGGCCGCCACGTCCGTAGCACGCCGGCCCCGGATCCGCACCGGCCGAGCGCGGGCCTACCCTGAGCGCGCCGCCCCCGTCCCGCCACGCGACACTCCCGCCGCCGGCTCCCACGGTGTGGATCTCCGTGGAGGGGACGGCGAACGGAAGCCCGGCGATGCTTCCCTCGCTCGTCACCCGGGGCAGCCCATCCTGGATCAGCGTGGCGTCGGTCGAGGTCCCCCCCATGTCGAAGGCGATCACGTCTGGATGGCCGCAGAGCGAGCCGACCGCCGCAGCCCCCCACGCCCCCGCGGCAGGGCCGGAAAGAAGGGTGTGGACCGGATACGCCGCGGCCACTCCGGCCGTGAACGTCCCTCCGCCAGAGCGCATCACCTCGAGCTCGGAGCCCAGGCCGGACGATCGCAGTGCCCCCTCCAACGTGGTGAGGTAACGGCCCAGGAGCGGCGAGACGTACCCGTTCAGGGCCGTCGTGCTGGCCCGTTCGTACTCCCGGAAGACGGGAAGGACCTCGCTCGAGACGCTGATGGGAACGCCGAGGCCCTCCAGCGCGGCGGCCACCGCGCGCTCGTGTTCTGGGCGCAGGAACGAGAACAGCAGGCAGATCGCCACCGCCTCCGGATGGAGGCGGGCCACCGCAGCCGCCACCGCCGACGCGTCGGCCGGCCGCAGCGATCTGAGCACCGAGCCGTCGGCGGCGACCCGCTCGGGCGCCTCCACCACGAGCTCGCGCGGCACGACGGGGGGAGTCCGGTCGGCGAACAGGTCGTAGAGCTTGGGCCGGTTCTGCCGTCCGATCTCCAGGACGTCTCGGAACCCCTCGGTGACGACCAGCGCCGTCCGCGCCCCGCGCCGTTCCA
>Ga0137387_10000628_pt1 | contig 15748 bp, 17 predicted proteins | sample SagtaG_3_FD_104909 | JGI IMG/M metagenome (GOLD analysis project Ga0137387, IMG submission 104909) | Vadose zone soil microbial communities from Angelo Coast Range Reserve, California, USA - Sage2_R_115_16 metaG | ecosystem: Environmental > Terrestrial > Soil > Vadose zone > Saprolite | place...
CTACGGTTTCAGACGCCTCTCAAACACCCGGCCATTCGGCTTCTCCTCCGCAAAAACCTGGCCCTGAAACCGCGAGACTCGAACATCGCCGGTAAGCCAAGCGTCTGGAGGCAGGTCGGCCTTCATACAACATTGAGAAAGAAACTCCTCGCTATCAAACCCTTCGTCAACAGCCACTTGTGGCAACAGCAGCCCGTGACTGCCCATGCCCTCAACCATCAAACCATCCCTTCCAACCAGAATATTTTCTCTCAGATCGAGGGGGTTCTTCACCCAGATAGGCTCCATGATGGAGAGAACGGTCGTCTCCAGCACGATCCTATTCCGAAGCTCATCTAAACCTACGGGCTCAAAGCGCAAGTCTGTCGTCGCAGCCTCGACAGCCGCAATTCTAACCTGTTCCAGCAACGATCGAGTCGGAAAAGGGATCCCAATGCATCCCCGCAGGTTGTCACCATTGACGTGGTCGAGTAGGGTTACGAACACTCCTCTTTCTTCTTTCAAGCCAGAACTTGCATCGGCCACCGACTGAAGTTCTTTTCCTGACAGATGGGTTTCAACTGCTGCTCGGGCGGTCTTCACCAATACTGCGCCTTCTTCTGCCGTTAGCATTTCATGTCCTTCTCTTCAGGTGACGTTATCTTTCGGGCCTCTTCTAGTGTGCGGCGTATTTGTTTCCAGTGGCTTCCCACCCAATACGTCTTCCCACACTCAGCATTGTTGCACCTCCAGAAGCGATCGTAGAGTTCGAGACTCTTGGCTGGAACAGCGCTGGAGGCTTCTCCCCTGGAAATTTCGTGAATGTCCGTGCCGCACTCCGGGCACCTAGTTGCTGCCATGTCCATCTCGAGGGAAATGCCCAGCGTTCTCGCTAACTGTCCCAGTCGGGCTTCCTCTGTGCCGCCACGAACCAATACTGAGTGAATACTCTTGGCAAGAGCCCGATTGTACAGCTCTTCGTCTCGGGTCAACAGGACAGTCTCTGAAGTCTGGGAGCTTCCTAAGAGACTGTTGTCATCAGCTTTCGAATCATACTCTGTAACGTATCCCAACATTCTGAGCCAGCGAGCCAAGCCTCCGAGCATTCCGTCGACTACAAACCTCAACCCGAGAACCCTCTCCGCAACACGAAGCCCGAGCCTTCTCCAGCGACGACCGCTCCCTCCCGGTAAACGACCCTACCACCGACAATTGTAGAATGGACCGCACCTTGAGTCTTGACTCCGTCGAAGGGCGAAAACTTCGCCTTCGAAAAGAACTTACTCGAATCTACCCTTGATTTCCTTTTCAGATCAACTAGGACTACATCGCCATCGGCTCCCCTCCGAAGTTTCGCCTTAGACTTGAGACCGAATATCCTTGCAGGATTCTCACAGAGAAGCTTCACCAGGAGCGAGAGATCCATCTGTTGTCTGTTGACCAATGTCAGCATCAAGGGCAAGGTGGTCTCCAATCCTGGGACCCCTGGCGGACTACTGCTGGCTGATTGATCCTTCTCCTTGATGGTGTGTGGAGCGTGATCACTGGCGATGACGCTAGAGAGACCGCTAAGTGTGGAGTTCAGCAGGCTCCGCATAGTCTCTTCAGATCTTAACGGCGGGACCATCCAGGCTTTCCAGCCAAGACTGGACAAGAGTTTCTTGGAGAGAAGGAGATGATGAGGCGTGACTTCGCTAGTCGTACTCGTGGACGACCTTACCTTCCTAAGGCTAGAGCTGAGAGTCAGATGGCAATAGTGAACCTTGCACCTAACTTTCTTCTGAATCCTCAAGAGCCTGTCGACAGCACGAGTCTCCAAGATTGGCGACCGAGCCTCTGCTACTGCTTCGAAACTATCTCCATGGCTCGAATTTTCCCCAGCCACTAGATCCTCTGCGTGAACGGTTACTGGCGTCTCAACACGTCCAGCTCCGCGCATCATTTTCTCTATCGCATGATCACTCTCGATATCGAGCGGCGCGATAGGCTTCGGCAAGTACAGCTTGAGCGAGAAAGCTCCGGCAACCGCTAAGGATTCTATGTCATGAGAATCAGATACCGCGGCAGCGTGAAAACCTACGTTCACGTAAGTCTTCTGAGCTGCCACCTTCTGTTTTTCGATTAGACGTCTAGCTGAGTCGGTCGGTGGAAGAGTGTTCGGCATGTCCAGCACAGTCGTGAATCCTCCCGCCGCGGCTGCAGCTGTGCCAGTCGCAAAATCCTCCTTGTAGGAGAGTCCCATGTCCCTGAGGTGGACGTGAACGTCTATGAGTCCGGGCAGAGCCTTGAGTCCTGAGGCATCAATAGTCCTAACGCTAAGGTCAGTTATCCTCCGAGTTACTCGTTTGATCCGGCCTTCTTCGATTAGAATGGAGCCTCTTGTGAAGTCTCTTCCATTCCAGATGTCCGCGTCTTTGACCAGAATGTTCCGGTCATCCAAGTCTACTGCAGTGTCAGTTCTCTTCTTCGACCGGGCCAAGTTCTTTTGCGCAGTCCTGACAGATGAAGACTCCATCCTTCTGGACTAAGGCTTCCGACCAAGTCTCACACTCGTCGCAATAGCCGGAGAGACGGGAGGAACTGGTTCGGGGGGGCCTTCCCATCCCGGCTTGACTCCTCTCGGAGGCGAGATCGATTATTGCAGGAGTAACTTCTAGGATATCTTTCATGGTCAAGATTCCCATGAGTTTTCCGTCCTCCATCACGGCCAGTCTTCGGATCTTCCGTTGGTTCATCAGCTTCGCAGCGTCGGTGACGTTAGCTCCCGACTTTATCGTGACGACTGGCTTTGACATGGCCTCGCTCACAGTCACCTTCGACGGCACGAGATTCTTGGCTGCGATTCTCTGAACAATGTCTCGTTCAGTGATTATGCCGATAGTCTCTCCCTTCTTGCCTGAGACTAGCACGCAACCGATGTTATGTTTGGCCATCAGCTTCGCGACATCAGCCGCAGTGTCTGACTCTTTCGCGGTGATGACAGGCCTTGTCATGATGTCTCGTACGATAACAGCTTCCGGCTCGGTCTCGTGCACCGACAAGGCAGAACGGCCAGGCGTCTCGGCTTCTATAAAATCTTCATGTGAACGTCACGGTGTTTTTCCGGCAAAACGTTATCAGCACGATTGAAGCCGGCTCATTCGAGCCTTGTCGAGTACGAAGTCGACCCTCGCGGTCCAGACAGCGAAGGAAGGGTTTATTGGCCGTCTGCCGCCAGCCTCGCTCGTCTACTGGATTCGGCTTGGCTTTGGTGTTTTGGCTGGAGTCATCTACAACCTTGCGGGTTTCGGCTCGTTGGGCGTCGGTCTCGGCACGCTGAGCATGATCACCGTAGGAGTAGGAGTATATTCCGTCTCTGTCTTTCTAGTGAAGAATCTCCTCGGGTATGGACCTGAGGTTCTGAAGGGTCCTAACAAGCACGTGACGATTGGTATGGGGTCCTACGTTATCTGGATGATCTTTACGACGATTCTAATGTATACTGTTCTAAACCCGCATCCTTCTTAGCAGGTTCCTTCTTCTCCACGGTGGCTGGGGGAATCGCGGGGATAGTCTGTGGTGGGCTTTTCACCGAGGACAATAGCGTGACGTAATCCTCCAAAGCTTTGAAGTATCCTCGGTCATATTCTCCGTGAATTTCATTGGTTGCGAATTCTCCGAAGTCTTTCCGGAGCTGGTTGATCGATTCTTCGCCGCGGTTCGCGAGAACCTTGGGGAGATAGATGTACTTGTCGTCGTTGGTCCGGTAAGTCAATAGTAGTCCCTCTAGGGCCTTGACGTATCCCTTGTACCATAGAGCGTTCTCCGCTTTCTGTCGGATTGCGTCAAGTTCCTTCTCCGCATCCGTCCAGGCGCGTGCCTCCACGTTCTGGAAGAAGCGATTGACTGAGTCTGCTGGAATTGAGCTGTTTGATTTTACCGACGACGTTTGACCTCGTCCTCCTCTGACACGTCGAGTATGCCTGTCTCGGTGACCTTGAATATTCTTTCACCCTCAGGAAGGTAGGGGCTGGAGACGAGGCGCGCAATCCTTATCGGACCACTAGCCGCTTTCCGCAGGAAGACTCGGGTGTGGCTTGTGTGGGCTACTATATGGCCGCCGACGGCGTCCACTGAATTGGCGAAGAACTGGTCGGGCTTCGCCATAACCTGGTTAGTCACAACCGCAACAGCGTTGAATCCTCTGGCGAGTCGTATTAGCCTGTGCATATGGTTGTTCAACCGTTGCTGTCTCTCGGCCAGCATCTCTCTTCCCAGGTACTCGCTTCTAAAATGAGACGTTAGCGAGTCGATTATTATCACTCGTATGTTATTGTCCTTGATTATCTGATCCGCCTTTTCCAAGAGAAGGACTTGGTGATCTGAGTTGTACGCCTCCGAGTAAATTATCCTCTGAGCAACATCCGTTGCCTCCAGTCCTGCGGACTTTGCCATCCGGACGATCCACTCGGGACGAAAGGTCTGTTCCGTATCCAGATACAGCGCACCGCCATCGAGACCGCCTTTGTCCACTGGAAGCTGAACGTTGACGGCCAATTGGTGGCATAGGATTGACTTGCCAACTCCATACTCCCCATAGACTTCGGTAATCGTCTGAGTTTCTAGTCCACCACCGATTAGCTCGTCAAAGGATTTGCTGCCAGTCGTGAGTCTTAGGACATTGGCCTTCATCCTCATCAGCTCGTCAGCTCTGATGAACGATAGTGAGATGCTGTCTCGGGCTACGCCAATGATCTTGGCGGCCTGCTTCTCGCCTATCCCAGCTGGGACAAGTTCTCTAATCGTGGCTGTTGCTAGGCTCTCGATTGTGTGGAAGCCGAGTTCTTTCAGCTTGTCAGCTGTTGATGGGCCAACGCCCGGGAGGTCTTCTACAACTTCGTATTTCCGGGCGGTTTCTTGAGTCACCATGGCTCACTTGGAGAGCTGAACCTGTTTTCGCTCTGCGCCGTATTTTAATCTGCAAGCGAAATGACCAGTCGCTGATTTAGCCCGTAGATTGATGCGAAGATAATCCCTGTCACGGGTCAATGTACCGTGTTTCAGGTTTCACCGGTTACAGCACGCTTATGGTGATTGCGGAGATGGGCGTCTTGCGTTGAGGATTATTGGGGGTTGAGGAGGAGGCCCAACCCAAGAAGAGTGGAAGCAGAAGGTACATCGAAACTTTGTTGGGCTGGCACGGCGAAGAGTCCACGGGCGGCAGTCTATACCAGACCACGCTCCTCACATCCATACTCGAATACGCGATCGTGCTATTCTTCGGCGTCTGGCTAGTCACGGAATATTTCTACAACATCTACGAACAACAATACTTCGGATCCTTCGACCCAGTATTCCTAATAGTGGTCCTGATGATCGCTTCGGCCTACGGTTTCACCCGGCTCATCTCAAACATCCGGACCCAGCTAAGGCCTCCCAAGAAGACGATCAAACCGGAGGACGACTACTGATGGTCAAAATACGAATCGGAACCACCATCTCCTTCCTCGTCAACCTATTCCTCACCTTCTGGCTCGTAAACCAATATCTGAATGATATTTACTTCCAGAACTACGTCAACGCCTCCATCGGACCCTATTCACCCTTCATAGTTCTCACGATAGGCCTCGGCGGAGGATCCGGCTTCGGCTACGTGCTCCTAAAAAGGCGGCATAGTGACCAAGGCCTCGTAGGAAAGATCCAGAAATCAAAGTCCTTCAAACCTGGATCACTACTGTCAACCGGGACCCCGACCGCCTCGCCTTCAAGACAAATCCTTCCCACGGGCGCACCGCCCTCTTCGGCGTCAAAGCACACGGTCTACTCGGTTCCACCGTTACCCAAGAGCTCAACCCCGAGCAGTCCAAGGACGAGCCCGAGCCTGACATGGTCATCAGGCGCCAAACCTTCCAGTGAAACGTTCCCATCCCAAAAACAGGAAACGATGGGCAAGAGCACATCGGCTGTTCTACAGACCCTGAGAGCTGAAGCGTCGAAGCCAACATCTTCGCCATTCCAGCCGAGTCCCCAGAACCAACCTAGTTCAACAATGCGACAACCAATTGAACTACCGCCTCGACAAGGACCAACCTCCCCTTGGAATCCTCCTCCCTCAACCATGGATGAGAGAAGGTCAGAGCCAGGGCCAGTCTTTCAGAAACCAGGCCTCGACACATCGGCCAGACAGGGAGTCCCCTTCCCTGGTGCCCCATCTCAGCCCCAAAGTTCGCAGTCCTCTGCTGTTCCATCAAAATGGGCTCCCCCAGACCGGCCAGGAACCAGTCAATCATCCGAGTCCACAGGAGTACGATCGATCCCGCCATTGCCCCCCAAATGGACCCCAGCGTCAGGGTCCACCAATCCACAAGGTTCCCCGCCTCCTCAGGGAATCCCTCGCCCAGGCCCGATGCCCATGAGACCCCCGGTTCCCCCGACACAGGGTGGACCCCGCCCATTTGTCATACAAGGTCCGGGAAGACCGGGAGAGCAACGCCCGATGGCACCACCAAGACCATTTGGTGCCGGTCCACCTCGACCTCCACTTGGAATGGGAACTCAACCTGGATCCACCCAATCTGGACCCCGACCACCTGCTTCCCTGGCCGGACCGATGCCTCAACCGTGGAAACCCCCTACTCAGACTCCAGACAAGGAATCATCAAGCTCGTTAGAGAGAAGTGGAACGTCAACCGACCTGCCTTCTACAAAACCCGGGACCGAATCGTCGAACCCTCCGCAAACGGCGGGCGGTGGAGGAGAGATGGACTGGGACACTGCCCTAGATACGATATTGAAGACTCTCCGGAAAGACCGAGGAGTGGGAGAGGCAAAGTAGGGACTTTGACCCATCCGAGCCAGTTACAGCAAGTCTTAGGCTCTAACAAAGCAGAGTTCCGATTGTCGCTCCTAGAGAGGAGAGAAGAATAATTTGAGGAGACTACTTATCAAACTCGTGGCCATAGAGACCGCCCTAGTAGGCTGGCTCTCGTACTGGCTCTTCCTTGTCTACGCCAATAACCCCTCTATCGCGGACCAATTATCCAGTAGTCTCCAGAGATTCCCAACGCTATCCTTCAGCACCATTGACATCGCAGTCATGGTGATAATCGCAACGCTCGCCATCACACTAGCCTTCAAGTTCCAGAGAGGCCTACGACCCGGCATTCGCCTAGAGAGGGCTCTCCAGATGCTGGAGAACCTGATGAAACGCAACCTCGTACTAGAGTCACAGGTAGCCGAACTGAAAATCGACAAGGCTCACCCAACCCCAGTGGCTGCAACGACTCTCCCCGTTACTCCTGCTCCAAGCGAGCCTCGGCCGGGATCGTGGGAGAAAGCGTTTCGAACACCACTAGAAGCCGGCCCGCCGATCAGCGCGAGATCGACCGAGGCGAGCCGTGAGGATGCTCCCTTCGGGCGCGAGACAGGGCTTCCTCCTCCGAGAATTGAACCTGTGCAACCGACAAGCACCCCCGCTCTCATGAAACCTATGATCATGATTACTGAGAAAAACGCTGAAAGGTCATTGCCGCCGACAGTTATTACTGAGAGAAGCTTCGACAGACCAACGCCGACTCCACCACCGGGTCAGGGCGCTTCGAGCTGGGAAGATAGTCCTAAATTCATTGGAGAATCTAGGGGAATCCTTACGCCATCTTCTCCCCCAAGAAGGGCGCCGGCAGTCTCTGAGTCTGGCGGACTGAAACAGCCCTACATCCCAGCACCGGCGCCTAAGATTGTCCCGCCTAGTGTCATAGTCGGACCAATGACCACTTCTGCACAGCCCAGGATTCTCCCTAGACCCCCTCGCCCAGCGGGTTCGCCTAGGAATTCAGTGCCTAGCGCCAGTCCGCGATCTAGCGCTGAAGTCACCAAGCAGCGACTAGAGACTCCACCGATCAATCCAAGCCCAGTCAAGCCATCGGCTCCTGAAGATATCTCGACAGCTCAGGAGAAGTCCGAGAAAACTCAGTCCAAGTCGGACGATAAGAGCGCAGACGCGACAGGCGATAAGGACAGCTTGAAGTCCACGGAAGCTCCGAAGAAGAAGTTTCCTTACGAACAAGACTGAAAAAAATCTACGCCGAACCTGCGAAGCCCTCCCGGGCGAGGAATCAGCACTTCTCTTCAGATATTTCTCCGAGCCATCCCTTCAATGCCTTCTGGTCAGACCGCGCATGCTTCTGCAACGTCTCCAAGCTCTTTTGCAGTGTCAGGGGCTTGAACTCAATCTTCATCTTTTCCACCGTCGGTAGAACGCCCTTGGCGAGAGACGGCGCGACTATGATTGGTCGCAGCTTCTTTCCCTCTGCGGGAGAGAGATACTTCAGATATTCAACGAGTTGCTTGACTGCGGCGGCTCCAGCCGGATCCTTCTTGATCTCAATGACCACCGTATTTCCTAGAGAGTCAATACCGTAAACATCGACAAAACCAGGAGCAACTTTCTTCTCGAAATCTATCACTCGAAGCCCCTGTTCAATCAGACTGGGCTCTGCAAGGATTGCCTTCTGCATCTCCTCCTCGCTTGAGTGAAGGACAAACTCGGCCTCATCCTTCAGACGGAACGCCCCGAGAAACTCAACCCTGTCCATTTCAATAGTCAGCGTCTCTAAGGGACTCGGCCGGACAGCCTTCACGATCAGACGCCCATTCTCAATCCGGGTCTGAAAGACGCAACCGGACGGCTGCCAGTTAACAGGCTGATAGTCCCTCCCCCTATGAATAAGCACGCAACCATCCCCCTTCAAAACGACAAGTCGCTCTCCCTCCCCCATGTCGCTTCCCGTCCGGCCGGAATAGCTGACAGTACAATTCGCAACCATAGTCACCATCATTCGAGCCTCCAGAGCCTTGACTAGCTCCGAACGAGCCTGATCGAGCTCGGGTGAGACCAAGACCGGCATCTAATATCGCGCCAGAAAGTTCAATTCTCCATCCGCAATATATCAGGATGATTTGGAAAAAGACGAGAGACAAGTCGCAGAATGGTACAACACGCTCTCCAGTTCATACGACGAACTCTACGGAAAAGAACAATCCCAAAAACATCAGGCAATGTTAGAATTTCTTGGAACCAGACGGTTCCAAGTTCTTATCGACATCGGATGCGGAACAGGCACCTTCCTCAAACAATCGGGAGAGATCTACGATTATGCAATAGGCATCGACCTGTCAAGAAAGATGCTGCAAATCGCGAAAAAGAGAAAGACTCCCAAGACCGATTACGTGTTGGCAAGCTCATCTTCGCTACCCCTCAAGAACGCTTCATCAGACTGCACAGTCTCCATCTCGACTGCGAAGGCTGAGTCGAATCTTCCAATGCTCATCGCTGACCTCGAGAGAATTAGCCATGAAGACTCGCTCCTAGCGTTCACGCTCTTCCAGCAGCCCGGACTGCCAGCTCCCGTATCCCTTGCCAACCGTGCACGGTCAACCATAATATCTGAACGGGAAACCCTCTATTTTCTCCGTCTACCCAAAACTCTGAAATGATCGCTGATCTAGGCACCCCGCTTCGTGGACTTTAAGAACTAGACCCGCTCCTCTGGTTCTGACAAGAATGCCCGGATGCTCGCACCAATGGCGCGGAAGAGGACAGATGGCTCGGTGCATAAGATGCGGAAAGCTAAAAACTGACTTTAGGAAAGAACAGCATAACCAGAAGATGCTTGCAAGAGAAGACTCAGAGAGCTAGCCAGACTAATAGTCCAGAATCCGAACGCCACTGTTTGACAAAGAGTTTTTATGGTCTCAGCCGAAGACCCGCGACAAGGTAGCTACTTGGAACCATCGAGAAAGCCACTAAACCTTCTCATTCGTAAAATGAACGGCGACGTGGCAGTCAAACTCAAAAACGACACTGAATACCGGGGCAAAATGATCGACTGCGACAGCCACATGAACATCATCCTCGATGGAGCCAGAGAGTATCGAGGCGGGGACCCGGCTACGAACTATGGCAGCCTCATCGTGAGAGGCAGCAATGTCCTCTACATCTGCGTAGCGCCTCCTGCCGGGTCTTAGTTAGTTTTTAGCTGGCTGAGCACCAACAGTCCATATCATCCTAGAGAGATAGGGTGTTGAGCGGAGCGCATACTTTAGCCCTATAGAGACAGGGATCCCTACAGCTCCACCTCCGACAACTTGCAGAATGTTGAATGGAACTTCTCCGGATGCAGCGGCAATTCCGGTAAAGGACGACGCGCCAAAGACCAGAGCGATGAATAAGGATTCGGCGATGAAATATCCTAGAACCATGACCACGCTGCCAGCAGCCCAGGCGATGATAAGGGTCCGACGCTGAAGGCTTCGCCTTGAGATCAATCCTGCAACATACCCCTCAAGTCCCTTTATGATCAAAGTGAAAGGGGCAAACGTGCCGAATCCCCCTAAGGCATCGGAGAGAGAGGAGCCTATTCCGCCCGCGAATCCACCCACGGTCGGACCAAACGTTAGCGAGCTGATGAAGATCATGATGTCTCCCAGATTGAAGTATCCCTGAGTAGCAGGGATTGGAATCTGAAACAGGTAGGTTGAGAGAAAGACCAACGCCGTAAAAACGGCTGTTACTGTGATAGTGACGACGGGAGTACGATGTCCCATGACGGCCGTTGACAGTGCTTCGCTCTTCTGTTCCATGAGTCCCGCCCGATGATTATTAGCGTGTCATTACTGGTTTGGGTTCCAGTTTTAGACTCTTCGAAAGCGACGCTTTCACTAGTCCCATGTACGGAGGCGAGGGTCGTCCGGGTCGGGATTTGAATTCTGCGTGGAACTGAGCTGCGAAGTGGAATGTGTTGCTGGGCAGTTCAAGAATCTCCATTCTCCGGTCAGAATCGCTCTTGCCCGAGAATCTCAGACCCTTCGAGGTGAGTTGTGGAATGTAAATGGGGTTGACCTCGTACCGGTGCCTATGCCTCTCCCAAGCCTTCGAGTTCTGATATAACGAGTATGCGATACTTCCAGCGTCGATGGAGATTTCGTGTGCTCCGAGCCTCATCGTCCCGCCCTTCTCCAGAACACTGTTCTGCTCTGGCATCAGGTCAATAACGTAATTCTTGGAATTCGGGCTCAACTCCGAGCTAGCTGCGTCCACCATGCCCAAGCTCCGGGCGTATTCAACCACTGCTAGTTGGAATCCGAAACAGATTCCTAGGAATGGAATGTTGTGAGTTCGCGCGTATCCTATTGCTTTGATCTTTCCTTCTGAGCCTCTCGACCCAAACCCTCCCGGCACCAAAAGACCGTCGAAACCGGACAACACTCGGACTCTTGAAGGATCCTTCTCGAAATCGTCGGTCTCGATAAACTCCAAATCGACTTTCCCGTTTAGGGTAGCACCGGCGTCACGAAGCGCTTCGTTGACGCTGACGTAGCAGTCGGCAAGTTCGGCATATTTTCCACAGACAGCGATCGTGATCTGGTTTTCTGGTCCCAGATGGGTCTTGATCATTTTCTTCCACGAACTCCATTTGGGCTCCTTGCTTGACAATTGGAGCCTGCTGACCAGGTAACTGCCCAGCCCCTGTTCGTCCAGGAGAAGAGGTGATTCGTAGATGCTCGCGATGTCCTGGGAGGTGAAAACTGCTGATTCTTCAACGTTGCAGAAGAGCGCGATCTTCTTCCGAGGCTCAGGTCTAAGAGGCACCTTGCTGCGGGCCACGATGATGTCAGGTTGAACTCCTATGCGTCTAAGTTCCTGAACGCTATGTTGTGTCGGCTTGGTCTTCTGTTCTCCAACAACGTCCAGCATCGGTACGAGAGTTACGTGAACATTGACGACGTTGCCGATTCCCTCATCGAACCGGAATTGCCGTGCCGCCTCAAGATACGGGAGAGACTCAATGTCACCAACCGTCCCCCCTATCTCCACTATCACAACATCCGCGCCTTCACGTGCAATAGTCCGGAGTCGATCCTTTATCTCGTCGGTAATGTGTGGAATTATCTGGACGCATTTTCCGAGGAAATCTCCCCTTCTCTCTCGTTCGATGACCGAGGAGTAGATCTGTCCCGTGGTGATGTTATGGCTCCTCGGAACGTTGATGTCGAGGAACCTCTCATACGTGCCGATATCCATATCAGTCTCCCCTCCATCTTCTGTCACGAAGACCTCCCCGTGGATGTACGGGTTCATCGTTCCCGCGTCGTAGTTGAGATAGGGGTCGACCTTTGCGGCTGTCACCTTTAGTCCTCGGACTTGTAGAATCTTACCGATAGAAGCTGCGATGACTCCCTTTCCTATTCCGGACATTACTCCGCCGGTGACGAATACGAACTTCGCCAAAGGGCAACAGAGAGAGGAATAATCACTCATTCAAAAGACTGACGGCGAAGACCCCTTCGCGCCTAGAACAACCATTTTACCTCAAGAAATAGTAGCTAATCGATCCTCGGGATGAACTCTTAAGCTCGTTGGACGAGAGGCTTCGCCTTTGGAGCAGTCGATCTTCCCTCGGGAAGCTTGAGGCCCGCCTTCTGCCAATCATCCAAGAACCGTCTCAGCCCAATATCGGTCAAGGGATGTTTCACCATCTTGTCTAAGACGTCAGGTGGCATTGTGGCCACGTGCGCTCCCAGCTTTGCTGCCTCAACAACATGTACTGGGTGACGAATGCTCGCAACCAAGACTTGAGTGTCTATGTTGTAGTTTCTGTAGATGTGGAGGATCTCATCGATTATTTTCATGCCTTCGTGACCCGCGTCATCCAGGCGACCTATGAAGGGACTAACATAGTCCGCCCCCGCTTTGGCCGCTAGAAGTGCCTGGTTGGGAGAAAACACCAGAGTTACGTTCGTCTTAATGCCATCTTTGCGAAGCCTCCTTACCGCCTTGAGCCCATCGCCAGTCATTGGACATTTCACTACGACGTTGGGTCCTAGGGCAGCAAGATCATGCCCTTCTCGGATCATCCCCTCAGCCTCCTGACTCACCACCTCAAGGTTCACGGGTCCTTGAACGAGTCTCAGAATGTCCGTTACTAGCTCGACAAATTCCCTGTTCTCCTTGGCGATGAGGGTCGGGTTGGTGGTTATTCCATCCAAGACACCCATGTCAACAAAAGTCTTGATGGACGGAATGTTGGCAGTGTCGAGGAAGATTTTCAATCAATAGTCACCGAGAGGCGACCAGCTTTTTCGCAGCTCGCACGATGTCCTTGGAGGTGAGGCCATATTTTGCCATCAGTTCCCTGTACTCGCCAGACTCTCCGAAAGTGTCTCGGACTCCAATCATCGAAATGGGCACTGGATATGAGCCGGAGACGACTTCTGCAACAGCACTCCCCAGTCCACCAATGATGCTTTGTTCCTCAGCTGTGACAAGACCTCCAGTCTTTCTTGCCACACTGACAATAGCGTCCGCGTCCAGAGGCTTCAGAGTATGACAGTCTATGATTTCTGCAGAGATCCCTTCTTTGGCGAGGAAGTCACCGGCTTCTATTGCCTCGTTGACCATTACGCCGCAAGCGATGATTGCCAAGTCCGTCCCCTCTTTCAGGACTTTGACTCGACCAACCCTCAGGTCCAGACGCGAGGAGTAGACTTCAGGCACGCTCGGTCTGCTAAGTCGTATGTAGAAGGGTCCAGAAGTCTTCCATGATTCTTCTATCAATGCTTTCGTCGCGGGAGCATCGGCGGGGATGACGACTCGTATGTGAGGGATTGCCCGCATCGCTGCAACGTCTTCGACGGTCTGATGGGAGGCACCGTCTGGGCCCACGCTAATTCCACCGTGTGAGGAGATGATCTTGACGTCCAAGTTGGGATAGGCGATCGCGTTCCGGATCTGGTCCAAGCACTTTCCAGGGACGAACGCGGAGTATGTGCTGACGTATGGTATCTTTCCCGAGAGGGCGAGTCCTGCAGCGATTCCGATCATGTTGGCCTCGGCGATTCCGATGTTGAAGAACCGGTCGGGGTATCGGTCGGAGAAGAGGCTGGTCTTTATCGAGACTGACGTGTCGGCTCCGAGCACCACTATTCTTGGGTCCCTTGCTCCGAGCTCGAGGAGAGACTCGGCGAGGGCGTCGCGCATCGAGCTTAGTTGCACGAGCATTAGTCCAAGCATCCCTCGAACATTGAACCGCAGGATAATTCGGCTTTCATTATTGCTGCCTCATTGATTCGACCAGTTTCTTCACAGTGTCTTTGTCCGGCGCTTTCCCATGATAGGCAGGGTCCCACTCCATGAAAGAGACTCCCTTGCCCTTCACCGTGTGAGCTATGATGACTGTTGGCCTATTGCGCATGTTCTCCGCCTTTTCCAAGGCCTCGATTATCTGACGGAGATCGAATCCGTCAACCTCGAGAACATTCCAGTTGAAGGCCTTCCACTTGTAAGCGAGAGGCTCCATCGGCATAATCTGTTCAGTTAGACCATCCTGCTGTATCCCATTTCTGTCGATGATCGCTGTGAGATTGCCCAGCTTGAATTTCGGGGCCGCCATGGCCGCTTCCCACGTCTCGCCCTCGTCCATCTCCCCATCTCCTAACAACGCGTAGACTCGATAGTCTTTCTTGTCGATTTTGCCGGCAAGAGCCATGCCTATGGCAGCTGACAACCCGATTCCCAGAGAGCCTCCTGGGAACTCGACTCCTGGTACCCGATGGTCCGGATGACCTTGTAATCTGCTGTTCAGCTTTCGTAACGTCTTCAACTCGCTGACTGGAAAGTAGCCTGCCTCTGCCAGTGTAGCGAACAAGACAGGAGCAGCGTGACCTTTGGAAAGGACAAACCTGTCTCTGTCAGGCCAAGCCGGTTGTTTGGGGTCGTGACGCATATTGTAGAAGTATAGTGAGACTAGGATTTCGACGGCTGAAAGACTTCCTCCGGGATGGCCCGACTTCGCTTCTGCGAGCATCTCTAGAATGTGGGTTCTTATCTTGACGGCTTTCTGTAGGAGCATGCCAATAGGGATTTGGGCCTGTTCCATCACTAGTGGACCGGGACCTGAACTACATGCTCTGCAAGCTCTAAGGTTGTGCTAGCTTGAGATCGAAGATCGTTCAGATCCACTACGACAGTACCGATCTTGTCGGCCTGCTGGGCTGCGGCTAGACCCGCGAGGAGAACCGCTTCTCGAACAGACGCTCCAGCAGCCAAGGACATTGCGAGAACCGCAGTCTGGCAGTCTCGTACACCAACGGCGTTGAATCCCGGCTTCGGACCCTTGAATGGCGGGAAGCTGGTGATGTTCTTCTTCTCGAAGAGGATCATTCCATGCTCACTCCTGGTCAGAAGAAGACTCTCGCATTCGAGCCGCGTCATCAGATTGTGCCCCATGTTCCGAAGCGAAGTGTCATTCACCATGGAGACCCCGGTTGCAATACTACCCTCACGTGCATTGGACTTAACCATCGTGACTCCGATGTAGTCTAGATAGTGGCGTACCTTTGGTTGAGCCAAGACTTTCTTGTTCTGTACCCGACATTCCTCTACGACGTTGCTGATCAGCTCGGGCGTTATCACGCCCTTGTCATAGTCGGAGAATACGACACCCTCGGCCCCGCTGACCAATTCCTTCAGAGGTTGCAGGAACTGCCTCGTGATGTGAGGCTCCACGTCGGACCGGTACTCTTTGTCGATTCGAAGGTATTGTCGATGGTTCAGGATAAACCTCGTCTTTAGGCTGGTCGGCCTATCGTTAACCACGATCCCCGAGACATCTACTCCTTTTCGGCGAAGCTCCTCTTCAATCCACCTTCCCGCCTCATCCTTTCCAATGACCCCGAGCACTTTGACTTTTGCGCCTAAGGCGACCAGATTGTTCGTAAGGTTGGCGGCTCC
>Ga0137387_10000632_pt1 | contig 15732 bp, 10 predicted proteins | sample SagtaG_3_FD_104909 | JGI IMG/M metagenome (GOLD analysis project Ga0137387, IMG submission 104909) | Vadose zone soil microbial communities from Angelo Coast Range Reserve, California, USA - Sage2_R_115_16 metaG | ecosystem: Environmental > Terrestrial > Soil > Vadose zone > Saprolite | place...
GGCACGTAAATGAATATTGTCGCCCGACTTGTAGTCTCCAGGAACGATAGCCAGATCGGTTTTGATTCCGGAATCATCGGACATAACGTGGAGGTCAAACGGGATGCCCGGTGTTGTCGCCGCGGCAATCCTGGTGCCAGCGTCAATGGCTTCAACTTGTATCTTCCAATCTTTTGTCGCGTCGTATGGCCTTGGCAAGGGCAACTGCTGCACGAAGGAGATAAAACCCGATCCGCTCTCTTTAATGATGGGTCGCGCGCCATCTGGCGGAGTCACGGTCAGGCGCAAGAGTGCCTGATTTGCCCACGTCAGGCTGAACACAACGTTGAGACTGGTCGTCGAGATGGGGACTGTTGCCGTATAAGGAGTGGATTCGGAGGTAATGCGGACGGTCTCGTAGCTGTTGAATCTCAGGAAATTCTGGAGCAGTTCAAGAAAGAAAGGATTGAGATTCGAGAAGTTCGTCTCTGTATTCAGATAGAAGCCGGTGGCGATCGCCTGCGCGATCGCGGGATCGATGCTCCCGCTGGGCCCAACGGTAACGGTATAGAGCTGAGGATGATTCGAAAGGGGGCACGATGCTGTCGTAGTGGTGCAGGTGACATTCTGCGCGAGGCACAAGGGATCCGAGGTCGCGTTGCAGTAGAGCCCCCCGTCACCCTTCACATACGGTTCAGTGTTCTGCTGGCCGTCGCTCATCAGGAGCACGACTTTCCGGTGCCCATTGGCCGCAAAAATCTGGTTGCCTCGGTTTAACCCCGCGCCAATGCTGGTGGACCCGCCCGGCGTGACGGCGTCGACAAAGTTCGGAATGTTGGTCTGGTTTGTCGCCTGAGTCATATCACTCAGCGGTATGGGAAAGTTCGGAAGTGCGGGTTGCGGCGGGGAGGTCGTATCAAAAAACACTCCCCCAAGACTGTCGCCAGTGGTTGGCGGAAGGCTGCCCCACACATTTGCAAACGTACGCACGGCCTTATGGAGTGCGTCCATTCTGGTCGGTCCCAGGTTCGGTGTGTTGCTGCTCATGCTGCCTGATTTGTCCAGCACCATGACGACATCTACCGGAGGCCGTTGAGTAAAGCATCCATCGGTCGCCGTCGGTTGGTTCGCTGTCGGAGGGCTCTTCAGCGTTGCAACGATGTCAGTGAGATCGTCGAGCGGGACGGGAATCGCATAGGCGTCCAGCGATGTATTGGTACAGCTGTTAGTAGGAGTCGATGCCGGGCGATTGCGTCCATCACGACTTTCAAGACAGACGCCGGTGATTAAAGGACCAGTAGTAACTTCAACCTTATAGGTATTAGTCGCATTTGCTTGAGTGCCACCACAGCTAGTATTCGAGTCACGACGTAATAAGAATTCCATTTCATATCGATTAGGGTCGTCGGGGTCAGGAATCGGCCAGACTGTGATCCTGTCGCCATTGGTATTCCCGGATGGGAAGTAGATAGTCTGTGTTGTAGACGCGGGCGTTACCGGCGGAAAGGGCTGGGTCGCACCACCTGGATCTGTAATTTTGAAGGTTACCGAGGCATTCGAGAAGACACTGAATCTGGCCCTCACGGCCCCGATCTGCGGGAAAGGGCTTGGCACTCCGCCGTTCGGCACCTTCTGCGGAATAAAAATCTGAAATGATGCCTGACCCTGCCCCAGCACCTGCGGTGCTGAGATCAATGCAATAGCGATCGGTAGTCCGAAAGTAGTTAGCGTTCGCAATCTCACCATAGCTGTGCCTTTCACCTACTGCCTGAAAATGCGTCCCCGGGAATCTCATCCCTAGAAGGTGTATGACACCCCGATGAGTGGGACGACGTTTGCCCGAAGGCCTCCGCTGTTCAATTTGACGAGCACGTTTCCCGTGATCAGCAGGTTAGAGAATGGTCGCAACCTCGAGCCGACCGAAAAATTGGAAATATTAAAACTACCCGTGGCTTGACTAAGATTTGCGTCCTGGTTCCCAACATTACGCGGGTCATCGCCGACCGGGCAGGTTGGATTGAACGGATCCTCTGCGTTCGGCGTACACGCTCCGAGTTCAGTGAATGTCGTCCGTTTTAGACGCTGGGCTTGAAACGCCTGCTGCCCGACGTAATCCGCCGCGAAGGTAATCCGCTTGGTGAGCCAAACGTCAGCGCCTATGGCATATGTGAACTGGCTGGGCAACTTGTCTTTGCTCCCCGTCGCGATGTCCCCGGCTATTTTCGAACTACCATTCGCCTCATAGCCCACATTGACATGGGGAGACAATCTGGCCTTGTAGGACCACACGACGAACGGCTTTACGCCTGCGGCGCCCGAGCCGAGGAAATTCAGCGCGTCACCGGTTGGAAATCGCACCTCGGCACCCAAAGTCAGGGACGCCCGTTCTCCTTTCCATGCAGTTCCTTTCACGCGTAGAGACATGTCTCCGATGCCGGAGGAGATTCGCGCGCTGGAAAATTGCTGGTTCAGGCAATTAGCGACCGGTCCCGGCGGGGGACAGCCGTCCCGATTATCGAACGCATGAACGCCAGTCGTGGAAATATCGGCGATGTTGGCCACCGATGTTATTCCCAGGCGTACATTTGTGATCGGAACGGCCAGCGATACGTCGATTCGATTGGTGAGACCGAAGGTAACGAACGTGACGAACTGGTGAACCTTAAGATCGATCCGGTTGTCGACCTTGACTACGTCCCGAATGTAGGCGCAGTTGCCGTTATTCAACCCATCGATCGCGGCGGAACAAGTTTGGCCAGTAGGCGCACCCTGCGTGTTGTCGGGCTGAGTGAAGACCTCCGGGAGATCTTTCAAGTTGACGCCGTCGAGGCTGTCGAAGTGCAGGTACTGATAAGTAGAGCCTACAAGTACCCGGTGTCTGCCGATCGTCTCGGCCCTTTCGGCATAGATCGGCCCAAAGCTGTCGGTCGAGGAGACGAATGTCTTGGTAGCGGAATCCCAGGAAAAGGTGATTCCCGAAGATGGCGACGCCAGCGGCACCAAGACCGACTGTTTCGCGATGGCTGAATTTAGGGGCACCAGGCTGTTGCCGGCGAAGTTGTTCTGGAATTCCGAGGGGCCGGCAGGCAGAATCAGGCCGTTGGGCCCAAACACCTGCGGTATCAAGCAGATCATCTTGTCGCTGGTCGTTCCGCTCGAACACAGGCTCTGGGCGGCAGCAACGGCAGAGATCAGGAAAACGCAGAACACCACGGGCAGACGTGGTCGGAACATACTTGTTCCTTTCCTTGCGGGGTGACCGAAGCCGCGCTAACGCTCCCGCATCCGATCCGATCAACGGCTCGGTGCTGGTTCAGCCCCCCTCGATTTGCACGGACTAAAGTAAATGGTGGTAGGCGCTACCACCTGCTATGACCTTGGGGAAGTCAATTTGGGAAGTACAGCGGAATCTACCTTACCTCAATAATCGTCCACGCGCCATCACTTTTTTGGAACGTGAAGGCAATAAGCTCGTCTGGCATCGTCAGCACGGTTCCGTTCCTGGGGGTGTACACCTCGGAAAACTGGCCTTTCACCGTGGCACTTGTGCCATCCAACTCAAATACGGGTTCACCGGGCTGAAGGACCATCTTGATGGAACGAGCGTTGCGGAAAGATTCTTCAATCGCGCGTCTTTTGTCCGGAGGCGCGCTCGGCCAAATGTTCCAGAGAGCGGCCGCATCCTTATGATTGTAGGCGTCTTCGTACCGTCCCAGTACCTTCTTGACCGCATTCAAATCGGCCAGTGTGGTTGGAGAAGGAGGTTCGCTCAAGTTGCTCGTCGGCACTCGCCAGGCCTTAAGCTGAACCACAATATCAGAACTTTTCGCGGCAAAGCCATACCTTCTGTCATTCGAGGTGTGCATGCCGAGAAAGGCGCCCTCGGAGTCCAACACGGGCCCGCCGGAGAACCCTTCGCCAAGAGAGTCGTCTTTATTGGTTATGAAGCGATGGATGTCGATGACAGATGCGTTTTCGTTCTCAACATTGCCAGACCACACGGTCCAAACTCCGCCCGCAGGATGACCGATGACGCGAATAGGGACTACCGTGGGATCTCTTCTCTCTATCTTCGACAAATCGGAAGGCAGATTCGCAACCGCTGTTGACACCACACCAAGGTCCAGCCCTTCATCATAGTTCTCGAAAACCGCAGCGCTGAAATTCTGGGGGCTGGCGTAAAACTGGAGTTGGACCGACTGCACGGGGACTCCTCGGGAGTTCGGGCCGATAGCATGATAGGCAGTGATGAAGTAGGCGCTCTGTTGGTCTTTGCCGACGTAGAGACCTGCGGCAGTCTCGTCCGCCTGACCGGCACGATGGATGCGCAGCTTCACCACCGCTGCCCTCTGCCCCTCCAGGCTGCCTTGGGCGCGCGCTGCTCCCGGCAGACAAATCGCGATGGCGATCCCACCCAAAACCAGAATGAGCTTCCGCAAGGTTCTCATTTTCCCGGCAGCAGTCCCATTTTTTCTAAAATTCCGAGTATAAGCGCGACAATGGATGGAACCACACCGTAAATGCGTTTTACGTTGTCCAGATGATCCAGCGATGAAGGCATAAGGGTCGCGAGGTCGCTGGCGCCTGCACCCGCTCTCACATCGCGAGCCACGCCATGCAAGCTGAGGTGGATTCCATCCTTTATAGCAAATTGGCTCAGGTAGAAGTCATTCGTCGGAGCCACCACCAGCAGGTCAGCCTCATCAAGAGTGACGCTCTTGCCCACCTTCTCGAAAGAGACTTCATTCTTGTTCTTCAGTAAAACGGTCTTCTCTGCCGAAGTACGCGGATCGATGTGGGAAAAGCGAACCTCGTCGAGGATGGGAATTTGGGTATCTCCGATCTCTGACTGAGCGGTGAGGTCAAAGCTAAGCTGGGCGTCTGGAGAAGTGGTAAAGGATATCGAATCGCCGCCTTGCGGAGAAAAGCTGGCGGTCACGCTTCCCACCGGTGACCCGTTTACATGCACTCGTGTGCACTCAAATCCAGGCTTCAAACCAGCCGCGCTGGGCCGGCTGGTGAGATGGCCGCTCAGCGAGCCATGCGCCTTGAGGCTGAAGGACTTTGTTCCCGCGGTCCTGGCCACTCCCAACGTAATGATTGAGGGTCCATTCAGATCGAGACCACCACTCCGTACTCGGTAAAACGTACAAGAGGCGAAAGGCTCGCCCTCAATCTGAATTGAGGTAGCTTGGAAGGAGGGCTCGCTGATGGTGACTGTCTGCGCGCTGTTGAGCTGAATCTGCAGCGATCCCACTCCGGAAACCAGCAGTTGTTCTTCATCACTTGGCCCAAGAATGCGGCTGGCGTTGGTTCGAAAGGAAACCTCCTTGACGCTGAGCGAGACCTTGGCCGTTGTTGCGGGGTGTGTGTGCGTGGCTATCAGCACCGCGAGAACCGTGGCGATCCAGACACCACCAATCACCCACGCAAGCCAACTGCGTATCGGTTTTGGGGGACTCAACACTTTTCGTTCCCCTTACGGATGATGGTAAAGCACAATTTCCAAAGAAGTGGGGGTCGAATTGCCTGGGACATGCCCGGTCAGCTTCAAGTGGTACTCACCTTCCGCAAGTGAAGACATATCCAGATCGAACGCCTGTGTGCTTCCGGCTGCATACAACTTGCAGTTTGGATTGAAGCTTTTGTTACACATAAGCTTTGGTTTGGGGAGGTTCACCTGCGCGCCGGCCTTGTTGGTTACGGATATATCCAGAGATTGAAGATCTTGGCCAGTGATGAAGTGAAACGTATAAGCGGGCTTGGCAGGCTGTTTCGCATCCTGATAAACGTCCACCGGCAGACACACTGGTAGCTTGTTGCCGACCCGATATTCTGCAAGCACGCCCACGTTCCCAGCATCAATGTCCAGCCGATCAATTACATCCTTTGTTGGCCATTGCCCGAAGACATTCCAAGTACCCTCCTTCGAGGGAGCACTCTTGGATCGCATTGAATAGTGCACCGAGTCCTGGAGTTCAACCGCTTCCACGACGACGTCCTTATTGGGATTGTCGGGTAGCTTCGGAAGGAAGAAGCGCACATTCAGGTTGGAATTGCGAGGAAAGGATTCGAAATTCCTGTGTACAGCAAGTAGGGTGAAATCTTCCAGGGCATCTACGTGAACAGTTGTCCCTTCGCGACGGTTAGGAAATTCTTGCATCTGGGCCGGAGAGTAGGTCGACGCAACCGTCGCCAGGAACGCTCCTACAGCGACAAGACGTCCGCAAATTACCGTGAGCTCCAACATCGCGACCCCATTCTGGGGAAGGAGACGCAAACGCATTATAGACCCATTTCGGTGGCAATAAATGTCAAAGGCGTCGGCGCGCAAAAAATATGTAAGCCAAAAAAGCTCCATAACGTGCTGCAATCGCTCTCTGAGACCCCACGACTGGCAGCACGTTCCGATGGGTCGGTCCTGGAGCGATGTTCACGAGACATGCCATTTCGCCAATTGAAGTAGTCGGTTGCGCGACCTTTCCGCAAGAGCCTGTGCAATCTGATTCCAAGAATAGAGCGTATGCTGCAAGGAAAGGTGCGGTTCAATAGCTTGCAAACTCGACACACAAGAAACGCAGCCATTCCTCGCTTTTGCGGAGGCGTTTGAGCAGGGCGACATCCGAAACGTCGGTCCAGTTCGCCAGCTTAGCCCGAACAACCGTCTCCCGCAACGAGTAACCCCGCGCCACATGCAGCATTAGCATACGCAACAGCGCGTCAGGCGACGGAAACCCACGCAGTCGCTCGACCGCACCCGACTGCCACGCCCGTTGCTGCCATCCTGTGGGAAACAACGACGCGAGCACCTTCCAGTTTTCTTCGACGATACGCATTCACCAATCATAGGTCTATGAACCCCAAAACCTGTTCCTTAAGTTAGCGCTTATGGGGCATCGCCCGGGGCGATGCCCCCGAGGATCACGGCAGCGGTTTGTTGAACGGCTTCCAAGCTCTCGCGCAGGAGATTGGCGTCTCCGTGCCAAAGCTGGATGTAGTCCTGGGATGCGGTTCCGTTCTGAAGTCCGACCGATTGGCAAACTACAAAGGCCACGGCTTCGGCCTCTGTCTCCCGGACCTGCTTAGTGGTTAACGTGCGGCGCTCGCCACGGTGCAACATTTCGTGGGCGATCTCATGCGCGAGAGTGGAAAATTCCTCGGCTGGCTGCATCCCGGATAGGAGCGTGATCTTCCCGCCGTGCGAAAGACCCTTTGCGGGAGCAATTCTCTCGGAGAAGCTAAGCTCGACGCTTTGCGCTTCCACGAATTTGAATAAGCGTTCGCGGTATCCGCTCACGTCGCCATTGACTTCGGTCAGGGCGGGAAGGTCTTTGCCTTCGGTCTGGCTGATGTCGAAAACATAGACGGCTCGGAATCCATACAAGCGGGCCTCGCCGTCACTCTTGCCGTCTGCATCTGCGGTAGCGTCTTCTTCTTTGCGCTTTTTGCCGATCATCGGGGCGAGAATGAAAATGCCTTTTTCTCCCCGTTTAACGAAGCGGCCGAGCGAGTTCCATGTACGAAGTCCGGCAACGTTAGTCGCATCGGGTTTTTGGCGTGCGATCAGCATGATGTTGCCGAAGCTGTAGCTGTGAAACCTCGCCATTGCTCCGAGGTATGCGGTGAGGACTTCACTGTGACCGGACTCCAGCGCTGCGACGAGGAAATCCACGGCCTCTTTCGTTCGTGTGTTGACTTCTTCTAATTTCATTGTTTTTCCCTTTCTGCCGTTTCCGGCTTGTTTCTTCCTTCACTTGAGCGGCAGCGGGAAGAAACAAGACGGAACGGTGAAAGGGACAGAACGGAGGCCGAGGGAGGGTGGCAGGGCGTGAGTGAAACGCGCGGTGAGTGCCAAACGGGGTTGGGGTTAGTTTGGCGCGAAACCGGCGCAGTCCGAAACGCCCGTCCGAGGCGCGGTCGAGCGGCGTCCACCCGGAAGAGGCCGAAGTGGGAAAAGATGGCGTAGCCTTCCGTGTTGGACTTTACTATGATGTGGAGTTGGGAGCTTCTGGAATAGTGAGTAGCAGGCTGTAATGTGAAAGGGTGAACAAGTGCCTACATACACGAACCCACATTCGCCTCTTGGTAATGAGGGTTCTCATAAGAAACAAGGCAGGCGAGAGTTGGACAGTCCGCTTCGATTTGGTTGGTCTTGCAGAGATCGAAAGGAAATTCTGAATGAAGTGGGTATTTGTCGTGCCACTGGGTCTTATGTTCCTCCAGTGGTGCGGCGCGCAAGATTGCTCTGGCAAGGCACTGCATGACGTTGGGGGAGTCCATAACTCGTGGGTCCTAAACGATGGCGCCATCGCTGCGTTTTCGAAGATGAATGTCAACCTCGACGGCTACGGCCATGCATATAGTCCCAGAAATTATGCGGGAGGCGCATTGCTTCACCTGTGTAACGCTGGGAAGGTTTACCTTCCGGACGGCAGCAGCTATCAGGGTTCGGAGAGCAATGCGACCTGCATTGGCCGCTTCACGCAAGACTTCAAACGTATTGGCGACGCAGGCTGGCAAGATCCATCGGTCGGTGCAATCAGTTGGTATGGCATTCTCGGTGAAGGTACGGCGACCATCCACGGAAGGACCGTCAACTCGGTCAAGCCAGTGTCGCAGAAGGATGGTTCGGGCTTTTACGTTTCGCCCACCTCACTGGTAGATCTAAAGGTTACTGACCTTGAGGATCAGAACCGCTATGTCAATCCGTTGCGCGTTCCTTCGGCAGTCGTTCCTGGCAGCGTTGTCTCGCGAGGAATCGCCATCGGCACGTTCGGTGTGGCAATGGATAGACATAAGAAGATTGCTGTTCCCTTTGTGGTTGGCGACGAGGGGCCACGTATTGGCGAGGGCAGTGCCGCCTTGGCTAGGCTAGTTGCGGGCGAGCCGGTCAATGATGTACTCACCCGCAAGACCAGCACAGTCGGACAGGTCGATACCCCAGATGTCCTCTGGGTGTTCTTTGGCGGCCAGGCAACCAAGTATGACCATACCGACGCGGGAAAACTCTCCGCCGACGCAAAACAAGCCTATGAGAAGTGGGGTGGAGAAGTCCGGCTTGGCGTTTGTCTGAGTACTGTTCCCAACAATTAAGCCAACACCAAGAATTCGGCGGTCAGGCCCAATCCTTAAGATCTTAGCCGCGATACCTGTTTTGGTGTCATTGACGTTCAGGGTTTTGGCGTTGCTGCAACCACTGAGGCTAGGTAACCGGCGAGAAATCCAGATCGGGGCCATCCCGTGCTGTCGGTAGCGTAGGTTGCGATTACAAGTTGACGCGGCATGAGGCCAATCGTTTTCGACTTAGTCATTATCGTGGCAAGTCCGCGTCCATCGGCAACAATATGGTCGGGCCCTAGTGGCGCCGAACGTATCCATAGCCATGAGAGCGATCCAAACACCTGTTCCTCCAACCAAGGTCGACCGATGGTAATCGTCTTAATCCTAACCTGGGTCGAACCCCCACCAATATTCGCGACGCTAACGCTTTGCCATCCGGCGTTGTCCGACCAAGCCGAAGCCTTAGGATAAAGTACTGTTCTTGGAAGTTTGAAGGCGCCCCCGCTTACGACGGCCCCAGCGTATTGCGAATCGATTTTGCTCCAGATGGTTGCTGGGTTCTTTGCGGTAAGAATTCCGTACTCCGCCATTGCGCTCTCTAATTTGTCCTTACGACCGACAGTTCGCCACTGACGCTCTAGACTATCGAGCTTCTGTTGCAGTTCGGCTAGGTTACCGCTGCTTTCGTGGGCTGCCTGCGCTGCGTTGTACCTGTCCTTGGCTTCCGCGACCAAATGCGCGAACTGGAAATACCGCGTGTACGCGCGGGACGGCTTTCTGGATGGATGTTGATTGGTTGCCCAGTCGACAAACATACATAGGAAAAAGCGACGCTTGAAGAGTACTCGATCCAGACGCTTGAAAGCTTTCCGGTCTTCGCGGCTATATTGAAAGGACGGCGGCTGCTTAAACGTTAGAATGTAGTCGTAGACCGAGTCGACCGTCTCGATCGTCAGCGGTGCGCGAATGGCTGGATTCGCCAGTCGGTCGACCAGGGCAAGGTACTGCGGGGAGTCATCTGCTGGCAGCGCGAATGCCTGCCCCACCCGCGCGGCACCGATGAACAGAAGTCCTGCAGCTACCGTTTTGGAATCGGACGAAAAGTAGTGCTCTAGTGCCTCCTCGACCGGCTCAACACTGACGCTGGGGATTCCCGTTGTTTGTTGTGCCCACGCCGAGGTCGCAATCAGGAATGCCGCGCAACCATGCAGACAGGCGCGTCCTAATTTGTTTGGCGCTGACAAAGGTTTAGACCACCTAGCGGTTGTTCGCCGGATTCTTCTCGTTAAGCTGGAACGTCCTCAGTTCCATAAGACTCTTAGTTTCGTTCAAGAGTCGTTGTCTTTCAGCCTTCCGAGCTGTAATCATCTCGTCGAGGGGTTGTGACTTAGGCGGCCACTTGTAAGCCGACAAATCAGGACTTGGGGATTCTGGAAGGACTTGAACGAAGAATCCTATAATCTGAGGGCTGGTCAGGGTAATTGTGTTGCCTGATATTTTATAGTTTTTATAGGCATCTGCAGTGCTGGAACTAGTGCTTCCGCCTAATTGAAACGGACCCCATCCAATAGATCCTCCTCCGGAGGTTTGGGTGTTGCAAGTTGTATCCAATTTGTCGGTCCAATCACCCGTAAGAGTGACATTCCTGGCTAGGAGAAGGGCAACCGGTAGGAACGGCATATACACGTCTCCAGCAGTCTTGCCGGAGAAAGAGTCTGCGCCGTCGCTGATCAGCTTATTCCTCGCAGTATTTCCCTTTCTCCACCGCCACGCGTTTGACTCGAAAACGGAACCTTCGAGCCACGGTCTGTTTATATCCACCCTGGATATTTCAAAGGTCATGGTATAAGTCTTGGCGTCGAGTTTGAAATAGGTCGTATCCTTTGTAAAAGATCCCGAAGCGCTAAAGCTCCACAAACCCCAACCTCCGGATAACCCGCCGCCGACGCTCGTGTGACTGGAGGACGTGGTCTGTTCGATCTGCTGGTCGTTAATCGAAAGGTTAGTCCATTTCAGTGTTTGATCGAGCCACACGGCATAGTCGGGAACAAAGTCATACAGTGGGAAAGCCTGGCCGTTATAGTTGCCGCTTCCGTGGGTAAATTGTGTCCGTCGATCAGCCCACCAGAGATTTGGGTCTATCCGATGATATGTCTTGATTACTTCCTGCGCAGAGTCCAACTCGTCAGCATTTCCTATCAGGTCAAAGTCCTGCTGTGCTTTCTGTAACTTCGCCCAATACACGTTTGGAACATCCGCAAGAGGGTTGCCGTTTTGAAAAGTCTTTATATCATCTTGGGCATGAGCTAAAACCATACCCGCAGTTTGATACGTATCGAATTGCTTGGTATAACCCGACGGTCGACTATCATCCACGATCTTCTTCTTTGCATCTGCATAAGCCTTTTGTTCCGCGGGCGTCGGAGTAATAATTGGTACCTCGCGAACATCCAGAATGTCACGATAGAGCTTATACGTCGTGTCAGTCTTCGTGTCGTAAATCCAGTGTGGCAGCAGGATATGGTCAACCAGGTTCCCTAGCTGGTACGCCCCTCTGTTGGTATCGGCTTTGAGGTTGGGGTCCAGAAGGATACCTGGATTAGCGAGCACTAAGAAGTTCGTGCCCAGTCCGGGTACATTCTGGCCAACCCGGACAATCTGGCCGAGCTTCGAATAGAGCTTTTTCATGATCTCGACATTCTTATCATCTTGGGCTTGGGCATTAACCTGACGAAAAGGGAGTAGCAACATCAGGAGCGTTAGGGCGAGTCTGAGCGAGCGCATAGCGATACGTTTCCTTTCTTAAGGCCACTGATAATGGCTAGGATCAGGATCTGGCGATTTGACAACCGTTTTGGCAACAACCCCAACCACTTGGATACCTGGTAGATAAAAGCCACCACGAAAAGGAAAGGTTGGGATGGCCCTATTCCCAAAATCTGTTTTTCCAGTCACCACAAAAGGACCGAACGAACTGCATTTTCCCGCTTCGCCTTGGCTGATTATCCTCGAACGTTCGTCCTGTGAAAAACCCCCTTCCACAGCGACGTTTCTTGCGAGGATGATCTGAGTAACTACAATCGGCAAGGCCCCACTCGCGTGACCAGTCAGTGGCGCATCACCAGACGAAATGACCATGCCAGCGTCCTTCATCTTCCACCCTCCGTATGCGAACACCGCCTCATCGATCCACGCACGGGAGACAGCAACAGCTCTGGCGTCAAGCGTAATCGTAGAAGAGGTTGCCTTCGTCGGCTGACGATCATCCCCATTAGCAAAAGCTGAGGAATTACAAAAGCGCCAAGGGCCCGCATAAGCCGATGGCCAAGCGAGAGCAGCTATATTCTGATCGGGAGGCGTGGAGTCAATGGCAACTGTGGTCCAACGGCTTGAATAGTCGAATGTCAAAGGTGGAATGAGATCCGCGGGGAACGAGCGGGTTCCGCCTGATGTGACGGAAGTCGAGCCCTCAAGCTGCGCGATCCATCGGTCACGCAGGCTGGATGGTCGAGTGCCCGAGATCGCGTCGAGTGTTTCGAGTGCACTCTCGTATAGTGGGGCATTGCCCCGCAGCTCCAAATCTCTGCGGACGGCATCCAGCTCGGCCCGCATTGTCTCGGTACGCTTGTCTTCCGGGGTGGAATCCCAGTTGGCCTGAGCTTTCGCGTAACGATCCTTTAGTTGTATGTACTGGGCGTAGCCCGCAGTTGGTGTCTTCTTTACATTATCTTTGTAGAGGATCTTATTTGCATCAGCTACTTGTCCCTGTTGTGTCTTGTCGAGAATCACTTGTCCCCATAGGCCTTGCCGAAGGATCTGCTCATAGGTAGACGAGACATAGGTGCCGCTGGCAGCGCGGATGGGTTGTACCTTGAGACCTTCGTCGGCTATTTGTGAAAGGCGTGTTCGGATTTGATCCGAGTTCGGGTCAGCCCAGGCGTCAATCGTGATTCCGGGATCGAAGAGTATCAGGAAGGTGTCTGGCGAGGGGGCGAACTGTCGGGAGAGCCCCATGTAGGTCCGCTGCACCACGGCTAATTGCTCTGATGATTGCGAACTTGCAGTGTTGCAACATAGCGACAAAAGAAGAAGACACGAGCCCAGGGTCCGCGTCGAGTTCCCCGCGAGCTGAGTCATTTAGGAGGCCTCTAATATCGCGCGACCAAATTACCAGACCTGTTGCCGAATTGGCAATGGGATAGGGCCCTAGACTCCGCTCAGAGTTCAATTGCTTTCAGTACGGCTCGGTCTACGTCCCCATAAAAGATCACGTCCAGCTTCTCAACGGTCTCCTCGGGAAGGGCGGCAAATTGCGCCTTGTTCGAGATGGGGACCATCGCGCGAATCGCTCCGTTTTCGAGAGCTACTTGCAGCGGCTCGCTGATCGACGGCACTCCCTTAAGATTGCCCTGGATAGTCAAATCGCCCATCACCACAGTACCCGCCTGAACCCGCCGGTTGTGCATTGCCGACATGATAGCGACATAGAACGCTACGCCGGCCGAACACTCTACCCGTGCTCCCGAAAGATCCACGGCCTCAGCACAGATGTCCTTTTGAGCCAAGGCTGACGTGAGACCAAGCTTGTCCTTGACCATTTGGAGGTAGCTAACGGCCCTGTTCAGCGATTCCTTAAGGCCCTTTTCAAGACCAGAGGGAGTCCGTACTTTTCCGGTGCCGGCTGTTAGTGATACCTCAACGCGGAACAAACTGACCTTGCCCTCGGAATCAGCGGCTACAGTGTACACGGACCCTGGTGGTAGAGGATCTTGTGAGATTGCTCCTTTGCCACCTTGCTCGGGAACCGCAACGGTCCGTTCGGTTCCGTCCTCTTGGTCAATGTAGGAGAAGCTCGTCTTATAGAACTCAAAGGAACCACGTTTCTTGAGCTGCTCCTTCACTCGACGGCGAGCCTCAAGTCCTAGCTCTAAATAAGTCCGGAGTTCATCTTTGGTGTTCCCACCTTGAGGATGGAGCAGTTTGAGAAGCCCGCTCACTGTCTTCTTGACCGCAGTGGCATCTCGCCCTTCCACGTGGGATCCAAACCGAAAATCATGTTCTAGGGCGTCAAAGCGGTTTTCCTTCCGCAACATTCGGAAGGCTTCCGCGAGATAATCTGTTACGAATCCGTAGTGCGTCGTCAGAATATCTTTCGAGTTCTTGGGCGTCTCCCAGCCAGGCATGTAAAAGTGCAGACGGTCAATAACAGCGAGGTCAAATTCCTTCGGGAGTGGCTGGAACAGATCGGTGGTGGAGTTCTGAACAAGCGTTTCAACGGGCTGATTTAGGTTTCCAACGAAGACAAGAGACGCGTCGGCATGAACCTGTGTAACTCCTCGGCTGAATCGTCCGTTGGCCATGTAGTCTTTCATGATTTGGATTGTGTCGGGATCGTTAACCTTCATGCCTCCGACCTCATCGAAGGCTACAACGTCCCAATGACCGACAAGGCCAACCTGTCGTCGCGCATTGTTATAAAACAAGTTTGCGCTGCTGGCTTTACCACCAGAAATCAGAATGCAATAAGGGGACATCTCGCTGAAGGCATATGACTTTCCTGTGCCTCGCGGGCCAAGTTCGATGAAGTTGAAATTCTTTTCGACAAACGGGATGAAGCGAGAAAGCAATAAGAGTTTTAGGCGTTTATCGAAACGGTTTGGCTCAAGGCCGAGACTGCGAAGCAAGAGCTCAATCCATTCGTCAGTTGTGAAACTGCTCCGGCCCGTGCAATATTCTTCAAAATCGAACCGAGCCAATTGAATCGGCTTCAGATCGGAAATATGGAAGGGACTACCCTTGCCGTTGTCTTCGCTGGCTCTGTATTCGACATCGACAATCGCCCAGATACCTCCTTCCAAGAGTCTGTCGAACCTTCGATGAAATTCGTCAGGGATGTGAATCCTAGAAAAACTGAAATTATCCATCGAAGCCCAATACTTCATTTCGCTAGGCAGGAAGCGTACTTCAATGCGGTCAATAAAACGGTGTTTTCCGTGCTGTTCTACGAGAGACTGCGCTTTATTGGCTTCGTCGTGACGGAAGTAATTGCTCTTAAGCGTTTCTTTTACCGCTTCGATGCCTGCCCGAATCTCGTTTTCGTCATCCGATGCGCAGTACTTCCCAAGGAGGTACTCCAAGACGTAGGAAGGAACGTTTTCGCCGCCTTTGATCTGGTGCAGCAGATCCTTGCGTACTGCCTTCCCCGCAAAAACCTGGGTAAGCTTGTTGTCCAGCGAATCAGATTGCATGTTCTTTGTGTTACTCCATTATGGAACTCTTCAACTTCAGGCGATGGAAAACAGCTCCCGTCGCCGCATCGGTAGCGCGAATCTCAACGTTCGCGCCAGTGAAGTCATCTTGGATGCGGACCGGTACCTGGGTCTCGGCACCTTTGTTGAGTGTCACGAGTCGAGTCGCGGGATCGCGGGCCTCGCAATCGGCTGCTTCTCCGACGAGTTTCGCTTTCGGCCCCGAGCCGTCGTAGGCTTGAATCCGAACCGTCAACGAATCCGACAGTAACGAATTAAACCAAACCTTGACGCCCACGACGCGGCTCGTGAAACGGTCTGAACGGTATCGTATCTCAACCTCTTCACGTCCAGCTCCCACAGACCGCGGGGCGCGTGCCTTCAATACGACAACCGGGACAACACATTCCTGCAATGAAAGTCCCTCGTGGAAATATCCATGGCC
>Ga0137387_10000649_pt1 | contig 15629 bp, 11 predicted proteins | sample SagtaG_3_FD_104909 | JGI IMG/M metagenome (GOLD analysis project Ga0137387, IMG submission 104909) | Vadose zone soil microbial communities from Angelo Coast Range Reserve, California, USA - Sage2_R_115_16 metaG | ecosystem: Environmental > Terrestrial > Soil > Vadose zone > Saprolite | place...
CACGACCTCGCGATGACCCTCGGCGGTCTGCCGCCATACCACGCCGCCAGCGGCCCGGATCACGACCCTCAGCGGGGCCAGCCTGCGCGAGTCAGGGCGAGCTCCTGGAGTTGTTCGTGGGCGTTGACGCCGACATCGACCGGAACCTTCGCCCACGCGTCGGGTCCAAGCTCCCAGGCCAGGACGTCGTCCTGCAACTCGACGCGAAGGAACTCCTCGAGCCGATCGGTGAGTGCGGGGTCCAGGATCGGCGTCATGCACTCCACGCGGTGATCGGGGTTCCGCTCCATGAGGTCCGCCGATCCGATGAAGTAACGCGGGCCGCGGGCTTCGCTGCCGAAGCGGAAGATCCTCGAATGCTCGAGGAACCGTCCGACGATGGAGCGGACCCGAATGGTCTCTGACATCCCCGGAACACCGGGGCGGAGGCAGCACATCCCCCGGACGATCAGGTCGATCTCCGTTCCCGCCTGCGACGCGGCGTAGAGCGCGTCGATCATCTGCGGATCCACCAAGCTGTTCATCTTCATCACGATGCGGCCGTCCTTCGCCTCAGCCTCCTCCCAGATCAGGGTCAGGAGCCGCGAACGCAGGGCAAGCGGGGCGACCACGATTTCGCGATAGTCCTCCTGTCGGCTGTAGCCAGTAAGCGAGTTGAAGAGGTCTGCCACGTCCGCCCCGATGGCCTGATCGGCGGTGAGGAGGCCGACGTCCTCGTATAGGGCGGCCGTCCCCGGGTGGTAGTTCCCCGTGCCGACGTGGCAGTATCGGTGGATCCCATCCTCTTCCTCCCTGACCACCAGGGCGATCTTCGCGTGGGTCTTGAGGCCCACGACTCCGTAGACGACGTGGACGCCCGCTTCCTCCAGCACGCGGGCCCACCCGATGTTCGTCTCCTCGTCGAACCGTGCCGTGACCTCGATCAGGGCGACCGCCTGCTTGCCCGACTCGGCCGCGCGGATGAGGGCTCGGACGATGGGGCTGTCCTTGACCGAGGTCCGGTAGAGGGTCTGTTTGATGGCGAGCACCGCAGGGTCCCGCGCCGCCTGGTCCACGAACGCCGACACCGATGTGGCGAAGGAATCATAGGGATGCTGGACGAGCACGTCGCCCTCTTTCAGGATCTCGAAGATGTTCGGCTTCGAGTTCTCCGTGGGCGCGAGCCTGGCCTGGGTGACGCCGGTCCATGGCTCGTACTTCAGGTCCGGCCGGTCGAGCTCGGTCAATTGCCACAGGTCGCCCAGCCCGAGCATGGCCTTCGAGACGTACACGTCCGGCGGGGTCAGGTTCAGCTCTTCGATCAGGAGTGTCCGGACCACTTGCGGCATCGAGCTGTGCACCTCGAGGCGGACCGCCTCGGGCGAGCGCTCTCGCCGTCTCACGATGGCCTCGGTCGCGGCCAGGAGGTCGTCGGCCTCAGCGATCTCCAGCTCCACGTCCGCGTCACGCGTCACGCGGAACGCGTGGTTGGTGACAATCTCCATGCCGGAGAACAGCATCGAGGCGTGAGCCGCCATGAGCTGCTCGAGCGGGAGGAATCGCTCGCCGTCCGGGAGCGGGATGAAACGCGGGATGATCTGAGGAACCTTGACTCGGGCGAACCTCCGGATGCGGGTCTTGGGGTCGAGGACGACGATGGCGAGGTTGAGCGACAGGTTCGAGATGTAGGGGAACGGATGCGCCGGGTCGACGGCGAGCGGGGTCAGGACCGGATAGACCCGCTGCTCGAACGTGTCCCTCAGATGCTTGTGGTCTTCCTTTCGAAGTTCCTCCCAGTCCACGAGTCGGATCCCCTCGGTGGCGAGCTGGGGTCGGAGCTTCTTGGCGAACACCTGGTTCTGGCGGGCGACGATTGAGCGCACTCGCTCACTGATCGTATCCAGCTGCTCGCGGGGACTGAGCCCATCCGGGGAGGCCTTGAGGACCCCCGCGGCCAGCTGCTCTTTGAGCCCCGCCACTCGGATCTGGAAGAACTCGTCGAGGCCCCGGCTGTAGATTGCCAGGAACTTCACGCGCTCCAGGAGTGGAAGAGTGGCGTCTGCCGCCAGGGCAAGGACCCGCGCATTGAACTCGAGCCACGACAGCTCACGGTTGAAGTAGCGTCGCTCTCGCTTCGGGTCGACCTGCGGAAGGTCGACCCGCTTGAGCCGTTCTGCCTTGGCCACGTGCGCAAGCCCTCCTGATGCGTCGGCGGGATACAGCGAGGCTATCAGGCGAGAGGCAGCCGCCGCGATACCATCAGCGCTCAGAACCGGCCCGAAAGGACCCCCATGACCGACCGCGTGATCCGGCCCCGGCGCTCCTGCCTCTCCGTCCCCGGCTCTTCGCCGAAGATGCTGGCCAAAGGCCCGGCACTCGCAGCCGACGAGGTGTTCCTGGACCTTGAGGACTCGGTCGCGCCTGGGGCGAAGGAGGAGGCGCGGACACACGTCATCCAGGCCCTGAAGGAAGGCGACTGGACCGGCAAGACCGTCGTGGTGAGGGTGAACGGAGTCCACACGAAGTGGTGCTACCGCGACGTGATCGAGGTCGTGGAGAGCGCGGGGCAGTTTGTGGACTGCATCATGGTCCCGAAGGTCGAGCACGCGACCGAGGTGACCTTCGTCGACGACCTGCTTCGGATGATCGAAGACACGATCGGCCTTGAGAAGCCAGTCGGACTGGAGGTCCAGATCGAGACGGCGACGGGCCTCACCAACATCGACGACATCGCCGCAGCGTCGGATCGAACGGAAACCCTGATCTTCGGCCCTGCCGACATGAGCGCATCCCTCGGTCTCCCCGCACTCACGGCTGGGCTTCCCATGCCGAACTATCCCGGCGATCACTGGCATTACGTCCTGTCCCGAATCCTGGTCGCAGCGCGGAACGCCGGCTTGCAGGCCATCGACGGGCCCTACCTGGTCATCAAGGATCTCGAAGGGTTCCGAGAGATGGCGCTTCGTGCCAGAGCCCTGGGCTACGACGGGAAGTGGGCGCTGCACCCGGGCCAGATCGACGTGCTGAACGAGGTCTTCTCGCCCACACAAGAGGAGTTCGACAAGGCCGAGGCGATCCTGGAGGCGTATTCCCACGCCACCGGCATCGAGCTCACCGGCGCGGTGATGTTCGGCACCGAGATGATCGACGAAGCGAGCCGCAAGATGGCGGAGCAGCTGGCGATGCGAGGACATGCGGCGGGGATGTCGCGAGTCAAGTCGCTGGCCGATTTCACCGCGGCGCCCCCGGAGGGCTAGCGGTGTCCGGCCTGTTCCAGCTCTCCGACGAACACCGCGCAGTCGTGGCTGCGGTGCGCGAATTCGTCGAGCGGGAGGTGATCCCCGTCGCCGACGAGCTGGAGCACCGGGACGAGTTCCCGACGAAGATCGTCGAGGGGATGAAGGAGCTCGGCCTGTTCGGGCTCACCGTGCCCGAAGAATACGGCGGGGCCGGGCTCGACCTGATCACCTACGCCCTGGCGGGCGTGGAGCTGTCCCGCGGTTGGATGTCGCTCTCCGGCATCCTCAACACGCACTTCATGGGCGTGTACTTGCTCAAGCAGTACGGCTCAGAGGAACAGAGGCGACGGTGGCTCCCGCGGATGGCCACCGGCGAGCTTCGAGCCGCGCTCTCGATGTCCGAGCCGGGCGCGGGCTCCGACGTGCAGGCGATCCAGTGCCGGGCCGTTCGGGACGGCGAGGACTATGTCGTCAACGGCACGAAGATGTGGGTGACGAACGGGCTGCGAGCAGGTCTGGTGGTCCTGCTCTGCAAGACCGACCCGGAGGCCGACCCCCCACACAAGGGCATGACCCTGCTCTACGTAGAGAAGGAGCCAGAGGCCCGAACCTACCAGGGCATCTCCATCCCTCCGGACATCGGGAAGATGGGATATCACGGCGTTGAGACCACCGAGCTGGTATTCCAGGACCACCGGGTCCCGGCGGCGAACCTGCTTGGCGGCGAGGGCGACGGCTTCCGCCAGGTCATGGACGGGATCGAAGTGGGACGGGTGAACGTGGCGGCCCGGGCGGTCGGGCTGGCCACCCGGGCCTTCGAGGAGGCCATCCGGTACGCGCAGGAACGCACGGCGTTCGGTAGGCCCATCGCCCAGCACCAGATGATCCAGGAGAAGATCGCCGACATGGGCACGAAGCTGGAGGCGGCCCGCCTGATGCTCATGCAAGCAGCCAGCGCGAAGTCCGCCGGCGTGCGCAGCGACCTCGAGGCGGGGATGGCGAAGTATTTCTGCACTGAGGCCTGTCACCAGATCGTGACGGACGCCCTGCGGGTTCATGGTGGGTACGGCTACTCGACCGAGTTCACCATCGAGCGCCTGTACCGGGACGCGCCGTTCCTGCTGATCGGCGAAGGCACCAGCGAGATCCAGAAGATCGTCATCGCCCGGCAGCTCCTAGAGCGTCACAAAGTCGGTGGGTGATGCGGGCGGCGGATCCCCTGAGCGCGCTCCGCGATGAGTGCGAGCTAATGTCAGAGACGGCGTTGGGACTCTCCGAGGAGGAGTTCGCCCAGCCCACTCGATGCGCTCCATGGAACGTGAAGGAACTGCTGAGCCATCTGTACCGGGCCATCAACCGGATCAACGCGGCGCTCGCCGAGCCCGAGCCACCGTCCGCGGATACCGACTCCGTGAGCTACTGGCGAAGCTACGTCCCTGCCGACGATGCGCCCGACATCGCCGATCGGGCGAAGGAGCTGGCTGACCAGTTCGCCACGGGCGCCGACCTGGCCCGGGGGTGGGATGGCATGTGGAGGAAGGCGATCGAGTCCTCGGGCTGCACCGATCCCGCCCGGGTGGTCATGACGTGGGGGCCCGCCCTTCGACTGGACGAGTTCCTGAAGACCCGCGTCCTTGAGGTCACGGTCCACCGGATGGACCTGGACGACGCGCTGGGGCGCAAGGGATGGGGGACCGATCAGGCGGTCTCGATCGTGGACGACATCCTGTCGAGCCTGCTCGGAGAGGATCCGCCGCGCGACCTCGAGTGGGACTCGGTGGAGTTCATCGAGGCCGCAACTGGCCGGCGCCCGCTCACCCCGGACGAGCGCCGGATCCTTGGCCCACTCGCCGGGCGCTTCCCGCTTCTGGGCTGACTGCCGAAGGAGACCGAACAATGGGAGAGGCGCGAACGTTCGGGCGGTACTTCGAGGACTTCGAGGCCGGAGACGTGTACAAGCACTGGCCCGGCAAGACCATCACCGAGTACGACGATCACCTGTTCTGCATGATCACGATGAACCACCATCCGCTGCACACCGACGCCCACTACGCGGCGACCCATACGCAGTTCGGTCGCAACGTCGTCGTGGGGACCCTCGTGTACTCCCTAGCGCTCGGCATGAGCGTTCCGGACGTCTCCGGCAAGGCCATCGCCAACCTGGAGGTCGAGTCGCTCAAGCACACGGCGCCGATGTTCCACGGCGACACGCTATACGCGGAGACGACGGTCCTCGACAAGAAGGAATCGCAGTCGAAGCCCGACCGGGGCGTGGTGAGGGTGGAGACCCGCGGCTACAACCAGGACGGTGTGGAGGTCCTGTACTTCCGTCGCAAGGTCCTGGTACCGAAACGGGGGAGCGACGGATGATGGAGGCCGCTCAGGAGGGCGCGACCCGGTCCGGCGTCCGACTGCTCATGTACTGCGCCAGGTAGTCGGGAAGCTGCTCGGGAGAGAGCGGCCTGGCGAAGTAGAAGCCCTGGCCAAGATCGCACTGGAGCTCGAGCAGCCGGCGGTGTTGCTCCGGTCGCTCGATGCCCTCGGCGACCGGCGACAAGCCGAGCGTGTTCGCCAGGGCGATGATGGCGTCCGTCAGCGCTGCTTCCTCACCTCCCGAGTTGATGCCCCCAATGAACGACCGATCCACCTTCAGGATGTCGACGGGGAACTGGCGGATGTAGTTCAGCGAGGAGTAACCGGTGCCGAAGTCGTCGATGGCGAGCATGACCCCGAGCTCCTTCAGATCCCTCAGCCGCGAGATGGACAATTCCATGTCGTGCATCATGGCCGTCTCGGTGATCTCGAGGGTGAGGCTGGAGGGCTCGAGCCCTGACTGTTCGAGCGCCTCCCGAACTTCTCCCACAAGCTCGGCGTGCTGGAGTTGGCGGGCCGAGAGGTTCACGGCGACGGAGAAGGGCCGCCCGGGCGGGCTCTGGTCGCGCAGCCAGACGCCCTGGCGACAGGCCTCGCCGAGGACCCATCGGCCGATCGGGATGATCAGTCCCGTCTCTTCGGCGAGCGGGATGAACTCCACGGGGAGGACCAGTCCTCGCCGCGGGTGGTTCCAGCGGATGAGCGCTTCGAATCCGGAGACGGCCCCAGTCTGCAGGACCAGGATCGGCTGGTAGTAGAGCGTGAACTCCATGTTCTCCACGGCGCGCTGCAGGTCCGCCTTCAGCTCCAGTCGATGCAAGGCCCGGTCGTGCATGGTGGGCTCGAAGAGCTGGTAGCGGTACTTCCCCTTGTTCTTCGCCGTGTACATGGCCATGTCGGCATTGCGGAGCAGGTCGTCTGCGGCCTCCGAGCCCTTGAGGTCGTCATCCCCGATCGCGATGCCGATACTCACCCGAACGGACAGGTCCTTGCCGTCGATCCGGATCGGGCTCTCCAAGGCGGCCATGATCCGCTCCGCCACTTCGACGGCCCGAGCGTAGTCCGCGTCCTCCAGGAGAACGGCGAACTCGTCGCCACCGAGCCGGGCAGCCGTGTCACCGGCCCGGATCGAGCTGGTGATCTGGTCTCCGACCACGCGCAGGACCTGGTCGCCCGCGGCGTGGCCCAGGCTGTCGTTGACCGTCTTGAAGTCGTCGATGTCCGTGAACAGCACGGCGGCGCTGCGCCCGTCGCGCTGCTGTCGCGCGAGCGAGTGCCCGACCCGATCCTTGAACAGAGCTCGGTTCGCCAGGCCGGTGATGGAGTCGTGGAAGGCCTGATGGCTGAGCTGTTGTTCGAAGAGCTTTCGCTCGCTGATGTCCCGCGTGTTCAGGACGATCCCACCGACGTTGGGGTCGAGAGAGAGATCCGACCACATGCTCTCCACATGGACCCACCGTCCGTCGCGATGCCGCCATCGGAACTCCACGAGCTCGGGCGCCCGATCCTGTTGACCCCTGATCTCCGCGAGGAGGGCGACGATCCGCGGGACGTCGTCGGGATGGATCAGGTACTCGATCAGCCTGGCGCCCACGAGCTCCTCCGCCTCATACCCCATGACGCGCTCGACCGAGGGGCTCTGGTAGCGGATCGTCGAGTCGGCAAGGATCACGGTGACCATGTCCGAAGAGTTCTGCACCAGGGATGCGAATCGCGCTTCGCTCTGCCGACGGTGAAGGTCCTCGGTCAGCATGGCGCTCTCCACGGCCAGCGCGGTCTGGGAAGCCAGGGCATCCAAGCTGTGCCGGAGCGCGAGGGGCAGCTCATTCGCAGAGGCCACCGCCAACAGCCCACCGAGCTGGTCCGAGACGAACAGTGGGGTCATGTAGAGGAACCGCGCCTCGGGTCCGGCCCGGAGCAGTTCCCGGAGATCGGGTTCCAGGTTGCGGATCTCCGCGGCTCTGCGCCTGGTGAGTTCGGATCTGATCCGATCGGGCAGGGACGCGATCATCAGCTGATGGTCGTCCTGGTCGGCCTTCCAACGCCCCGCCGCGGCGACCAGGGAGATCCGATCGCTCGTATCCGACTTCACGTAGAGTCCGATGGCGGATTCATCCCCCACGAGCTCCAGGGTCGCCTGGCTGGCAGCGGTGTACAGCTCCTCGCGCGTGGTGACCGCGACGAACGCTGCGCCCGCCTCGCGAAGGGCGCGTTCTCGCGCCTCCGACTGTTCGTGCCGGCGGACGAGCCCTTCCATCCGGGTGACCACCAGGAGGAAGATGGCGATGGACGCGCTGACGACCACGGGGGTCTCGATGGCTTTGCCCCGGGCGACCTGGATGGCTTGGACGGCAGGCGCCATGAGCGACGCGCCGGCCAGAAGAACGAGCCGCCTGCGTGGGAACCGGGCCGGTCGGTCCGGCGCCGGCTCGGCCACCGAGCGCATCGAGGGGTGAAGGGCGGCCGCCCCCCACAGCAGGTAGAAGGAGAGCCATCCGGCCTCGAGGGGCCCACCGTTTTGGTAGATGACCCCGGAGAGCTGGACCAGCCCGTAGGCAGCGTCGGTGGCAAGCAGGGCCATCACCCCGAAGGCCAGCAGATAGAAGGCGGGCTCGCGCCTGCCGCCACCCACTGCCAGGCGCACCGTGACGGCGAGGAGGAGCACGTCCATCAGGGGGTAGGCGATGGAGACCAGCTTGACCGGAACGGACAGGGTGTGGTCGTGAGCGTAGGGGGCCATCAGGAAGGTCCAGGACACGAGCCCCACTCCGATGGTGATGATGAGCGAGTCGATCAGGCTGTCCCGGTCTCCTCCCGGGTTGCGCCGTCGGATGAGGACCAGGATCCCGGCGATGAGGCAGGGGTAGACCCCCAGGTAGAACACGTCTCCGACCGACGGGAACGGGATGTCGGTCCCGAATAGCTTTGGGTAGTTGTAGGTGATGACGTCCCCGGCGATGAACAGGGCCTGGCCAGCGGCCATGAGCACCCAGGGCAGTCGGCGGTCCGGACGGTTCAGGCGGATCCCAACTGCAATGGCTAGGACCGAGGAGAGGCCCAGGACGTTGAAGAACGGCCCTGACTTGGCCACGGGAGGCACGAAGTAGTAGGCGCATCCCCCAAGGGCGCCCAGCCCAAGATAGGCGATCCACAGGAATCGCTTCATGAGGCTTCTATCGGGTGCTGCCCCCCAAGCCCTTAGCTGGAGTGCCCGCTGGTAAAGCGCCGATGTGCTCGGCCCGATAGTTGCAGCATGATTCCCAACTCGCGCCCCGGCGAGGGCGCGCAGCCCCGGCCCCGGCGCCGAGCCGACGACGCGTGGCTTGAACGATGGCTCCAGACCTGTTCGGACCTGGCCCGGCTGCAGATCTCGCACCCTATGGTCGACGCGGTGATCGACGAGGTCGACGGGCGGATGATTCGGATCGGCGACCGATGGCTGGCGGATTTCGCCTCCTGCAATTACCTCGGGCTGGATCTGGACCAGGAAGTCATTCGAGCCATCCCCGCCTACCTCGAACGATGGGGGACGCATCCCAGCTGGTCGAGGCTTCTGGGCAGCCCGGTCCTGTACGAGCAGGTGGAGGCTGAGCTCACAGAGCTCCTGGGTGTGGAGGACTCGCTGGCCCTTCCGACGATCACGCTCATCCACATGACCGTGATCCCGTTGCTGGCCGGAAGCGGGACCATCTTTCTGGACAGTCGCGCACACAAGACCATCTTCGATGGGTGCGCCATCGCCCGAGGGCACGGCGCGACGCTGCTCCGGTTTCGCCACGCGGACCCCGGCCATCTTGCCGAGCTGCTGGCCACGGATACGCCCGCTCCCCGCGTGATCTGCATGGACGGTGTGAACAGCATGACCGGCAACGCGCCCGACTTGCCGGCCTTCGCCCTGCTGGCCCGGGACCACGACGCACTCCTCTACGTGGACGACGCGCACGGCTTCGGGGTGATCGGGGAGCGCAGCCCCGACGAGCTTTGCGACTGGGGCCGGCGCGGCAACAGCATCGTCCGGCACGCAGCAGAGAGCTACGACAACGTGGTGCTCGTGGCGGGCCTGTCCAAGGCGTACTCGTCGTTGCTCGCCTTCGTCGCCTGCCCGACCGGGCTCAAACAGATCCTGAAGACGGCCGCCCCTCCATACCTCTACTCGGGGCCCTCGCCGGTGGCCTCACTGGCAACGGCGCCTGAGGGGCTCCGGATCAACCGGGAGCGGGGGGATCGGCTTCGCTATCGCGTGCATCAGATAACCCGACGGGTGCTCGAGAGCCTCGCCGAGCTCGGCATCGCCACGCCGAACACCACCGGCTACCCCATCGTCGAGATCCCGCTCCTGCGCCCGGACGACATCGATGAGGTCGGCCGCTACCTGTTCGACCACGGCATCTACACGACCATGGCCGTCTACCCGCTTGTTCCGAAGCATGAGGTCGGGTTTCGGCTCCAGCTCACCGCGGCGAACACCGACGAGCAGGTCGCGCACCTGATCCTCACGCTGCAGGGCCTCGCCGAGCGTTTCCGGATGCGGCCTGAAGCACCGGTCAGCCTCCTCCGGCGCTCCGGCTAGCAGCGGCACGCCCGTGTCGAAAGACTCCCGGGGGCGATTGGGAATCACCGGGCGGCGCGGCCTGCGGATGATTGAGCCGCTGCGACTCCGGGACTTCCGTCTCCTGTGGACCGGAATGACGGTCTCGCTGGTCGGTGACGGCGTGTTCCTAGTCGCCATGGCGTGGCAGGTCTACGAGCTCTCCAACGCCCCGACTGCGCTGTCCGTGGTGGGCGTGGCGGTGTCGCTTCCCCACGTGACCTTGCTGGTGCTGGGCGGCGTGGTGAGCGACCGGGTCGACAGGCGCAGGGTCATGGTCAGCGCCGATGCGGTTCGAGGGCTCGCCGTGGGGGCGATGGGCGTCCTCGCGGTCACCGGAGCCATTCACCTGTGGCACCTCATCGCGCTGGCCGCGTTGTACGGAGGGGCCACCGCGTTCTTCGGGCCGGCCTTCGACGCGATCGTCCCCGACCTCGTCCCGCCGGGACAGCTGGCGGAGGCCAACTCGCTGGACCAGTTCGTTCGGCCGGCAGCGTTCCGGCTGGCCGGCCCGGCCGTCGCGGGGTTGGTCATCGCCGTGGGCGGAACGGGAACCGCCTTTCTCTTCGATGCTGCGACGTTCCTCGTGTCCGGCTTGTGCATCGTTTCGATGCACGCACGAGCCATCCCGGCGTCTGCCGGCTCCGGAGAGGCCGGCGGGGATTCGGGGCTCGACCGAGCGCGGGAAGGGTTTCGGTTCGTGCGAACCCGCGTCTGGCTCTGGGGCACGTTCGCCGCCGCCGCGCTCGCCTACCTCCTGTTCATGGGGCCCACCGAGGTCCTCATCCCGTACGTGGTCAAACACCAGCTGGGCGGAGGGCCGGAGACCCTCGGGCTCGTCTTCGCGATGGGAGGACTGGGCGCGATCCTCGGGGCGGTGGTGATGGGGCAGCGAGGTGTCCCTCGTCGGCACATCACGTTCATGTACGTCGTCTGGACGATGGCAACCCTGGCCGTGGCCGGGTACGGCTTGGCCAGAGCGTCGTGGCAGGCGATGACCGCCGGTTTCGTCTTCAACTGCTTCGAGACGGTCGGCACCATCGTGTGGGCGACGACCAAGCATCGCCTGGTCCCCGGCGCGTTGCTCGGCCGGGTGTCGAGCTTCGACTGGATGATCTCGATCGGCCTGGTGCCGATCTCGTTCGCCATCACCGGTCCGGTCGCGGCGGTGTTCGGGGCGCGGACAACGCTGGTCGGAGCCGGCGTGCTGGGCGCCGCCGTCACGCTCGGCGGCCTCTTCCTGCCGGGGATGAGAGACATCGAACGCCGGGGACTCTTGTTCCGCAGCGAGGAGCCCGGGGCGGCCGAGCCGGCGTCGGAGCTTGCGATCGGCTCCCTCTAGCGGGAGCGGAAGCGTGCCTCGGCGACGGTCTTGCCGTTCTCCACGCGGATCGACAGGCCGCCGTCGCACGCCTGGCAGAGCCGCGAGGCCAGGAACAGTCCGAGCCCGAAGCCTCCGTGGAGCCGCGTGGAGGACATGTCCTCCTGGAAGAATGCCGCGAAGTCCTCGTCCGGTGGAGCCCACCCGCCCTGATCGGTCACCGTAAGGACCGCGTCGACTCCCTTTCGGTTGACGGCCATCTCGATGGGCCGACGGCCGTGGCGGACCGCGTTCGAAAGGAGCTCGAAGGCCACGCGCTCGACGTACCGATAGGGGACGCCCTGCCATTCCTCGTCGTCGACCGACTGCGCATCGGGCTCGGCGCCCAGTCGCTTGGCGGCGCTCGCCAGGGCCTCTTTCGGGTCGGTGGCGCCGTCGGCAGACGGTCCGTTGGCCACAAGCTCGAGGCCTTCCACGAGGAACTCCAGCTCGGCCGAACGTCGGATGGCGCTTTCGACGAGCGAGATCTCTTCGGACGCGACCCCGTTCTTCTGCAGCATCCGCAGCGCCCCCGATATCACCGTGAGCGGCGTCCGAAGCTCGTGGGAGAGGACCTGGACGAACTCGGCCTTGGCCCTGGCGAGCCGCTCGACCTGTTCGCGGCGCTCTCTCTCCTCCTCGAGGAGACGGCGCAGGTCCTCGACCGCCGCGGGGAGCACCCGCTGGTCCAGCTCGGGTTCGCCGGTGGCGGCCCTGCGGATCGCGCCGTACAGTTCCTCGATCGTGCCGCCCTTGACGACATAGCCGATCGCTCCCGCCGTCAGCATGTCCCGAACGGTGGCCGGGTCGTCGGACCACGTGAGGGCGACGATGCGGGTCGCCGGGTGTTCGGTCAGGATCGTCCGCGCAGCCTTGACTCCATCGCCATCCGGCATGCGTACGTCCATGAGGACGACGTCGGGGAAGAACTCACTGGCCCGGCTGATCGCCTCCCGGCCAGTCCCCGCCTCGGCGACGACGTCGATCCCGCCATCGAGCGCCAGGGCCTCCCGGAGCATCGTACGCGTGCTCGGAGAGTCGTCCACAACCATCACGCGGACCGATTCGTTCATGTCTGTAGGGTAATGGTCGGCCGGCCAGTCCCCGTACCTAAGCCCTAAGTTGTGAGGTGGCCGAGTCCTCCCTGATGGGCTGGCCGACGGTCGTTTGCCCCACAGCGATTCATACAATCGCCGCCGTGCCTGACGCCTCGACGATCGCCGCCCTGGCCGAGGAGATCACGCGCTGCCGCAGATGCCCGCGACTGGTCGAATGGCGGGAGCGTGTGGCTCGTGAGAAGCGACCGTCCTTCGCCGGGCAGGAGTACTGGGGGAGGCCGGTGCCGGGGTTCGGCGACCCGGCGGCCAGCATCCTGGTGGTTGGACTGGCCCCGGCGGCGCATGGAGGGAACAGGACCGGCCGGATCTTCACGGGAGACCGCTCCGGTGACTTCCTCTTCGCCGCGCTGCATCGGTGCGGACTCGCGAACCAGGCGACCTCGGTGGCTCGCGACGATGGCCTCGTGCTCCGGCGCGTCTACGTCGCATCGGTCAACCGGTGCGCTCCGCCGGAGAACCGGCCCACGCCTCAGGAACGCGACGCCTGCCTTCCCTTCCTCGCTCAGGAGATGTCGCTTCTTCCGGAGCTTCGGGTTGCGGTCGCCCTCGGTGCGTTCGCGTGGGAGGGGACCCTTCGAGCGCTGGCGAGTCTGGGGCACGCGGCGAGCCCACGTCCCCGGTTCGGGCATGGCTCGGAGGCGGCCGTGGGCGCCGTCAGGTTGATCGGCTCGTTCCATCCCAGCCAGCAGAACACCTTCACCGGGAAGTTGACCTCGCAGATGTTGGACGCCGTGCTCTGGCGGGCGGTCGCCCTCGCCGAGGCGTAGGCATTTCCTCGCCCCGCCGTATCCTGACCCCATGCGTCGAGGAGGCCACTGGCCGGTCACCGTCCCCGATCCGAACGCGGGGCCGATCAAGCGGACCACCGTGCGCCGCGTCGTGGCCTCCTTCCGCCCCTACAAGTCGAAGGTGGCAGTGGTGGCGGGTCTGATCGTCGTGACTTCGGCGATCGGGGTGATCAACCCGCTGCTCATCAAGGTCATCTTCGACACGGCCCTGTTCCCCCACCGGGGGACCCGGATCCTCGGGCCAAACCTTCACCGCCTGTACTGGCTGGTCGGGTTGATGGTGGCGATCCCCGTCGTGTCGGGGCTGATCGGGATCTGGCAGACGTATCTGGCGAACAACATCGGGCAGCGAGTGATGCAGGATTTCCGCAACGCCTTGTACACGCACCTCCAGAACATGGCGCTTCGGTTCTTCACCGGGACCCGAACCGGGGAGATCCAGTCCCGATTGTCGAACGACGTCGGGGGCGTCCAGACCGTGGTCACCGACACGGCCGCGAGCATCCTTTCCAACGTGGTCATCCTGATCAGCACGCTGGTGGCCATGCTGGTGCTCTCGTGGCAGCTCACCGTGCTCTCTCTTTTCCTCATGCCCTTGTTCCTCTGGCTGACCCGAAGAGTTGGCAAGGCCCGGCAGGAGATCGCGGCTCGCACGCAGCAATCGTTGGCGGAGATCAGTGCCATCACCGAAGAAACGCTCTCGGTCTCCGGGATCCTGCTGTCGAAGGCGTTCGGTCGCCAGCGCCATGAGATCGAGCGATTCCGAAAGGAGAGCGGACGCCTGGCCGACCTCGAGATTCGACAGCAGATGATCGGGCGGTCGTTCTTCGCCGTGGTGCAGATCTTCTTCTCGATCACCCCGGCCCTCGTCTACCTGGTCGCAGGATTGGTGATCGCGGGCCAATCGATCGGGCAGGTCACGATCCAAGCCGGCACGATCGTCGCGTTCACCACCCTTCAGAGCAGGCTGTTCTTCCCGATCGGCCAGATGCTCCAGGTCTCGGTCGAGGTCCAGTCCTCGATGGCGCTGTTCGACCGGATCTTCGAGTACATGGACATGGCCCAGGACATCGTGGACTCACCGACCGCCCAGGCGCTCCCGCACGAGACGGTTCGGGGATCGATCCGATTTCGGGACGTCTTCTTCCGCTACGAGACCCCACCGCCGCCGACCCCTGTCTCACCCGGTGAGGAGGCCCCCGCCGACGGATACCCGGTCAGGGAGTGGACGCTTCAGGAGGTCGACCTGGAGATCGAACCTGGGCAGCTCGCGGCGCTGGTCGGTCCGAGCGGGGCAGGGAAGACGACCATGACCTACCTGGTTCCGCGCATGTACGACGTCGACCGTGGGGCCGTGGAGATCGACGGGATCGACGTTCGAGGGATCAAGCTGGCATCGCTCGGAGACGTCATTGGCATGGTCACGCAAGAGACGTATCTCTTCCACACGACGGTGCGCCAGAACCTCCTCTACGGCAAGCCCGACGCCACGCAGGAGGAGATGGAAGCCGCGGCCAGGGCCGCGTTCATCCACGACCGGATCTTCGAGATGCCCGATGGATACGAGACCCTCGTGGGAGAGCGTGGCTATCGGATGTCGGGCGGCGAGAAGCAGCGGCTCGCGATCGCCCGGGTCATCCTGAAGGATCCGCGGATCCTGATCCTCGACGAGGCGACCTCCTCGCTGGACACGAGGAGCGAGCGGCTCGTCCAGGAGGCGCTCCGGCCTCTCATGCGCGGCAGGACGACCCTGGCCATCGCTCACCGCCTGTCGACGATCCTCGCCGCGGACGTGATCTTCGTGATCGACCAGGGCCGCGTAGTCGAACGGGGTACACATGGCGAACTCCTCCGGCAGGACGGTCTGTACGCGCGCTTGTATCAGCAACAGTTCCAGGGCGGAACGGTGGAAGCCGAGTGCGAGGACGGCGTTGTCCTGGCTACCGGCCAGATCCTGAGGACGCCTTCAGGTAGTCAACCGGCTTGACGGATCCCGCCGGACGGGGTCATCATGGGCTGTGGCCGAGACCGGTCTTGCCTGGCTGCTGCACGACGCGTTCCGAGCCCTGGACCGAGAGATGCAGGCCGCGCTCCTCGACCGCGGCATCTCCGACCTGCGACCCAGCCACGCTCGGGCCATGCTCTTCATCGATCGCTCCGGCACCCGGCTGACCGAGCTGGCCG
>Ga0137387_10000659_pt1 | contig 15508 bp, 9 predicted proteins | sample SagtaG_3_FD_104909 | JGI IMG/M metagenome (GOLD analysis project Ga0137387, IMG submission 104909) | Vadose zone soil microbial communities from Angelo Coast Range Reserve, California, USA - Sage2_R_115_16 metaG | ecosystem: Environmental > Terrestrial > Soil > Vadose zone > Saprolite | place...
CCACCCAGCTGCATCTGAATATCCAGAGACACGGTGGTGCCGGTTGGTACCGTAACGCCTTCCTGGGTATATTTTTTCAGGCTGGACGCTTCCACACTCACTGAGTAACGCCCCGGCGGAAGGTTTGGCACGGAGTAGAGGCCGGCGTCTGTACTCACTGTCGAGATGGCCAGACCCGTATCCAAGTTGCGCACGGTAACGCTGGCGCCCGCGAGCGCGGCCCCGCTGGAATCGGTTACCGTTCCTTGAATGCTGCCAGAGTTAGACTGCCCCCAGAGCGGAGTTGTGACGAGGACACACGCCAAGCAACCTACAAGACATAGAAGATATTTCACTGACACCCTCCCCGGTCCTACCTTTTGAAATCAGATAAGGTTTGGAAGACGAAGCCTGTCCTAAGCCTTCTTTGAAATTAGCTTCTGTTCGTCAGGGTATCCAGAATACGCATCCTTTAAGCTTCCACCAAGACTCGAGCCCCAAATCTAAGACGACGCACACCTACGCGTTCATGCCCTTCTGGAAAGGCAATCATGCAATTTGAACATACCCCAAACGATCTGACGCGAATCTAGGCCTGGTGGCAATTGCAAGTAAAGGAGCTAGCTTGTGAAATCATTGTGATTCACATGCGTGCGCCATCGCGCGAACCCATTGGAAAGAAGCCGGTTAGAATCTTGACTTGAAAAGCCCCTATGTTAGAATCGCTTCGCTCTATCGAAATTGTTGATAGGTATGGCCTCTCCGCAAACCTCGCTTCCACCACCGACAGTTACTGACGACCTCCTTAATGACGAGCGTTGGCAGCTTGTACAACGGATTGTATCCAGTACGCCATTCCAAAAAGGGACCCGGCTCAGGGATTTGTTGCTGTACCTTGCTAAGCAGACCATTCATGGGCATGCGCACGAATTGACCGAGCAACACATCGGCAACGCGCTGTTCCACAAACCTTCCGATTACAGCCCACTGGAGGACAGCTCGGTAAGGGTACACGCCCGGCAGTTGCGTCTGAAGCTGCACGAATATTTCGATGAAGAAGGGCGAAATGAGCCGCTTATCCTGAGCATCCCGAAAGGGTGTTATACGCCAATATTCAAGTCGGCTACGAGGCCAGCCACTCCCATCGCGGAGGCTGCGCCCGGCGTCGGTTCGGCCGTGCCCTGGCGAAGCAAAGCGATTCTAGCGTGGGCAATCTGCGGCGTATTGACAATAGTTTGCGCAGTCTTGGTATATCAATCTGCGCGACACGGGACGGTCAGCGTAGCGGACATCGCCGCGAATCCTCCCTGGCCATTTTCGCAAGTTTTTGATTCCCGGCATCACACGTTGATTGTCGTGGCGGATGGCAATTACGGGATGTTCCGAATACTCACCACCCAGCCGGGTTCCCTCGAACAGTATCTTCGCCGCGACTTCCTGCGGTCCCCTTCAAGACCAAAGACCGGAGGAGCTGACTCCCGTTTAAATGAATACATAACAAATTCAACGCTCACCTCGTTCGCCGACGTCGCGGACGTGGCCACTTTGCTCGAGATGGCTGGACCATTTCAAAAGCAGGCATCGGTCCGGTACCCAAGGGATTTGGCAATGCGCGACTTGGATCACGAAAACTACGCTCTTATTGGAAGCCCTGGGTCGAACCCCTGGGTATCGCTCTTCCAGAACAAGCTGAATTTCCGCGAGAGCGAGGCCATCGTAGGCAACAGCGCTAAGGCGTTTGTCAACACCAATCCGCTACCCGGTGAAAAAGACCGGTACGAAGGGCTGAGATGGACGGGAGCGATGGGAGAAGACTACGCCACAATTGCGCTGCTTCCGAATGTCACGCACGACGGAAGCGTGCTTATCATGCAAGGACTTCAACAAGAGGGAACGGAAGCCGCGGGCCGATTTTTGGCCGATCCGGAAAACCGACGACAGCTGAAGGCGAAACTTGGGATTAAGGATTTAGGAGCGAGCTCCTTTGAGAATACTTGGTTTGAGGCGTTGATTCGCTCCCGGACAGTCGCCGGGGCACCCAATTTAACGACTCTCGTCGCAGCCCGCCGCATCGAATAAATGGGCCCTGCGCCCGCACCATGCATCTTCAGCACACGCGTTCCGGAATTGGAGGAATGACCTTTCCGACTCTGCCCCGAGCAGATTGCTATACTTTCTCCCGTATTTTATTTTGTTCTGAGGAGCGCCCGCTTGTATGCTGGGCTGCAGCGAACTGTCGAGCGAAAGCAAGATGCACCTGCCTATGCGTTGGCTGCCACGTAATTTGCCTTTGGGCGCCTCCACGAGATTGTGGGCGGTTCTTCTCTGCCTGATTTCCAGTGTCCTGCTCGTGGCCCCAGCCGTCCCCGCGCAGAGCGACGTAGGCACCTTTCTCGAACAAGCACGCGCCGCTGAGAAGACTGGAAACTACGGAGCGGCGGAACGTGTCTACCTTCAGGTGCTCGCGCTTGCTCCAGGCAATCTTGAAGCCCTCAAGCGCCTCGGCGTTCTGCAACAAACGGAGTTGAAGTTCGCAGAGTCGATCAAGAGTTTCAAACAAGTGCTTGCCAACGATGCGCAATATCCCGAAGTGAATTTTTTTCTCGGCGTCTCCTATTTCGGCGAAAACGGCTTTGACCAGTCGATCCAAAGCTTCGAGCTGGAACTCGGAACACCGAATCCACACCGCCGGTGCCGGTACTATCTCGCACTGGCCCTGCAGGGTGCTGGCCGGATCGATGAAACCATCTCGCAACTGAACCGAACAGTTGCTGAGAATCCCAAGGATGCGGATGCGCTTTATCAACTTGCGCGCATTTACAAGAACGCGTCACTTCAGGCGATCGAGAGGTTGAAGGCCCTGGATCAGGACTCGTTCCAGCTGCACGCCTTGATGGGAGAGGTTTACGCGGACGATGAGCGGTACGCCGAAGCGATCAAAGAGTACCAGGCGGCACTCTCGAAACGTCCCGACGCTACGGGAATTCATTATGCAATTGGGGTAGCGTATTGGGTCCAGCATCAGCTGGATGCCGCCAAGAAAGAATTCATAGATGCACTGAAGGAAAACCCAACCGACGCGCTGACCAATCTATACCTCGGTGATATTGCGGTCCACGAAGAGCGTTTTGCCGAAGCACATGGATACTTGAGCATGGCTGAGAGAGGACAGTCCAGCATGCCTCAGGTACACGTGCTGCTTGGAAAATGCTATCGGGGTGAGAACAATCCCGAAAAAGCAAAGTTTGAATTTCTGGCTGCGATCCAAGCGGACCCAACTGCCGCACAGCCACACTACTTGTTGGCTCAGGTTTATCGAGAACTTCGCGACCAACAAGCAAGCTTGAAAGAATTCGCAGAATTTGAAAGGCTTTCGAAGCTGGAAAAGGATAAGTCTCTCGGGCACGGCCCTCAGAACTGATATGGATCAAGAAAATCATCTCCCTGACCGGTCACTTACATGAGCGTTTGGTTCCATCCGATCGAGAGACGGGCGGCTTGCCGTCTGGGTTTGCTGTCGATGTGCCTCTTCTGGACTGCGACTCCGTGGCTAGTCGCGGAACAAACGCGCTCCGCTGACGGTGGCGAGTCTTCCCAGGTAGAAGCTCACTTTACGGCTGCTCAGCAGGCTCAGAAAATCGGTGACTACGCCACGGCGGAACGTGAATACCTCAGCGTCCTGACCATGGAGCCCAATTTCGCCGAGGCTCACATGAACCTCGGGCTGGTCTATCAGCTTCAAGATCATATTCCAGATGCCATGGCGGAATTCCGCCGCGCACTCCAGCTTAAGCGCACGCTGACGGGCGCAAATTTTTTCCTCGGAGTGGACTACTGCAAGGCGGGCGAGGGAACCAAAGCAATCCCTTACTTGAAGGCTGCGGCGCGCCAGGAACCGCAGCAACCGGATATCTGGTCGTGGCTCGCCACAGCCCAGGAACTGTCAGGGGATTTTCATGCCGAGGCGGCCACTCTCGAAAAGGCCCTGAGCCTGCAGCCACCAAACGTGGATTCGCTCTACCTTCTGGGCCATGCGTATGAGAGGTTGGGTAAAGAGGAGGTCAGCCTGCTGAAAAAGGCGGCGCCGGGGTCTGCCCGCACCGAGCAGCTCCTGGGGGAGAGCTATGCCGCGAGCGGTGCTTGGTCCATGGCGGTGATTCGTTTTCAGAATGCCCTAGCGGTTTCGCCCGGGACTCCGGGATTGCATGTAGAAATCGGTGAAGTGTTGTTGCGGGCAGGAAGAGTGAAGCGTGCAGCCATGGAGTTCGAACAAGAATTACGTGTGGCCGCCGGCAGTTTGCGAGCCATTGTCCGTCGCGGAGAAACAGAATTCATCCTGGGGGATGTGGAGGGAGCTCTCGCGGATTGGGCGCGAGCCGTGGATACCGACACGTTAGAGGCCGAAAGGATCCTAGGCATTCGGGAACGTGGGCTCGGAGATGCTGCCTTCGAACAGCTTCCCGAAAGCTTGCGAGAGAAAATCGAGCAACTCGCCCCGGAGCTGGAACGACGCAATACTCCGGCCACGCACTTCGCCCTGGCATTTCTTGCCGTCCAGAGCGGTAATCCTGTTGCGACCGCTGCGGAAGAGGCAAAAGCGATTCCATCCGATTTGACGACACGCTCGACTATGGTTTGCTCTCAAGAAAAGGTCCACCAGTCGCTCAAAAACGGGCAACTCGCCATTGTGAGGCGTTGTGGGAGTCGCGTACTTTCGCCCAAGTCGCCGCCCGAATTTCGCACCTCTATTGCAGGGGCCCTGTTTGAAGCGGGAGATTATGAAGCGTCGCTCGAAGTACTTTCCAAACTGACGCTTGCCGAGCAGCAATCCCCCGAAGCCTCCTATTGGCGGGCGCGTTGTTACGAAAAGTTGGCCACGCAGGCGTATTTGAGGCTTTCTGAACTGGACCCTAATTCGTATCGTATGTACCAGCTCATGGGTGATCTAGCATCCACAAACGGCGATGACAGGAAAGCCATGGAAGAGTACCGTGCGGCGATCGCGATAAAACCTTCCCTGCCAAACTTGCATTACAGTCTGGGCCATTTGCTTTGGAAAGATCTCAAGGTCAAAGAAGCACGCGAAGAATTTGAGGCCGAGTTGAAACTGGACCCGCGGCATCCCGGAGCGCTCAACGAGCTCGGGGATACCTACCTTCAAGAACACCAGCCCGAAAGGGCCCTCCCTTACTTAACCCAAGCACTCGCAGGAGACCCTAGCAATCCGGACATACATCGAGACCTGGGCACGGCATATTCTGAGTTGCGCCAATACGAGAAAGCGGTAGCCGAATTCAAAATGGCTGTTGCTGGCGACCATGATGGTTCGGTCCATTACAAGCTCGCCCGAGCGTATCTGGCCCTGGGAGAGAAGGAAAAGGCCGCTCGCGAGTTTGAACTTTCGACGGCTCTGAACCGTGCATCGCATGGTACCCTCGAAAAACAGACCGAACGTTTGACCGCCGTCGAGAAGTCGATGCAGGATCCCTGAGGCCATGGCTGTCATCAAAGCGAGGTTGGCGCAGATATCGCTGGCGACTAGCTCACTCTGTGTGGTTACGAAACTCTTGCGTCACACTGAAAAGAGGCAAGGCAAAATACTGGGTTCGTCTGCCCGTCGTCGGAACTGCAGAACACTAATATGACCTTTCTCCCGCGCTTCATCTGTGTGGTGGCCTGCTTCCTCATCAGTGTTGGCTCGTGTTTTTCTTCTGTTTCCGATTGCCACCTTGTCGTTTTGTCTCAGCAATCCTCGATGGAACACTCGGCTGGCCAAGATCGGACGTTTCAAAATGGTTTGATTGCGTTAAAGGAGAATCGCCTTGAAGACGCGCTCGATGCGTTCACCAAAGCCGAACATGAGCATCCCAGGGATGCGCGGATTCACAACTTCCGAGGGATCGTCCTCGCGCGCCTTGGCCAAACGACAGAAGCGACAGGTGAGTATGAGGAAGCCATTCGTCTCGATCCTCAAATGGAGGATGCTTACCGAAACTTGGGTTTCCTGGAATGGACGCAACATCGATTCGCACGTGCGAGAGAAGTACTCGAACAGGTGCTGAAGCTTTCTTCGAACGACTCGTTCACCCACTACTATCTCGGGCGAGTACAACTCGATGCCGGGCTGTACTCCGAAGCCTTTCGGGAATTGGAATTATCGGGTGTTCCGTGGCCTTCCGAGCCGGACTTCTTGATCCAAATTGCGACGGGATACGTCGCTCTTGGAAAACAAGAAGAGGCCCGTAAAGCGCTCCGCCAACTCCAACCGTTTCCCCTCGGTGATTCCCAGTCTGTTCATGCGGCCTCGCTTTTTCTGGCGGTCCATGAAAACGACAACGCGGTCGAACTTCTTCGAAAAGCGAGCGACCGTCGGCCCGCAGGTACCGCCCCCTGGGCGCAATTTGATGTTGCCCTGGCCTATCTTTTGTCTGGGAGCTACGAGCAGGCTGCGCGACAAGGTCGTATCTATATCGGTTTAGTGCCATCAAGAGACTCGAAAGCAGGTGAACTGGCCTCCGCGTGGTCGCTGATTGGCATTGCGGAGGCGCGGCTTGGCCGTGCGGAACTTGCCGTGGATGCTCTGCGCCAAGCGGCCAAGCTGGATCCGAGCGAGGAAGAAGCGTGGCTGAATTTGACACGCGAATTGATGGAATTGAGCCGCTTCGCAGATGCCCTTTCAGCCACCCAGGAAGCAATTTCGTCCAACCCGGAGTCCTATGCGCTGCGCCTTCGGCTGGGAGCAGCGAACCTCGCCGCCGGACGTTACGCTGCAGCGGAAGATGCTTTTCGCACTCTCGTTGTAGCCGGTGACCCGCTGCCAACCAGTTACATAGGGCTGGCGCAAGTCTTGCTGCGCCAGGGACGGGCAGACGAAGCGGCATCCGTGCTTGAGACTGGGCAGCAAAAGATAGGCGCAAACTTTCTCCTCAGTTACTTTCTGGGTTTGTCCCTCGACCGCGCGGGGAAACGATCGGACGCTTTAGCAGCCTTTCGGGAAGCCGTGCGCCTGAACCCCAAAAGTGCTGAGGCGCACCTGGGCATTGGAAAAACCGAACTGGCCCTAGGTCGAGCGAAAGATGCCATTGCCGAACTGCAAGAAACTCTTCGTCTGAGTCCCGGAGATATACTGGCGCAGCGATTGCTCAGCCAGGCATATCGTCGAGCTGGCGGCACGCAAAGCGCGGCAGAGCACGCCGATGCGCCTTCCGACATACCGCCCCCTGCGGAAGGCGATCTGTTAGGTGACTTCCTGCCACCCCAATGGAAAATGCCTTCCGCAGACTAGAACGCTTAGGAAGGCTTCATGGTGAGTTCACATCATCGGTGGGGTGTTCTTTGACGTTTACTCGGCGGGATCTCCAAAGGCTCGTCCACTTGGATGATCTGATTGGCACGCACATTCTTGAGAATCTGCCGAATTCCGCTGGGCCAGTGAATCTCGATCGCTTGGATCGAAGGTTCTTCGCCTAGGCCAAAATGGAGGCGTTTGTCGCTGGCTGAGAGATAGCTACTTGTGGTAGTCACGGTGCCGGTTTGGAAACCATTCGCGGTCAAAATTCTGACTTCCGCTCCAATCGCATCGCGGTTGCTCTTGTGTCCAACGAGGTTCAGCGTCAACCAATAGTTTGTCGGCTGCGTCTCATTGCGCAGAACATAAAGAGGCCCGTCATTCGTGGTTACAAGCGCGTCTAGGCGCCCGTCATTGTCAATATCTCCGATCGCCATTCCACGCCCTACCCACTCCTCTCGAAAAACGCTTCCCCCCTCTGCAGAAACATCGACAAAGCCATGGCCAGTATTCCGCGCGAGCAACATGGGTTCGCGGTAGCGAAGATTCGGGAACGTCAGTTCGATGGTGTCCAGATCGTGCCCTTGCGTGATGAGGAGATCCTTCCATCCATCATTGTCATAATCCAGAAAGCGCACGCCCCAACCGGAATGCGCCATGGTCATGCGGCCAAGACCTGATGGATAGCTTTCGTACGTAAACGTGCCGTCTCCATTGTTCCGATAGAGCGCATACATCTGGTTGGCAAGGTCAGTAACCACAAGATCCGGGAGACCGTCGTTGTTGTAATCCGCAAAGTCCACGCCCATGCCAGCGTAGGTATGGCCTTCTCCATCGACGGCAACACCAGAAACGAGCGCGACCTCTTCGAACGTTCCATTCCCTTTGTTATGGTAGAGGAACTCAGGCATCGAGTCGTTCGCTACAAATACATCGATGCGCCCGTCCCGGTCATAATCGGCAAGAGCTATGCCCAAACCCTTGCCAGGTTTAGCCAGGCCAATCCTTTCCGAAATCTCAGTAAAGTGACCGTTGCCTTCGTTGTGATACACCAGAGGGGCAATGGGCTTGAAAATATCCGGATGGCAATATTCTCGATAACCCTCCTTGTGTTGACCGCACCAGATGTCGTCGAAGTCCCACTGTAGGTATCGAAGAACGATCAGATCTAGTCGGCCGTCATTGTCCAAGTCCACCCAGGCTGCGCTTGTGGACCAGCCGTTTCCTCCGACGCCGGCGTTCTCCGTCACGTCCGTGAATGTGCCATCACCATTGTTGTGGTAGAGCTTGTTGCCTCCGTAGGCAGTCACATACAGGTCTTCGTAGCCATCATTATCATAGTCCCCGACCGCAACTCCCATTCCGTATCCGACTCCCTGCAGGCCGGCCTTTTCGGTAACATCTTCAAACGTGCCGTCTTGCTTCTGGTGATAAAGCCGATTCCAGTACTTGGGACCCGTCTTCTGCGGGATAGTTCCCTTGGGCGTCGGGTCATTGAGCGGCGCTCCGTTGACCACAAAAATATCCAGACGCCCGTCGTTGTCGTAGTCAAAGAGGGCCACGCCCGGCCCCATTGTTTCGATCAAGTATTTTTTCGAAGTGTGTGAGGCCATGTTCCGAAAATTCAATCCGAGCGTGGAAGTCACGTCGGTGAACTTAGGGTGACTCTTGTGTGCCTGTTCGCTTGTGCTCCGCTGGGCCTTTGCTGGAAAAGCTAACGAGACGAGCATCGCCACAAAGAAAGGAAGTTGATTGCGCAGCCGAAGCCTCATGTATTCCATCTCAGTCCTTGGGGCGAGTGAGGTAAGAAATAGGTGTACAATTGCCGCGCTCTCGATGGTAAGGAATACTCAATTCCAATTGCAAATGTCGACACTGCTTGGGCTAAACCTATGAATAAGAGAACTTTTATCAAGCTCTTCTCGGCGGTGATGGCAAGCCCGGCCATTTCACTTTTCTTGACCTCCGCAGCCGAGGACAAACTGAAGAATTGGGCAGGCAATCTCGAATACAGTACAGACCGCTTGTACTCTGCAAGCTCGCTTGAACAGGTCCGTAGTTACGTTAAGAAACAGAACAAACTAAAGGTATTGGGAACGCGCCACTGCTTCAACAACATTGCAGATAGCACAGATAATTTTTTGTCCCTGAGGCCGCTCGACAAAATGGTTGCGTTGGAGCCGGAGGCGCACACCGTGACGGTCGATGCAGGCATGACTTACGGTCAACTGTCTCCGCTCCTTCATAGCAAAGGCTTTGCGCTGCACAATCTGGCCTCGTTGCCTCACATTTCGATTGCTGGAGCGATCAACACAGCAACGCATGGTTCGGGCGAAAGGAATGGCAATCTTGCCACGGCGGTCTCAGCACTTGAAATCGTCACTGCGGACGGCGAGGTGGCTAAGCTATCGCGCCGACAAGACGGCGAATCGTTTTTGGGAGCTGTCGTTGGGCTAGGTGCGCTGGGTGTAATCACAAAGGTCTCTCTTGATATTCAGCCGACCTATATGATGCGGCAGTACGTGTATGAGGACCTGCCGCTCAGTGCAGTGAAAGACCACTTTGACGATATCGAGTCAAGTGGTTACAGCGTAAGTCTTTTTACTGACTGGCAAAAGCAGCGTATCAACGAAGTTTGGATCAAAAGTCGCGTTGAAGAGGGGCAAGCGTTTGAAGCAAACCCGGAATTCTTCGGGGCGAAACGTGCCACCAAGAATCTCCATCCCATCGCGGAACTCTCCGCCGAGAACTGTACGGAGCAAATGGGTGCTCCCGGGCCTTGGTATGAACGACTGCCACACTTTCGCATGGGCTTCACGCCTAGCGCAGGTAAAGAGTTGCAAACGGAGTACTTCGTGCCCCGCCAGCATGCCGTCGAGGCAATTCTGGCGGTTGAACGGCTTCGCGACCAGGTCAGTCCGCACTTAATGATTTCGGAAATCCGTGCAATTGCCGCCGACAAATTGTGGTTGAGTCCTTGTTACGAGCAGGCTTGCGTCACCATACACTTTACCTGGAAACAGGACTGGCCAGCAGTGAGCAAGCTGATGCCCGTGATTGAAAGAGAGTTAGCTCCATTTAAGGCCCGGCCGCATTGGGGAAAGCTGTTTACCATGTCTCCGGCGGAGCTAAAAACTAGATATCAGAAGTTGCCCGACTTTATTCAATTATGCAAAAGGTTCGACCCGCACGGCAAATTTCGCAATGAATTCCTGCGCACGAACATCTTCAGCAGTTAACGCTCGCTTTGCGTCGAGACACAAAACATAGGAAGTTCTGAACACCAGAATCAAGGGCGGTTAATCCGGTCTCCTGATGCTGGAGGGAGGACTTACGCCGCCGGTAAGAGCCGAGCCTTAGCCTCTTACAACGGTTTACAAGGCCGTTGTAGACCTAATGTGTTTTGAAAATCGGTTGAATTGCATTCGTCCCGTCACCCAGGCCCCTAAGACCAGGTCCAGACTGGACCTCAATCCACAAACAACATTGCCGTTGGTGCGAGAGGCGGCGGTTTTCCCAACCGCCGAAGTAAATTCCTGGGAGAGCTCTCATTGATTTTGAAGGACTTATTTCTCACGCCGCGCACGTTTTCGCAGTTATAGTGCACCAAAAGCGCACCAAGGGAATTTCAGACTGGCCGCTAGCCGACGCGTGAGTTCTTGGTATCACGTAATTCTCCTGCGAACTTTCACGTCAGTGTTCAGTCGGGAGATCAGGCGTGCCGTCCGACCACTTGCGCACCGGAATCATGAATTCGGTCACTGGCTCCGGAGCACCATTAAAGTGTGGATTCAGCAGAACCGGGGAGCCAGGCATGCCTGCACCCCAAGTCATACTGTCTGTCAGGGGAACGTAAAACATGAGATGGGGATGCCAGTGCCCGGCGGAGTCGTTCAGGTACCCTTGCCTCGACATCATATAGGTCATCCCGCCAGGATCGAGCGCCGGCAGCTCCTTGTTCTCAATCGCGGCCTTGACACTCTTCTGGATTTCATCTTTCGATTTTCCAGCCAATACAAATTTTGTCCTCATCAAAGTGATCGGCAGCACCGTCCGAGCGGCGGGCGGATTGAGGCAGAGGGGACTCCGATTCTTAGGGTTCCAAAACTCGGGACTGTCGAATGAGCTCGTCCATGCGCGTTCTACGACGCAGACAAAGCCGTTCTTGCCTTCGACCGCAGTTTCATAGCCATGCCTTCCGAGGTCCATAACTGTGGCATCGTGGGAAATGGATGGCGGAGCCGCGCTCCGCGCCAAAGCTATCTCGGCATTCCGATCCGAGATCAAGTATTGCTCAAGCGGGGCAATGTTGGGATACGGTGCTTTAGTGTCCTGCGCTTGCTCTTGCCATGCTGCGCCCAGCAACACAACCAGCGCGATGCTTCCTAGTATGATCGCCCTGAGAATCTTTCGCTTCATTGATTTCTCGTGAGACATAGGATTCTCCTTGTTATACGAACCGCTGCGGCAAGCTTTCCTCCTCGTGCCGCTTGGCAAATACGTTGCTATCAATAAGTGCGGGAAGCCAAGAAACTGGGGAGCCCGCAGGCCCCCCTCGTTCCACTTCTTCTTGATCCGTTGGCGCTTCGATCTACCAGCTAAACCTCACGCCGAGCTCCACCGTGCGGCTTCCGCCATTGAAGATGAATTTGTTGAGGAATTGGGGCGAAGTTACGAAAATGTAGCTCGTGTTCAAGGGGTTGGTGTTTGTGTTCTGATCGAGCGTCCCGTTATTGCTCGGCAGGCCGATGCTGTAATTCTGATGGTTGAACGTATCGAAGGTCTGGAAGCGGAACTGCACCGATGCGCGTTCCGTAAACTTCATAGTCTTGAACAGCGACATATTCCAGATATTGAGCCCGGGTGAGTTGACTGTGTCTCGCCCGGCGTTGGCCAGTGCGCCCAGGCCCGCTTGGACAAAGCGAGCGGTCGGGCTCACCGCCACATAGCCAACTACATGGCTTGAAGCGCACGCAAGGCTCGTCGACGTGACAACCCGTGTCGCTCCCCCCGCGCCATCATTGCAAACTTGTTGAACGGTTGTGGCGGTCAGGCCGAGGCCCGCTGGGTTAATGATTGTCCGATCGCCCGCGCCATCACCGTTTGCGTTGGAGTCCACATTGGAGAGCGGAGTCACCGGCTGGCCCGACTGTGCCAGGTAGCTGCCGCTCCACTCCCAGTTGTGAGCTAGCCCGCGGACGAAACGGTTGTCGGAATGGACGTTCGGGAAGTCGTAGACCCAGGTCAAAGCAAACTTATGGGGTAGGTCCAGCGCCGAGCGCCCCCGCTCCGCGCCAAAGTTAAAGCCGTCTTGCGCTCGCCGCGGATTCACGCGGCTGCTAAACAGTTCGTTGGTGGAATTGTCGATGTTCTTCGAGAACGTGTAGTTCGTCCGGAAATACAATCCCTTCGCAAACCGGTGCATGAAGTCGACCGAACCGGCATGGTAAATCCCCGCTCCTATGGGCGGGTTTTCGGTGAGATTGCCAAAAAACCCTTCTGTGGCCAACGGCTGGAACAGGCCGTTCGCCAAGAAGTTTGCGAAATTTGCTCGTGTGCTAGCGGGTGCCGCGACGGTCGCAGGAATCGCCGATGCGCTAAAGTAAGTCGGGAGAGGCGCGATGCCCCCGCCCGGCACGTTGGGATCAAATGCCGATGCCGAGTTCAGGCGCATCTGCACGGGCAATTCTAAGCTGCGCGTGCCTACGTAACGCACTTCAATACTTGTGTTTCGAAATAGCTCGTGCTGCACACCGAGCGACCACGTGATTACCTTCGGGTCCACCATGTCGAGGATCAATGCCTGCGTAGCTGCCCTTGCGTCAGCGGTTGTCGTGGGTGGCACGTTCACTTGCAGGAGGCCGCCGGTTTGGAGGAAGCCTGGGCCCGGTTTGCCGCCGGGGCCGGAGGTGCACCATGCTGGCGCGCCCGACAGCTTGCAAGTCAGCGTCGAGTTCTGTTCGGTCTGTAATTCCGGTGGCAGGCTGTTGATCGCAAAGTTGAGCGGGATGACGTCGTAGGCGATCTGCCCGCCTCCCCGGATGGACCACTTGCCGTGCCCTGTTGGATCCCAGGCAAATCCCACGTGCGGACCAAAGTTGTTAGTGTCGGATGTTGGCTTGCGGAAGATCAAACCAACCGCCGGATCATTCGCAATCGCGTTCAGCGCTTGTTTTCCTTCGTCACGCGGCACTCCGGACCATTCATACCGCAATCCAAGATTGACGGTAAGCCGCGGCAGTACCTTCCAATCATCTTGAACGAACCAGTAAACAGCTGGATTGTTGTTCGCCGAGCTTGCTGTTCCCGCGCCGCGGAGCGCTCCATTCGCGCCGTCGGGTACAAAGTCATTGATGAGCGAGTTGAGCGAGGCGTAGTCCCATTCGCCGCGCGCTCGTGGCAAAGAGGTTGTTTCCGTGATGTAATTCCGCCCCTCGACTCCAAACTTAAACGTATGCTTTCCCCGAATGTAACTTACGTTCTCCACTGCCTGATAAACATTCTGCACGTACCCTTGCGGAGAGAGACTGTACGGACCGAGGTTGCTGCCGAATGGATCGATTTCCACGTTGGGAAAATTGGCAAACTGACTGGGCGGCAAAGTGTTTGGCCCGTTCAACCGCGAAAAGGACAAACGAAAGTCGTTAATCACCTTGCTGCTGACTGTCCAGGCGTCGGTGAAAATGTACTTCCGCGCATCCTCTTGATGCGTGCCGGTAAACTGACGTTGTGGCTGGATGGGGTTCACTTGCGGGAATCGTAGCCGGTCGTAAAGAACACGAGTGCGAAGCTGGTGCCTCCCCAAGTTCAGATCACCATTGATCGTAAAATCGTGTTCCCTGGTGTAGCTCGGAGCAACCCCCGCGAATGAGCCGACTGGGATGTTCTGCGCATTGCCATTCGAACTCACAGGTACGGTACCCTTGTCGTTCACAGGTGCGATAGGGAATTGCTTCAGAATCGCCACTACCGCCGAATCGGGATTGAGCGCCATCAACTGGGACATTCCGGTGGCTGTTGGCGTGATTACCGTAGCGCCCTGCGAACCCAAGCCTTGATTCTGAAATTCGTAGGCGCCGTAGATAAAGAATTTGTCCTTTAGGATTGGACCTCCAGCACTTGCGCCCAGCCGATCGTAGTCAAAGCGATTCTTCACATCGGAAGGTGGAGTCGACAGGGCGGCCGCAGCGGCTATCTCTTGGTTGGTTGCCGCGTTCAAATCCCGGTTGCGGTTGTACTCCCAGCCCGCGCCATGCCAGCTGTTTGTGCCGGACTTGGTGACAATGTTGAATTGGCCGCCGGCAGAATGTCCGTACTCCGCGCTGAATTGATTCGTGAGCAGCGTGAACTCTGCGACCGATTCCTGAATCACGGGCTGCGTGGGACCGTTTGTATCCACCTTGTTGTCATCCACGCCGTCAATCGAAAAGCCGTTGAATCGCGGCCGTGTCCCGCCAATCGAGCCTCCCGAGCCCAAGACGCCACCCTGCTGCGTCGTTGTTCCCGGAGCGAACACTGCAAACTCCTTTACGTCCCCTCCTAAGGTGTTTAAGGGGAGGTCGTGAACTGCTTGCCCGCTAAAGGTGGAGCCCAGCTCCGAGGACTCCGTCTTCACGAGCTCTGCGCCCGCGGTGACTTCGACGACAGCGGTGGCGTCGCCGACTTCGAGCGTCGTGGCAACCTCCGCAACCTGGTTGGACTCCACCTGTACGCCCTTGCTCACGGTCTTTTTGAATCCTTCTTTTTCCACCGTGACTGTATACGAACCTACCAGCAGGTCCGGGAACACATACGTCCCGGCGCTCGAAGCCGTCGCCGTGATCCCGACACTGGTCCCTTCATTGGTCACCGTGACCTTGGCGTCCAGAATCACAGCACCCAACTTATCCGTCACCGTTACGCGCAGCGTTCCATCAAGCCTTTGCGCCATCGCTGGTGCGCTGCAAACTCCAGCGAGAATCAATGCCACAAATAGATAAAGAAAAAACCGCACGGAAGGATTTCGGCGGCCCTTAGACACACCACAGCAATACTTTCTCGCACAATTCATGTGCTCCCCCCATTTAAAAAGACATCGATTTCGTTGCTCACCTGGCATTGCCGGAATCGATGCTATGGGACTTAGTGAGGCACGTTGGACTCCAACGTTTACGCAAATTGAGAGAGCTTATTTTGCAATGATTTACGTGAAGCGCTTCATGGAGACTTATGAGTTTGTGGAGTTGAGTTAGTCGGCCTTCA
>Ga0137387_10000660_pt1 | contig 15506 bp, 22 predicted proteins | sample SagtaG_3_FD_104909 | JGI IMG/M metagenome (GOLD analysis project Ga0137387, IMG submission 104909) | Vadose zone soil microbial communities from Angelo Coast Range Reserve, California, USA - Sage2_R_115_16 metaG | ecosystem: Environmental > Terrestrial > Soil > Vadose zone > Saprolite | place...
AGCGTTACTCAAACGCTGCACGTATCCATCGGCGAAGTGACGGCGGCACTGGAAACGGTGCTGGGCGAGGCGTTCACCAGTCTGTCGCTGGCTGAACAGGTCACGCTGGTCGATGCGGTCATCGGATTTGGAGTGCAGTTCCAGTACGGTAACGGCCGCTTCTGGCAGATCCCGGGGCCGCCGCCGTTCCGATAAAAAAGGGAGCGCTTCACATGGGTGATCTTGGCTATCTGATGATCGATAACCGGGCCGCGGGCTTTGGCCTGCACGAATTCAAAACCTACACGTGCACTCATTGCAGCGCCGTGGTCGTTGTCAATCCGGATCGAACACGGGAACGCGGCAAGTGCTTCCAGTGCAATCATCTGATCTGCGATCGATGCGCGGCCATTTACGCCAGCACGCACGAATGCAAGAACATCATTCGAGTCGCCGAAGAAAGCATGCGCCAAGCAGAACGGCAGACTGATGGCGCCCCTCCACCACTCATCATCCTGCCGTAACGAAAGGAGTACGACGCAATGGCACGATACTCAGCAACCTGGTCTGCAAACACCGCCGTGGCGGTGGCCGACACCACCGCTTTCACGGCCGGGCAAGCCCCTGGCTTCCTGCGCATGGGCGGCGCGACCAACATGGGAAAGATCAACGAGGTGTATATCGGAGGTGAGTCCGGCGCCTCGAATCCGACTCAAATGATCTTGGCGCGAACTTCGACGATTTCCGTCGGTGCGTTATCGGTCGGTAATAACGCGCTGCTGGACTTCAATGCGACCGCGCCAGGTACGACTGCTTCATTCGGCTCAACAGCAGCCACAACATTCCCGCAGCGTTCGTCGACGCTGTATCTGTTGCAGCCGTCTCTGAATGCTTTTGGCGGGATCGCCCGGTGGCAGGCGCGCTACGGTGAGGAAATCGTGCTGTTCGGCAACACGGCAACGGGCGGTGAAGTCTGCCTGTCGTCGAAGGCCGGCACGGGACAAACTTCGGGCCACATCATCTACGAAGTTGCGTAAGCCGCAAATGGTTCGTCGCCGGTTTGCTCAAAGCCGGCGACGAATGACCGATGGCAATCGTCTATGACGCAAGTTCGCTTGGCGCTGCACAAGGGCCGTTGCAGGACGATGGGTTTGGCGGTCTTGCCGGCGCGATATCGTCCACCTTTAGTCCGCCGGTAAATTCCTGGATCTACGTCAGCGCGGAAGTCAATGATCTAGCATCGGGCGGCGGCGTATCGCTAGGAGTCACGAACACTGGCACGGCGCTTTCTTGGACGAGCATGCTTTCGAACGACGATACGTTCACTTTCGTCCAAGTATTCAGGGCCTTTAACTCTGCCGCACAAAGCAACATCACGGTCACCGTTAGCGGTAATGACTCAAACTCCGGCGGTGTAGGCGGTAGTGTCGGCATGTTTTTCGTAGATGTATGGACAGGCGCAAAAACTTCTCAGGCTGGGGCTCGCGCCGTCGCTCACACCAGTACGAGCACCACGGCCAACCCTACCGTCACTACGACCGCAAGTGGCTCGCAAGTATCATCAATCGCAGGCGCCACAGGGGCCACTTCGAACTACACAAGTTCGGATGTCATCCTTGCCGATGGCACGTTGGATCACATTGGACGCGTCTACAAGGCAGTCAACAGTGGTGCGGCTGGATTGGTAGCTATCAATTACGTGACGACCGGTACACCGCACAGTAACTTCATCTGCTACGAAATCTTGGCGCCTCTCGTCATCGAACTACCGCTGATGGGTCAGGTCTGGACGTAACGCCGCTCATGGGCCAATCTTGGATGTAAATCAAAAGTGGCCTACCTACAGGACAAGTTCGGCTCCACTGGTGCCACGAATACCATAGCGATCACGCTGACCGGCGTGACGGCTGGCTCAACTTTGGTCTTTTTCGTCGATATCCAAGACCCGGCGGTGAGTGCGACCATCACGGTGTCCGACAGCGTCAATGGAGCGCTGGCGCAGACAAGCAACGGGTACTTCACCGCCGCCAGCAGGGTTATGGCGATATTTACGATCGCTAATGTCTCCGCTGGAAGCCATACGGTGACTGGAACGCTTGGAGCCTCTGCCACTCTGAGCAAGGACGCGTTTCTGGTCGAGTGCTCGGCCCCCGTCTCAAGCGTCATCGATGGCACTCCGACTTTCGTATTTACGACACCAGTAAGCACCGCTACCGATGCTATCGCGGCGAACCCGGTCACAACCACGGTCGACGGTTCAACGATCCTGAGCTTTTGTGTGGATTCACTCGGCGCCACATTCGTGCCTGGAACCGGCTACACGAATTCTAAAACTGGCATCTCGACCGCAAACGGCGACAGTGTCAACGTCGAGCACCAGACACAAAACGCGGCAGGTTCGGTCACCGCGACCTGGACCGATAAGATCAACGGAGGAGGCGATAGCTACGCCGTTTGGGAAATAGCGATCAAGGCGCCACAGACGCTCATGGGCCAAGCCTGGACGTAAATCAAAGTGGCCTACTTACAGGACAATTCAGGTAGTGCGACCGGCGCCACGACGCTGGTGGTCACGCTAAGCGGCGTCAAGTCTGGTTCCACTTTAGTTGCCTTCTTTGTTGACGCGAACGATATAGCTGGCACCGGTACTGTCGGAGTGACGGACTCCGCAGGATCCAACTGGACGCAGGCTGGTTCCTACCTGCGTGATGGGGCCAACACTTCGTCCTTGTCGATCTGGCGGACGCAGAATGCGACTGCCGGCACCCATACCATAACCTTCACGCCGAATCTGTCGGCCACAATGGCCGCGTTTTTGGTTGAGGTTGACGGTCCTGTCGCCTCTGTCATTAACGGTACGCCGACCGGGGTCACGAGGACTGCCCCAGGCGCGGGCACCGATGCGATTACGGCCGGGTCGATTACGACCACTGTTCCGAACGCAATTCTGCTGTGTTTCTGCTACGACCCGAACCTGCATGCGACTTTTGTACCGGGCACGGGGGCTACTGACTCTAACAGCGGTATCGGCTCATTTCTTGGGGGCGACGGCTTTAATGTTCAGCACCAGACCGTGGCAACGGCTGGGGCGGTCACGGCGACTTGGACTGATGCCACTAACGGGGCTGCGGATACCTACGATGTCATGGCCGTGGCGATCGCGCCGCGCGTGCCTGCATTTGCAGAATCATCAACATCAACATTATCAATCCACCCGATTCTTGACCTGGGTTTAACGTTCATAGCAGTCAACCTGCTGTGCGCCCCATTCATTCAGGTCAACCCTCCGGTCAGGAATAACGATCTGTTGCTGGTCATGCAGACGCATGGCCCGAGCATCAATAAGTTTCTGAACGCGGACACATCGCACGGCACGCCGAAGACTCTCTATAAAGATGTAGCCTCGCCGCGCGTCACTGTCCTGCAAAACCAGCGGGTGGAGCGCGATGTAGTCGATACGACGCGCGGCACTGCGCGGGTGTTGCTGGTCGGGGCTCCGAAAACCGGGCCGCCGTTCTTTGTGATCCAGCGGTACCCATCGCTGCCCGCCGACACCAGCCATTCGACGCCGAAGACTCTATACGCGGATGCGCTGCGCTTCAGACAAGACGCACCGCAGCACCAGGTCGATCGAGTTCGCCCGGTTGCGGATACGTCGCGTGGCATGCCAACGGGGCTTTTGGCGCCTCCGCCGCCGCCAGGGCAGGCGGTGGCGTTCGCGCCCTGGCGATATCCGTGGCTGCCGGACGACACTACACAGGGCACGCCGAAGACTCTTTATACCGCCTCGCCGCGCGTCGCTGTCCTACAAAACCAGCCAGCGCGGCCATGGCTGCCGGACGACACTACACAGGGCACGCCGCTGCTGCTGGCTGGGGTGCAAGCCCCATTTCAGAATGCGCCGGCCCCTGTTCCGCCGCTTTATCCAGGGCAGCCGGCCGACACCAGCCAGTCGGCCCAAGCGCTGCGGTCGGGCGACTTCTTAGTCCCGGCGTTCAATCCACCGCAGTTCCAAGCCGACCCGGTTCGGCCGGTCTACGACACCAGCCGCGGCACGCCGGCTGAGGAAATCCAGCCACCGATCGTCAACCCGCCGCACCTGGCGCCAGTACGGTTCTGGTGGCAGCCGTGCGATTCGAGCCAGGGCACGGCGAAAGCGCTCTATATCGATGCGTTGCGGGCGGTCGAACCGCCTGCGCATTTGCCGCCACCGCGGTTCTGGTGGCAACCCGTCGATGCATCGCAGGCGACGGCGAAGACGCTGTACGCGGATGCGCTCGCCGCCATTGTTCCGCCGCCTGCGTACCAGATCGACCGGCTGCGGCCGGTTGCAGACACGACTCAGGGTAGCTCGATCGCGTTGACCAGCGCGGCCAACCCGTTCGTCGTCTTGCCGCAGCCCGCACCACCCAGGTTTTTCTGGCAGCCGTCCGACACCAGTGGGGCGACGCCCAAGGTTCTTTACGGTGATCTGTACCGGGCCGCGATCCCAGCGCCGACGCTGCTGGTCGATGCGGTGCGGCCGGTCGCCGATACCAGTCATTCGAGCCCCCTGGCAGCGCTCGCGGCTCAGGCGCCGTTCACAGCCGAGCCAGGCTTGGCCCCACATCGGTTCTGGTGGCAACCACCTGATACGAGTCAGGACACACCAAAGCCGCTTTATCGCGACGCACTCACGCCGGCAATCGATGCGCCGCAATTTCAGATCGATCGGGTCCGACCTGTCGTCGATACCGGCAGCGCGGAACCCAAGGCGTTGTACGCCGACCAGTTCAAGCCGGTCTTTGACGCGCCGCAATATCAAATCGATCCGCCTCGCCCGGTCTACGACACGAGTCGTGGTTCGGCGATCGAGGAAATCCAGCCGCCGCTGGTAAACGCCCCATGGTTCGCACCGCAGCGCTACCCGTGGCTGCCGGCAGACACCAGCAAGAGCGTCGCCAAGGCGCTGTACGCGGACCTGTACGCGGCGTTCTTCAACCCGCCGCTCTACCAGATCGACCCAGTCAGGTCGGTCTACGACACGAGTCGCGCTAGCCCGATCGAACTGGCGCAGACCCCCATCGCGAACCCGCCATGGTTTGCGCCTCAGCGGTTCTGGTGGCAGCCGGCCGATACGTCCGCGGCCACGCCTAAGCCGTTGTATTCAGACCTATTCGCAGCGCGGGTCGATGCGCCGCAGTTCGTGGTCGACGCGATCCGCCCGGTCGCCGACACGAGCCGGTCGACGCCAACGGTCCTGATTCCAGTCCAGGCACCGTTCATCGCGGAACCGTGGTGCCCGCCGCTGCGCTTTTTCTGGCAGCCCGCAGATACATCGCAGTCGACCCCGAAGGTCGCCTATGCGGATCTGAACCGGGCGATCGCCCCGCCGCCGTCATACCAGGTCGATCGGATCCGGCCGGTTGTCGACACCAGCCAATCGACGCCGCTGGCGATCACGGCCGCGCCGACGCCGTTCCATGTCTTGCCCCAGCCGGCGCCCACGCGCTACTGGTGGCAGCCGCCTGACAGCAGCCGGTCGATCCCGAAGACTCTGACGGCGGACCAGTTCCGCCCGGTCTTCGATGCGCCCCAGTTTCAGGTGGACCGGATCAGGCCGGTCGCGGATACCAGCCAGTCGATCCCGCCCGCCCTGATTCCACGGATCCCGGTAGCCAATCCGCCGTGGTTTGCGCCGCTCAAGGTGTGGTGGCAGCCGGCGGATACCAGCCAGGCCACACCGAAGGCGCTGTACGGCGACCTGTACCGCGCTGCGGTACCGCCGCCAAGCTACCAGGTCGACCGGGTTCGGCCGGTCACAGATACCAGCCAGTCGACGCCGGCCGCGTTCTACCCACCGGTACCGACCGCGAGCGCGCCGGGCTTCGTACCCGTGCGGTTCTGGTGGCAGCCCGCCGACACCAGCCAAGGCGTGCCGCCGACGCTGAGCCTGATAGCGTTCGTGGCCGGCAACCAGATTGGCCAGATCATCCAGTCGCGGCAGATTTCGGCGCTGGCCGAGGGCGGTCAAACGTTCATGGTGCTGCCGTCGCGGCAGATATCCGGGCTGATCCCCCCGCGTCAAACGTTCACTTTCGCTGAAGAGGAATGAGCGGATGGCTGGGCTAATCCTTGAAAAACGCAGTTACGATTCAAGAGTTTACGACCTGATCTGCACCAGGCTGCTGCCGCTTGGGGTAACCATTGCTTTGGTGAACCAGGTGCTAGCCGAGCCAGAAAGCGCTAACTTGGCGATCGGCTCAGCCGTAGTGAATGCGCAGCCGAATCCGTACTACGATATCAACGGAAACCTGTTGGTGACGGCGCCGCCTGGCACGGTGATCCAGGTGAAGATCAGTGGCGGCGTCCTGCCGCCCGGCTCTGGAGGCCAAACGATCCCAGCAGTCATGTGCACGATCCGTGCCCAGTTCACCGACAGCTTAGGCAACCAGATCGAGGCCACAGCGCTTCTGAACCTGACCAACTACGTGCAAGCCGTATGAGGGTGTGTGAAACACACAGTTTTTAGTTCTGAGGGCAAAATGAGCAAGATCAGCGCGGAATTGCGGCGTTTGAGGCGCCAAATCGCCACTTTGCAAAAAGAGGTGACTCAGTTGCGGGTCGAACTGGCCGCTAAGCCACCCGTCGTCACCCATGTCGTCGTCCAGCCGGCCTGGATTCCGCCGCAGTTCCCGCTGCCTGGCTGGGTTGAACCGATGCGGCCAACTTGTGTGCCAGCGTGGCCGCCGCTTGGCGAAGGTCATATCAATCCCCCGCACTGGCCTACAACGGTCTGTAGATCAGGCGATGCGGTCATCGCTGGATCTGCTCGATGGGCCTCATAGGCACGGCGCGCGCTACCCGCTTTTGCCGCCAAACCGGCCTAAAGGCCAAGCGGCTGCACCGGTTGCGCAAGCTGCTCGAAATTACAACCAGAATCAGGGTCTGGTATGTTTTCGTGAAACAAAAAGGCTTCGGGGAGAAGGGGGATAGGTTGTGGACATGACTCCGATGCCTGAACAAGGGCTACCCGTTGCGAAAATAGCCGCTGAGCCAAAAAAGGCGATCGACTGGGAGCGCGTCGAAATCGACTTTCGCGCCGGCCGCATGACCCTGCGCGAAATCGGCGCAAAGCACGGCGTTGCCCATCCTTCGATCCTGAAGCGTGCCAAGCGCGATAGCTGGGACCGCGACCTTCAGGGGAAAATCCATGCCAAGGCAGCGGCAATCGTTGCCAAGAAAACGGCTACCAAGCAGGTGGCTACCAGGGAACCGGCTACCAAGATCAGTCCGGCTACCGAACGCACCGTGGTAGCTGCGGAAGCCGAACTGATCGCTGGAGTGCAATCCAGGCGGCGCGAGCGCACCGACCGGCTGGACGCCGCTTTCCAGGCTGCGCTGGCCATGGCTGAGAAGGGCGCTCAGGACATCCCGATCCTGATGGATCTGCGGCGTACCGTCGAAATGTTGCCGGAAGAAATGCGGCCAGGCGCGCTTAAGCAGATTGCCGACCTAGAAGAGGTGATCGCGGCCGATGCCCAGATCAGCCGGATCCAGCGTCTGATGCAGTCAGGCGTGGCCTTGTCGGAAACGGAGGCCCATGTGTACGGGCTGTCGCGTGATGCGCCGCTGGGCAGCGTGCCGGCGGGCCTGACGCATTTTTATCCGCCTGACCAGGAATTGCCGGAACCCAGGCTGTGACCTGGACATGGAAGCCGTCGGTGTCGAAAAACACGGGCCTGAGACTTCTACCAAGCTGATCTTGTCATGGACATGACGGTTTCGTCGGAGCCGCGGCGCTGGTCGCCGCCGCCCGGCTGGAAACCGATGCTGAACACGCGGCTGCGCGAGTTCTGGCAGACGCCTGGCGTTCGCAACCGGGTTCTGTACGGCGGGCGCGGCTCCAGCAAGACCTGGGACGCGTGCGGCTGGGCGGTGTACCTGGCGGATAACTATCGGATCCGGGTGTGCTGCTGCCGGCAGTTCGCCAACAAGCTGAGCGAGTCCGTGCAGCCGGTGCTGGTCGACACGATCGACCGGTTCGGGCTGGCGCGCCGGTTCACGCCGCATGAGCACAAGATCGTGAACAAGGCGACCGGGTCGGAGTTCTTGTTCTACGGGATCTGGAGGCAAATCCGGGAAATCAAGGGCCTGGAGGCGATCGACATCTTCCTGATCGAGGAAGCCGAGTTCCTGACCGAAGAACAGTTCCTGATCATCGAGGCCACGGCGCGCCGCGCGGGCGCTCAGATTTGGATCATCTTTAACCCGTACCTGGAGACGGATTTCGTCTACCAACATTTCGTCGTTAACCGGCCGCCCCGAACGCTCGTTCGCCAGATCAACTACAACGAAAACCCGTTCCTGCCGGACGACTTCATCACCACGATTCACGAACTGCGGGATCGTGATTATGAGGAATACCAGCACGTTTACATGGGCGTGCCGAAGTCGGACGAAGAATCGGCGGTGATCAAGCGGTCCTGGCTGATGATGTGCGTGGATGCGCACCTAGCGCTGCACATCGAAACGCGCGGAGCCAAGCGCATCGGGTTCGATGTGGCCGACGGCGGCGCGGATCTGAACGCTCAGGTCTACGCGCATATGCCGGTTGTGAAATGGTGCGAGGAATGGAAGGGTCGCGAAGACGAAATCCTGAAGTCGTCGACCAGGGTATGGGCCAAGGCGCGGGAATTTGGCGCGCATGTCATCTACGACGACATCGGGGTGGGTGCTTTCGTCGGGTCACACTTCAACGCGTTGAATGCAACGATAGAAGATCCTGCGCTGCATGTGACGCACCGCGGCTTTAATGCCGGCGCGCGCGTTTGGCGGCCGGATTCCAGGTATGCGGACACGCGGCGCACCAACGAAGAAATGTTCGCCAACCTGAAGGCGCAGACCTGGTGGCTGACTGCCGATCGCACGCGCAATACCTTTAACGGGGTGCGCAACGGGCACAAATTCAACGCTGATCAGATCATCTGCATCGACAGCGGGATCCCGAATCTGCCCAAGCTGATCACGCAACTATCGACGCCGCGGCGCGATTTCGATCAGAACGGAAAGGTGAAAGTGGAATCGAAAGCGGACCTGGCCAAGCCATCGCGCGAGGGCGGTCCAGTTCCCAGTCCGAACATCGCGGATGCGTTCGTCGAACTGTGCGCGCCCGGGATGGACGCGATACGAATTTCTGCCCGCGCTTTGCAAAACGCGTAGATCCGAGGGGCCCATGACGAAGTTTCTGGCACCGTGTCCGTTCTGCGGGAAGTACCACACAGCGGTGCGATTCACTTGGCTCGCGAACGTGCTGGGTGCGATGCTGGGCGCCTCTGTAGCCCTGATCCTGTTCGGGCTGTTCGCTTAAAGATCCAAGATGATTCGGGCTTGGGTCGCATCGCTTGCCGCGCTGGCGCGGGACTGGGTGCCTGCCTCAGCACGATCCCTCCCTAAGCCAGTTCCGTCCAAACTGGAAACGGTCGTCAGCGCGGCACCCGAACCACTCGGCACGCCAACGCGGGCCATTCGCATTCGTGAGAGTGCGATTGCCGAGATAGCTGCGCCGGCTAGGCGCGCAAGCGATTGGAAAATTCCGCAGCCGCCGCCCGGCGTGGCGCCCAAGGGCGTGCTGATGGCGATGGACGACGCCATGTCCGGCAACTTCGGCTGGCTTGTCGCAAGTCAGTTCAGCGAAGGGCTAGAATTCTTCGGGTATCCATACCTGGCCGAACTGACGCAGCGGGCCGAGTATCGACGTCCGGCCGAAATCATCGCCAAGGCGATGACGATGAAATGGATCAAGCTGCAAGCGACCGGCGAGACGGACAAGTCGGACAAGATCAAGGAAATCGAGGAAGCGCTCGAAACGCTGCAAGCGCAAGAACGGTTCCAAATCATGGCGCTGCACGATGGCTTCTTCGGCCGCGGGCAACTGTTCATTGACATGGGGACCACGGATACTCCAGGCGAACTGAAGACGCCGCTGACAGTGACGCGCGAAAAGATCGATTCGCGAGGTATTCGAAATCTCCAGCCGATCGAGGCAATGTGGTCGTATCCGAACCAGTACAACAGCAACGAGCCGCTGAAAAAGGACTTCTTCAAGCCTGAAACCTGGTTTGTGATGGGCGACGAAGTGCACCACACGCGGTTAATGACGATGGTCAGCCGCCCGGTGCCGGACATGCTCAAACCTACCTACGCATTCGGTGGTTTGTCGCTCACGCAGATCATGAAGCCCTATGTGGACAACTGGCTACGCACGCGCCAGTCGATCAGCGACCTGATCCACAATTTCAGCGTGATGGCGCTCAAGACGGACCTGGGCGACGTGCTGAACATGGGCACGGGGCAGCAAATCTTCAATCGGGCGGACCTTTTCAACAAGGCGCGCGACAACCGCGGCCTGTTCCTGCTGAACAAGGACACCGAAGAACTGGCCAACATCAGCGTGCCGCTGGGCACACTGGATGCGTTGCAGGCGCAAGTGCAGGAACACATGGCGGCGGTGTCTGGCATTCCGCTGATCATCCTGTTCGGCATCACCCCTAGCGGTTTGAACGCGACGGCAGATCCGGAACTGAAGGAGTTCGCGCGCAATACCCTGGCGAATCAGGAAGACCTGTTCCGCCCGCCAATCACGCGCGTTATCCGCATGATCCAGATCGCCAAGTGGGGCGGCTGGGATCCGGAAATCACCTTCAAGTTCGAACCGCTCATGCCTGAGGACATGAAGGAACTGGCAGATACGCTTAAGACGAAGGCCGAAACCGATGAAGTTTTGATCAATGCGGGCGTGATCACGCCAGTGGAATCGCGCCAGCGCATCGCGGACGAAGAAGATTCGCCTTATTCAGGTCTGGATGTGTCGATGGTGCCGGAACCTCCGGGGCCGGAAGGTCAAGGCATGGGACTGCCTGGGCTAGGCGAAGGCGGCGAGCCCGGGCCGAACCAGCCGCCTAATCCAAACCCGGAGGCGGCCGGCGCGCCCAACGGCGTGAAGCCGAATGGCGCGGGCCCGAACCCATTCGGTCACGATGAGTGGATCGAGGGGGACCACCCGCGCGATGATATCGGTCAGTTCTCGGAAACCGCTGGCGGTGGTGGTGGGAAGTTCGACCACAAGGCCAATCGCGAGAAACAGCGCGAATTGCTGCAACGGTCCAATGAGTTGCGTAACACGAATAAGGCGGAAAGCCGCCGGCTGTACGACCAGGCGCAGGCGCTACAGAGCGAATCGCTGGCAGCCGAGAAGAAGGAGGCGACCGCGGCCAAACGCGCAGCAACACGCGCCGCGAACCAGCGCGACCTGTTCGCCGAAGGCGGGAAGGACAAGCACGGTTTTGAGCGCGCGCCCGGGCTGGATGAGCGGGGCCGGAAGGCCGAACAGAAGTTCTACAACGCGATCCGCAAGAACAGTCACAAGCTGATCGATGTCTATCAGCACAAGTTCGGTAACCTTGTCGATCCGGACAAGGTGAAGCAACTATCCACAGATTTCCTGAACGATCGGAAATTGGCGCCCGCTGTGCATGAGCCAAGTTCGCTTTTGTCGAAGCTGATCTTCACGGACGTGCTGAAGAAAAAAGAATCTGCTGGTGACACCAGCCCGACCATATTCACGGCGGGTGGCAGCGGATCAGGTAAGTCAGAGGCGATGCATGTAGCAAAGACGGTGCTCGGGTTGCAAGGAACTGGCTCTGGATTCGATTCGACCCTGTCCAATCCGAAGTCCGCAATGAAGAAAATCGACGAAACGCTGGCTTCGACAAAAGGTCCTGTCACAATCATCTACACGAATACGCCGTTAGAGAAGGCGTTCCGGTTCAATGCGGGGCGCGACCGATCTGTACCGGCTGCCATATTGGTGCAAGCGCATCTTGGCGCGTCGCATACGGTCCTGGAACTGGCGACGCACTATGCTGACAATCCGCGCGTACACATCCGGGTGATCAATAATGCTGGGGAATTGCATGAAATCGCTCCGGGATCGCTGGCGGACGTCCCGCAGTACAATGAAAGCGATGTAGCGCGGATGAACGAGGTCGCGCGGTCGATGTTCGACAAGGGCGAAATCAATGAGCAAAAATACAAATACCTGGTCGGATCCGGAAGCGGTTCGTAAGGCAGTGAGTCAGTTCGCCGAACAGAACAAGGGCAAAACGCTCTTGGATCTGGCGAATGAGGCTGATGCTGAGCAGGAAACTGAGATGAAAGCGTTCTTTGAAGCGCATCCAGAACTGACGCTGGAAAGTCTTGGCGGCATTCCGGAGGACGATGACGACGGAAGCGGTGGCGAAGAGGAAGAGTCCAATGCTTGAAGAACTGCATTGTTCGTTTATGGATGAGCAGACCAGCACGGCCTGCACCAATCCCGCAGAATTCAGCATCTGGAACCTTGACGACGCGAGCCAGACTCCCTCGTGCAGAACGCACATCGGCGATCTGCTGGGACCGGGCGAAAATCGCGTGATGCCGATCGGTGAACAGCGTCCTGAATAGGCCACGCAAGCCGCTACCGCCGGTACACGCTAGCGCTGGAATCGAATCGGAGTATCGGCGCCGGCTGGACGTGCTGATCGCGGAAATGCACAACAGCGTGGTTTACTGGCTGACGGCCGGGTACCGCGCCAATCCGCCCCTATTGGCCCAGGACGGGCCTACCGAAGATGCGGCAGCATGGACTGAGTGGGTGGCCGCAACCCGCATGCTCAGTCCGCCGTTGATAGCCCAGGACGACACGCCAGTGCAGGCGCTGCGCAAGATCATGGCGGCGCTGGCCAAGCGGTGGCAGAACCGGTTTGACGACCTGTCGTTCGAAATGGCCGGCTACTTTGCCACCGACGTGCATAAGCGGGTCGACGGGGCTTTGTCTGCCATGCTGGCCAAGCACGGAATGGCGATCCGGTTCCGGATGACGCGCACGATGCACCAGGCGCTGGCCGCGACAGTGGGCGAAAACGTCGCGCTGATCCGCTCGATCCCACAGAAGTTTTTCACGGACATCGAGGCCCAGGTGATGCGTTCGGCCGCGGCGGGCCGGGACCTGAAAACGCTGACCGATTTCCTGGGCCCGAAGGTCGATCTGAAGCGCATTCGCATGGGCCAGCGCCCGGGCGAGTCCGGCAAGTCGTATCTGGTGCGCACCTGGAGGCGGGCGGCGCTGATTTCACGCGACCAGAATAACAAAGCCACGGCAGTAATGATTCGCACGCGCCAGGCTGATCTAGGCATCACAGAAGCGATCTGGATGCATTCGGGCGGCGGACATGAGCCACGGCCTGACCACGTGGCCTGGGGGCGGCAGAAAAAGCGTTACGACGTTGCCAAGGGTATGTGGTCAGACGTCGAACAGAGGTGGATCTATCCAGGTGAACTGATCAACTGCCGATGCGTGTCGCGATCCATCATCCCAGGTCTGCCGGTGCGATGAAGAAGGCAACGCACCACCACGCAGTCGAACCGATCAATAAGTTGTTGAGCAACCTGAAGGCTTACGACTTCGCCAGACCTGGATTTGGTGGCATCAAGAGAGGGATCGACATTGTGGAGGCGTCTAAGGCATTGCGAAAGATTGCTGACAGCCTTGAGACAAATCAGGTACTGCTGCGGGAGGTTTCGATACTCACCAAGGTGCAGGAACAGGAATACGTGAGCACCACGGTGATCCTCACCATCGTGGAAAAACAGGAAGATCGAGGTAGAGGGGAGCCGTACAAATGAGCGATGAAGCGTATCAAGCCTGCACCTATGTGGATCCGGCTGGGCTTACTTGCCCCAAGGTCGCAGCGTTCGAAATCATCGAGGATTCCAACGAGGTCGTCGCGTTCGCGTGTCAGGACCATGCCGAAACGATGCAGCTTGCCGCTCCGACGGGCGCGACGCGTCAAGTGCATCCGATTGGTTCGAAGCCCACTGCGGCGAATCTGCCGCCCGGGCCTGGCTCAGCGGCCGTCGTGCTGGAGCCGACTGCGGAAGATACGTGATCGATGGTCGATCATTGGTACGGCGGCATCTGTATTTCATGCCACAGCAGCATCCAAACGGGAGCCGGCGCCAATCGATGGTGCCAGTGCACGTTCAGTTCTGAAAAGCCTGGTTTGTTGCGTATTCCGATAGACAGATTGATCGCCACGTTTTTGCCAAGGGCCGCGCCGCCACGGCGTGACCGTGGAACCGACGCTTTATGGAGCTAACCAGATGGGACAGCAAGAACTGAGCCCTGCGCTTATGGTTATGCGTGCGATGGGTGCGTTCAAACAGAGGATCACCGGGCAGCAACGCCACCGCGCGGCCGGCGAACTGCGCAAGAGCGATACGCATCAGGACTATCCGCACCACAGCGACCGCGAGCACGCGCGACACACGCGACAGGAAATAGAAGGGCGGATCCCGCGCGAACAGCTTGGCCGCATCGTCGACGACCGTGTGGTGGGGCTCTGACGATGGCAATGATTCCGTTCCCTGGCGGGTTCGACGACACGACAACCTTCGGCGTGGCCAATGTGACAGTTGTGGCCTACATCGGCTGCAACTCCACAATGGTGGCGACCAACTACGACTACATCACGTACGACATCCCGCCGCGGTTTTGGATGCCGCCGAAGAACTGGCGCTGGTTCGATGTTTATAGGTTGCTGCTGGCTCCGCTCATCCCGGCGGGCGCCGCCATAATGGTATTCGCGCGGATGCGGATGCCGACCGGTGTTTCAATGGCGCAGGCAGCGCGTCAGAGGCGCCGGCTAGCCTTCCAGCGGATGCGACGATGATCGAAGCCCTGTCGGTCGGCGTCGCGTTCAATTGTTTCGTTCTGTTCCTGCGCTCGCTGGTAATCTGCTGGGAAATTCACCGGCACTGGACGCGCCCGCGCTACCCAGATCGATGGTGGATCGAGTGCGGATGGAAGCGCCCGCCGGACATCGACGGGATGATCGCGCCGGTCTATCGCCGCTGGTATCCGTATGACTAATCACTGGCGCGATCTTCCGTCCGCTGTGCCGGCGCAGGCGCGCGCTGAGGCGGCGCTGCTACTGGATCCGAAGCTGAAGCACGCCGTTTTCGCGGACTTGGAAGACGACGATCACTATTCGATCGCGGTGGCGGTGCGTAATCCGGCGACCGGCGAGATGGCGTCGGCGCTCATGAAGGGCGTGGCAATCCTTCCGTCCGCGCTGTTGTCCATGGTCGATGCACTCTCATAGGGGAAATACAGAAAATGCTCACCCAAGCTCAGGCCAATCTACTCGCGAAGGCATTGATCAACGGGGACTTCGGCGCGGTAGCGAGCCTTTTCGCTCCGCTGGTCCCGCAGACATCGGCCACGATAGCGACGACTTATCCTGGCACCGGCGTTGCGTACACGAACAAGACGAATTTCATCCAACAGGTGGTCATCAGCGGTGGCACAGTCACGGTGATCACTCTGAGCGCAGGCGGCATCACAGGGGAAACAACAGGCACTTATCTGTTGCGTCCTGGCGATTCTGTCATGGTCACCTCGTCGGTCGATCCGACGGTATTCAACGTGACAAACCTGTTTTGATTCC
>Ga0137387_10000664_pt1 | contig 15469 bp, 20 predicted proteins | sample SagtaG_3_FD_104909 | JGI IMG/M metagenome (GOLD analysis project Ga0137387, IMG submission 104909) | Vadose zone soil microbial communities from Angelo Coast Range Reserve, California, USA - Sage2_R_115_16 metaG | ecosystem: Environmental > Terrestrial > Soil > Vadose zone > Saprolite | place...
ATGGGTAGTGACACATTCGGGTACACCCACAAGGGAGTCCGGGCTGCACCAAGGGGTGTCAGAACGGGCCAGTCATGCCCGTCGTGGGAGGGATAGAGCACGGAACTCGTTTCGCTCAAGCCAGTACCACTTGAGTTCAAAATCGCGCTGGTCCGCGAGTTGGGATACGACGTCGACAGTACCAACACCTACGTTGTCCGCCCCGGCGGGGCACCGCTAATGGACGAGTATGCCAACGTGCAGGTCCGACTCGACAACATGATGGTCCTGCCGGGCGACTCGCCTCCAGTCATCCTGGACGACAATCCCCTCAGCGTGGCTTCGTATCTCGAAGACCACGGTGACGTCCTTTGAAGGGCGAGGACCCGATTCGAAGCTTCGGAGCGGGCGTCACTGACAGTGCAATCGAGCATGCAAGGGAAGCCGTTGCACCGTTCCTGAAGAAGCTCTTCAACCACCAACTTGCCTTCATTCAGCACCCGGAGAACATCGACCTCGCGAAGGAACAGCGGAAGAAGCCCGAGTGGCATGTTTACCAGAGGTACGTTAAGGACCGGCGGCTCCGCATTCTCATCCAGAGCGGGATGTCGCTGCGCGAACTCGAAGGCGACCCTGCGAACTCCGACAGAATAAAGGGCCTGCGCGAGAACATAAGAAGGAAATGGGGACCCGAGGGACTTCATATCGCCCAGGTTGTCCAAACCGGCTTGCTGGTGGAGGTGTTCAACAGAGCCCTCCAAACGTCGCCCGATGAGAAGGAAGCGACTGCTTTCATAGAGGACACGCTGAACGATGCTGAGACATACTGTGTATTCGTCCAAGTGGAGGACGACCCTAAGAAGAAGGCACGAGAGATCATCGCCAGACTAGACGCCAATCGCCCCGAATTTCTATACCTTCTGAGCAAGGGTAAGGCGAAGGACGTACTCTACGCCGTCGCGAAACGTGTTCACAAACAGGTCGACGGATATGGATGGTCGAAGAAGGAGGACAAGTACTCCTTCATTTACATCCTATCACGAGAGCGTTGACCCAAAGCCGCGGCGAGCCGGACTCGGAGCTCAAGATATGCCCCGCGAGGCGTGCGGTTTCGGCCCCTTTCCGCCAAGAATAATGCAACGGAGCCCCGGAGGCCCACGGATCCGGGAAATTTTGCGAGCTGAGGGTTGGCAAGTCCCAGACGCCAGCGGCATTCGCCAGAACCGCTTCCCGGTGATGGTGGTATCCGTGAGCCGGTGATGTACTCAGCCGAGCTTAACTGCTCCTTCGTGAAATCGGCGTCTGCCTTCCCTCTATGGAAAGGATTCGTCCGCTCCTCGTCACCGCGTATATCATGACCCATTCTCTCCTGCCTGGACTGTAACGGTAGTGTGCTCGGACGACTTCCTCCCTTTTGGACTCCTTCACTTCGCTCGCGTCGCGGCCCGCAACAGCCATCAGGTCCTCCAGCCCATCGAAAGCCCGCTCGAAGTCTCTCCCGTTGGAGGATTCCACTCGCGCGTGAACCTCGAATGGGCTGCTGTCGTAAAGCAGTTCGAAACGAAGTGTGCCCTTCTTGCCTTTCGCCTTTCGAACTGCCAATCTTGCGACACCTTCCTTAAATTTCTTGTAGACCCGGACCGCGTCGGACCCGACCTCCTCACCCAATCTCTCTCCCACTCGGGTGAAGAATCCCTTCGCAAAGTACGACGACGCAATGACAACTATGATCGTGATTACGACAGGCAAGTCTACGGAGAAGGCATAATCCTTCGCAGCATGGACTCGCGTAAGAGGCTTCATGGTGTCCAGAAGTTTCCGGACTTCCGCCTCGCTGATGACTTTCTCGTTGAATCGAACAGTGAGGCTCGGACTTGTAATGTCGATGTCTTCTCGCATCAACCTATTCCCCGATAGGCCCTGTGCGGCCAGCGATGCTGATGCCACCGTGCAGTCTGATCCCCTTCATCGCTTCTTCGTCATACAGTTCTATCTCGATCCACAAACCGTATTCTCCGTCCTCGAGTTCCCTCACTTCAGACTTGACTATCTTGCCAATTGGCGGAGTCTCGGTATCGTGCCCTACATGGAATGGCAAGCCAAGGCACTGCCGGGCGCCTTCCACGATGTGCCGCCTAGAGAGTCTGTACCCCTGGCGATTGACATGAGTGGTGGTCGCAAGGCCCGACACTGTGCCGACCACGGTCTCGTCGAGGTACCGGATTCTCCGGGCCATCATCTCGCCATCGCTCGCCGCTCTGAAGAAGTTATCGAACGCTTCTCCGTGCGGTTGCTCTGCCCCTGACTTCGCACTATCCAATGGCGCTTCCTTTTTGTGCCCCAAATCCATGAAAGCTTCCGAGGTAACGCGTAGGTCCGAGCGCTTCGGGCTCACGCTATAGGATGCCGAGTTACAGGATTGGAGAGGACGCTATGTCAAAGAAGCGGTCGCGCGAGAAAAGGGAGAAGGAACGGCGAAAGTTGATTGGCGATTCCATCCGCCAAGCACGTCGAGCTCTCGTCGTGCTCTTTGTGGTCGGAGTGATCGTAGGTTTTTCCGCAGGCTACATTCTCACCGCGCGGACCCAGCTCGTCGAGCGATTTCCCGGATGCGTCCGGTGGACGTACAACTCGACGCCCGAGCCGTCGAACGGCTCGCTCCTTATGAACTGGGCCGGCAGTCTCTCGTCCGAATGCACGGCTGATGGGAGGAATCGCTGCCCTGCGGAATTCACGATCGTATACTTGGCCCTCTGGGAGGGTCCGGGGACGGACAACGGTTACGACGCGAAGACAACGATCGTCACGACCGCGCTGCTCGGATCGTCGCTCGGTATTTCGGGTTGGGCAATGCCGCCGACCGGAGTGATCATGGGGACGATGGTCGCTAAGGTGACCGGGTGCTAGACCGGCTCTCAAGCACTCAGGGGAAATCCTAAGACGGTGTGAATTGATGCCTGGCGCCGAGGAGCGGCGCCGATCATGGATGAGGTCATCGTGCATTGGTCCAGGTCATGGAGTTTCCACGACCTGTATCGCAATCCCGATCTGTGGTACACGAGAGGAATCTACGCCATCCTCACCCCGTCGCCTATCAGCCTCCTGTACATTGGGATGGTCTACGACCAGCGTTTCAGCACCGAGATCGCGCATCATCTCGGGCCCCTCGACAGAGGTTTCCCCGTCGTCTCGAGAGCGGGTTCGGTGGGACGCTGGATCTACAAGCACGTGACCACGAATCCGCGAGCCAAGATCGCCGACATCGAACTCATCACCGGCAATCGAATCAGTCGGCAGCTCGTCCAAGACATCGAGGCCGCCCTGATCATGCTGAATCAACCGCCAGCGAACCTGAGAAGCATGCGGCGTTATTACGGCAGGCCAGTTCGGATACATCATACTGGATCCAGGAAGCCGTTCGAGAAAGTAGACATCGTCGAGTAGCACTGCCGCAAGGATTGGCAAATGCCAAAGGCGCATAAGAGCGTGCGCGCATGGGGAGGGGGAGGAAGTGGAGGAGGTAGACATGCATTTGCGCCTATACTACAGCGAGCAGTTCGCACTCGAAGCGAGCAAACTCGGATGCGATCTGAATGGAATCACGCGCCAGCTTGCGTCCCTCGAAAAGAGCGGCGTGACGTCTGAACGAGTGAATACCGACGCGCTCTCGGCTGGGGACCTGAGCCGGGCGTACATCGAAGCTGTGATGCCCGCAGTCCTTCGCAAGTACAGGGTCCGCCAAGTGTTTGGATCCCGGAGGAACAGCGGCACGCTATTCGGCCGTCACGTCCCGGCGCTCGTGGTAATTGACGAGGCAGGGCGCCCAGAGGATGTATACCCCCATCAAGCCGGACTCCAGAGGATCGAAATTCTGGACTTCCTTCGCTCACTCCCAGGCAGCGAATCGAAGCGGCCGACCACGCAGCGACACTCAAAAATCCGAGGGCACAAGTAGGCCGCCGACCTGGCTCCATTCGTACACAGGATGCAGCCGGGCGCGCCCGAATCCGTCCGCGGAGTGACGTGACATCGCGCAGTGAAGGTTAAGACATCGACGGAGAATCCCTTTCCGCGAGGGATGCCATGCAGCCCAAGACTTGGCAACGGCTTGTGTATGTCGATCTAATCGCGATCGGGATTTTACTCACGTCTCTTCCGGCCGCGGCTCTGCATTGGTCGGGGAGTGGGAGCTTCGGCCCCTACAATGTCTACCAAGGCGTCGTTACGCAATTTACCTTCACGCTAAGCAATCAGGCGAGCGGATCGCTGGACGTCTACTGGGTTTGGGTCCACTATTGCTGGAACCCGACGAACTCCGGCTACTACTTCAAGGCGAACGACGGGACGACCGTTAGCATCGCCGGAGGGAGCAGCCACGACTTCTCCGCGTACATTCAGGTCGACCAGACCACCTCGGGAAACTGCCCCGTTCAGATCCAGGCATCAGGCAAGGCGGTCGGAGATTTCAGTCAGGAGACTGCGACCTACAATGCGATCATCAACGTCCTTTCGGTTCCTCCGCTCCAGGTCACTGCCGTCGCAAATCCATCGAACGGCGTCGCGCCCTTGAGCGTTTCCTTCACTAGCAGTGTCTCAGGCGGCCTCTCACCGTACACCTACGCGTGGGCGTTCGGGGATGGCGGAACTAGTTCCCTGGCGAATCCCACCTACACGTATCAGACCGCGGGCACGTACAGCGTGACACTCGTCGTCCAAGACTCGCAAGGCACCCAGAAGAGCGCAACGGCATCCGTGAATGTCATTGCTCCATTGACGGCCACGATGGCGGCTGACGTGACGACGGGGACGATTCCACTTGCAGTGAGTTTCAGCGTGACCGTCTCAGGAGGCACGGCTCCGTACACATACGCCTGGGACTTTGGAGACGGCAGCAGCAGTACGCAGCAGAATCCGTCGCACACGTATCAGATCGCGGGGACGTACACCGTATCTATCACCGTGACGGACGGCGGGGGGAGGTCAATCACCCGCACAACGACCGTGACGGCCAATTCCAACCCGATTACAGGCACAGGCACTGGCATCCCGCCGTGGGTCTACTATGTGATCGTGGCCATCATTGTCTTGGCCGTTGTCGCCTTCGTGGTCGTCCGGATGCGAAGAGGACGGCAGCAACCGCCGCCGCGGGCTCCTCCGCCGCCACCCTGAGAAAGAATGGCGGCCGCCCGGCGGTAATGGCGCATCGGCCGACAAGCCCAGGCAGCCGTTGTGGAGGGATGCCTGTGGCCAAGACAGCGCCTGCGACGGTCGATAGGTTTTCGCCGATTGTCACGTGCTGCCCAACCAACTCGGATCCTTGATGCCACGCGATGCGTTGAGGTCTTGGAGTTCGAATCCATGAACGACATCGTGATCTCGCTGGACCGGGACGTTGCAGAGCAGTTGGTGAAACGCATCAGGCACCCGTTCCACGTGAACGTGGGCAGCGAGGCGGCCTTTCAGAGGCTTCTTGTTTCCCTCGAGTTCGCCTTGCAAAGAGCCGACCTGTCCCCGAACCCCGGGCGTCCGGTCGCGGTTGGACTGCACGAGGCTTGGACATCGGAAGACGACGCGGACGCCCTCCGAATGCGGTCGGACCACCGGCCTTGGCGCGAGATCGCAAAAGAGCTCGGCCGATCGGTGTATGCAGTCAAGGCCCGGCTCCGCAAGCTCGAAGCTCGCCGGGAGAACAGAGGAGAGCGAGAGAATTAGGAAGATTCGCGTCGCTGGGCCGGTGCCGACGCGAAACGCCCGTGAACGGTCGCCTCGTTTCACAAGTATCCTTCGACAGGAGTTGCTCGAGCCTGTCGACCAACGACGGTCGCGGGCGGCCCATATCCTTACGACGCAAGCGGTAGTGGATGGTGGGAACCGGGCGCCGTCGAAAAGCTCAACACTATCCTGACCCCTACTGCGGTCCAGTATGCAACAGGGAGAGGGCGTCCGGCCCGCCACTGACGGCAACGAACTCAGCGATTCCGAGAAGTGGCGCCAAATGGTATTCGGATTTCAGGAGACGTTGCTTGGCGTACTCAGTAGTGTCCAGCCGCTGGTGGTCCTGTTCTCCCTCTCTATCGTGGTGGCGACGTTCACGCGCCAAGCGTTCCCCGAGTCCTCGGATTGGTCACTTGTCGCGGCGTTTGGATTTGGCTGGGCCTTGGTGTTCTCCGCCGCGATGAAGTTTATGAACCCGGGGGAGCGACGCGGCTGGATGATCATCGCCCACCTGTACAGCTACCTCGGCGTGCTCGTGGGCTTCCTCTCCCTTGGCTTCGCCCTTCTCTTCATGTCGTCGGGGAACGACCTGATTATCCGCGCGGGTCTGCTCATGGGCTCCGAAGCGCTTTCGCTGGGGACCTTTCCCTGGGCATTTCGCACGCGATCATGCGTCGACGCCAACCAGAAGCTCGCGCGGCAGCGAGGCGAACCCAGCCTCAGATGGTCGGTCCTCGGAAAGGCGAACACGGCCGGAATGCTGCTCGCGACACTGGCGCCGGCGTTTCTGTTCCTTCGGACGGTCGAGGGGATCTTTGGATGGGTCGCGGTCGTGTACATTATCGGCTTCGGGATCATGGTTTCCGCGAGAGGTATCACTCGGTTTCTGCCGAGGCTGTAACGAGGAGAAGTGGAGAGCGAGGCTTCTCGATCGGTGGCGTCGCTGTCCAGTCGCCTTAGTCAGGAACGAAGGCGGGACGAATATCGTCACATCGCGCCGCGGCATGGGCGAGGAACATGACTTTAAATCCGTGCATCAACGACATGAGACCGAGGGTCTGCCTGCGCCACGAGGTCACCGCCTCCCGATCGGTCGGTATGCGTCGCCCGGGAGACGGATGGAAATTCATCACGAGTGTCCTGGCGCCCATCGTGAAGTCTCGATGCGCGGGCCAATTGCGTAAGTCGTCTGCGGAAGCTTGGTCCGGCTCTTGCCCGAACAGACTGTCGACGAAAGATTTGACCTCTTGGATCTCTGCCACACTGAGGACTTCGTCGGCTTTCGACTCAAGCCACGTTGAGATTTCGTCGCGCGCGTACCCCAGTGACCCTTGCAATCCTTCGCTGTTTAGCTGCGAGTCACTGTACGAAGTGGACCCGTCACCCGTCGAGAGCTTCGCGACCCATGCGATACGCAGAAGGTTCGGACGAATCGATCCCTCGAGATCGTGAGCAATCAACAGTAGTTCGAGGAGCGTAGGCAGTCTTTTCTTCGCAGCCTCAAGCTCGAGCAACGCGTGCGCCTGAGCCCTGAACGCGGGATGTTCCCAGAAAGTCGTCTCGAAAAACCGCCCGCGCCCCTCGAGACATTGCTTCAAATCAACGAGTCGATTGGAAGCGAGGCTCTCGAACGCACGGTGGAGGAGCCGAGCGAGAATGCGAAGGAGTTCGAGATTCTGAGTGTGCGATGAGACGTCGTCACCGTAGAACTCTTGGTATGCCCACCTGCCAAGCTCAAAAACTTTGTCCTTGTCGCGAACGTTTTCGATCGTCGCCCTCCATCGGTCGAACGAAATCCCAAGCGATTCGGTCATAACGGATCCCGGTCTCTCAATCGAACACGTAGTATTCGGACTCTCCGAATCGCGATTTGTGTGGAGATGAAACCCCGAGGCCCACGATCCGATCCGATTCTGCGTGACGGGTCACACCTCCCCCTCCGGGGGGCGTCCCGAGGGACTCGGAAGGGGCCGGTTAACCGTTCCCAGGAGGGAAACGGGATCATCAGGCCGCGGTGAGCGAGGACTCGATAGTGTTATACCGCAAGGGGACCTTCCCGGTACAAGGTGCTTCGGATGTCCCGCGGGAGAGGGGAGAGGAGTCGAAGGAGAACGAGGGTCGCGATCTACACGCGCGTCTCGACCCAGGAGCAGGCCGAGAACGGTGCGAGCCTGGACGCGCAGAAGGAACGACTGGAGGCCTATTGCCGTTCGCGGGACTGGCGGATCGTCGGCGTGTACGTGGACGACGGCCACACGGGCACGGACACGCACCGGCCCGCCTACCAGCGGATGATGCAGGAACGGGGGAAGTGGGACTCCGTCCTCGTTCTGAAGATGGATCGGATCCACCGCAACACGAGGAACTTCATGGCGATGATGGACGACCTCGCCGACTGGCACAAGGACTTCGTCTCCGCGACGGAGTCCCTCGACACCAGCACGGCGATGGGGCGTTTCTTCCGGGACATGACGCAGCGGATGGCGCAGCTCGAGTCCGAGGTGATCGGCGAGCGGACGTCGGCGGCGATGCAGCAGCTCCGGTCCCAGGGCTACTGGGTCGGCGGCCGGCACGCGGAGCGGTTCTTCGAGAAGGTCCGCGAGGGGAAGCACGTGCGCCTCGAGGCGAAGAGCCCGCTCGTCGGGAGGGCGCTCGAGATGCGGGGGAAGGGAAAGACATACGCCGAGGTCGGGAAGGCGCTTCGCCTGCCGACGATGACGGCGTGGAGGATGATCCGGGCGGCCGGGATCCACTCCCGCGGCACGCCGCCCCGCGCGTAGACGAGGCCCTGGCGCGCCGCTACCCATCGTCGCAACCTGGGACGACATCCACGTCCAAGAACGGGAACCGGATGATTGGTCTCCGGAGCCGCGGGTGGGGGGCGCGCACCGCGGACGAGCGTGTCTCGGCCCTAAGGATCCCGAAGCCGAGGGATCGTCAACTCGGGCGTCAACTCGGGGGCGGCCAATTTCCAAACTCCGACCGGCCCGCCGTCCACGCATGGAGCACACGATCACGGCCGCCGTTCTCGGCCGACGTGTCCGGTGCGGCCGGTCCGGGCCGCCACCGCCGAGGGCGTGAATCCGGTACGGGTTGCAGGCGCCCGTCCTCCTCGGCGCGCTTCGCGATCTGGAAGATGTTTTGCCGAGTCGTACCCGTGGCTCGAGCTGCGTCTCCCGCCGTGTAGCCGTCCGCGAGCAGGCGCAGGATCGAGTTGACACGCGTGTCAATCTTGGGAGTGGCCAACGTTTTCATCACGAGGTGGTTCGGGGCGTGGCCGGACGCGGGGTCCCGTGGCAAGATGTAGCACGAGCGGTTCACGATCGGTAGGAATTCGTGCCAGGAGGCGGCGCTCCCCCGGGGGACGTATGACCGTCCTTAAATAAGCCGTCCGGTTGCGGACCACCCAGGTGGTTCCCACGGCCAGCGATGAAGAGATTGGCAGGATTGCGCAACGGTGGCTCGAGAGGCGCGAGGCCGAGGAGAGGACAAAGGACGAGGAGGCTCGTCGGGTGGCGATGGCGAGGGCCCGACGCGCTGACTTCATGCGCGACGTAATCGAAAGGCCCTTGGGGGAAGTCGTCGACCGTCTCTCGAAGAAAGGTCTCACCGGCAAAGTCGAATCGCAGGGCGACAGGGTGACCACCGCCACCGTGGAGGAAAAGTCGTTCAGCGTAGTGGTCGCGTTCGACGATGGCGCTCCGATCAGCATCCGATTCGATAGATCCGAATCTGCCAACGGTCCGGTGTCTTCCGATATCCGGAAGGATCCTCGGGAGAAGGTTGCTGAGATGGTCGAAAGGGAGTTCGTGGATTCCTGAAGCATGTCCTGCGATGACCCTCCTCGGGGGGATTCCGAGAGTTTCTACGACTTTCCATGAGTTTCTACGTCCCTCTCATATGGAGACTTTCTATACTTTCTACGGTTTCTACGGGAACGGCACGAAAGCGGGAGTGCGTTCCCGAAGTTGGTCCCTAGCAAGTCCTTCTTGAGATCGTCATTCCCGCCGTGAATCCAAAGGGAGAAAGGGCCGGGCCTCGGCGGCCCGGCATGCGGGGGAACGGGGACACCAGGAGTGTTCTGTGGGATGCAAGACAGGTTGGTCGAAAGCGTGTTTATCCCACGGGTAATAGGTATTTGTCAGCGAATAAACAGTAAGATGGCGATGAGCGCTTCCCACGAAAAACGTCCCGATCTCCCCGTTTCCCAGCATGGCACGATGAAGGGGGCAATCCGGGTGGTTGGTCTTCGAGCGCCCCCTTCTTCTTTTATGCCTTCAAAGCCGATTAGTCGTCGCCATGCCCGCAAAAGATCGGAAGGACGTTCTCATTGACTTTCCGGCCAAGCTGATTCTAATTGAAGGACGAAACGGCCTAGGTTACCCACGGGTTCAACCCAAGATTCGGGATTACGTGATATCACACAGTGTGACTCCACAAGGAGGATTCCATGCCAGGGCATTCGATAACGGTGTTCCAGTCAAAGACTTCGGGATTCTTCCAGAGTCTCATTTGCGCTATGTGAGCCTTCAACCCGGCGCAATCATCCGCGTTCCCTCTCCCGAGAGTGCCGCTACTGCTTCATTGGCCCCAACAGACTACGATACCTTCAGAGGGTTGGTAGCTTTCCGTGACAAGCAGACCGGCGATCTTCTCATCCGCGCCGAGTCGCAAGGCCAAGTTACGGTTGTTTTCTGGGAGAAGATGCGCGGGCCACACCATTACAAATCGCTCGAATTCTCGTCGCGGGAGCGATGAAGGCCACCTTCGTCTCTCAATCAGACAGATGCGAGCCGGACAGTCAAGAGCGCCAGTACAGCTTGGGAGGTTGACCTCTCCGTTTCTTTAGCTCAAGGCGGGACGGACTACCTCAGAAATCTTGTCCCTGCGTGCGTCCTCTGTAACCGGAGCAAAGGGGACTGAAGACCCGTTAGTTTTCCTACTGACTCCCAACCCAAGCCCTCTTCCCATTTCAACGGGATTCGGTAAGCAGGCTTCCTGATTCCATTCCTCTAAGATCGCTCAGTTCTGAATCCTGTTCGTGGAATGCGGCCCATCCGTACGACTTGAGGAACGTCGTCTAGATTGCCAACGGGAGCGTTGCGCCTGCGCTCCAGGTTGCTGAACGCCTGGGGCAAGTAGTTAGTTATCTCGCGCCTACTTTCTGACACTTCCCTAATTGCACTCACAACTCGTTCCTCGTTGCAGTCCCCGAGATGCGAGTTGCTTAGGGCGTCGAGCAGAGTAGGGAACAGACCCACGGTCGGCGTATCTTTCAAAACCGCGAGGATAGCATCTGCAATAGAGGGCGATTCCATCAGCTTGAGAGCCTGAATGTACGCGGAGCCGAGCGGGGTCATGGCAGCACCGATGCACGACTTCGCCAACGAAGCGATCTGGTCTGCGAGCGACCTTTCGATGTCCTCGTAAGCCTTTTCATCCGAGCATTGCCTCAAGACGCATGTGAGCGAGTACAGGACGTACATTCGTGCTTCGTCATTGGTTTCTTCCGGAAGATGCGCGAACACCCGGACCAAAACGCCACGAACGCTGTCCACCGATACCGTGTCTACGTTTCGGGTCTCTTGCATGAGGATTTGGAGGCGCTGAGCATCAATGAGGCGCAAGTTTTCCGTCGCAGTCAAGTTTACAACCATCGTGCTGATTCCCCCGAGCATCCTGTTGACGCGCTCTGGTTCAATCCTCGTCTCAGCCTGTTTTCCGGCTTCCTGCGATGTCTGAAGAGCCCTCAAGCGTTCTCTCATCCCGGCGAGCGTTCCTTCGACGAAATTTGTCGCCTCCGCCCGGCCCGCGATACTCAAACCTAAACCAACCATGAATAGAGCCACGTCCACGATCAGAGTCAGCGGTAGGGACCGGGGCTCGGCGCTGAACAAGGCCGGGTTCGTGCCGAGAAGGAAACTGCCGATGATCGCCGAGCTGAGACCTGCTAACGTGAACGAAGCGCAGCGTTCCAAATCCTCCATCGGAGAGAAGCCCATCTCGCGCGTTTGGCTCAGGAAGCGTCCTGCGAGTTTCCATGAATGCCTTGGCTTGCCGGCAATGAACGAGCTGAGGGTAGGGTCCTGCCGGATCACGGCTACTAGTTGCTCGGTCATTTCCTGCATCGACTTCGGCTTGAAGCGGCCGCTGCGGGTGACCGAGAACCAAAAGAGGTATTCAGCGCCAAGATCGGCAACCACCCCGACCACGAACCCCGCGAACGTGACCACTAGAAAGAAACCTAGGAAAGTTCCCAAGTCGGCAGCCGCGGTTCCCGTTACATAGCCGTAATGGATGGAAACTGCAATGACGACTATGCCTGCGAGTACCTGATTCCTCCCTAGACGCAAGACCGCATCGTCGTCCACGACAGCTTGATGACTGAGCACTTACAAAGAACTAACGCGATGGTAGTTACGCTGTAATTTCCAAATGACGTTCGCTTTGAAAATGGCGGATGTCAAAGTCAAAGTTTCAAATCCGCTGAGCGTTCTTTGAGTTAACCCTGTCAATCTCCCAGTTTATTTGACCGAAAATAGACAGGAAGATGGCGATGAGCGATTCCTACGAAAACAAGTCCCGATTTCCCCGTTTCCCAGCATGGCGTAACGAAGAGGCCAGCACGTCCGGGCGGCGACTCCATTCGAGCGCACTCCTTTCCGTTTTTCAAGTAGGTGAAGGAACGGTAACGAATTCTTTAGCACCAATTCCTATTTCTGCCCAAGGTGAAACAATGGCAGGGCCGACACGTAAAAGGGCGGAAGCGGACGCACGATTAACGGTAAGTCTTGCCGACTGGACGAACCAGATTTCTGCGCTTCTCAGTGCCTTCAACAATGTAATTGGCAACAAAGCCGTGTGGCCGTTCGAAAGTATGAAGGGTTACGTCCCGATTCTTCAGAAACTCGAATACGAGATGCGGTTATCGGCCGACGATCATACGTCGATCACACAGTCGCTCACAGCGGCAAAGGCAGATGCGGAGTACAGGGAAGTCCTCGTGCGAGCTTGGCCGGTCAATCACTTTCTGGATCGCATGTCCTATCTGGGAGCGGCAATACTTGGGGCGGGAGGCGCTGGGTTCGTACTCGTCGGGTTGGACGTTGCCTTGTTCTTCTGGGCTATCGGCCTCGCCTTGATGGGGTCAGCACTTTACGGCATGCGAAAGTGGGAACTGAAGAAGTGGGAATTCTACGCAGATCAATTCTCTATCGAAGAAAAGTATCGGCCGGCATCCCGCTGGGGCAGAAGGTCAGCGTGAGTCTCAAGTTCTGCCAGTCGTTTTGAACGGTTCGATTGCCCCCGACACGTATCCGCGACCTAGCACCTCCCGGCACCGCATCAACTGGCGGTTTCGCGGATTACCGGGCGCACGTTTAAGCCGTGAACCGCGAACGATGTTCCGTTAAACGGGGCCTGCCCCCAGGAGGAGTTAGACCCCACCATGGCATCGAAGAAACACGCGAAGAAAGCGAAGAAAGGCAAGCGCTGATAGTTGACTGCGCTCGAACCGGTTGTGGAGACTTTCACTTTTTCCTTTCCTTTGCCACGTCCGTCTTCCGGGAGAGGCGAGCGACGAGCCGCGCGTGGAGGACGTCGCTCACGACCTTCCCGTCCGCGCGGCCGCGCACCCGCTCCATCACGCGGCCCATGAGCGCCTTCTCTGACCCGGCGCCGCGCGCTCGGATCATCTCGTCTGAGGCGACGAGGATTTCGTCGACGATTCGTTCGAGCTCCTCGCGTCCCAACCCCGTGACCTTGAGCGCCGCGATGGCCTCGGAGGCCCGAAGCTTCCGGCGGCCCATCTCCCGGAGGATGTCGGGCACCGCCTCCTTTGCGAATCGGCCTGCCTTCAGAAGGGAGAACAATTCGCGGATGTGGTCCACGGGAATCGCATCCACGTCGATCGCTTCCCGCCGCAGCTCCGGGAACGTGTACAGGAGGACCGTCGCAACGAGCTTCGCCTCACCGAACTCCCGTGCGATCATCTCGAACGCCTCATCGCTGCCCTCCTGCACGAGTTGGCGCGCTTGCTGCTCGTGGACGCCATATTCCCGGGCGAGGCGCGCGGTCGTGATCTCGGGCCGCTCCGGGAGGTGCTTCCGAATCCTCGCTAGCCGCTCGTTCGTGACCCGGATGGGCGGCGCATCCGTCTCCGGGTACATCCTGGCCTTTCCCGGCAACGGACGGGCGTACGCGGTCGTCCCGTCCGGGCGGGGCTCCCGTGTCTCGGGGGGAACGCCGTGGAGGGCGGCCGTGGCGCGGGGATGCATCTCCTCGATCGCGTGGCGGGCTTTCGCCTCTTCCTCCGCGACGAGCACGAACGCGTCATCCAGGCCGCCGATCTTCAGTGCCTTGCGGACGGCGGCCACCTCGGACGGCGTGATTCCGTATCCTGGCAGTTCGTCCGAATGGAAGATCCCCGCCACTCCCGCGACGCGGGCGTGGGCCGCGAGTTCCGGACCGAGTTTGCCCTTCAATAAGCGAGCGAAGCCCGGGAGAACCCATCCGAGGACTCTCCCGCCGCGATCCAGCGCCGCGTGGACGACCTTCGATTGCGTCTCGCGGAATGCGGCAGTGAGGTCTTTGGGGTCCAGCGGGACGGCGCGGATCCTTCGATTCTTCAATTCGGCGGCGACGTCCAGGAGCATTCGTTGGCGTTCGACCTCCTTCTCGACGAACGTCGCAATCATGCGGAGCTCCTGCACGCCCTTGATTTCGATGCGAGCCCCGCCCGCGATCGAGACATTCAGATCCTCCCGGATCGTCCCGATTCCCCGCATCACCTTCCGTGTCGCGCGCAGGAGGGAACCGAACGCCAAGGCGACGTCCCGGGCCTCTTCCGGCGTCTCGATGTTCGGCGTCGTCGCGAGTTCGACGAGCGGAATGCCGAGCCGGTCGAGCCGGTACACGATCTCGCCCTCCGACTCGCCGAGCTTCCTCGCGGCATCCTCCTCGAGGAGGATCGTCGGCACGCCGATCTGCTTTCCCGAGATGTCCAGATAGCCGTCGAGCGCGAGGAGCGCCGATCTCTGAAACCCGGCGGTGTTCGAGCCGTCGATCACGAGCTTCCGCATGAAATGGACCTCGTTCACGGGCTTGGCGTTCAACAGGAGGGCGATCTCGAGGGCGATGTCGAGCGCCTCGGGATTTGGCGGGTGAGGCGGCTCCTCGTCGGCCTCGACGAGACACGAGTTCGGGGTGGCCTCGTAGACGAACACCAGGTGGCGTTTCGCCTCCTCGATCGCGGCCGCGTCCACCTCCCCCAGTTCGGATTGGGTCGGCCGGAGCCGGCGGCGGAATCGCATTCCTCCCTGCAAATCGACGAGTCCGGAGGCGCATTCGCAGAACAACTTGCGCGTCGCGAGCTGCTGGTGGATCTCGAGTCCGACCTTCAGCCCGAGCGCGCGGTAGTCCATCGGGTCAGGAAGCCCGGAGTCCGTGATTAAGCCTTTCCCGAGGCCGCCTACTCCGGTGCCCGCGCCTTGCGGAGTTCTCCTTGGAGTTCGGCGATCCGGTCTTCCGCCCCCTTCAGCGCTCCCTCGAGGTCGGAGATGCGGGCCGCCGCCTCCTTGAGTTCCGCCCACAGGATGTGATATCGTCGCGCCGCACGGTACTCCCGCAGCGGCTCCGGATCCGCCGGTTCCGACTCGCCGTCCGTCGAGAGGATGTTCTTCACGTAGAAGTCCCGGTCGAGTTCGGGCATCGCCGCCATCTGACGGAGGAGATACGGCGGATAGTCCGGCTTGAGGGTCGAAGCGGCACGGATCGC
>Ga0137387_10000686_pt1 | contig 15323 bp, 9 predicted proteins | sample SagtaG_3_FD_104909 | JGI IMG/M metagenome (GOLD analysis project Ga0137387, IMG submission 104909) | Vadose zone soil microbial communities from Angelo Coast Range Reserve, California, USA - Sage2_R_115_16 metaG | ecosystem: Environmental > Terrestrial > Soil > Vadose zone > Saprolite | place...
AGCATCAACCTCTACGATCTCGCGCTGCTCACGGACCTGACGCGGCTTTATCGCGAGCTCGCGCGGCGTCAGCTCGAGCAGGCCGCGGCCGACGCTCGCATGAAACCGAGCGCGGAATACTATCTTGCCGAGGTATTGAGCGGTCTGGGCGCGAGCGACGAGGCGCTGAGCTACGTGCAATCCTTCCTCGCGCGGCCGCAGACGCCGCCCCAGTACCACGAGCGCGCACTGGCGCGTCAGGCGCTGATCGCGCACCGCCAAGGCCGGCGCGCCGAGGCGGAGAGCGCCTGGACGGCGATGGCGGAGCAGGGCAGCGACCCGGAGGTATTAGCCGACATCGTGCTCGGCTGCGCGGACGCCGAGGCCCAGTGCCGCAAGGTGCTCGCGCGCGTCGGCCAGGTGACCGAGGCGGGCGACGGACGACGCTACCAGCGGCTCAACTCTGCGCTCGGCAGCTACTACCTTCGGAAGAGGGACTACGCCCGCGCCATCTCTTACATGGAGGCCGGGCGCGACAAGAGCAACAAGAACAAGATCGAAGCCAATGACCCGGAAATGCTCGCCGGCCTGGCCGAGGCCTACTACCGGACGAAGAAATTCTCCGAAGGCCTGGAGATCTTCTTCGAGATGAGCAAGGAGTTTCCCGTGGTGCGCCAGATCCAGGAGGCGATGCAGGGCGTCTACTCCATGGAGCAGCGCAGCGCGGGCGACGTGAAGATACTTTGAGAAGCCGCAAGGAATGAACCATAAACTGTCAGAGTCAACAAGCGAGGCGCGTATGAAACGGATCCTTGGTATTACGGTACTGGGCTTGGGCTTGGGCGTGGCATTGTGCTTTCCGGCGCATGCCGCGCCGAAGGGCGACGGCCGGCCCGACGGGGGCGTGCTCAACTACAGCGAGTACGGCCGGCCCGCGACGCTGGACCCGATCACGAGCAACGAGACGATTTCGCTGCGCATCACGGAGCTCGTCTTCAACGGCCTGGTCGGCATCGACGAGAAGCAGGAAATCGTGCCGGAGCTGGCCGAGCGCTGGGAGGCGTCGAAGGACGGCCGCGTATTCACGTTCTTCCTGCGCAAGGACGTGAAGTGGCACCCGCGCGAGGGCGAGGCGCCCAAGGCCTTTACCGCCGACGACGTGGTGTTCACCTACAACATCATGATGCACCCGAAGACCATCACGCCGCTCAAGGTGCGCTACGAGTTCATCGAGAAAATCGAGAAGACCGGCGACTACACGGTGGTCATCACGCTCAAGCGCCCGATCCTGAACGCGCTGGCCAAGTTCAGCTTCAAGATCATCCCCAAGCACGGCCCGGCGAACCCGCAGTACCTCACGCGCGAGGACCGGTTCGCCCACAGCCCGATCGGCACCGGGCCTTACATGCTCCAGACCGTAACCGGCGACGGCGAGGTTGTGCTGGTCTCGAACCCGGACTACTTCAAGGGCCGCGCGCACATCGACAAGTTCATCGCGAGACCGTTCGCCGACCAGAACATCATGGCCCAGGCCCTGATGTTCAACGCCATCGACATGATCGTACTGGTCAACCCGCGCAACCTGCCCGAGGTTCAGGGCGACAAGCGCTTCGTGCTGCAACCGTACAACGCATTGTCGTACTCGTTCTTCGGCTACAACGTGCGCAACCCGCTGCTCGCGGACCGGCGCGTGCGCCAGGCGATCACGGCTGCGGTCAACCGCCAGGAGATGCTCGACTCGTTCTTCAACGGCCAGGGCACGGTCATCTCCGGCCCGTTCGCGCCAGGCAGTTGGGCATACAACCTCGACGTCAAGCCCTTGCCGTTCGGCCCGGAGCGCGCGCGCGCGTTGCTCGCGGAGGCGGGCTTCAGGCCCGGCGCCGACGCTATCATGGAGAAGGATGGCAAGAAGCTCGTGCTATCGCTAAAGGTCCCCATCGAGAAGGAGAGCGAAGCGGTCAAGCGCGTCGTGCTCGCGTTCCAGAACTACCTCAAGAACGCGGGCATCGCGATCACGGTCGAATTCAAGGAGTGGCAGTCGTGGAAGGAGGACGTCTTTCTCGAGCACAACTTCGATATCATGTTTGCCTCCTGGGTGTTCGACGACTCGGCGGACATCTCATCGCTGTTCCATTCGGCCGAGATCGGCGACTGGAAGAACAACTTCGGCGGCTATTCCAGCCCCGAGGTGGACGAGCTGATCGTCGAGAGCAAGCTCACGCTCGACCACGAGAAGCGTCGGACGATCAACCGCAAGCTTCACGCGATCCTTGCCGAGGAGCAGCCCTACACTTTCCTTTGGACGCTCACCAACTACAGCGCGTACCACAGGAAGCTGCGGCGCGTGCAAATCCACCCGTACAAGTTCTTCTCGTTCGCCGACGAGTGGTTCATTCCGGCCAGCGAGCAGAAGTGAATAGAAAGGGGTGAGAACCGGAGCCGGCACTCACCATGAAGTTCGCCGCGATCAAGCCCGTCAGCCGCGTGCTCGCACGCGAGCTCGCGGTGACCGCGCTGCTGCTGCTCGGCGTGAGCGTGGTGGTGTTCGCCATCCTCTATCTAGCGCCCGGCGACCCGCTCAACGTCTTGCTTGAGGGCCAGTCGCCGCGCTCGGAGCTCGCCCTCGGCATGCGCGAGGCGCTGGGCGTACCCCACACCTGGTACGGCCAGTACGCGGCGTGGTTCGGCAAGATGCTGCAGGGGAACTTCGGCAACTCGATCCGGACCGGCCTGCCGGTGCTGCCGGAGCTCACGCGCGTCGGCGTCAACACGCTTACCCTAACGCTCGGCTCGCTCGCGCTCACGCTCCTGATCGCGGTGCCGATCGCGGTGCACGCGGCCGCTCACGGCGACACCGCCGGCAACACCGCGGCGACCATAGTCGCGTACGTCCTCTCGGCGGTGCCGGTGTTCTGGTTCGGCTACATCGTGGTCTACGTCTTCATCCATCAGTTCGGCATGTTCCCGCTGATCTCGGGAACGGCGGGGAAACAGGAGCACGCGTGGCTGTATTTCCTCGTGCCGATCTTCGTGCTCGGCATCGCGAGCGGCACGCTCTCCGAAATGATCCGCCACCTGCGCGAGGAGTTGTCGCGGGTGCTGGCCGAGGACTACATCCGCACCGCGCGCGCCAAGGGCGCTCCGGTGTGGCGCCATGCGTTCAAGGAGGGTTTCCTGATCCCGGTGACCGAAATCATGAGCGCCAAGATTCCGTTCCTGCTCGGCGGCGCGGTCATCGTCGAGCAGGTGTTCAACTGGCCCGGAATGGGGCGAATGGCGTGGCAAGCGGCGCAGGATCGCGATTTCCCGGTCATCATGGGCATCGCCCTCGCAGCCGCGGCGTTCGTGCGGCTCGGTAACCTTTTGCAGCGCGTCGTCTTCACCGCCGTCAATCCGCGCGCATCGAGAGAATAGGGCAGCGCATGCGTCGCTACGTCCAGACCCCCGGCCGTATCGGCGAGTTCTCGGAGCTGTCGGTCCGGCAGCGCGCGGAGCCCCTCGATCTAGTCTACATGGGCTACGGCCTGCTGGTGGTGGCATTGGTGGTGGCTTCGTACCTTCTCGGTGCGTTCGGTTGGCTGCCTCATGATCCTCAAGCGATGAACGTCGGGCTGATCAACGCGGTGCCATTCACCTCGGGGCATTTGCTCGGCACCGACTTCCTCGGGCGCGACCTGCAGGCTCGGCTGATTCTCGGCATCCAGGCCTACTTTCTCCCCGGACTGCTCGCAATCACGATCTCCGTCGCCGGCGGAAGCATTCTCGGCATCCTTGCGGGCTACAAGGGCGGCTGGTTCGATACGATCATCACCTACTTCGACAACCTGCTCGACTCGTTCCCGCGCCTGGTGCTGATCTTGCTCGTGATCGCCGCATTCAAACCCGACATCTACTACGTCATGGTCGTGGTCGGCATCACCGGCATGCCGGTGATCGCGAACCTGATCGCGGGCAAGATCGCATTTCTTCGACAGAAGAGCTTCATCGAGGCGGCGCACGCGCTCGGCTTGCCGGCGCACACGGTCGTTCTCAAGCATATCCTGTGGTTGAATTGCCGCGCGCTGCTCGTGATCCAGGCCACCCTCGGGATGGCCGAGGCGATCCTGGTCGAGACGAGTTTGAGTTACCTCGGCTTCGGCGTGCAGGAACCCACGCCTTCGTGGGGCAACATGGTCCAGGCCGGCGCGAACTACTTCCTTCAGGGCAACTTCTGGCCCTCGACTGCGCCGGCGCTCGCCATTCTCGCGACCATCCTCGGATTCCAGTTGCTCGGCGATGGGCTCAACAACCTCCTCGAAGGCAAGCGGAGGAAGTGATGGACGCGCCGCTGCTCGCCATCGAGAACCTGCGGACCTACTTCTTCTCGCGCGCCAAGCGCGCTTTCATCCGCTCGGTGGACGGCGTGAGCCTTGGCGTCGCGCGCGGCGAAACCCTCGGTATCGTGGGTGAGAGCGGCAGCGGCAAGAGCGTCACCGCGCTCTCGGCCGCAGGCCTCGTCACCGCCGGGCCCGGCGTGATCAGCGGCCACATCCACCTGCACTCAAACGGCGCGCGGCGCAACCTGCTCGACGGTCTGGAGAAATACGCGCGCGTCACGGAGCAGGATGGGCGCGTCATGGCGGTGGAGAAGGACGAGCGCGGCTGGCGCAAACACTCGGAGACATTGATGGCGGGCGTGCGCGGCAAAGAGATCGCCATGATTTTCCAGAACCCGCGTTCGGCGCTGAACCCCTACTCCACGATCGGCAAACAACTCGTGGAGACCATCCGTCTGCACACGAACTTCAAGGGCGAAAACGAAGCCAGAGAACGCGCGATCCACTGGCTCGAGCGCGTGCGCATCGATTCACCCAGGCTGCGCTTCGACAACTTCCCCTTCGGCATGTCCGGCGGCATGTGTCAGCGCGCCATGATCGCGATGGCGCTCTCCGCCGAACCCTCGCTCCTGATCGCGGACGAGCCGACCACCGGCCTCGACGCTACCATCCAGTCGCGCATCGTGGACTTGCTGGCCCAGCTCAAGACCGAGACCGGCACCACCACGCTCCTCATCAGCCACGACATCAGCGTGATCCAGCGCCTCTCGGATCACATTGCGGTGATGTACGGCGGCACGGTGGTGGAGACCGGTCGCGCCGCGGAGGTGCTCGCGCCGGAGGCTAAGGTGCGCCACCCCTACACCGCGGCGCTGCTTGCCTCAATCCCGAGCGCGGACACGATACGCCGGAAAAGCTATCTGCAGGCGATCGAAGGCGAGGTACTCGATACCATCGAAGTGCCGCGCGGTTGCCGCTTCTACGGTCGCTGCAACCGCGTCACCGAGGCGATCCGCGAAAACTGCGCGGGTCTCGAACCGCCGCTCGGAGACGTCGCGTCCGGCCACAAGGTGCGCTGCTGGTTGTACCCGGCGGCGCGGAAAGCATGAGGCGCACCATTCTTGAAGTCACCGAGCTGCGCAAGGACTACAGTCAGCGTCGCGGCCTGGTCTCGATGCTGACCGGTCAGGGGCGCGTGATCCCGGCGGTGGATGGCGTGAGCTTCTATCTCAGGGAAAACGAGACCGTCGGCCTCGTCGGCGAGTCAGGCTGCGGCAAGACCACGATCGGACGCACCGTGCTGCGATTAACCGACCCGAGCAGCGGGCATATCGTGTTCGACGGGCGCGACATTACCAAGCTAAGCCGCGCCAAGCTGCGTCCGCTTCGGCGCGAGATGCAGATGATCTTCCAAGATCTCGACGCGGGCCTGAACCCGAGGATGCGCGTGCGCGACATCCTGCGCGAGGCGCTCACCGTTTACGAGCGGCCGAGCGACGCCGAAATCGCGAGCCGCATCCGCGAACTGCTCGAGCAGGTGAGTCTCAAGGACAGCAAGCTGCCGAACTTTCCCTCGGAACTCTCCGGCGGCGAGAAGCGCCGCGTGGGGATCGCGCGCGTGCTCGCGGTGCGCCCGCGCCTGATCGTGGCCGACGAACCCACGAGCGCGCTCGACATCTCGATCCAGGCGCAGGTCGTAAACCTCCTTCGCGACCTGCAAAGGGACCTCGGGCTCTCGTATCTGTTCATCTCGCACGATCTCCCTGTCGTGGAACTGGTCAGCCAGAAAGTAGCAGTCATGTATCTCGGACGCATCGTCGAGATGGGTCTGGCGGAGAACATCGCGCACCAGCCGCGCCATCCGTATACCCGCATTCTGTGGTCGTCGCTCGCGGACAAGCAGAACACCGAGGAAAGTCTGTACGCCCGCTCTAGCGCGACCGCCGAGCGCGAGCAGCGCACCTGGGGCGTGTTCGACTTCGAGCAGCCGGTCAGCGGCTGCCGCTTCGCCCCGCGCTGCCCGCTCTACAAAGACAAGGGCCGCCCCGCCATCTGCACCGACCCCGCGTCCGAGCCGCAGCTGAGGGACGTGGGGCACGGGCACGTGGTGGCGTGTCACTTCGCGTAGAGGTGATGCAAGGTCCTCCTGCTCTTCCTACATGTTGCGGCGGTATTGGCCCCCTACCTCGAACAGCGCCGAGGTGATCTGGCCAAGGGAACAGCAGCGCACCGCGTCCAAAAGAACCGCGAAGACGTTCCCGTCCCTGATCACCGCCTGTTGCAGACGCTTCAGCATCGGACTTGATTCGGCCTTGTGTCGCTCGTGAAACTCGGCGAGGCGCCTGAGCTGTGACTGCTTTTCCTCCTCGGTCGAGCGGATCAGCTCCACCTTCTGCGGGACCGGATTTCCGTGCGGATTGCGGAAGGTGTTGACGCCTACGATGGGGTAGGAGCCGTCGTGTTTGCGGTGCTCGTAGAGCATCGACTCTTCCTGGATCTTGCCGCGCTGGTAGCCGGTCTCCATCGCGCCGAGCACGCCGCCCCGCTCGGCGATCGCCTCGAACTCTTTCAGCACCGCTTCCTCGACGAGATCTGTCAGGCCCTCGACTACGAACGATCCCTGGTTCGGATTCTCGTTCTTTCCCAGTCCCCATTCCTTGTTGATGACGAGCTGGATCGCCATGGCGCGGCGCACCGACTCCTCGGTGGGCGTCGTAATGGCTTCATCGTAGGCGTTGGTGTGCAGCGAATTGGTGTTGTCGTAGGTCGAGATCAGCGCCTGCAGGGTGGTGCGGATGTCGTTGAAGGCGATCTCCTGTGCGTGCAGCGAGCGCCCTGAGGTCTGGGAATGGAACTTGAGCCTCTGGCTGCGCTCGTTCGCGCCGTACTTGTCCCGCATCGCCACCGCCCAGATGCGCCGCGCCACGCGCCCGAGCACGGCATACTCGGGCTCCATGCCGTAGCTGAAGAAAAACGAAAGGTTCGGCGCGAAATCGTCGATCTTCATTCCGCGTGCGAGGTAAGCCTCGACGAAGGTGAAGCCGTTGGCGAGCGTAAAGGCGAGCTGCGAGATCGGGTTCGCGCCCGCCTCGGCGATATGGTAGCCCGAGATGGAGGCGGAGTAGAAATTGCGCACGTCGTGGCCGATGAAGTACTCCTGGACGTCGCCCATCACCTTGAGCGAGAACTCGGTCGAGAAGATGCAGGTGTTCTGGCCCTGGTCCTCCTTCAGGATGTCCGCCTGCACCGTACCGCGAACGCTTGAAAGGGTCCGCGCCTCGATCTCCACGCGCTCGGCGGCGGTCGGCTCGCGGGCATTGTCCTCTCTGAATCTGTCGATTTGTTGATCGATGGCGCAGTTGAGGAACATCGCGAGGATCGTCGGCGCCGGCCCGTTGATCGTCATGCTGACGCTGGTCGCCGGATCGCACAGGTCGAAGCCCGAGTAGAGCACTTTCATGTCCTCGAGTGTGGCGATGGACACGCCCGAGTTGCCGACCTTGCCGTAGATGTCCGGGCGCGGGTCCGGGTCGAATCCGTAGAGCGTCACCGAATCAAACGCGGTCGAGAGGCGCTTCGCCGGCAGGTCTTTCGACAGCAGATGAAAGCGCCGGTTGGTGCGGAAAGGATCGCCCTCGCCCGCGAACATGCGCGTCGGATCCTCGTTCTCGCGCTTGAAGGCGAATACGCCGGCGGTGAAGGGAAAGAAACCGGGCAGGTTCTCGCGCATGCGCCACTTCAGGATCTCGCCATGGTCCTCGAAGCCCGGCAGCGCGACTTTCGGCACCTTGGTCCCCGAAATGGAAATCGTGTTGAGCCGGGTGGGGATTTCCCGCTCGCGCACCTTGACCACCTGCTCGTCGCCCGCGTAGGTCTTCTTCGTTTCCGGCCAGTCCTCGATGAGCTGCCTGGAACGCGCATCGAGCTTGGCGTTCTTCTCCTCGATGAGCGGATCCAGAATCACGGCGTCCTTGCCCGCCGCTGAGAGCATCGCCCTAGCTGCAAGCAACTGCTGCCGCTCGCGTGCTGTTCTCGATTGCTCGCCGGCGCGAGCGTGGTAGCCGCGTACTGTGTCTGCGACCTCGGCAAGGTAGCGGCTGCGCGCTGGCGGGACGATCGCGTTTCTAGCGGAGGAGGCGCGCGCCTTGATCGGAAGAAGCGTTCCCGGTTTGATTTTCAGCCCGTGCTCAACGAGCGTGGGCAGGATGCCCTGGTAGAGCGCGGTAACGCCGTCGTCGTTGAAGCGTGAGGCGATGGTGCCGTATACCGGCATCTCGTCGGCGGAGCGATCGAAGGACCTGCGGTTGCGCTGGTACTGTTTGCGAACGTCCCGCAGCGCGTCCTGGCCGCCCTTGCGGTCGAACTTGTTGATGGCGACGATGTCTGCAAAATCGAGCATGTCGATTTTCTCGAGCTGGCTCGCCGCGCCGTACTCGGGTGTCATCACATAGAGCGAAGTATCGACGAGCGGCACGATCGCCGCATTGCCTTGGCCGATGCCGGAGGTCTCCACGAGCACCAGGTCGAATCCAGCGACCTTGCAGGCCGCAATCACGTCGGGAATGCTCTTCGAGATCTCCCCTTCCGCACCGCGCGTGGCAAGCGAGCGCATGAACACGCGGCCTCCGGTGATGGCGTTCATGCGGATACGGTCGCCCAGCAGCGCCCCGCCGGATTTCCTGCGTGAAGGATCGACGGCGAGGATGGCGATGCCGAGCCGGTCTTCCTGGTCGAGGCGGAAGCGGCGCACCAGCTCATCAGCAAGCGAGGATTTGCCGGAGCCGCCCGTACCGGTCACGCCAAGCGTAGGCACGGAAAGAGTATCGGCCTGCTTCAGCATCCGGTCGCGCAGTCGGGGATCTGCGGTGCCGCTCTCGAGCGTGGTGATGAATCTCGCCAGCGCCCTGCGGTCGCCCGCCCTGATCGCTTCGAGGTCCCGAGGCGCGTGCTGCGAAAGGTCCTCGTCGCAGCGAGCGAGCATGTCGTTGATCATGCCCTGCAGCCCCATCTTCTGGCCGTCTTCGGGTGAATAGATGCGCGCGACGCCGTAGGCCTGCAGCTCGCGGATCTCGTCTGCGACGATCACCCCGCCGCCGCCTCCGAACACCTTGACGTTTTCTCCCCCGTGCTCGCGCAGCAGGTCGATCATGAACTTGAAGTACTCGATGTGACCGCCCTGGTAGGAGGAAACCGCGATGCCCTGGACGTCTTCCTGCAGCGCGGCGGTCACGACCTCGTCGACCGAGCGGTTGTGCCCCAGATGGATCACTTCGGCGCCGCTCGCCTGCAGGATGCGGCGCATGATGTTGATGGCGGCGTCGTGGCCGTCGAAAAGTGACGCCGCCGTCACGAGGCGGATCTTGTTCTTCGTTTTGTACTCGGTGTGCCGGGAGGCACTCAGATCGGTCATGGCTGTCCCAACGCGTCCGGATCTGGCTGAGAACGGGAGACTACTTTACGTTTACGTAAACGTTAAGTCAACTCGCGCGGACGCTGTCAGCCCATCCCTTTCGAGGCGGGACGCGCACTTTCACTCCACGGTGACCGATTTGGCAAGATTGCGCGGCTTGTCGACGTCGTTGCCGCGCTCCAGCGCCGCGTGGTAGGCGAGCAGCTGCAGCGGGACGGTATGCAGGATAGGCGACAGAAAACCGGCATGATCGGGCATTCGGATGACGTGGATTCCGTCGCCCGCGACCATGCGCGTGTCCTGATCGGCGAGCACGTGCAGTTCGCCGCCCCGCGCGCGCACTTCCTGAAGGTTTGATTTGAGTTTTTCCAGAAGCGCGTCCTTGGGCGCGATGGCGATCACCGGCATATTCTTGTCCACGAGCGCGAGCGGCCCGTGCTTGAGCTCGCCCGCGGCATAGGCCTCGGCGTGGATGTAGGAGATCTCCTTCAGCTTCAGCGCGCCCTCCATCGCGATCGGGTAGTGGATGCCGCGCCCCAGGAACAGGGCGTGCTGAAGCTGCGCGAACTTCTCCGACCACATCTTCACCTGCGGCTCCACGTGCAGCACGCGCTCCAGCGCCTGCGGCAAATGCCGCAGCGACTGCAGCAGTTCCGCTTCGCGCTCGGCCGGCAGTCTGCCTCGCATCTTGGCGAGGATCATTGTGAGGAGTGCCAGCGCGGCAAGCTGCGTGGTAAACGCCTTGGTCGAGGCCACGCCGATCTCCGGTCCCGCGCGCGTGAGGAAGCGCAGCTCGGACGCGCGCACCAGAGAGGACTCCGGCACGTTGCAGATCGAGAGCGCGTGGCGGTGCCCGAGCGACTTGGCGTATTGCAACGCCGCGATGGTGTCCGCCGTCTCGCCGGACTGCGAAACGGTGACCACCAGCCCCTTCGGATTCGGCACGGATTCCCGATAGCGGTATTCGCTCGCGATCTCGACGCTGCAGGGGATGCCGGGCAACGCCTCTAGCCAATAGCGCGCGACCATCCCCGCGTGATAGCTAGTGCCGCAGGCGAGTATCAGCACCGAATCGACATCGCGGAAGATACGCTCGGCTTCCGCGCCGAAGAGCTGTGGAGACACCGACTTCGCACCCGTCACCATCTCCAGGGTGTTCGCCACCGCCATGGGCTGCTCGAAGATTTCCTTCTGCATGTAGTGCCGGTAATGCCCTAATTCGACCGCGTCGGCGGTGAGCTGCGAAACATGCACCGGACGGCTTACCGCCTTGCCGCCGGAGTCGCTGACGCGCACCCCATCGAGCGTGAGCTCGGCGCAGTCGCCGTCCTCGAGGTAGACGACGCGCTGCGTGACCTGGATGAGCGCCGAGGTGTCGGAGGCGGCGAAATTCTCCCCTTCGCCGAGGCCTAACAGCAGCGGCGCCCCGTGCCGCGCGACCACCAGCCGCGAGGGATCGGACTCGCTCACTACCGCGATCGCGTAGGCACCGACCAGCTCGACCACGCTCTTTCTCACGGCATCGAACAAGGTCGCGCCCGACTGCAGGTTCGAGTGAACCAGGTGCGCGATGACCTCGGTATCGGTTTCGGAGACGAACTCGTAGCCCCTGGTGCGCAGGCGCCTGCGCATCTCTTCGTGGTTCTCGATGATGCCGTTGTGCACCACCGACACGCCGCCGGAAAGATGCGGATGGGCATTTTTCTCCGAAGGCACACCATGGGTGGCCCAGCGCGTATGCGCGATCCCGATGTCCCCGGCGAGGCCCTGCGAACCTGCGAGCTTCTCCAGTTCCGCGACGCGACCGGTCGAGCGTACACGGCGCAAGGTCGCCCGCGATCCCACCGCCATTCCGTCGAGGACCGCGACCCCAGCGGAGTCGTAGCCTCGATACTCGAGCCGCTTCAGTCCCTCGATGAGGACGGGGACGATGTTACGTTTGGCTATCGCCCCGACTATTCCGCACATGCGATTTGCCTTTCGATCACTTCTGCTTTACCGGCCGCTGCCAGCCCGGAATCGACACCTGTTTCACGCGGGAGAGGGTCAACTCGCCTGCTGGAGCGTCCTCGGTGAGCGTGGTTCCCGCCCCGAGTGTCGCACCCCGGCCCACGCGCACCGGCGCGATGAGCTGGGTGTCCGAGCCTATGAAAACGTCGTCCTCTATGACGGTGCGGTGCTTGTTCGCTCCGTCGTAGTTGCACACTATCGTGCCGGCGCCGACGTTCACGTTGCTGCCGACCTCGCTGTCGCCGATGTAGGAGAGGTGATTCGCCTTGGAACCCGCCCCTATGCTACTCGCCTTCACCTCCACGAAGTTGCCGATGTGCACTTTTGCAGCGATGCGCGTGCGCGTGCCCGGGCGGATGCGCGCGTAGGGGCCGATGCGGCAGTCCGCACCGATATCGGCATCCTCCAAGTGACAGAAAGGCTCGATGCGCGTGTCGGCGCCGACCGTCACGTCTTTCAGCACGCAATTCGCGCCGACCGACACGCCGTCGCCGAGCCTCACTTCGCCTTCGAACACGCAATTCACGTCGACCGCCACATCGCGGCCGCAGCCCAGGCTTCCGCGCACGTCGCAGCGCGACGGATCGGCGAGCGCCACCCCCTGCTCAAGGAGCGAAGCGGCAAGTTTGCGCTGGTAAATGCGCTCCAACTCGGCAAGCTGGCCGCGGCTGTTCACGCCGAGCGTCTCCCACGCTGCGTCTGCCTGGATAGCGGTCACGGGAACGCGCTCCTTCGCTGCGAACGCGACGATATCGGTGAGGTAATACTCCTTCTGTGCGTTATTGTTTTGCAGCTTCGCGAGCCAGGACTTGAGCTTCTTCGTCGGCGCCACGACGATGCCGGTGCTGATCTCGCGGAGGGCGCGCTGGCGCGCGTTGGCATCTTTTTCTTCGACAATTCCCACCACCTTTTTCCGACTCCGCAGGACGCGTCCGTATCCGGCGGGACTGTCGAGTATCGCGGTCAGAAGACCCAGCCCCAGCCCTGTCGCCTCGACAAGATGCTTCAAGGTTTCGGCGCGAATCAGCGGGACATCGCCATAGAGCACGAGTGTCGGCCAGCGCTCGTCAAGATGAGGGGCGGTCTGCATCACCGCGTGACCGGTGCCGAGCTGAGGCTCCTGCATGACCCAGACGACGCCGTTCTCTTCAACGGCCTGGCGCACGAGCTCGCCGCCGTGGCCATAGACGATGCAGATGACCTTCGGCGAGAGTTGTTTCGCGGTATCGAAAACGTGTGCGAGCAGCGCCCGGCCCGCCAGGCGATGCAGCACCTTGGGCGTGCTCGAATGCATGCGCTTGCCCGAACCCGCGGCGAGAATGACGATGTTCACGAGAAGCGGAGGGAATTCAGACCGGTTGCCACCTATCGCGGCAACTCGGAAAAACCCATTAGAGACTCGTCGACCACGCGAGCGCACTGGCGGCCTTCGCGGATCGCCCACACGACGAGCGACTGGCCGCGGCGCATGTCGCCCGCAGCGAAAATCTTGGGAACCGAAGTGACGTAGCTGCCTTTTCCGTCGGTCGTGGCCTTGGCGTTACCGCGCGAGTCCTTCTCGACGCCGAATGCATCGAGCACAGCCGGCACCGGCGAAACGAATCCCATCGCGAGAAGCACAAGGTCGGCGGGCAGCATCGATTCCGATCCCGGAACCTCGCTCATCTTGCCGTGCTTCCACTCTAGGCGAATCGTTTTCAGGCCTTTCACCTTTCCGTTCTCGCCGACGAACTCCTTCGTTGCGATCGACCAGTCGCGGTGTACGCCCTCCTCGTGAGAAGAAGAGGTACGTAACCTGAGCGGCCAGTTCGGCCATACCGGGTTATGGTCGGGATCATCCGGCTTCTCGAGCAGCTCGAACTGCGTGACCGATTTCGCGCCGTGCCGATTGGAAGTGCCGACGCAGTCGCTGCCCGTATCCCCGCCGCCGATCACCACCACGTGCTTGCCGCTCGCCCAGAGCTCGCGCACGCCCGAGTCGCCCGCCACGCGCTTGTTCTGCAATGGCAGGAACTCCATCGCGAAGTGCACGCCGTCGAGATCGCGCCCCGGGACGGGCAGATCCCGCGGCTGCTCGGCGCCGCCGGAAAGCACCACGGCATCGAACTCGGCGATGACTTTATCCGGCGCCACGGTTTCCGCCGCCCAGTCGGCGATCCCCATTCCTGGGCGCGACTTGCCGACGAAGACACCGGTACGGAACGTCACCCCTTCGGCTTTCATCTGGTCGATCCGGCGGTCGATCAGCCACTTCTCCATCTTGAAATCGGGTATCCCGTAGCGCAGAAGACCGCCGATGCGGTCGTTTTTTTCGAACATCGTGACGTCGTGCCCGGCGCGCGCGAGCTGCTGGGCGCAAGCGAGCCCCGCCGGACCGGAGCCCACCACCGCGACCTTCTTTCCGGTCTTGTGCTCAGGCGGCTGCGGCCTTACCCAGCCTTCCTCGAACGCCTTGTCGATGATCGCGTGCTCGATCGACTTGATGCCGACCGGGTCGTCATTGATACGCAGCACGCACGCTTCCTCGCATGGAGCCGGACAGATGCGTCCGGTGAACTCGGGAAAATTGTTGGTGGAATGCAGTGACTCGATGGCGCGCTGCCAGTCCTGCTTGTATACGAGATCGTTGAAATCCGGAATGATGTTGTTGACAGGGCAGCCCGACATGCAAAACGGCGTGCCGCAGTCCATGCAACGCGCGCCCTGGACTTTCGCCTCCTCTTCGGTGAGGCGGAGGATGAACTCCCGATAGTGCTTTTTCCGCTGCTCGGGCTCTTGGTGCGCTTCCTCGACCCGCTGGAACTCGAGAAATCCCGTGACTTTCCCCATCTACGCTGCCGCCTTGCGTTTCGCCTCGGCGAGCTCGCCGAGGGCGCGCCTGTATTCCTTGGGGAAGATTTTCACGAAACGCGCACGGTAGTCCGCCCATTTTTCGAGGATCTCCCTGGCGCGGCGGCTGTTCGTGAGTTTGGCGTGCCGCTCGATCATATCTTTCAGGATCACCTCGTCCGCCTGACCCTTGTGCCAGAGCTCGCGCGACATCTTGCCCTGCTGCTCAGACTCGGTAAGGACAGGCTCCAGGTCCACCATCGCGGTGTTGCAACGCTTCACGAATTCGCCGTGGAGGTCGAGCACATAGGCGATACCGCCGGACATTCCTGCAGCGAAGTTGCGTCCCGTGACGCCCAGGACGGCGACGGTCCCGCCGGTCATGTATTCGCAGCCGTGATCTCCGACGCCTTCGACGACGGCGGTGGCGCCCGAGTTGCGCACCGCGAAACGCTCGCCGGCGACGCCGCGAAAGTGCGCCTCACCCGCGATCGCACCGTAAAGGACGACGTTGCCCGTGATGATGTTTTCGGTCGGCTCGCCGCGGAACTTCGGCGAGGGTGAAACGATGATGCGGCCGCCCGAGAGTCCCTTCCCGCAATAATCGTTGGTATCGCCGATCAGGGCGAGGGTCACACCTTTAGCGAGGAAAGCCCCGAAGCTCTGGCCCGCGGACCCGGCAAACCGGGCGTGGATCGTGTCATCGGGCAGCCCCTCGTGCCCGTAACGCCGCGCGATCTCATGCGAGAGCATCGTGCCGACGGTACGGTTGCCGTTCC
>Ga0137387_10000693_pt1 | contig 15292 bp, 5 predicted proteins | sample SagtaG_3_FD_104909 | JGI IMG/M metagenome (GOLD analysis project Ga0137387, IMG submission 104909) | Vadose zone soil microbial communities from Angelo Coast Range Reserve, California, USA - Sage2_R_115_16 metaG | ecosystem: Environmental > Terrestrial > Soil > Vadose zone > Saprolite | place...
CAAGGCTGACGTCGCGGAGTTCGTCCACGATCCGGACGCGGTCCAAGAACCGCCGGCCGTCGATGTGATGTAGCCCGCGGCGTTGTTGATACTCACGTTCCCGGCCACGGAGACAATCGACGCATTCGAGCGGAGCACCCCACTCGCACCGCTGACGGTGAGTCCGCCGCCGACCGTGAGGCCGTAGTTCGTCCCCGTCGTGTCGACCGTACCGCTGATGGTCGCCAGACCCGCGGTCGTGAGGGCCGACGCGGCGGAGACGGTTCCGGTGATGGTGAGGGCCCCGAATCCGTTGGAGGCGTTGAGGATCTTGACGGTCGTGCCCGCTCCCGTCATCGTCACGGTGCTCGACGTCCCGGTGAAAGTCGAGCCCGCGCCGGATGTGTCCCAGTTTCCGGTCACGGTCCACGAGCCGGTGGTGAGCGTCAGTGTCCCCGACGTACCCGCGGTCATGGTGACGTTCGACACGCTCACGGCGGATGCATTCGCGGTCAGCGCGCCTCCGTTGCCGATGGAGAGTGCGCCGCCGGTGAGGGCCAGGTTGCTTGTGGCGAGCGTCGTCGCTCCCGCCCCGCCTTGGACCGACAGGGTCCCCGACCAGACGAGTCGATTCGCCGCCATGGTGAACGTCACCGTTGACGCGCCACTGTTGAACGCGATGTCGTTGAACTCGGCGGCGGCTCCCGGGAGGACGGCGAAAGTCATCGTCTGGGAGGCCGATGAGTTGAACGTGATGGGAGACGCGAAACTCCAGGACGCGGACGTGGACGCGTTTGTCCAGGATCCGGAGACGGTCCACGAACCCGCGCCGCCGGACGTGATGTAGCCGCCCGCATTGTTCACGGAAACACTCCCGGCCACCGAGACGGTCGATCCGTTTGACCGGAGGACTCCTGCGGCACCGCTGACGGTCAAGCCGCCGCCGACGGACAGGCCGTAGTTAGTCGCGGTCGTGTCGAAGGTGCCGCTAACCGTCAGGAGGCCGGCGAGTGTGATCGCCGATGCCGCGGTGACGGTGCCACTGATCGTGAGTGCGCCGAAGCCGTTCGACGCGTTCAGAATCTTGACGGTCTTCGCGGCTCCGCTCATCGTGACGGTGCTTGAAGCCGCAGTGAAGACGGAGCCCGCTCCGGACGTGTCCCAGTTCCCTGCGACGGTCCATGAGCCCGCGGCCGTAATCGTCCCGGAGGTCCCGCCGGTCATCGTCACGTTGGTCACGCTCACGGCGGACGTGCCCGCGGTCAAGGTGGCACCGTTGTTGACGGTCAGGTTCCCTCCCGGGCCCGCCAACGCGAGGTTCGCGGTCGCAAGGGTCGCGTTGTTGTTGAGGGTCAACGTGCCTCCCCATCGGAGTCCGTTCGTTGCCATGGTGAACGTCGCGGCGGCCGTCGGACTGAACTGCACGTTGTTGAACTCCGAGACTCCCAAGTTGGCGAAGGTCATCGTTCGAGACGAGCCGGAATTGAAGACGACGGTGCCCGTTCCGGCGGACCACGATCCGCTCGTCGACGAGTTCGTCCATGAACCGCCGAAGTTCCAGGTCGTCGCGCCGAAGCCGAAGTACCCCGAGGCTGCGACGCTGACATTGCCGGTGATCGTCTTTGTGCCCGCCGCGCCCCCGGTGATTCCACCCGCCATGTTCGCTGCGAGGGTGGCCACGGTCAGCGTGAAGGTGCCGCTCGCGAGGACTGAGCCGGCATTCACCGTCAAGGTCCCGGAGACGTCCACGAGGCCGGTTTGGGTGACCGTTCCCGCCGCCGAGATGACGAGGTTGTTGAAGTTGTTGCTCGCGTTCAGAACGGCGATGTTGGCCACACCGCTCATCGTGACCGTGCTCGTCCCCTTCGTGAACACGGAGCCGGCTCCGCTCGTGTCCCAGTTGCCGGTGCTGGTGAACGAGCTGGTCGTGAGCGTGATTGTTCCGCTCGTTCCCCCGGTCATCGCCACGCTCGATACCGTGACCGTGGATGCGTTCGCGGTGAGGATGCCGCCGTTGCCGACGCTGAGTGCGCCGCCAGTCAGGCCGAGACTCGCCGTTGCGAGCGCCGTGGTCGAAGAACCGTCCGAGATTGTGAGCGTCCCGCCCCAGATTAGGGCCCTCGTTGCCATGGTGAACGTTTGGGCGGACGCGGCCGAGGAGGTGAACGAAACGTTGTTGAGCTCGATCCCGGGAAGATTCGCTCCGGCGAACGTCATCGTCCCGCCGGTCGCACTCGTGAACGTGACCGTGCCCGTCCCGGCGCTCCATGAGGCGGATGTCGAAGCGTTCGTCCAGGTCCCCGTGACGGTCCAGGTCGACGAACCCATGACGACGTAGCCGTTCGCGGCGCTGACGTTCACGTTGCCGTTGACCACGACGGCGGACCCATTCGCCGTCAGGCTTCCAAAGGTCGCAAGGGTGAGCGCGCCCGTCGTGATGCCGAGGTTCGACGCCGATGTCGTCAAGGTGGTCGGTCCCGTCGCCCCGCCGGTCGAGTTGCGAATCGTGAGGGTCGCTCCCATCCGGAGAGGGTTCGCCGCCATCGTGTAGGTGATGCTGGTGGTCACGGTGGCATCCAGCGTGAGATTGTTGAACTCGTTCGTCCCGCCGGCGAGTGCGGCGAATGTCAGCGTCCCGCTCGCGGCATTTCGGATCGTGACCGTGCTCGTCCCCGCGACCCACGAGGCGGAGGTGGAGAGATTCGTCCACAATCCGTTGATCGTCCACGCCGATGCGCCGAGATTGACGATCGTCCCGGCGGTCAGCATGACCACGTCTCCGGTGACGGCGAGGGTCGAATTCCGGGCCAGGAGGGTGCCTTGAATGGCGAACGGGCCGTTCACCGTCAGGGCCCAATTGGATGCGGTTGTATCGAGAGTGCCGGTGAAGTTCGTCATGTCGATGCTGGCGATCGTGGTCGCCGCGGCGAGAGTCGTGGTGCCCGTGGGGCTGGCGTTGAAGATGGCATTGTTCGTTGCTACCGGAGTGCAGCCGCACGCTGCCCCGCCGGACGTATTCGACCAGTTCGCGCCCGTGGCCCACGTCCCGCCGGCACCGATCCGGTAGCAATTCCCCGATGCAGCGCCGCAGTTGGGGGTGGGCAATACGCGAACCGCGGAGATGGCCCAGTCGGTGGCGCCGTCCGTCCACGTGATGGCCGTCCCGGGGAAGGGCATGTCGGCTCCCGCGCCGCAAAAACTGTTGGGCGCGGCAGCGCACTGAGTCGGCGCGACTCCGTAGAGAGACGTCGCGGTGGCCCCCGTGCCGGTGACGGCCGTCGGTGCCGTGGTCCCTCGAATCGCCATGACCGCGAAAGCCAGTTCGCCGGCGGATGCCGGGGAGATCGAAATGCTCGGATTCGCGGTCGTTCCGCTGGCCGCGGTTCCTCCTGCAGTCGGAGTCGTGGCCCAGACCCCACCTAGGAGGACCGTCGCACAAACGTGTTTCGCGGTGCCGCTGACCAGCGTTGCCGTCATCGTTTGAGCTCCGCCGGGAATCGCGCCTTGGTAGAACCACATCTCCGTGCGCACGATTCCCGTGCCGCTCGTGGCGGTCCCGGCGATCAGGCTCAGGCTGACCGAGCCGTACGTGACGCTCGCGTACGCGGTGGGCCCGCGGTTGCTGAGCATCACGAGCACCGCGTTGTCCCCGGCCGCTGCCGATTGAGAGGTCGTGCAGGTTGCGGCGGCGGGGTCGACCACCGAGATGGTCGTCGAGTCCACTGTCAGTGCATCGGCCTTGGCGTTCATCATGAAGAGATCGAAAAACCAGCCAACCCCGTCCCGGATCGCATCTCGGATTCCGATTCCCACCTCGTGCCAGTCGACCGGAGGGAACCACACTCGGAGGACGTGATCGATGGCACTGCCCCACGTTTCCAGCGGGTGACCCGGATGAACGAACACGTTGAGATTGGGAGAGGCAAATGAGATCGCCACGAGTCGCTCCGTCGGATACGAAGATCGCACCGGCAGAAGGAAGGTGACATTGGTGGAAGCCTGCAGATTATTCCCATGGAACAGCAGCCGTTGCAGTTCCGGTGTCAACGCACGCCCCGGGATCGTGAGCCGACCGTCGGGAGTTCTGAACTTCGCGAGCGGGTCGGGCATCGACTGACTTACGAGCACTAGAGCGGCCGTTGCAAGCAGGACGAAGCCGACGAGGAACGCGGTTCGCGTCTTCACGAAAACACCACGGCGGGGACTGGGACGAGGTGGTCGGACGGCGCGGCGCTGCCGCACACCGACGCGGCGGAAGGACCGGGGGTTCCGGTTGAGGCATTTCGTCCGACGTCGAGGAAGGAACCTGGCTGTTCTGCACGTGGGACGTTCAAGTCGTCACGACTCTGGCGAGCGTCTGCGTGGCGCTACAGCGGGTTCCGTTGGGACCTATTTAAGCGCCGTTTGGTGGTTATCTGACCTGATTTCCTTCGAGAATAGAGCCGGTCACTCGGCCGTTACGCGACCGGCGAGTCGAGCCTCCATCGCCTCCAGCTCCGCTGCGCGCTTTCGGAGCTTCTCCTCGCGATCGAGGAGTTCCAGGGCCTTCTGCTGGATGATTTTCACGCGCCGTTCGATGTCTTTTTTCGCTTCGTCCGGTTCGGCGCGAACTTCGGGGGCTTGCGGCTTCGCCTGGGCCAGGAGAGTCCTCTGCCGGTCCAAATCCTGCTCGCGGGCCGCGAGATCCTGCTCCCGCCGCCCGAATTCACCGTCCCTTTCGTCGACCCGTGCTTCGCGGTCCCGGACTCGCTCCTCGCGATCCAGGAGCTCGATGGCCCGTCGTTGGAGGAACTTGCGCTCCCGCGCCAGCTCGGCTTTCTCGCCCTCCATCGCCTTCCGGACCTCCTCGGAGACTTCGCCCGGGGGGCGATGGGACGCGACGAGGCGCTCTTTCGCCATCGAAGTGAAACGCTGGCTCAGGTCGGCCACGCGGCTCTCGATCTCGCGGCGCGTTTTGTCATCTTCCGCGGCCCGGGCGGAGGCCTCTGTCCGCTCCTTCTCGAGGATGGCGACGGAGTCCTTCGCCTCCTTCTCGAGCTGTGCGATCCGCGTGGAAGCCTCTTGGTAACGGGTCTCGAGATCGGTTTTCGCGGCGATGAACGCCTTCCGCTCTTGCTCGAACGCCTGTCGTACTTCCGAACTGGCTTTCGACCCGGCCTTCTTCGATTCCTCGTTGGAACTCGCCGCGAGTTGTTCCGCAATTTCGAGGGTCTTCGCGGATCGGGAGGCCCCTTTGGACACCGCGTCCTGCAATTGGGTGGAATAGTCGGCGAGGGCCGCAAGCCTCGCCTTCTGCCGGTCGAGTTCCTCCTGGCGACCGCTCAGGTTCGCCGCGTCCGCTTTGAGTTTCGCCTCCAGTACTGCGAGGGATTTCTCCTTCGCTTGGAGGCGTGCGTCGCGCTCCGCGAATCCCTTGTCGGCATCGGGTTTCGGTTCGGCGCGAGCGGGTGGGGGGCCGTTCGCCGCGGACGCGAGATGCGAATCCGCCGCCGTGAGGAGGAGGGCGGTCCAGTTGACATCGTCCGGTGCGAGCTGGCCACGTGACAGAAGGACGAACACGAACTTGCCGCTCTGGAAGGCCGTGAACACGTATTCGCCGACGAACAGCGAATCGCGGTCGCCGATTCCTTCGTCGGGCAGGACTTTCAGGAAGTCGCTGTAGTCGATCGGGCAGTCCGAATCGAGGATGTACTCGCCGGCCATCTCACCCCGCTCATCGAGGACGTAAATCTTCTTGAGCTGAGCCCGAGTGACCTTCTTCAGCGGAGCCGCCATGAGGATTCCGGAGACGGCGGGGCCGAGGCCTCGGAATACGAGACCGGAAAGCAGAGCTTCGATCGCCCCTTGCATACGCTGACCGCCTGGGTCGCGAGGGAACCTCCTCGCGCTTCGTGTACGGAGAAATCGAGCGGCCCGCGCCTTATTTAAGAAACGGGCTTTGGTTATCGGTCGTGAGAAGGGGGCGCTTGTCAGGTCGCGGCAGGCGCGAGGTCAGACAAGGGAGCGGGCTCGCTCCAAGTTGTCGACGCCGAGCGCGACCTGGGCATGGCCACCCACGGTGCCGAGATGAATCGCGCTGACGACATCGACCCCGGCATCGCCGAGTTTCCGGGCGAGGGCGGCGAGGGCTCCGGGCTTGTCGTCGAGGCGCACGACGAGCACGGTTCGCGCGGAGCATGTGTACCCGCTTTTCATCATCGCCTCCCTCGCCTGCACCGGCTGGTTCACGATCAGGCTCAGATACGATCGTCCGCCCGCGGATTCGGCGCCGATCGCGTCGATGTTGATCCCCGCGTCTCCCAAGATCGCGGCGAGCTTCGCGAGTTCCCCGGGTCGATCGGGGAGGTCCACGTCAATTTGGATCATGTCCCCCTCCCCAGGGATATAGCCGTGCGAGGCTACAAGCGTTGCGCGCCGTCGTTTGGCGGGGAATCCCTTATGCGCTGCGGGTGGGTCGGGCCATCGGTTTCATGCGCTACAAACTCGCGTACGTCGGGATTCAGGTGCGAGACATGGACCGTTCGATCTCGTTCTACCGGGACGCCCTCGGAATGCCGGTCGTCGGCCGTCAGCATGTTCCGGAAACGGAGGGTGAATGGGCAGAGCTTCGCAGCGCGGGATCCAAACAGTTGCTCGAGCTGAACTGGTATCCCGAAGGCTCCAAGTTCTTCGCAGGACCGTATCGCAACGGGGACGAGCTCGACCACATCGCGTTCGCCTGCGAGGACGTTGAGCGGGCTTACCGAGAGCTGCTTTCGAAAGGGGCGCGAGTCGGCCATCCTCCGTTCGTTGAGGGAACGAGTCTGCTCGCATACGTCGAGGACCCAGACGGAATCTGGATCGAGTTAAGCGGCCCAGTTCCCGGCGAATGACTTCGTACCACCGTCCCCTAGGTCCCGGCCGCAGAGGGCGCGAGGGCGATTCGGGCATCGACCGTTTTGTAACCATCGCCTTCCGGGAAGACCATGACCGGATTCAGATCAATCTCTTGAATCACCTCGGAGTCCGACACGAGTTGGGCGAGTCGCAGGAGTGCGTCTTGCACTGCCTTCACATCTCGCGCCCGCTCGCCCCGGACGCCTTTCAGGAGGGGATACGTCCGGATCGATTCGATCATTCGCATCGCATCTCGATCCGTCAACGGCGGCAGTCCGAACGCGACGTCCTTCAGGTATTCGACGTAGATACCGCCAAGGCCGAACACCAGGCACGGTCCGTAGACCTTGTCCCGGGTCATGCCCAAGATCACCTCCATTCCGCCCGTCACGAATTCTTGGACCAAGAATCCCTCGAGAGCGATCCCTCGATCCCGCAAGCGACGCGCCATGTGCGAAGCCCCGTCCAGGAGCGCATCTTTGGCCTGGATGTCTAGCAGGACGGCCTGCATTTCGGACTTGTGAATGAGAGTCGGACCGACCGCCTTCACGACCACCGGATAGCCGATCTCCGCCGCGGCGCGGGGCAGGTCTTCGACCGAGCGGACGAACCGAGTCGCCGCCGTACGAATCCCGTACGCCTCGAGGAGCCTGTTCGCCTCGTCGCCGCGCACCAGGGTTCGCCCCTCCGCTCGAGCCCGGGCCAAGCTGGATTCGGCGCCGCCGCGATCGACCGGGAAGGTTCGAAGCTCCCCTTCCTCCCGGTCCCGGTATCGGGCGTACCGCCGCATCGCGGCGAGCGCCCGCGCCGCGCTTTCCGGGTACGAATACGAGGGCACGCGATGCGTCACGAGCTCGACGAAGCCCGCGCTGTCCTCGGCCCGTCCGAGGAAGTTGCATAAGACCGGCTTCCGATATTTCTGGGCCGTCTCCCAGATCGCGCGGGCGACATCCACTTCGTTCACTCGGACAGGCGGCACGTAGATCGCGATCGCGGCGTCCACGCCTTCGTCGGCGAGGACGGCCTCCATGGCACGCCGGTAATCTTCGAGGCTCCCTCGCGGGGTGAGGTCGACCGGGTTGTGAAGCGACGCTTCCGACGGAGCCCAGCCCTTCATGTACGTGATCGTCGCCCGGTCGAGCTCGGCGAGCCGCAGGCCCTGGGCGACCAGTTCGTCGACGCACATGATCGCGGGGCCGCCCGCATCCGAGACCACCGCGACGCGGTCTCCGCGGGGGATCGGTTGCAAGGCGAACGCCATCGCGAGGTCGAAGAGCTCCTCGATCGAGTTCGCTCGCAGGACTCCCGTCTGCGTGAACACGGCGTCGGCGGCGAGATCGGAGCCGCCGAGAGAACCCGTGTGGGACACCGCCGCGCGGCTTCCCGCCTCCGAACGGCCCGACTTCACCGCGATGACGGGTTTATCTTTCGTGGTCTCGCGCGCGATTCGGACGAAATTCTTCGGGTTGCCGAAATTCTCGATGTAGGCGAGGATCAATTTCGTGTCCGGGTCCCGGTGCCACATTCGGAGGAGATCGTTGAGGCTAACCTGGGCCTTGTTCCCCAGCGAGCAGAACTTCGCGAAGCCGACGCCGAGGGATTTCGCGTGGTCCAGGATCGCGATGCCGAGGGCGCCGCTCTGCGTCGCGAGCGAAATCCCACCGGGGAGCGGCGGCGTCGGCGCGAACGTCGCGTCCATCTGGATGTCGGGGTGGGTGTTGATCACGCCCATGCAGTTCGGCCCGATCATCGTCATGCCGTACTCGTCGCACTGGGCGACGAGTCGGGCCTCTCGGGCCGCTCCGGTTTCGCCAATCTCCCGGAACCCGGCCGTAATCACGACGAGCCCTTTCACGCCCTTCTTGCCGCACTCTTCGACGGCTGCGATGGCGACCTCTGCGGGGACGGTGATGACCGCGAGGTCCACGGCATCGGGTATTTCGAGGACACTCGGGTAGGCACGAATCCCGTGGATGCTCGTCGCGTTCGGATTCACCGGATACACGGTCCCCTGGTACTCGTTCAAGATCAGATTGTGGAGGATTTCGTATCCGATTTTTCCGCGGTGACGGGACGCGCCGACGATTGCAATGGACGATGGTGAGAAGATCGCGTCGAGTCCCGCTGGGGGCATCGCGGCGCCAAACCCTCGGCGCAGCTTGAAGGTTCTCGCCTCCTCCAGGTCGACGGCCATTATCCCGTTTCGAAGTTGCTATCATGCACGATAACGGCGCCATTTGGGTAATATATCGAGGCGGGGAACAGGGACGGCACTGGGCCGGGGCAATCCCTTGCCCGGGAGACGCCGTCCCGCATGCGCCCCCACTCGTCGTGGTCCTCGATCAGAAGCTTGGCGATTGTTTTCGCCGTGCTCGGCTCCGTCGGCGCCGTCTTGCTCGTCACCGCCCCGACCACGAGCGCCACGACCTATGTCCGAGGGATCATCAGCGTGCCCACGACTTGGGGAGGCGGAGCCGACATCAATTACACGGCAATAGGTCCGGTCACGATTCGTCCTTCGGGGGCCCTCACCATCATGCCTGGAACGATAGTGAGGTTCGATCCTGGCGTCCACCTCTTCGTCGAGGGGAGGCTGACGGCCGACGGGACCCCGGCCAAACCCATTACTTTCACCGCAAACAACACCGTGTCGCCGTTTCCATGGGGCGGCATTCAGTTCAATGCGAGCTCGTCCGGATCCGTCTCCCGGTCGACCTTCGACCGAGCCGACCGCGCGATCACGGCGACCGACAGCTCTCCGGACGTCATCAGCAACACGATTCTCCAAGCGGGGGTCGGTTTCGCCTTCGTTCGGTCTTCGAGTTTCGTCTCGAGCAACACGATCCTGCGAGCCACGAACGTCGGCGTGTACGCGAACGCCACAAATGTCCAGATCACGGGCAACGCAATCAACGCCACCGGGATCGGCATCCAGGTCGAGCAGCCTGGAACCCCGACGATCTCGCGCAACACGATCACGAATGTGAGCAGTGGCTTTGCGATGGGCATTCTCCTGACGGCCGGCGCGACCGCATCGATTGACGGAAACCTGATTCAAGGCGTCCGCGGATTCAGCGGGGCGCCCGGCGGGGTGCCCGGAGCACCCGGTCGGGACGGATCGATTGGCGCGGGGATCTATGTCTTCGGGGCGCCCTCGGCCTCGATCACGGCGAACACGATTGACAGCGTGACCGGCGGACGCGGGGGCGACGGTCAAGCGAACGCAGGAGGCACCGGCGGTCGGGGCGGCAACGGTGGTTCCGCGGCCGGGATTGTCGTCGTCGGCACGCCGGACGCGACGATTCAGTGGAACAAGATCACAACGGTATCCGGCGGATCAGGCGCCGCCGGTGGCGGCGGCGGCGCGACCGTCACGGGGGGCCGAGGCGGTGATGCCGGGACGGCAGTTGCCATCGAAGTGGCGAGTTCCATAGGCAGCAACCAGTTGTCCGGGAATACCGTCGATGTCGTCGCAGGTGGCAACGGAGGAGCGGGCGGAAACGGCGGTGCGACGAACGGTAACGGCGGCGCGGGCGGTGACGCGGACGGATTTTTCCTGATTAGCGCGATGGACGCCGACGCAAGCGGCAACTCCATCCAGACCGTCCGAGGCGGCATCGGCGGGAACGGGGCGGCGGCCGCTGGCGGTTCCGGGATTGGCGGAACCGGTGGCGCTGCGAACGGAATCGCTGTCTTCTACGTCTCCGTCACTGCGACGGTCCACTTCAACACATTCACGACGATGACGGGCGGCGCCGGGGGCCGCGGCCTGCGTGGCGGGTACGGCGGCAACGCGACTGGCATCGTCTTCTTCGGGAACAACGATGGATCGTTCAACAAGACGCAGACCAGCTACAACCAAGTCGACACCGTCACCGGCGGAGCCGGCGGAATCGGCACGGCGTTCGGCGGCAACGGGGGCACGGCGGTGGGGGCCGCGGAGGTGTTCGTTTCTCCGGACCTGTCTTCGAACTGGGTCGTCACGATGCAAGGCGGTCGCGGCGGAGACGCACTCGACCTGACGGACGGCGGCCGCGGTGGAGACGCGTACGGCATCGCCGCAGGCCTCGTCGCGAACGGCCGTTCCGCGGGCGATACGATTTCGGGAGTCACGAAAGGCGGGGCCGGCAACGGTCCGCCGATCCAGGCCTCGTACGCGGACGGATACTTCTTCATCGGCAACAACACGTTCACCACGCGGTTCACGGCGGACAACGCGACGTTGTCATCGGTCGGCAGCTACGAATTCTATGTCGACAACTATACCGAGGTTACCGCGATCAACAGCCCGTTCACGAAACTGGCCGTGATGGCCGCGGGGAATCTCACGGTGCAGAACTACCTCGAAGTCGACGCGCTCTGGCCGAACGCATTCACGCCGGTCGCGGGAGCGCATGTCGTCGTCATGGATGGGAGCACGCGGATTTGGGATCGCACGGCCCCCAGCGGGATCCAACCGTGGATCCTGGTGACGGACCGAGTCTACATCAACTCCCCGTTGCCGACGGACAACCAGACGCAGGTCAGCGTGACCTATGCGCCGTATTCATTCGCGAACGACCCCCGATCTGTGGACATGGGGACCAGCCATACGGAATCCTTCGTCATGGTGGACAAGATCGCCCCGACGTCTGCGGCCGGTTCCCTGCCGACATACGAGAACGCGCTGACGTTCTCGGTCTGGTACACCGCCTCGGACGGGAACGGGACGGGGCTGGGTAACATCACCCTCTGGTATCGGACCGGGGGGAGCGCGGTCTGGGTCCAGTACGCGGTCCAACCCGCGGGGAATTTTGGCCAGTTCATGTTCACCGCATCCGCCGATGGGGTGTACGAGTTCGCGACGACGGCGGACGACCGCGCGGGAAACCGGGAAGCGGATCCGTCCGCGAACGACACGTGGACCACGGTCGACACGCTCCGACCGGGCTCCCATGTGAACCCGCTGAGTGCGTACAAGAACACGAGCTCGTTCACCGTGTCTTGGGCGCCGGACACCGGGGTCGCGGACATTGCGTCGTATACAATCCAATATAACGCCGGAGCCGCGGGATGGACGAACTGGCTCGTCGACACGACCGCGACCTCGGGGATGTTCGTAAGCATTGGGCAGGGAGTCTACGCGTTCCGCTCGATTGCCAAGGACCGCGCAGGCAACGTCGAGGTCGCGCCGGCCGCAAACGACACGTGGACCCTAGTCGACACGGCCCGGCCCTTCTCCCACACGCTCACGCTTCCCACGTACGAAACGTCGCTCACGTTCCCGGTCTACTGGGGACCGCAGTTCGACACGCTCGACATCGCGAGCTACCGGATTCAGGTGCGCGACAACGGCGGATCCTGGTCGGATTGGATGGTCACAACGGCCTCGACGACGTCCGCCATGTTCACCGGCGTGGACGGCCATACGTATGCGTTCCGCTCGAATGCGACGGACCGTGCGGGGAACGTCGAGATCACCGCTGGTAACGACTCCTGGACGATCGTGGATGCGACTCCGCCCGACTCGGTCATGGTTGCCTTGCCGAACTACGAGGACCAAATCCAGTTCACGATCGCCTGGGGCCCGGCGACCGGCACGACCGACATCGCGGCGTACCACATGCAGTGGCAGGACGACTCAGGTCCGTGGACGGATCTCGCGGGCTACACGAACACGACCGCGACGAGTGCGTCGTTCGTCGGCCAAGGTGCCCACGTCTACGCGTTCCGGACGATGGCCCGGGATCGCGCGGGGAACGTCGAGCCCACGCCAGCCGGGAACGACACGTGGACTCTGATCGACGTAGTCACTCCGTTCGTGACCGACACCCGCCCGATTGGCGCGGACACGAATACGACCCCGTGGATCCGGATCACCTTCAGCGAAGCGATGGATCAGGCGTCCGTCGAGCAGGCGTTCTCGATCACACCGCCGATCGATGGCTCCTTCCAGTGGAGTCCGGACTCCCGGACGGTGACATTCGTCCCGACCCGCGAGCTACAGTCCGGGACGACGTACGCCGTCGTCGTCGATTCGAGGGCGCGCGACCTCGCGGGAAACTCGATGGTCCAGTCGAAGACATTCCAGTTCGCAACGGCCCCCAGCCTGTTGGGGCAATTCTGGTGGATCCTCTTGCTCGTGGCCGCCGCCGCGATTGCGGGGGCGCTTTTCTTCCTCGTGCGGCGTCGATCACAAACGGGATCGAAGCCTTCGCCCGCGGCTCCGACGGCGAAGGAGAGCGAGGCGATCGTCGAGGACGTGTTCCTCCTCAATCACAAGGATGGACTCCTCATCAAGCACGAGACCCGTCGACTTCGACCCGACGTCGACACGGACATCCTGAGCGGGATGCTCACGGCCGTGCAAGCGTTCGTGAAGGACGCGCTCCGCGGAGACGACTACGCCGACCTGAACGAGATGACGGTCGGCCACATGCACATCCTGATCGGTCGAGGCCGGTGGCTCGTCCTCGCGGCGAGAATCGAAGGGGACGGCACGCAGAGCTGGACCGGCCAGATCGAGCGGTGCATCAAGGACATGGAAGATCACCACTGGGACCAGATCGAAGATTGGGACGGGGACATGGGCCTCGCTCGGGTCCTGACCCCGTATATCAAGAAGCTGATCCAGGGCGGATACACCTAGGGAGACCGCGCGACGTCGAGCACGTGCGCGGCCCGGCTTTCCGTCCTCATTCGCTACAACAAGCCGCTCGCGAATCGCCGATGCGACCTCTCCCTTGTCGGGGGAGGAGATCGTGCGCGCGTTCACGGGTTGTCGCATCTTCAGTACCGATAACAAAAGCTTTAATTCCGGATGCCACTTTCTAACAAGGGATGGGACGAGGCGGCAGCTTCTTCCACAGACTCGCGTCCCCAGAGCAGATGCCGTCGCGTCCTGACCGAATCGCGCGCGCAAGCCCGCGGTGATCCAAAAATGGCGAGTGATGAGGGCGACGGGAAGGTGTCCAAGTCGGCGGAAGAAGTCCGGGACGAGTTCGAGGAGAAGATGGATCGCCTTCGTCGGCAGTACGAGCGCGACCTCCACTCCTTCCGCTACGAGATCGAGGAGCGGGAGTACCGCCTGAAGGCGTACGAGGACAAGTTCAACAAGATCAAACAACCGCCGCTCCTGTACGCGTACGTCGTCCGCAAAGAAGGGCCCGACCTCGACGGGAATCAGGTGGTCGTGGCGCGTGCCACGGAGCTATTGAAAGTCTCGACCGGACTCGTCGACAAGTCTCAGCTCGGGGTCGGCCAGTACGTCTGGGTGCATCCGCAGACCTACGCCATCGTCGAGGGCAGCGCGGTGCGCAACGAAGGCGTGATCGCGAAGGTCGTCGACATGATGGACGGCAAGCTCGTGATCTCCGTGGAAGGGGACATGGAGAAGCGCCTGATCGATTGCGACAAGGCGGTCTACAAGAAGCTCAAACCCGGATTCCAGATCGGGGTGCTGCCTCCGACGATGGAGGTCCTGGAGATCCTCCCGAACCTCGAGGTCAAGTCCCTGCTCCTCGGCGAGAAACCGAACGTGACGTACGGCGAGATCGGCGGCCTCATGGAAGCGATCGAGCGCATCAAGGACGTCGTCGTCCTGCCGTACCAGGAGGCGAAGCTGTTCGCTCAGATCTCCCTCGAGGCGCCGCGCGGGATCCTGCTCTACGGTCCCCCGGGTTGCGGCAAGACGCTCCTCGTGAAGGCGATCGCGACGGAGAACGACATGACGTTCTTCAACGTCAGCATCGCGGACGTCCTGTCGAAGTGGGTCGGGGAGAGCGAGCGGATCATCAAGGAGATCTTCCGGCAGGCGCACGAGAAGAAGCCGAGCATCGTCTTCTTCGACGAGATCGAGGCTCTGTTCACGGTCCGCGGCATGATGGACACCTCGGGCGTCCACAAGAACATCATCGCGCAGATCCTGAGCGAGATGGACGGGCTCGTGGAGCTGCACGACGTCTTCGTGATCGGCGCGACGAACCGCGCGGACCTCGTGGACCCCGCCCTGTTGCGGCCCGGGCGGTTCGACGAGATCATCGAGATCCCGCGTCCGGACCGGAAGGCCGCGGAAGAGATCCTTCGGATCTACCTGAACGAGGACCTGCCGACCGCCGAGAGCCTCGAGGAAACGTACGGCGGCCACAAGGAGGCGGTCGACGCGCTCCGCCGGTTTGTCCTCGACGAACTCTACGGGGAGAACAAGTGGGTCAAGGTCAAGCTCGACGCCGAGGCGAAAGAGGCGATCAAGACCGTCAAGCGGAAAGACATCATCTCCGGCGCCATCATCGAGGCGATCGTGACGACGGCGAAGAAGAACTTCGTCAAGCGCGTGATCCAGCTGAAGAAGGCCGACCGGAAGAAGGAAGGCCTCACGATGAAGGACCTCGACATGGCGATCGACGAGGAGAGCAAGGAGCACGCGATCACGGAGATGTACGTCTACGAGAAGCGCCAG
>Ga0137387_10000696_pt1 | contig 15261 bp, 9 predicted proteins | sample SagtaG_3_FD_104909 | JGI IMG/M metagenome (GOLD analysis project Ga0137387, IMG submission 104909) | Vadose zone soil microbial communities from Angelo Coast Range Reserve, California, USA - Sage2_R_115_16 metaG | ecosystem: Environmental > Terrestrial > Soil > Vadose zone > Saprolite | place...
CACGCGCTTGGGGATGCTCTCCGAGCAGGTGGCGAGAGCGCAGGAGCAGACGTTCCAATGGAACAGCCGGACGCAGCAGGCGCGCAGATTTCTGGAGCGGGGCGGGTCCCCGGATAGGCTGCCGGACGTTCTCGACAATCCGTTCATTCAGAAGCTGAAGGCGGATCTCCTTCACGGAGAAACAAAGCTGCAGGAGATGGCCACGCAGTACGGAGCCAACCACCCGCAGTACCAGCGTCAGGTCTCCGAGAATCAGGGTTTGCACGACAGACTCGACACCGAAATGAGGAAGCTCGTCTCCGGAATCGATAGCTCGGCGCGCCAGAGCCGCCAACGCGAGGCGGATCTCATGAAATCGATGGCGGCCCAGCGCGCACGGCTGCTCGCGCTCAAAGAGACTCGCAATGAATTGACGGTGCTCAGGCGCAACGTGGAATCCGCAGAACGGGCTTACGACACGGCTATGCAGCGCTCGGTCGTCAGCCAGGTCGAAAGCCGTGCGAGCCAAACCAACGTCACCGTGCTCAACCCGGCATTCGTGCCGAGCGCGCCCTCCCAACCCAAAATCTTCCTCAACATCGCCCTGTCGGTGGTGGTCGGAACGATGCTCGGCATCGGCATCGTGATTCTGATGGAAATGTTCGACTGCCGGGTGCGCTCGCGCAACGATCTTGACGATGCATCGAACGTGCCTCTGCTCGGTGTGCTCAACGCTTGGCAGCCCGCGGGAATCCCTCTGCTCGGCCGGCTAGGTGGCGCCGGACGCGCCTTACCGAACCCACACTAAGGAATGCTGATGAACGCCCAGGAAAATGTCCTTCCGATCGAGGGATCCAGCCGCGTCATTGCACGTCAAGACGGCAAGCTCGGCAGCATCCTCGTACAGTTGGGAAGGCTCGACGCCGGGGACATCGAGCGCGTCCTGGAGTTGCAACGCACCGAGGGAGCCAGGTTCGGTGAAGCCGCGCTTCGCTTAGGTCTGATTACAGCGGACGACCTGCGTTGGGCGGTCGCGAAGCAGTACGATTTTCCCCACATGCTACCGGGCAATGAGCGCATCAGCAGCGAGCTCGTCGTCGCTTACGAGCCGTTTCACCCCCGCGCCGAGGAGTTGCGGGCGTTGCGCACCCAGCTGTTGATTCGCTGGTCCAAGGCCGGAGTCAAACAGCGGGTGCTGGCGATCGTCAGTCCAGGTCCCGGCGAAGGGCGCAGCTACGTTGCTGCCAACCTTGCCGTAGCTTTTTCGCAAGTCGGCGAACGTGCGCTTCTGATCGACGCCGACCTGCGCACACCGCGACAGCATCGGATCTTCAACGTCCCCGACCGGGTCGGCCTCTCGGCCGTCCTCTCCGGCCGTGCCGATCGCAGTGCGGTGGTGCCGGTTTCGGAATTCGGGTCACTTTCGCTGTTGCCGGCGGGTGCGTGCCCGCCCAATCCACAGGAGTTGCTGTTGCGCCCGTCTTTCGCCGCTTTGTGGGACGAATTGTGTATTGATATCGACGTCATCCTCTTCGATACCCCGCCGGCGAAGCTCTACGCGGATGCACAGAGCCTGGCTTTCCGCGCAGGCAGTGTCATGGTGCTCGCCCGCAAAGATCACACCCGTCTTGCCGATGCGACCAGCGTCATCCGGGGGTTGAGCGATACGGGCGCTCGCATTGTCGGTACCGTATTCAACGCGTTTTGAACCAGGCCGGCTGGAATGTCATCCGTTCTGGAGCAGCGGGTCTTGCCTGGGTCGACGGCCCTCTGGCGGCGGTGCGCTGCAGCATTCCGCGCCGCCGGCTTTTTACAGGACGCACGGTCAGGGCGCCGTATCGCGTTCACGCTTTCGGTCTTTGCAGGCATCACGTTGCTCGGGGCCTTCTGGGGGTCCGTCGTTGCGGTTGCAGAGCTGAACGCGCTGTACTTGTGCATCGCATTGATCGGCTGCGCGTTCATCCTGCTCGACTTTCGCATCGGGGTGGTGTTGCTCATCTTGTTGATGCCGATCTCGAGCAGTCGGGTGTTTCCCCACGCGATGTTCGGCGTTACGGGCCTCAATCCCCTGAACCTGCTGCTGGTCGGGACGTTCGGCTCGTGCCTGCTTCATGGGGTGTCAGACGGCAGCCTCCGTCGCTTTGCGCCGCGCCCGCTACAGTGGCTGTATATCCTGCCGATCCTCGTTGCCGGTGCGCTGGGCTCGCGTCATGTCGGCGACATTGCGCCCGCCTTCTTCATGTACGACCAGGTCGAATTCCACGACGCGGCCGGCTACGTTCGCGACTTCGTGGCCAAGCCCATGTCGTTGGTGATATTTGCCCTGCTGGTCGGGGCCGCAGTGTCGAAATCGAAGAAACCAGAAAAATTCCTCGTGCCTACGCTGATATCGATCTGGGTGATGGGCTCGATGGTCATCGTGTTCGTCTCCCAGTCCGGGATCGCGCTCGGCCAACTGGCGAGCGACGAGTCGCGCGAATTCCTTTCACCGCTCGGGCTGCACGCCAACGATCTGGGACGCCTGTACGCGGTTGCCTACGCATTGCTGCTCTTCACGTGGGCCGAATCGAAGGACACGGGATTGAGGCTCGCGCTGCTGGCGTCGATGGGGATGGTGGTGGTGGCGCTGGTGTTGACGTTTTCGCGCGGGGCCTTCCTCGGCTTCATCGTGGTCAACGTGCTGTTCCTGCTGTGGCGCCGCAACGCAAAAGCCCTGATGTTCTTCGGGCTCCTAGCGGCGAGCGCGGCGCTTCTCCTTCCCGGCGCAGTATACGACCGCGTGGAAAGCGGGTTCGGAAGCGGACTCGACGCCATCAGCGCCGGGCGCATCGAAGGGCTCTGGCTGCCTCTCCTTCCCGACGTACTGCGCAGCCCCATTTACGGCAACGGTCTCGGGTCGATTCTCTGGTCCGAGGCCATGCGCACGGGAATCGGCGTAACCATTCCGGGAGTGGCGCAGGCTCACAATGCGTACCTGGAGATCGTCCTCGACATGGGGATAGTCGGCCTGATTTTCGTTTGCGCCTACTTCGTCCACGTCTTTAAGGGTTTTCGCGCACTGAGCGTCGATCCGGTCTTGAGCCCCAACTTGCGCGGATTCTACCAGGGAGCCGCGGCCGGATTGGCGAGCTTTCTGGTCGCCGGCATCGCCGGCAGCTACCTCACACCGAGACCGGAGCAGATCTTCCTGTGGCTGGCGATCGGAATGATGTACGGCCAGCGCGCCCGGAAGACCGGTGACTTGAATGCCTCTCGCCAATATGCCCAAGCTGGAGCTCACACTCAATCGGCGTGAGCGCACTGTCGCGGAGGCTCGCCGCGACGATGGCCCGCTGCCGTTACTGCCGGCCAACGATTTGCCGCGAGCGCACATCTGCTTTGTTGCCCCGAACATCTGGCCGGTGTTTTCGCGCGACCCAGACAATGAACTCATCGGCGGTGCCGAAGTGCAGCAAAGCATCCTGGCGCGGGCGCTGATTCGCGCCGGTTATCGGGTATCGATGATCAGTCTCGACTTCGGCCAGCCGCAGCGGGTGCTACTCGATGGTGTCATGGTGCACAAGGCCTATCGTCCCAATGCCGGTTTGCGGGTGCTACGCTTCGTACACCCCCGCGTCACCACGCTGTGGCGGGCGATGCGAGCGGTCGACGCGGATGTTTATTACCAGCGCTGCTCGGCAATGCTCACTGCACTTGTTACGGTTTTCTGCCGCAGCTATGGCAAGCGCTCCATCTTCGCCAGCGCGTGCGATCTGGACTTCGTGCCGGGGCGCCAGCCGATCCGTTATCTGCGCGACCGCTGGCTGTTCGAGCGCGGCCTGGCTCTCGTTGACAGAATTGTGGTGCAAAACGTGACGCAGCAGCGAGACTGCCGCGCCAATTACGGCCGTGAATCCACCCAGATCCCCAGTTGTTACGAGCTGCCTGCCGGCGCATCGCCGCACACCGGCGATTGCGTGCTCTGGGTCGCGAGCATGCGTGAACGCGACTACAAACGACCTGAGCTTTTTCTTGAGTTGGCCCGGCGTCTTCCAAAGCGGCGCTTCGTCATGATAGGCGGTGCAGGTGGCGATGTCGGCAACGCCTGTTTCGAGAGGATACGCAACGAGGCGGCGGCGATCCCCAACGTCGAGTTTACCGGTTTCCTGCCGCTGGCCCGCGTCGAGCCGTACTTTGACCGGGCGCGCGTCCTCGTCAATACCTCGGTCCACGAAGGAATGCCGAACACTTTTCTTCAGGGCTGGGCCCGAGGCGTACCGACAGTAGCCTTTATCGACATTGGTGCGCGGTTGCGCGGCGAGCCGCTCTACCGGGTTGTCGAGGGGGTGGAGGAAGCAGCGGCCGAGCTGGAGCGGCTGTTCACCGACGAAGAACACTGGAGGCGCGCCTCGGCGCGCTGACGCGAATATTTCAGCCGCACGCATTCGACCTCTACGGTCCTGGCACGCGTCGAGGGGTTACTGAACGAGCTGATTCGCGAGCCGGCGCGTGGCGGGTGAGCACGCGCGGACAGTCCATCCGGACCAGCGCGACGGATAAACACAATACACGCTCGAGCACGACAATTCACCATTCGATGTTCCGTTGGAGCGGTGCGCGACTTCCGTTCGGTAACTCGTGAGGAGTGAAAGCAGGTGAGGACGTACGAGGAGGTGCAAGATCTCATCAGGAGCCGGCAGCGCAATTGGCTGGTTACGGGGGCGGCTGGATTCATCGGCTCGCATCTCTTGGAAACCCTCCTCAAGCTGGATCAGAGGGTGGTCGGTCTGGACAACTTCTCGACCGGGAACCGCAACAACGTGAAGGAAGCTGTGAGCGCACGCCAGTGGAAGAATTGCAATTTCATCGAGGGCGACATCCGGTCTCTCGATCAATGCCGCCGGGCGTGCAGGTCGGTGGATGTCGTCCTGCATCAAGCGGCCCTCGGGAGCGTGCCGCGCTCGATCGCAGATCCGATCGGGGCGCACGAGAACAACGTTACGGGTTTTCTCAACATGCTCGTAGCGGCGCACGGAGCCGGCGTGTCGCGCTTCATCTACGCCGGATCGAGCGCAACCTACGGCGATCATCCCGCGGTCCCGAAGGTGGAGCCGCAGGTCGGCCGGCCGCTGTCGCCCTACGCGCTGACCAAGTACGTGGACGAGCTGTACGCGGAGATCTTCGCGCGGTGCTACGGATTTCCCTCGATCGGGCTGCGCTACTTCAACGTGTTCGGCCCTCGCCAGGATCCGAACGGGATTTATGCGGCCGTGATCCCGAAGTGGATCGCCAGCATGATCCGGGACGAGCCGGTCTTCATCAACGGCGATGGGGAGACGGCTCGCGATTTCTGCTACATCGACAATGTGGTTCAGGCGAATCTGCTCGCGGCCGTGGTCGACGACCCGGCCGCCGTCAACCAGGTCTACAACGTGGCGGTGAGCGAAAAAACCACCCTCAACGAGCTTTTCGAGATGATCCGTTCACTGCTGGCGCCGTATTATCCCCATCTGCGCGATCTACGTCCGGCTTATCGCAAGTTTCGTCCCGGCGATGCGCGTTTCTCGCAGGCCGACGTCGCCAAGGCGCGGCGCCTTCTCGGATACCAGCCGGCCTTGCGGGTGCGGGACGGACTGGCGCGGGTGATCGACTGGTATGTCGCGAAGCTCGGGCCGGAGCGTTCGACCGATGATCGGGTGCCGGGGTCCCAGGTCGTGCTCCGCGGATCGTAGTTCTATCGGCTTGCCTCGGATCGCGGACTTTCAACATTTCGCGGTCATAGTCATGCTGGCTCTCTAACTGTCGGCGAAGGGGAACACACATGCTCCTTATCGTGAAACGCGCTCGCGTGGCGGCTCTATTGGCAATTTTCGGCTTGGCCTGGGTTCCGCTCCAGGCTTTCGCGCAGGTACCAATACCGTGTATACCGGGTTTGACGTGCCCCAGCCCGGACAACACCCCGCCGACGGTCAGCATCACGTCTCCCGCCTCCGGCGCCACCGTTTCCGGAACGATCAACGTGACGGCCAGCGCCTCCGACAACAGAGGTGTCGCCGACGTGCAGTTCTTCCTCGACGGCGCTTTCGCGGCGGACGACACCACCGCCCCGTATTCGGTGCCCTGGGACACGACTACCGCGAGCAACGGCTCGCATACCCTCACCGCCGTCGCGCGGGATGGCGCCGGCAACAGCGCCACCTCGGCGCCCGTCACGGTGACGGTGTCCAATGGTCCTCCTCCGCCTCCGGCGGCGGTAAGGCGCTATGAAGAAACGGATGCGTCCGTGACCTTCAGCTCCGGCTGGATTCAGGATAACGGTTGGTTTGCATGGAGCGGCGGGAACGCCATGGAATCCATGGCGCCGGGCGCGCAAGCCTCGTTCACCTTCACCGGGACGGCGGTCACATGGCTTGGAATGCGTGGCCCAGATAGCGGCATCGCTCGCGTATTCGTGGACGGAGTCTTTGTATCCCAAGTCGATATGTTTGCAAGGTCGTACGAAGTCCACGTGCCCGTCTTCAAGGCGAGAAACCTGACCAACGGCAGCCATACGTTGACGATCGACGTGACCGGACAGAAGAACACGGATTCGCAGGCCGCGACTTCGCCGTACGCCATGGTCGTAGTGGATGCGTTCGACGTACCCTCGCCGCTCGTCTCGCACTTGCAGGATACGGATGAGGACATGAGCTACACCGCCGGCTGGACGCTGTGGGATACCAGCAGATCATGGAGTGGCTGGTACGCCGCTGTCTCGACGACGCCTGGCGCGCAAGCCACTTTACCGTTCGACGGAACGTCGATCAGCTGGATTGGCTATCGCGGGCCCGATGCGGGGATCGCTCGCGTATTCCTGGATGGAGTTTTCGCCGGCGAGGTCGATCTGTACTATCCGCAACCCAGAGTCCAGGCCATCGCCTTCAGCTCGCCACCCTTGGCCGACGGGAGCCATACATTGACCGTCGAGCCGACGGGCCAGAAAAACGCGAATTCGACGGATGCTCGGATCGTTGTGGATGCGTTCGACGTGACGCGGCCGGGAACGCGCTTCGAAGAGACGGATCCGTCCGTCGCCTACACCGGCAGTTGGATTCAAGGCAACCTGAATAGAGCGTGGAGCATGGGGACCATCTCGGAAGCCAACGCGTCTGGCGCGCGGGCCACGTTCACCTTCACAGGGACCTCGGTCAGCTGGATCGGCTGCCGCAAATTCACCACGGGGATCGCCAACGTGTACTTGGATGGAGTTTTCGTGACCGAGATCGATACGTTTGCCTCTCCGACGGAGGACTACCAGCACACCATCTACAAGGCAACGGGACTGGCCAGCGGGAGCCATACGTTGACGATCGAGGCGACGGGCCGGCAAAACCCGGCGGCGAGCAACAATTACATCGTTATCGATGCCTTCGATGTCCGCCCATGAGGCAAGCCGATTGACCTCCTTCGAGGCGCTCGACCCGAAGAATGGCCATGCTGGAACTGCTTGAAAAATCCGATCTCCAGGCGCAGGGGCGGTCCGAGGGCGGCCAACGGCTAGCGACGGTTGCCGTGGTCGGCTTGGGCTATGTGGGGCTTCCGCTCGCGGTGGAGTTCGGAAAGCACGGCCCGACGGTCGGTTATGACTTGTCGCGCAAGAAAATCGAGAATATCCAGCGCCGGGTGGACACGACGGGCGAGGTGTCGGCCGCGGAACTGGAAGGGGCGCGGTCCCTGCGCGTTACCCAGGATGCGGCCGAGCTCGAGCATGCAGAGTTTGTCATCGTGTCCGTTCCCACCCCGATCAACGCCGCGCGGCAACCCGACTTGGGACCGCTCGAATCGGCCAGCGCCACGGTCGGCAGGCATCTGAAGCCGGGCGCAACCGTGATCTACGAGTCGACCGTCTATCCAGGGGCGACCGAGGAGGTTTGCGTGCCGATCCTCGAGAAGCAGTCCGGGATGAGATGGCGCCAGGATTTCCACGTCGGATATTCCCCCGAACGCATCAATCCCGGCGACCGGGAGCACAGCTTCGCCAGGATCGTCAAGGTCGTGTCCGGGGACGATCCCGAAACGCTCGAAAAGGTTGCCGATCTGTACGCCTCGGTGGTGAGCGCGGGTGTTCACCGGGTCTCTTCGATTCGGGTAGCCGAAGCTGCCAAGGTGATAGAGAACACGCAGCGGGACCTCAACATCGCCTTTGTCAACGAGCTTGCAATCATTTTCGACAAGCTCGGTCTCGACACCATGGAAGTCCTGAACGCAGCCGGAACCAAGTGGAATTTTCAGCCCTTCCGTCCCGGCTTGGTCGGCGGGCACTGCATCGGTGTCGATCCCTATTATCTGACGCACAAGGCGGAGCTGGTCGGCTACCACCCGGACGTGATCCTCGCGGGCCGCCGCATCAACGACGACATGGGTGCGCACATCGCACGCAAGACGGTGCAACAGATGATCCTCGCGGGCCGCAACATCAAGGGCGCAAGGGTCAACGTGCTCGGGATTACGTTCAAGGAGAATTGTCCCGACGTCCGCAACTCGAAGGTCGTCGACATCATTCACGAGCTGCGCCAGTTCGGCGTCGAAACCTTCGTACATGATCCCGCCGCCGATGCCGTCGAAGTTCTGCGCGAATACGATCTCCGGCTCCGGCCGTGGGAGGACCTGCCGGCCGCCGACGCCCTGGTTCTGGCTGTCGCCCACCGCAGGTTCCTCGATCTGCCCGCATCAGCCTACCAGCAAAAGATCGTTCGCCGCGGCTGCCTCATCGACGTCAAGTCGGTGCTCGACCCGACGCCGTTTCGCAAAGAAGGCCTGACGGTGTGGCGGCTGTAGCGCTTGCGCGTACCGCAGATCGCGCGAATTCGCGTCGCAGTCCGGCGTCGACGGAGCATCGTCCGAGGTCAGGGTTGATCAGACCCTGACTCGCGATAAGGCCGAGGCCGACATGTGCGGAATTGCGGGGTGGATTGCGGGACCGGGGAGCGCGCTCGCGGAGGACACGCTCGAGTCGATGCTGCAAACGATCGTGCACCGCGGGCCGGACGATCAGGGCATATGCAAGTTCCGCTCCGCCGGCACTGGGCACGATGTGTTTCTAGGGCACCGGCGGCTGGCCATCATCGACCCGGAAGGGGCGCACCAGCCAATGTGCGATGCCGCGTCCGGCCTCGCGCTGACCTTCAACGGAGAGATCTACAACTTTCGCGAGCTGCGCGAGGAACTCACCCGGCTCGGTTACGGTTTTGTGCGCGATTCCGACACCGAAGTACTGCTGCGCGCCTATCAGCACTGGGAATGCGGGGTCGTCAATCACCTGCGCGGCATGTTCGCATTCGCGATCTGGGACGCCCGCAACGAACGCCTGTTCCTGGCGCGAGACCGATTCGGCGAGAAGCCGCTGTTTCTCTGCGAAAACGGAAGCGGGCTGTACTTTGCATCGGAGATCAAAGCGCTGCTGCGCGTGCCGGGCGTCAAGATCTCGGTAAACCTCGAGGCTGTCTGGGACTACCTGGCGTATCGCTACGTTCCCGGCCCGAAGACTCTGTTCACCGGCATCCGGAAATTGATGCCCGGGACTGCGGCGACATGGGAACGCGGGAAGCTCAAGGAAGAGCGCTACTGGACGGCTCCGGACCGCAGCCCCTGCTGTTTGCAACTACCGCAACGCGACACCGTTTCCACGTTCCTGTCCCGGTTGGACGAGGCCGTCAAGCTGCAGATGGTGAGCGACGTGCCGTTCGGCGCGTTTCTCTCCGGCGGACTCGACTCCTCGACCATCGTTGCGCTCATGAGCCGTCACAACTCGAAGGTCAAGACTTTTTCAGTGGGCTTCAGCGAAGACAGCTACAGCGAACTCGACTACGCTGACGAGGTGGCGAAGCACTTCGGAACCCAGCACCACGAAATCGTGGTTGAGCACCGCGACATCATCGATCGGCTCCCGCAGCTGGTCGCTTACCGGGACGCGCCCGTGTCCGAGCCGGCGGACGTCCCGATCTACCTGCTGGCGTGCGAGGCCGCCCGCAGCGTCAAGATGGTGCTGACCGGGGAGGGCAGTGATGAGCTCCTCGGAGGCTACCCGAAGCACCTCGCCGAGCGCTTTGCGCAAAGCTATCAACTGCTGCCGGGCTGCATTCGCCACCGCCTCATCGAGCCGCTCGCCCATGCGCTTCCGTACGGCTTTCGCCGCATCAAGACGGCCGTGACGAACCTTGGCATCGAGGACAGTCGCGAGCGTTACGTGCGCTGGTTTGGCGCCCTGAATCGCAGCGAACGTGACCAGTTCTCGACCTTGCGGATGAATGGCACATCGTTCACCGGTGCGCCGCCGTTCGATGCAGATTCGCGCAGCAGCGCGCTGAGGCGCATCCTTTATTTCGACCAGACGAGTTGGCTGCCGGATAACCTGCTCGAGCGCGGGGACCGGATGACCATGGCAGCCTCAATCGAGGCGCGCGTCCCGTTCCTTGATCACGAGCTCGCTGCGTTCGTTTCATCCCTGCCCGACCGTTACCGGATACGGGGCCTGCGCAGCAAGTGGATACTGCGGGAGGCAGGCAAGCAACTGCTCCCGGAACGCATCCTGACTCGGCCGAAAGTAGGCTTCCGTGTCCCGATCAACGAGTGGTTTCGCGGCGAGATGCGCGAATATCTACTGGACCATCTCCAAAGTCGCTCGTCGATGACCCGGGCGTACTACGACACGTTGGCCCTCGATCGGATGCTGGGCGAGCATTTGAACGGCAGGCAGAACCATGAGAAGTTGCTGTGGTCCCTTCTCAACCTAGAAATTTGGCACCGACAATATGCCCGGACATGATTTCGTAGAACCTGGGCGTCGGTTCGAACCCGTTCCTAGGGCCGCGGGAATAAAGGAATGGTTCCGCTGGCGCCTCAACCGGCTGCGCTGCATGACGCCTGCAGAGATCTCGCATCGCGCCGTTCTCGCGCTGTCGATGCGCGCGGAGCGCGCCGGACTGTTTTGTTCGGACACTGTTCCTTCGCCGGATCTCCCGTCAAACCCTCGTCTCTGGGTGCACGCCACGGCAAGAGTCGATCCGTCTCGCTATCTCGCCGCGGCCGATCGCATCGCGGCGGGCAAGCTGGATGTATTTGCCCTGCGTAACGTCGATCTGGGCTCGCCGCCGCGCTGGAATCGCGATCCCAGGACCGGCGTGGAAGCGCCGCTTGTTTTCGGCAAGCTGCTGGACTACCGTGACCCGCGGCGGGTCGGAGACATCAAGTATCTCTGGGAGGTCAATCGACATCTGCATCTGGCAACGCTGGCGCAGGGCTACGCGCTGAGCGGCAATGTGCGCTATTTCAACGTCATCCGACAGCACTTGGAGAGCTGGTTTGCCGAGTGCCCGTACCGCATGGGCCTCAACTGGTCGAGTGCGCTCGAGGCGGCGATCAGGCTGATCAACTGGTCTGTCACATGGCAACTTCTCGGCGCAGCGCGTTCGCCGCTGTTCGAAGACACCGAAGGTGCGCGACTGCGACAACGCTGGCTGGAATCGATCTATCAACATGCACAGTTTGTGCGGGGGTATTTCTCGCGCCATTCTTCGGCCAACAACCACCTCATAGGCGAAGCCGCAGGGCTGTTCATCGCGGCTCTCACCTGGCCCTGCTGGCCGCACGCGCGCGTCTGGCTCGCGGAGGCAAAGGCGATCCTCGAACGCGAGATCCTGCTGCAGAACGCGCCGGATGGCGTCAACCGCGAGCAGGCCGTGTCGTACCAGCAGTTCGAACTCGATCTGCTTGTGCTCGCGTTGTTGGCCGGCAAGGCGAACGGGCAGAAATTTTCCGCGGCGTTCGAGTCGCGCATCGAGGCGATGATGGAATATCTCGCGTCGATCATGGATGCCGGCGGCAACGTCTGCATGTTCGGCGATTCTGACGATAGTCTCGTCGTAAAGCTGGCACAGGGCGGTGAGTATTGCCGCTATCGGTCGTCGCTTGCTGTGGGCGCGATCCTGTTCCTCCGCGGCGACTTCAAGGGAAAAGCGGGCGGACTCGACGACAAGACGCGCTGGCTCTTCGGCGAGGACGCGGACGCGGTGTTTCAGGGGCTCGATGACAAAGGGGCGCAGCTTCCGGTTAGGCGGGCGTTTGCCGAAGGCGGCTACTACATCCTCGGCTGCGACTTCGAGTCCGAGAACGAGATCCGGCTGGTCGCCGATGCCGGCCCCCTCGGCTATCAGACGATCGCGGCACACGGCCACGCCGACGCCTTGGCATTCACTCTGTCGGTAGGGGGAAAGGAGTTTCTGATTGACCCGGGTACCTATACCTTTCACGCGCAAGGCCCGTGGCGCAGTTACTTTCGCGGCACCGCCGCGCACAATACCGTGCGGGTTGACGGGACGGATCAATCGCGGTCCGGCGGAAATTTCATGTGGCTCAGCAAAGCGGACGCCGGCTGCAACCTGTGGCGGCCCTCGCCCGAGTGCGACATCTTCGAGGGCTGGCATGACGGTTACATGCAACTGCCCGACCCGGTGATGCACCGGCGGCGGATTACCTTCGAGAAGCGGCTGAGGCGGGTCGTCATCGAGGACAGCCTGCGGATGTCCAGGGCGCACGAAATCGAACTCTTTTCCCCTTGCCGCGCGCGCTGCCGGGTCGATCCCTTCCGGGATGGTTACCGGCTCAACCAACCGGGAAGGACGCTCTCCCTGAAACTCCCGCAGGCGGAAGGCTCCACCGCGCGCGTCTATACCGGCAGCATCGCCCCGATCCTCGGCTGGGTATCGCGGCGCTTCGACGAAAAGCGGCCAGCCCCGACCATTGCCTGGCGGGGCCGTCTTGCAGGCGAAGCGGTTCTCCGCAGTGAGATCACCTGCTGATCCAATCGGACTATATCCCGCTCTGCGGCCGCGGCACGACCGTTATCAAGCACCTCCTATGCTGTAACCAGCGTGGCCGGCGCAGGCGATGTGCGCGGTCTTTTACCCCACGGTCTTTTGAGGACGATGTGAAGCAAGTCCGCCACTACCTTCGCAACGGCGCCTTGGATATCGGCGAAGTGCCCATCCCCGCGGTTGGCTCCGGCGACGTGCTGGTGCGGAGCCATTACTCGTTCGTGAGCGTGGGCACCGAGAAGATGAAGGTCTCACAGGCCCGCATGAACCTCGTGGAAAAGGCAAAGGAACGCCCTGATCAGGTCAAGCTGGTAATCGACACGCTCAAGGAGCAGGGCCTGATCCCCACGCTGCGCAAGGTTCAGGAGCGCCTCAAGGCGCCGACCACCCTCGGCTACAGCTGCGCTGGAACCGTAATAGAGGTGGGTTCGCAAGTGGACGAGTTCCGGGCGGGCGATCGCGTGGCGTGCATCGGAGAGGGCGTGGCGACGCATGGCGAGTACAACGCCGTACCGCGGAACCTGGTGGCGCACGTTCCCGCCAACGTGAGCCTCGAGGCTGCCAGCGCGAGCGCTGTCGGCGCGATTGCACTCCAATCGATACGCCGCGCGAAGCTTGAGCTGGGGGAAAGTGTGGCAATCATCGGGCTCGGGCTGCTTGGGCAGTTCCTGGTGCAGCTTTGCCGTGCGAATGGATGCCGCGTGATAGGAGTGGACCTCGACCCTGGCAAGCGCGCGATTGCAGTGCAGGACGGTGCCGAGGCGGCCTGCGGTCCCGAGATAGACGAGGCCCTCTATCACGCACTGCGCGTGAGTGGCGGTGTCGGCGTGGATGCGGTGTTCCTCACCGTGTCGACCAAGGACCTCGGTCCCATCGAGATGTCCGCCACGCTGGTGCGCGACCGCGGCCGGGTGGTTTGCCTTGGCAATACTGCAATCGAACTCGAATATCGCACTTGGTTTGGCAAGGAGCTTGAGTTTTTGTTCACCCGCGCGATGGGGGCCGGCATCTACGAACCCGACTATTTCACGCGTGGAAAGGACTATCCGATCGGGTATATCCGGTGGACTGCCAACCGAAACATGCAGGCCTTCCTCGATCTGATCGCGCAGGGCAAGCTTACCGTACCGCGGCTCATCACACACCGGTTCCCGTTCTCGGAAGCGGTTTCGGTGTTCGACAAGGTCGCCAGCGGCGAGCTGAGCCACGCAGTAGGAATCGTCTTCGAATATCCCGAGCCCGAAAGAGGCGTGTTCGAATTGCAGCCGCGCCTGCTCACCTTCGGGGGCGACCAGCCGTGCGGCGCGGTGAGACTCGGGCAGATCGGCGCGGGCAACTACGCGAAGTCCATGCTCATGCCGTATTTCCCGTCACTCGCGGGCCTGAGCCTCGGGAGCATCTGCACGACGAAAGGCGCCAACGCCGAGGCGCTGGCCAGGCGCTACGGCTTCCGTAAGGCCACCACCGATGCCGGGGAGCTGCTTCGCGACCCCGGGATTAACGCGATCATGGTGGCTACTCGTCACGACAGCCATGCCCGTTACGCTGCGGCAGCGCTGGAAGCCGGCAAGCATGCCTACGTCGAGAAGCCACTCGCCCTGACCGGGGAGGAGCTCGCACCCATCGCCGAAGTGCTCGGCAAGCGCGGCACGCAAGGCCCGACGCTCTGGGTCGGTCATAACCGGCGCTTCAGCCCGCTCAGCCAGCGCGCGCTCGCTCACTTCAAGGATGTCGAAGTGCGGCAGGTAATCTGTACTGTGCGCGCGGCGAGCGTGCCCGCCGACAGCTGGATCCAGGACAAGGTCGAGGGCGGCGGAATTCTTTTTGGCGACGTCTGTCACTTCATCGATCTCGCGATCTACTTCGCACGGAGCACGCCGGTCGAGGTAAGCGCATTCGCCACGCCCGACCCCGGACATCGCGATGAGAGCTGGGCGATCACGCTGCGTTTCGCGAACGGGGGCCTGGGCGTGGTGCATTACGTATGCGGCGGCCAGAAAGGCCTGGAACGCGAATCCGTTGATATCCTCGGTGGCGGGCGCTCGGCCCAGATCATCGGCTTTCGCAGGCTCATCCTGCGCGGCGGGCCCGGCGGCGGCATGCGTCAGCTCCAGCCCGACCTCGGCCAGAAGGCAATGCTTCAGGCGATGGTCGGCCAGTTTTCCGCTGCGCCCGGCGCAGTGGATTACACCGAGAGCTTCCTCGTGTCGGCGCAGGCGCTGCTTGCCGCGCAACGATCCATCGCGGAGCGGCGCATCGTGACGATGGAGCCGCGGTTCCCGTTTGGAATTGGTTGATGTGCGGTTTCGTCCTCGCTTACGCCCCGACCGGCGATCGTCTGCCTGATCAAGCCCTGCTGGACCGGATGGATGCTGCCATCCGCCACCGGGGGCCTGACGAGCATGGGCAGAAGCGCTTCGACCGTGCCGTCATGGGCCACCGCCGGCTCGCC
>Ga0137387_10000697_pt1 | contig 15244 bp, 14 predicted proteins | sample SagtaG_3_FD_104909 | JGI IMG/M metagenome (GOLD analysis project Ga0137387, IMG submission 104909) | Vadose zone soil microbial communities from Angelo Coast Range Reserve, California, USA - Sage2_R_115_16 metaG | ecosystem: Environmental > Terrestrial > Soil > Vadose zone > Saprolite | place...
ACGCGGGGTCGCAATTCCCGGGAGGCGGCGGTGGAGCGGACGAACATCCGGTCCACGCGTCGTGCGGGGCTCGCGAATGAGGGGGCGCATGACCCGCCAGTCGATCGGGGACAGGACCGCTCCCTTCAGAGGAGCCTGGAATGGCCGCGGCAGCACCGAGAAGGCCGGCTCCCCGAACGTGCGCACGAGTTCCTCGGGGGGATCGGTCGCCTCGCCGGGCGGCTCGTACACGATCGCGGGAAGGTTGCCGTCCTGCCGCAGATGGACGCTGACGACCGGGTCGATCTGAATCGCCTTGTGCGGGGCGGTCGCATTCACGCGCTCGCCGCGAAAGACGTACACGTGACGCCGTCGTTGGAACACTTCCGGCGCCGGGATTCCGTAGAGTCCGCCAAAGACTCCTTCCCCGGTGAGACCCTCCAACCGCGTCTTCACCGCGGTCCCCGAGAGACGGACCCGTCGACCGAGTTCCTCGTTGCTTGCGAGCGGTTCCTTCAGAAGATGCGCGAGGAGCTGGAAGTCGCGCTCGTCGACCATGGCGCTCGAAGGGCTCCTTAAAAAGAGACCTCTACTTCAAGCCGCGCATCCGAAAGGACCGGAGTCGATGAGGACATCATCGCCTTCATGTCGAATCGCGCTCTGAACGGGCCGCACCTCCACGAGCCCGACGGGCGAACTTCGCGGGCGTCCTCGAGAGGTGGGCACCCGGCTCCCTTAAATGCAACGAACCTTTGGGGGGCTCGCATGACGGCCCAGTCCATTGCGAGCGTCTCGAAATCTCAGAGTGCGACGGTCGCGGCCACGACGATGAGAACGCAGGGCGATGCCATCATTCAAGTCCAGGATCTCGCCAAGGTCTTCGATCCGGACATCCGCGCGGTGGATGGAATTTCCTTCGCGGTCCGCCGCGGTGAGATCTTCGGGTTCCTTGGCCCGAACGGGGCCGGGAAGACGACGACGATCAAGGTGATTACGACGCTCATCAAGAAGACGTCCGGGTCCGCGATCGTGGACGGGATTTCCGTGGACAAGGATCCCGCCGGCATCCGCAAGATCATCGGGTATGCGGCCCAGGAAGTCGGCATCGATGACGAGCTCACGGGTCGAGAGAACCTGCGCCTCCAATGCGCGCTCTACCATCTCCCGAAGGACGAGAGGGACGGGCGAATCTCGGAGATGCTGAAGGCGATCGACCTGGAGGACGCTGCGGATCGGCGCGCAGGGACTTATTCCGGCGGAATGCGGAAGCGCCTGGACCTTGCCATGGCCCTCATCCCACATCCCAAGGTGTTGTTCCTCGACGAGCCCACGACCGGACTGGATCCCCAGAACCGCGCTGCGGTGTGGGACTACCTCCGCGGGCTCAACGAGCAGGGCATGACGATTTTCCTGACGACGCAGTACATGGAAGAGGCCGACCGCCTCGCCGACCGGCTCTGTATCATCGACCACGGCCATATCATGGCCGAGGGGACGCCCGCCTCCCTCAAAGGGTCGATCGGCGCGGATGTCGTCACGCTCTCGTTCAAGGAGAACGGGACGCCGAACCCGAATGCCGCGGCGAAGGCCGCGCTCGCGAGAATCCACGGAATCCGCGAGATTCAAGAGGTCGACGGTGGGATCGCGATTTATGCGCAGGATGCGCCGGCCCTGATCCCACAGATCGTCCTTGCCCTCAACGAAGCGCATCTCGACATCGCCGAACTCACCCTGACCCACCCAACCCTGGATGACGTCTTCATGAAGTACACGGGCCGCAAGATGCGCACCGAGGAAGTCACGCCCCAACGACGCACTCCATGGGGCGCGCGCCGTCGGAGGTCGATGTGATGACGGCGGGGGATTTCGCGGGCGAGGTCGGAAGTATCGCGGGCCGATGGATCAAGAAGACCCTCCGGCGACCGCCGTTCCTCTTCTTCTCCCTCGTCCAGCCGGTAGTGTGGTTCGTCCTCTTCACCGCCGCATTCGCTAGCATCGCGAACATCAACGGGTTCAAAGAAAGTACGGGGACGAGCTCGTACCTCGTTTTCTTCAGCGGAGCGGTGATCATCCAGACGGTCCTTGCGTCCGCGATGCAGTCGGGCGTGGGCTTCGTCACGGACATGGAATCGGGCTTCTTGGACAAGCTCAAGGTCGCGCCGATCCACCGTTCGTCAATTCTCCTTGGGAAGCTTCTGAGCGACGGTGCGCGGATCCTGCTTCAGACTGCGGTGATCCTGATTCTCGCGTTTGCCCTCGGGGTCGGGATTGCGACGGGTCTCCTGGGCCTCGTCCTCCTCTTCGCAATCGCCTTGGGATTCGGCATCGCATGGTCCGGCATCTCTACGTTCATTGCCTTGACCACACGCAACTCGGAGTCGACGCTGATGATCTCGCTCCTTACGACGTTCCCGCTGTTGTTCCTCTCAACCGCCGTGATGCCGAAACCGCTCCTGCAAGATAACGTCCGGGCTATCGCCGTCTACAACCCGATCACATACATCGCCGACGGTCTGCATGGTTTGATCATCACGCCGGGCTTGGACTGGTCCGTCGTGGGGTTTGCGTTCCTGATCATCGGAGCGGTCGGATTCGTCACGCTCTCCGCGACGACCACGATGTTCCGACGCGCGGTGTCCGCGTAGAGACGAAATTCGATCGGCTCACCGTTGTGGCCCAACCGCCGGCGTCGAACAAGATGCCCTTCGGTCCCGGGCTCAATTCGAGGCCACGGCGAACTCGAATTCGGCGGGCTCGGAGGAGACCTGTCCGTCCATGAGGCCCGTCATCGCGAGGGAAGCCTCGCCCGCGAGGGCCGTCGCTTCCTCCCACGATCCGAGGTGGTTCTCGTTACGGTCCTCGAATTCCCGGACGAATCGGACCAGTTCGCGGCGGATGATCCCGTCGGCTCGACCGTGGAACACGACGCAAGCGCTCACAAACTGACCGCGAACCCCCACGACCCCTTCCTCGCCGAATCGGCGGGTCGTCTGCTGAATCCCGCGACCCGCGGGTCCGCGGCTGTCTACGAAGTCGCGAACCGCGCCGAGGACCGGCTCCAATTGCGTCGACTCGAGCGGAAGGACGGCGTCCGATGCGACGGTCACAAGGGGATCGCCGCTCCGGTGAAACAGGTACACGGCACGGACGTTCTTCTCGTCTGCTCGGCTCCGAAGGCCGAACGGGAGCGCCAACATGGCGACCGCGGCGGGTATGATTGAAGACAAGATTCCGAACATCCGAACCACTCCTTCCGATTCGCTGGACGGCGCCGCGGGGTCAATACCGCTCTGTCAAGGAGAATTGAGTAAACCGAGGTTCGGGCCGCCCGATATCCTCAAGCAGCCCGCGGCCTTCGCCATCGCATGGCGACCCGCCCCCTCCTGTATTCAATGCCCATCAGCCACTACTGCATCGCCGCCGACCGCATGCTCGCGTTCAAGGGAGTGCCCTTCGACACGCAGTACGTGCCCTACCACGACAAGACGGAGCTCATCAAGGCGACCGGGCAGGACTACGTCCCCACATTAATCTGGGACGGCAAGCCGGTCATGTGGTACGACATTCCCGACTTCCTCGAACGGGAGCGGCCCAAGCCGACCCTCTATCCGTGGGGGCAGAGGGGTCTTGCCGCGGTGCTGGAGCACTGGGGCCACCAGGTCCTGGAGGAGCGCGTGTGGCGCTACATCGTCACGAAAATTCCCCCGGTCCTTCGCGATGAACGAGAGCGGTGGGTATTCGAGGAAATGCAAAGCCGAGCCCGAGGGCCGTGGCACGTCCTTGAGATGCGCCGCGACGAGTTCCGTGAGGACATGAACAAGCACCTCGGCATGGTCGAGACAATCCTCGACGGCCGCGACTGGATCCTCGGCGAGCCGAGTCTGGCCGACTGCGGCATTTACGGATCGCTGTCGCCCCTCTTGACCGCCGGCGAGAAGATTCCGAAGGAATTCCCGCGGCTTGCGAATTGGGTTTCGCGGATTCAGAAGCTCGGCTGAATCAGACGTTCCGGACCGTGTCGACGAGATCGTGGAGCGCGACTTCTCTCTGGACTCCGGTCGCCATCTCGCGGACCGTCGCACGACCTTGCTTCAGCTCCCTCTCCCCTAGGATGACTGCAAAGCGAGCCCCGATCGCGTTCGCGTAGTCCAGGTTCTTCGAGGGCCCGCGGCCGATGAGGTCGATGTCGGCCCCCAGGCCTGCGGCCCGGAGGGACGTCAGGATTTGTATCGCCTTCTTCCTCGCGGTGTCTCCGACAGGGACGACATACGCGTCAAGCGGTCGAGGCGCCTCGATCGTGCCTTCCGCCTCGGCGGCCATCACGAGCCGATCGAGGCCGAGCGCGAACCCCGTTTGCGCGACCGGTTCTCCTCCCAAGATCTCCGCGAGTCGATAGGCACCCCCACCGCCAACCTGTTTCTCCGCACCGAGGTTCGGCGAATCGATTTCGAACACCATTCCTGTGTAGTAGTCGAGACCCCGGACGACCCCCATGTCGAACCCATAGTCGGATCGCGAGATCCCGTAGTCGTCGAGGAAACCCGCGAGGTCGCGCAAGTAGTCGAGTCCTTCCTTCGAGGCCCCGCCCAGAACCTTGGCGGCGTCGTTCAAGATCGACGCATCGCCGGACAATTCGACGAGCTTCCGCAGCGGCGTCGAGAGATCCTTGCGGCCCAGTCGTGCAAGCTCCGCGTCGAGCATCGGAAAGTTCCGTTTGTCCAGGGAGTGTAGGACGACGCTCTGGTCCGCCGGCGGAAACGGCAGGAACGACCGGAGGATCCCGATGTTCCCGATTCGGGCCTTTACCTGTTTCAGCCCGATCACGCGCATCGTACCGATCGCGAGGGCGAGGGCCTCCGTGTCGGAGGGAAGAGGAGCTCCGCCGATGATCTCCGCGTTCAATTGGTAAAACTCGCGGTACCGGCCTTTCTGGGGCTCCTCGTAGCGGAAGGCGTTCCCGGCGGTGTACAGCTTCAGCGGTTTCGGGAGGCTGCGCAGACTCGAGACATAGAATCGGAGGATCGACGCCGTGAACTCCGGACGGAGCGCGAGGTCCCTCCCGCCCTGGTCTTTGAACGCGTAGAGCTCTCGGACGATTCCGGGGCCGGACTTCGCGGTGAACAGTTCCAGGCTCTCGAAGGTCGGGGTCGAGACTTCGCGGAAACCGAACGATTCGGCAAGCTGGATGAACCGCGACTCGACGAAGCGACGCTTCGCCATGTCCTCGGGACTCCAGTCGTTTGTCCCGCGGGGCCGTTCGACCATCGGAGACGCGGCGAAGAGGACGGGCCACCATAAACGTTTCTGGCATCAGCCGTAAGGAGCGTCACTCCGCAGACGCCGCCACAGAACTGCGCCGTTTGGCGAGCTCGAGAATGGGGGCGGGAAGGAGAGCGGTCCCGATCATCACCGTCATCGCGATCGCGAGCAGGTCGCGCGTGATCCCGATCGTGATCCCGTACTGGGCGATGATCAGGGAAATTTCGGCTCGTGGGATGAGGGTCGCGGCGAGGGGCCATGCGTCGTCGTTGCGCACATCCGCCGCGCGACGCAAAATCAGAGCGCCGGGGATCAGTTTCGCCGCGGCGGCCACCCCGATCGCGCCGAGGGAGAGGACGAAGACTCCTGGAATGTGGGCCGGATTGATCAGGGATCCCGTGCTGGCGAAGAACACGCCCATGAAGAGGGCGGTGACCGGCGCGATGTGCCGCGACACCCGCGGCCCGAACTCCGTGCTCGCGACGATGCTTCCCGCGAAGAACGCGCCAACGAGGGGCGGCAGGCCCAGGACCGCGAAGGCGAAACTGATGAGGAGCCCGAAGGACACCGCGAACAGGATCGTGCTGCTCGGCGAAATCGTGTCCGTCGCCTTCAGGACGCGCGGGAGCGCATGGCTGCCCAGGAACACGAGGAACGCCGCGAGGCCCAGGATCCCGAGGAGGCCGGCGACGAGGGCGAGGATCGGTAGGGGGGCGGGCGAGGCGACGCCGACCACGATCGTCATGAGGGAGAGGGCGACGATGTCGTCGATCAGGATGGACGCGGTGACGAGGTCCGCGCCGCGGACCGCTCCGTATCCGGAATCCGCAAGCAATTTCAGGCCCAGGGTTGTGCTCGTCGACGTCAGGATGAGCCCGAGAAACGTCGCCGGGAGGAGGGGCCATCCGAAGAGGAACCCCAGAGCGAGGCCGCCGACGAACGACGTGACCACGCCGACCGCCGCGAGGACGAACGGTCGGATGCCGAGCTTGCGGAAGCCGCGGATGTCGAACGAAAGCCCGGTCGAGAACATGAGGAAGACAGCGCCGAGGAGGGCGAGATTCGCCAACGGCCCGGTTGGATCGACGGTGTAACCCGGCGTGAACGGTCCTAGGAAGATGCCTGCAACGAGCATCCCGACCACCCGGGGCATCCGGAGCCGGCGGAAGAGGCTGCCCCCAATCTCCGCGGCGATCAGGACCACCGCGAAGTCGAGGAGGAGCTGCTCCGCGGCGGCCATCGGCCGAGGGGAATCGCAGGGAAGCGGGACAAACCTCCCGCGAGCAGTCGGGATCGGATTCGCAGAACATGCCATCGCGAATTCGGATCGGCAGCCTTAGCCGATCGCGAAGTAGTCCTTTCGCAACGCCTCGAGGTCGAGCAGTTCCGCCGTAGGACCGGACCGCACCACTTGCCCATTCTGCATGATGTATCCAAAGTCCGCGATGCGCAACGCGGCGTAGGCGTTCTGTTCCACCATCAGGACCGTCAAACCGCCTTTCCGTAGTTCGTGAATCTTCTCAAAGATCTCGGAGACGAGTTTCGGAGCGAGTCCCAGGCTCGGCTCGTCGAGCACGAGGATCTCGGGCTTCGACATCAGGGCGCGTCCGATCGCGACCATCTGCTGCTCCCCGCCGCTCAGGCGGCCGGCTTTCACATCCTCTCGTTCGCGAAGGCGAGGAAACAACTCGTACACGGAGGCGAGCGTCTCATCCGCAGTGGGTCGGGCCCGCGCGGCGTACGCCCCCAGGCGTAGGTTCCCCTCGGTGGTCAGCAGCGGAAACAGCCGCCGTCCCTCCGGGCACGAGGCAATCCCGCGGGCCGCTCTCTCGTGAGCTGGGAGGTTCGTGATGTCGCCGCCCTTGAACATCACCCGCCCGCGGGTCGGCCGCAGCAGACCATTCACGACCTTCAGCGTGGTGGACTTGCCCGCGCCGTTCGGTCCGAGGAGCACGGTGGTCACGCCTTGCTGGGCCTCGAGAACGATGTCCCGCAAGACACGGGTGCCGTCATACCCTGCGTGGACCCCTTCAAGACGAAGCATGAGCGGCCTCCACTCCGAGATAGGCTTCGATCACCGCGGGATTCTCAACGACCTCGCGCGGGGTACCCTCGGCGATCTTCGTACCTTCCTCGATTACGACGATATGCTCCGAGACCGTCAGGACCGCCCGCATCACGTGCTCCACGACGAGCGCTCCGAATCCGATTTCCCTCTGAACCTTTGCAAACAAGGCGATTGCATCGCGGAGTTCCTCCGGCGAAAGTCCCGCGAAGATCTCGTCGAGGAGGAGGATCCGTGCTCCCGTGCCGAGGACCCGCGCGAACTCGAGCCGTTTTCGTTCTTGGACGGTCAGGTTCGAGGAGACCACGTCCATCTTTCCCTCGAGTCCGACCAGGGTGAGCACCCGACCGGCTGTGTCGAGGGCTTCCGACAAGTCCCTTTGCTTGTTGCTTCCAAACATCGCCGCCACGGCGACATTTTCGCGGCAGGTCATCGCAAGAAACGGCTTCGGGATCTGGTGGGTCTTCGCGATCCCCTGTTCGACGATTCGGTGGGCGGGCCAGTGATCGATGCGTTGCCCGTCGAGCGTGATCGCCCCTTTCGTGGGCTTCTCTACTCCGGCAATCAGGTTGCACAAGGTCGACTTCCCGGATCCGTTCGGCCCGATGAGTCCGATGACTCGCCCCTCCGCCAAGGTCAACGAGACGCCCTCCACCGCTCGTACGCCGCCGAAATACTTGTGGACCCCGGAAACTTCGAGCACCCGGGTCATTCGAGAATGCCTCGGAGTTCGGGGATGTACTTTCGAAGGGTCCCGACGATTCCGTCCGGGAGGAACAGGGCGATTACGACGACGACAAAACCGATGATGATGAACTCGAACCCAATCAGGACCGTCAAGAAGAATTGGGACGGGATGTACACGGCGACGGCACCGAGGAGAGGACCGAGGAGGGTACCCATCCCCCCAATCACGATCATCGCGAGCATTCGCAGCGAGAAGATGAGATTGAACGCATCGTACGGGAACGCGCCCGACACGTTCCAGGCATAGACTCCACCCGCGGCTCCAGCAAAGAGCCCGCTCAAAGCGTACACGGAAAGCTTGAGGCGAGCCGCGTTGATTCCAAGAGTGTTCGCGGCATCTTCATCGCTCTTGATGGAGCGGATGCCGTACCCGATCCGACCGTGGGTGATCCAATACGTCACGCCGATCTCGATCGCGAGGATGATCCAGATCGTGTAGAACATCGAAAGAGGCTCGAAGCCGACGTTCAGGTAGATGCCTTGCCCGTCTCCGAGTTCTTTGATCTCGAGGACGATGTACAGCGCCGCGACTGCCACCACCAGGGTCGCGATGGCAAAGAAGACCCCTCGGAACCGCAACGTCACGACGCCGATTCCGAGGGCGAGGGCGAGGCCCACCACGGCACCGAGCGCGACGCCCGCAACAGGAGGCAGTTTGAGAGTACCGACCCCGAAGGCGAGGGCGTATCCGCCGAACGCCATGAACACGACGTGGCCGAAGCTCACGTACCCGGTGAGACCCGTGATTAGATTCAAAGAGTACGCCAGGGTCGCCGAGATCAATAGGCCGATCAGGAGGGTCAGGAGGAAGAGGGGAATCCATGGTGCAGACACCCCGAGGAGAATCAGAAAAATTCCGATGCCCCAGATCGTGGGTCCGAGCGAACGAAACGCTGGCAGTCTCATCGGAGGATGCCCTCGGGCCGCAGCAAGAGGACCGGGATGAGGGTGAGAAACGCAATCGCGTATGCCAAGGAGAGGCTGCCGACAAAGAGTTGGCCCACGTCGATGATGACGCCTAGCGTCAGGCCGCCAACAAGACTGCCCCACATTTTTCCCGGACCGCCGAGGACCACAATGACGAAGCTGATCGGCGCGTACAGGTTTCCCATGGCAGGGTAGATTCCCGTCGGGAGCCAGACGGTCAGCAGGGCACCCCCTGCCATTGTGATGCCGAATCCGAGGGCGGTGCCGATCGCAGCGGTGGAGGTGGGGTTGATGCCCGCGAGCCGCGTCGCAGAGATGTCCTGACTGTAGGCGCGAATCGCATTCCCCAGGTACGTCTTGCTCAAGAAGATGTGAGAAAGGCCGATGATGGTCACGGACACGACGGCCACGTAGAGGCCGCCAAGCGGGAGTTGGAGGAAGCCGAATTGAAGGATTCCCGGGCTCCATGGGATCCCGACGTTGTTTCCGGTCCAGAGGGACTGGACCGCGTTAATCATGAAGAGGGCGAGACCGAATGTTGCGACGAGCGTGACCATCTCGCTCTGCAAGCCCATCGACTCCTTGCCCCGGAGCTCGCGGTAGAGGAACACGAAGTAGAAGAGGACGCCGACCCCCAGGCCGATGGCGGCATCAATTGGGACGCTCAGGAGCGGATTGAACCCGTACCACAGGTTGAACCAGTACGCTCCGTACGCGCCGAGCATGATGAACTCGCCGTGGGCCACGTTCACGACCTTGGCGACGCCCCAGATCAGGTTCAGGCCGTGCGCGATGACCGCGAAGACACACCCGAGCAGCAGGCCGAGCGCGAGGTCCGTGAGGAACAACGACACGTCGGCCATGCGCCCCCGAGTGTCTCCCGCCTACGCGCCCGTGTATGGATACTGGCAGGTTGCGTCGGCGACGTCGCTCGGCAAGACGACCTTCTTCGCTCCTGCTTGCCACTGGACGAGGACCATCGAGTGCGCGGTTTGCATGCCCCGCGAGTCGAGTTGGAACTGCCCGAAGAAGTCCATGATGTGCATGCTCCCCAGCTTGGCCCGCACGTCGGTCGTGTTCAGGCTATTCGACTGTTGGATCGCGTTCGCCAGGACGAGGAGGGACGCCCCGGCCTCGCCGGCGTGGTACGAAGGTGTGGCACCGCTGTTCAGGGTCCCGTACAGCTGAGTGAACTCGGCCGGAGTGGGACCGTACCAGGTGAGCCCAAGCGATTGGGCCTGAGAGGGACTGTAGCTGACGATGCTCTCCCACTGCGAGGGTCCCGTCACATTGTTTGCGGTGGCTCCGAGCTGCGTCTGGAACGTGGGCTCCGTCACCGCGACCAGCAGCGAGATGAATTTCGGGGACGGCGCTGTCCAGGTCGTCTTCAACTGGTTCATGATGAGGAGGCCGTCGTTGAAATGGCCACCCCCAATCAGATCCTGGGCTCCCTGGTTTTTCGCCGCGGTGAGTTGAGTGGACAAATCCGTCACCGTCGCGGGATACGACTGATTGTAGACGACGCTAAGGCCTATCGATTGCGCATAGCCGATCGCGGCTTGCGTCGCAAAGGAAGAGAACGAGTCGCTCGCATAGAGGGCGGCGATCTGGTCCGTGGGGTGGTTCGCCTTGATCCAGTCCACGGCGCCCTTCAGATACAGCGACGCAGGACTGAGAACCTCGACGAGGTTGCGTCGCGAGGTTTGGGTCCAGATTGCATCCGACGAACCTCCATGGGACAGCATGACCCGGTTGTACTGGTCTGCGAGCGGGGCCGCGGCCGTCGTAAGGCCGCTGCTGTAGGGCGCAAGGAGGAATTGGGCTCCGTCCTGCTGAATAATCCGGGTGTAGAGCGTCGCGATATTCCCGCTTACGCTCTGGTCGTCGTAGAAGTCGAGGCTGACATTGTAGGCCTTGCCGCCCACCACGACTCCTCCGTGGCTGTTGATCCAGTTCGCGGCGGTCTTGATCCCGTTCAGCGAGTTCGTCCCTTCCACATTGAAGGTCCCGGTCAGGGAGATCGTGAAACCGACTTTAATCGTGCCTGCGAAGCCCGCGGGGATGAGGTAATAGACCGCGGCGGCGGTGACCGCGACGAGGACCAGGATCACTGCCACCACGATTGCGATGACCTTTCGACGGCTTCTTGGCGCACCGGGAGGCGGCGCCTCCATCTGCGTTGGCTCCGACATGTTCTCAGCGACCCCAGACGTACTCGTCAGTGTGAGCGAACGAGCGGATGGCGGATGGAGCCCCTGCCACGGGGACGCCCGCAGTCCTCCCGTCCCACCAAGTCCGGAATGCGCGATGAGTCCTTAAACCATCTTCCGAGTTTGCCTGGGGAATCCGTACCGAGCGGGCCGTCGGACTGGGGCGAAACCCTGAACTAGCTCAATCCGTTCGCACGACGCGTGCCCACCGCGAAAGCTCGCGACTACGGCCTCATCCTCCTTGCGAGCGTCATCTGGGGCACCTCGTTTCCCGGGAGCAAGCTCACGGTGGGCACCGTGGATCCACTCTTTCTCACGTTCGCCAGAATGGCTCTTGGAGCGGCCCTCGGCATGGTCGTCCTCGCTGCCCTGCGGCGTCTAGACGTTCGGATTTTTCGAGAGCCCGTTGTGTGGGCCCTCGGCGCCGTGAATGCGCTCGGCTTCGATCTTCAGAACGAGGGAATCGTCCTCACGACCGCATCGAAGACCGCACTCCTGGTCAACGTCAACGTGGTCTTCATCGCGATTCTGATGGTCCTGTTCTTCCGCGAGGCCGTGACTCGTTCGAAAATCGCCGGTATCCTGATCGGCGTGCTCGGCGTCCTCGTGCTGGCGACCAAGCTGGATCCGAACAGCTTGACGGGCGGTCAGTTCGCGGGGGACGTCCTCGTCTTCGTCGCGGGCCTCGTTTGGGCCGTCTACGTTGCCGGTGTGAAATGGCGAGTGGACCGTGGAGGCGATTTCGTCGCCTTGGCGGCAGCGATTCTTGTCACAAGCGCCGCGTTCGCGATCCTTCCCATAGTCGTCGTCGCCCGGCCTCCGCCGACGAGTACAACGGGTTGTTGGCTTGGCATCCTGTACCTAGGCCTCGTCCCCACTTTCGCCCCGCTCCTGCTCTACGTGGCGAGCATGCGGACCGTGTCGCCGACGATCTCCGCGCTTCTGATTCTCCTCGAAGTCGTGGTGGCCGCAATCCTCTCATTCCTCCTGTTGCGCGATTATCTGGACGCGTTTACGTTGGCCGGGGGTGGGCTGATCCTCTTCGGTGCCTACGTGGCGACCCGAGGAGAAAAGGGCCTTCCTGAGGCCGCGGCCATGGGACAGGCTCTCGGCTCCTCGGACACAGCTCTCCCGGGTCCGGTTGGCATCAGGCGGCGCTAGCGCTAAGGACCGGATACATTCACAACGGCGGGCCCGCTGCCGACACTCATGTTCACGACGACCGCGACTTCGCTCGGGCTCGGATTCACGTCCCGGTGGACGAGGCCCGGCGGAATATGGAAGAAATCTCCCGGGGCCAGCTCGACGGCCTCCTTTCCTTCCCGGCCGTAGTCAAACCTAAGCCGCCCGGAGACGAGGAATCCATACAGACGCCGTGTACCGTGATGATGCCATGCGGAGATCGTCCCGACGGCAATCTGCGACCGCGCCATGACGACGTTCTCGTCCTCAAACGCCCGGTCCCGACGGATCCCTTGCGTCACGGCACCTGGTGTCAAGTGGTCCTTGCGGACGACCTCGATTGTCGGCATCGTCGCGGAAACAGGGCCGCTCGCTAATAGGGTTGTTCCCGGCTAATCGCGTGACGGACCTCACTCGACGGTGACGCTCTTCGCAAGGTTCCGCGGCTTGTCGATCGGGCAGTCATGGATGCGCGCGACTTCGTAGGCGAAGAGCTGGAGCGCGACGCTCACCGGCACCGGGGAGAAGATCCACGGGATGTCGGGGATATCGAACACGTCGTCCACGAACCTGGGGAGCTCCTTGTCTCCCTCCGTTCCGATCGCCAGGACGGGCGACCCGCGCGCGGAGACCTCCCCGATGTTCGATCGCATCTTCTGGTACGTCGGGTCTTGGACCGCGACCGCGACCACGGGCGTGGATGGGGTGACGAGCGCGAGGGGTCCGTGCTTGAGCTCGCCCGCCGCATAGGCCTCCGCGTGGATGTAGGAGATCTCCTTCAGCTTCAAGGCGCCCTCCAAGGCCACGGGGTAGTTCGCGTGGCGTCCGATGTAGAACATGTCCCTGGCGTTTCCGTACTTCTTCGCGAGCCCGCGAATCTCGTCCGCCTTGTTCAGGACGTACTGGGCGGCCCGCGGGAGGGAACGCAGCTGGTCCTTCAGGCGATCGAGCTCATCGTATCCGAGCGCTCCGCGGTCCTGACCGAGCTTCAGGGCGATCAGGTAGAGAGCCACGAGCTGCGCGATGAACGTCTTCGTCGCCGCGACCCCAATCTCGATCCCGGCGCGCGTGTAGATCGTCTTGTCGGCCTCCCGGGTGAGGCTGGAGCCGACCACATTCGAGATCGCGAGGGTCTTGGATCCGCGACGGCGTGCCTCGCGGGCCGCTCCGAGGGTGTCGGCGGTCTCGCCGCTCTGGGAAATGAGGATCACGAGGGGCTGTTCCGACGGGCCCTGGCTGTACCGGTACTCGGAGGCGAGTTCCGCGGACGCCGGGATCCGCGCGAGCTCCTCGAAGACGTACTTTCCGACGAGGGCCGCGTGGTACGAGCTGCCGCACGCGACGAGCTTCACGCTCGTCACGCCTTCCGAGAGGAACCCATCCACCTCCAGGTTCGCGAGACGCCCCAGGAGGGTCTCGTGGATCGCCTTCGGGGCTTCGTGGATCTCCTTGAGCATGAAGTGGTCGAAGCCGCCCTTCTCCGCGTCCTCGAGAGACCACGTGATCCGCTGCGGGTCTCGGGCGACGGCCTTCCCTTCCAGGTCCGTGAGCGACACGCCCTTCGGGGTGATGACGACCATCTCCTTGTCCATCACGTACAGGACGCGGTCCGTGTACCGCAGGAGGGCGGGGACGTCCGAGGCGAGGAAGTTCTCGTCCGGCCCGACGCCGACGACGAGCGGGCTCTCGTTGCGCGCCCCGACGACCTTGCCCGGTTCGTCCGCGTGGATGGCCAGGATCGCATACGATCCGCGAGCCTCATGCAGCGCCTTGCGAGTCGCCTCCTCCAGGTCCCCCTCGTAGTACGACTCGATCAGGTGGACGAGGCTCTCCGTGTCCGTCTGGCTCACGAAGGTGTGACCGCGGGCCTCCAGCTTCTCCCGCAGGCTCGCGTAGTTCTCGATGATCCCGTTGTGGGCCAGCGCGATCTTCCCCGTGCAGTCGACGTGCGGATGGGCGTTCACCTTCGACGGCGGCCCGTGGGTCGCCCAACGGGTGTGGGCGAAGCCGGTCGATCCGTTCATCGCCGGCAGTTGGGCCTCGAGGTTCGCGATGAACCCCTTGTCCTTCATGACCTGGAGACCGCTCCCGATGATCGCGACGCCGGCGCTGTCGTACCCGCGGTACTCGAGCCGCTTCAGGCCGTCCAACAGGATCGGCAACGCGTTCCTATGGCCTGCGTATCCGACGATCCCGCACATCTACAGGACCACCGCACCCGCGGGGATCGTCCCGCGGAGCCGGGCGCCCGGTTCGACCCGGGCCCGTTCGTTGATCACGGTCCCTGGGGCGGCGCTCACCCCGTTCCCGATCTCGACGTCCTCGCCGATTAACGCTCCCAACTGCGGGACGGCGTGCCACTCGCCTTCCATCTGCACGTCCGCGCTCCCGGACGCCGCGAGGAGGCCGGCCCGAGCGACCACGCCGGACCCGATGACCCCGTCCTGCACGACGCTCGCGGGGCCGAGGATCACGTCATCCATGAGGATCGAGTTCGCGACGCTCGTGTGGGCCCCGATACGGACGTTCTTCCCCAAACTCGTCGAAGGGAGGAGCACCGCGTTCGGTCCGATCTCGCAGCCGGGGCCGAGTGACAAGGGGCCCTGCAGGTACGCGCCCGACCGGATCACGCAGCCGTCCCCGATCGACACGCGGCCGCGGATCGTCACGGCCGGCTCGATGGTCCCCGCGCGGACCTCGGGCGCCGCCTTCAGGGCGGTCGCGTTGAGTCGGAGGAGGTCCCACGGGTACAGAGCGTCGACCCACGTGCCCTCCGTGCGGAGGGCGAGGACAGGCGTCCGTTGGGCGAGGGCGGAGACCGCGCTCGGCAGGTCATGCTTCCCGACCTTCGCGAGGCGGTCGATCTCCTCGAAGA
>Ga0137387_10000708_pt1 | contig 15175 bp, 22 predicted proteins | sample SagtaG_3_FD_104909 | JGI IMG/M metagenome (GOLD analysis project Ga0137387, IMG submission 104909) | Vadose zone soil microbial communities from Angelo Coast Range Reserve, California, USA - Sage2_R_115_16 metaG | ecosystem: Environmental > Terrestrial > Soil > Vadose zone > Saprolite | place...
CCCGTCCCGCAGACCCCGCCGCCGCCGCCCGCGCTCGTCGTCATCGACACCTTCAGCAGCATCTCCTCAGTCCAGCACTTCCAGTCGGACCAGTGCGTCGTCGGCCCCCGGTCATGCGGCTGGGACCCCGACGACGCCCGGGTCGGCGACCCCGGCGGGCAGGCCACCCCGTTCACCTACACCAACGCCAGCCTGGCTACCACGCTGAACCTGACCGGCATGACCAGCATCGCGATGTGGCTCGGGTTCGGGTCCCGGTACTACACGTCCCTCGAATACCACGGCAAGATCCACGGGGTCTCGGTCTACATCACCCTGACCGACACGTCCGGGAACACGCTCGGGATGAGCCGCACCGGGCTGCTGCTGCCCGTCTCCCCGTCCGCCCAGCAGCCGGTATTCAGCCGCGTGTCCATGCCCATCCCGCAGGGCAATGCCACGTTCAACTACGCGTCGGTCGGCGGGTACACGATCACGATCGTCAACCGGCACGACCGGGTCCGGCGGCTGTCCTGGGTGACCGCCTACGTCGACGCGCTCACCGCCTACCCGCCGTCCCAGACCGCCAGCCCGGTGGTCCGCGGCGCCCTCTACACCCTGTACGGATTGCAGGGGACGGCCAGGTCGGCGGCCACGCTGGCGTTCCAGCAGCCCCCCTCCGCAGGCACGCCCTTTACGACGTCCACCGCCGGGGTCAGTAACTACACCGTCCTGGGCGGCACCTCGTACCTGAAGGTGGAGGCGGTCGGCGGCGGCGGGGCCGGGGCGTCGCTGACCGGGGCCGGCAATGGCGGCGGAGGCGGCGGCGGGGCGTACTCGGCTGAGCAGGTGTTCGCCGTCACGCCCGGCCAGGTGATCCCGTACAACGTGGGAGCCGGCGGCACGGCGGGCGCCTCGCCGGTCGACGGGCAGCCCACCGTGTTCGGGCCCGGCCCGTCCGGGCCGATGGCGGTCACCGCGAACGGCGGCAGGTCCGCCGCGCAGAACTCCTCCGCCGGGGCGCTCGGCGGCCTGGCCTCCGGTAATGCGGTCACATTCCCGGGCGGCACGGGACGCACCGCGTCCGGTTCTGTCGGTGGTGGTGGCGGCTCCTCAGGTGGGAACGCCAGTCCGGGCCTGTCCCCGACCGGGACGGCAGCGACCGTGTTCACCTCCCCGACGACGGCGAACTGGACGTGCCCGGCCGGGGTGACCCAGGTGTACGCGGAATGCTGGGGGTCCGGCGGGTCCGGCGCGCTGGGGTCATCCGGCGGCGGCAACGGCGGCGGCGGCGGGGCAGGCGAGTACGCTGCCGCGTTCGTCGCTGTCACGCCCGGGAACAATTACAGCTACACGGTGCCGGCTGGCGGCGCGTCCGTGTCCGTGGCCGGCACCAGCGGAAACAACGGGGCCAGTGCCACGTTCGCCGGGGATTCCGTCACCGTGGTCGCGCACGGCGGCGGCGCCGGCACGTACCAGCTGCGCAGCGGCGGCCAGGGCCCGGCCGGGTCCGGGTCGGTGAACGCGGTCCACTTCCCGGGCGGCCAGGGCGGGCCGGCGTTCCCCTACTCCGGGTCCGGGGGCAGCTCGGCCGGCCCGGCGGCGGCGGGCAACGCGGGCAACGGGTACGGCACCGCGACCCCCGCGCCGACCGGCGGCGGCGCCGGCGGGGCCGGGACCGGGGCGGTCAGCGGGAGCGGGACCGCCGGGTCCGCGCCCGGCGGGGGCGGCGGCGGCACCTTCACCAGTCCCGGGTCATCCGGGGCCGGCGCGGCCGGGCAGGTGCGGCTTACCTTCCCCCTCGGCCTGGGCGCCCCGACGAGCAACGGGGCCGCGGCGGTACCCGGCGGGGGCGCGGGAGGTGCGGGCGGCCCGTCCGCGAACACGGCCGGGTCGGCGGGCAGCGCGCCGGGCGGCGCGGGCGGCGGGGGGTGCTCTACCGGCACCGCCGAGGCCGGCGGGGCCGGCGCGGCCGGCAACCTGAAGATCACCCCGTACTCGAGCGCGGCATTCAAGAGCCTCATCGTGCACCGGCCGCCGCTCGGCGCGCTGAAGACCTTCCAGCCCCTCGTCTCGGTCGGGGGCGGCGCGGACGCCCCGGACGGCACCCACCAGTACACGCTGCCCCAGCCGGTAACCGGGATAAACGCGGACTTCGGCGGGACCTACACCATCTACCTGATCGCCAGCTCGCTGTCCGGCAGCTCAGCCCGGACGGTCACCGTGACCGTCACGCAGTACGAGTACGCGGGCGGCCCGTCCTACAGCGTCAGCACCCTGCCGGTCACGGTCACCCCGGCCCAGGTGACCAACGGGATCCTCACCGCCGGGGTCCTCACCCTTCCCGTCAAGGCGGTCGCCGCCGACAACGCCAGCGGCTACTACTCCGTCTCGGTCACCGACACCAACAACTCGGACCGGTGGAACGACTGCATCTTCCTCGACACCCAGGGGCAGACCGTGGTGATCTCCGGCACCGGCGGCGGCTACATCAGCTACTACCTCGACGCCCCGGAGCCCAACCTGGACCTCGGCCTGATCATGGGCTCCAGCCAGGGCCGGCCCAGCGCGGTCAGCGTGTTCGACATCTGCCAGGCGATCAGCGGCGGGGCCATGGCCATCGAGCCCGCCGACGGGGAGAACAGCCTGTTCGCGTATAGCCCCGACGCGCTGGCCCCGAACATCTCGGTCAGCTACTACCCGCGCTTCTTCTTCGACCGGATCCAGTGAGGGTGCCCGCATGAGCAACACGCTGAAGCGCCTGACGCGCTACCGGATGGCTGAGACCGGCGAGAAATATACGACCGCCCGGCGTGCCCTCCTAGCCGATCCTGCCGAGTTCGCGCGGGTCCGGAAGGCCGAGAGGGCGATGCGCGACCGGTCACACTATCCGTTCACCCCCAGCGATGGCCTAGACCGGCGGCATGTGCTGAGCGCGTTTGAAACGGCCCGGCGCAATCACTGATTATCCAGATCCTGGCTAGGAGGCCGGCCGTGCTGCGCAAGCTGTTCCTGGTCCTGCTGGCGTTCCTGGGCCGCCGCCCGACCGGGGCGGGCTGGGCGTTCGCGGCGGACCTGGCCTGGCACCTGGCCGGGCAGGCGTGGGCGCTCGCCGTCCTCGCGGCCGGGCTGGGCTGGCTGGCCGGGCGGCTCCCCGCCGCCGTCGCCACCTCGAAAGCCGCATCGACCGAGGCCCGCGTCACCGCGCTCGTCCCCGCCGTCCACACCGCCCAGACCACGGCGAGCAGCGCCCAGTCCACGGCGAGCACCGCGAACAACCGCGTCGGCAGCCTGTCCGGCTCCAGCACCAGCAATAACGGGCTGGCCAACGGGAGCATCAACGGCTCCTCCAGCGGAGCCGGGCTGCCCGACGGCACCCTGACCGGCTCATCCGGGCAGATCAACACCGGAGGAGGCACGGCGCACACCCACGGGGCCGGCTCCTATGCGGTGACGAACGGGTTCCACTCTCACAGTAACGGCAGCTACGCGGTCGCGAACGGGAGCCACAGCCACAACCTGCCGTCCGTGTGACGTCCGCGCACCGTGTTCAGGGACCGCTACCCCGGCCGGTAACCGGTCCCAGCCGCGGATAAGAGCCTCAGCGACTTCCTCGGACACCTCGGCATCACCGATGAACCACCGGTAGCGGCCGTCGACGAACTCGCTGTACGGCTTGCCCGCAGCCGGGCCGACGTCAATCTGGTCGATCCGCTTGATCAGGTGGCCGCCGCAGTACGCCTCGATCCGGTCAGGCATGGCCTGCATCAGCCAGGAATGCGTCCATGTGGTCCTTAGAGCAGAACCGCCACGACTCGGATTCTGGAGACGGGCAGCTGCCTCCGCCACCTCCGCCGCCGGGCGCGGCGACAATGCCGCCGCCGGAGAGGCTCGCGGTCGAGTTGCCGCCGCCGGCATAGGTCACGGTATTCCGGCTCCTGCTCCATCCGGCTGACCAGATCTCAGTCAGCGGTCCGCCGCAGTACTCGCACAAGCCCAGCGCGGCGGTGCGCAGCGCCAGATCCTCGGCGGGAGTCAGGGATGACGGGACAGGGTTCCCGCCGGCGTCGATCTCGGTGACCTCTTCGGGCGTGCTGCTGCGCCAGCTGACCTTCATGCCTGCATCGTAACCCCGGAGGTGCCGGTGACGACTGACCTGGCCCGGGGGCGGGTGGGCTCGTGACCCTGACCCTCGACGGCAGCACCCCCGCCGCGGTCCACCTGTCCGCGAGCACGTCCGCGACAGCCGCCACGGCCAGCTTCTCACCCCCCGCGGGCTCCCTGGTCGTCATCGCCGTCAACATCGGGTACAAGGTCACCACCGCGACCGGCCCCGGCGTCACCTGCGCCGACTCGCTGTCCAACTCCTACACCGCGGGGCCGTCCGACTACGACACCCGCTTCGACGGCTCCTGGATCTTCACCCGGTTCTACTCCTCGGCGCCCGGCTCGATCACGGTCACCGTCACCAGGACGGGCGCGCTGGGCCTGTCCCTGTACCAGCTCACCCCGTACGTCCTGACCGGCGCCGCCGCCAGCCAGGCCGGGGCCGCGTCGGCGCACACCATCAACGCCACGTCCGGGACCACGTGGACGTCGTCGGTCTCCCCCACGGTCGCCGGCAGCTGGAACATCGTCGCGGCGTCGATCGGGAACAACCAGGGCAGCTTCACCCCGGCCGGGCTGACAACCGACGAGTCGTACGACGACACCTCCGACGGCAACTCCGGGGCGGCCGGCCACTTCGTCACCGTGACCCCCGGGGCTGCGACGCTGGGGTGGACGGGGACGACTCCCGCGCCGTTCTCCTGGGCGGCGCTGGAAATCCTGCCGGTCACGACGCACGCCGGCGCTGCCGCGCTGTCCGGCACCGGCACGCTGACCGGGGCGGGTGTCTTCGCCGGCGCCGCCGCGCTGTCCGGCACCGGCACGCTGACCGGCACCCCGGCCCACCTGACCAGCCACGGGCACGGCGCCGCCGCGCTGGACGGCAACGGCACCCTGAACGGGGCCGGGACCGGCACGTTCATCCAGGTCGCCGCGCTGTCCGGCATCGGCACGCTGGCCGCCACCTGGACCGGCACCCTGGTACAGCCGCCCGCCACCCTGGCCGGGGCCGGCACCCTGCAGCTGTCCGGGGTGAAGCTCGGGTTCACCGCCGGCCTGTCCGGCAACGGCACCCTGTCCGTCCTGCAGGCCACCGGGGGACTGCGGTTCGCCAGCCCCGGCGCCGCCACCCCGTACGCCTACCCGCTGTCCTCGGTAGTGATGGTCGCACCGCCCGGCACGACTGCGTGGCGGCCCCTCGGCTCAGTAGGCACGGTCACCGCGCTCACCTACTCCTTCACCTGCCCCGGCGGGGCCGACAAGATGTCCTGCACCGTGATGGCGCCGGCCGCCTACCGCACCCAGCTGTTCAACCCCGGCTGGCAGGTGAAGATCACCCGCGGGGGTCACCAGGTGTGGTCCGGGAAGCTGGACGAGCCGGTCCCCGGGCCGTCCGGGTGGACGCTGACAGCGGTCGGCACCGGGAACCGCGGGCAGGACTTCCTGGCCACCTACACCAGCACCTGGCCGCATTCCGAACCCGACGAGCCGGTCGACGCGGCGATCAGCAGGGGGCTGCCCTGGGTCAACCCCGGGGTAGGCAGCCCGGCCGGGGCCTGGTACGGGCAGGCCGTCGACACGGGCGCCCAGACGGTCAGCGGGCTGCTCAGCCTGATCTGCACCCGCGGCGGCCTCACCTGGTACGTCAACAGCCAGCCCGGCGGCACCCCCGGCGACGACCTGACCGTGTTCCCCCTGCCCACTGCGGTCAACCGGCTGCTGGTCTGCACCGACCCGGTACCCAGGACCCTCGGCGGCGACATCAACACCATCGTCCTGCGCTACCAGTCCGCCGCCGACGACCCCGGCGGCACGGGCGCCGCCGCCGTCTTCAGCACCACCTCCGTGCAGAACAGCCAGTCGGTCGCGGCGCATCAGGTGATCGAGACGTACGTCGACCTGTCCAGCGCGGGCACCATGACCGCCGCAGCGGCGCAGGCGGTCGGCAGCAGCATCCTCGCCATCTACCAGCGGGCCTCGTTCGCCGGGCTGTTCACCGCCCGCTACGGGCAGCTCACCAACACCGGCGGCGTCCCCGTCGACCCCGGCGCCGACCAGGCCGGCACCGTCGTCAAGCTGATCCTCGCCGACTTCGGCTACGGCGGGGAAGTCACCCCCCAGTTCCCGGTCACGTTCATCGTGGGCGGCTACGAATGGGATGACCTGGCCCAGACGGCCACGATCACGCCGTACCAGAACGTCGACCAGTCCCTGACCGGGCTGCTGAGCCTGGCCAGCACCGAACTGACGCCGATCACGGTCGTCGGCTAAGGCTGCTGCTCCACTCCGCAGAAACGCCACATGCACTTCCCGGCCGATGAGAACACATGATCATGCGGGACGTCTGACCACTGCTCGCCGAGCGCGTTCTTACGGCGCCATTCGTCGGATTCCTCCGTGTGCAGCGCCTCGCGGACATACCGCTCGGCCTCGTCGCATCGCTCGAACCCGGCCAGCTTCGCGATCTTCGCCACCGGCAGGGCGTCCTCGTAGGACCAGAACCCGGACCCCCAGTCCATTGAGGACAGCACTAGGTCATACAGCGCCCGCACGCCCTCGGTCACGTCGGCCTGCGTGCCGTCATCCGCGACGTGGACGAATCTGCCGTTCATGCGCCAACTATAAGGAACGGAGTAGCCGATGGCGCGCGTCATTATCTGCAAGGGCTGCCAGGCCAGCGTCACCTTGTACGACGACAGCGACCCGCATGCCGCGCTGGAGTGTGACTGCTGCCCCGAGGACCACCACCACGGGGTAGCCGCCGCCACCACCGGCGAGCCGTGCCGGCCCGTTACCCACCTCTACATCGGCGAGCTCGCCGCGCCGGGAACGGCGGGCTGACCGGTCGGCCGCCGGCCGTGCCGCCGCTGCGGCCATGCCCGGGACGCGCACGAGCACTACGCCCGGCCCGGCGACCTGCGCTGCAGCCTGTGCAGCACCTGCCCCCGGTGGCGGCGGCGCATCCTCCCCGGCGCCCGCCGTAACCGTCCGCCAGTATCCGAGAGGTGACGCACAGTGGCCAACATGACGGACCAGACCCGGGTGAACTGGATCCTCCAGGCGTTCTTCACCGCGTCGGCGACCGCCACGTTCACCCCCGGCACCGGCGGCGGCTCCGCCCTGGTCATCACCCCGCCCTACAAGCTGCGGCTCATGTCCGCGCAGGGCTCCAACACCTCCAACGGCACCGAGCTGGCCACCACCGGCGGGTACACCGCGGGCGGCGCCAGCCTCGGCACCACGTTCTGCGCCGCGCCGTCCGGCGGCACCCAGTCCAACTCCAACCTGGTGTCCTGGTCCGCGACCGGCACCTGGGCGACGGTGGTCGCGATCGAGATCTGGGACTCCGCGGGCACGCCGCTGCGGTGGCTGCAAGGGTCGATCACCTCGATCACCGGGGTCGTCAACGGGGACACGGTCCAGTTCGCCGTGGCAAGCCTGACCGTGAACGCCAGCCAGTGGTAGTCAAAACGGTGATATAGTTACTGTATGACCAAAGCGGTACTCCGGGCCGTGGGAACGGCTCGGGTACGCGGTCTGGCCGGCCGGGCCGCTGGCCGCGTTCTGCGAGCGCAGGGACGCCGCCTGGCGGCGCAAATGGGCGCGGCGCGGCACGGACCCGCCGCCGCGGTGGAAACGCAGGACCGGCCATGTCAGCCTGTAGCGCGTTCCGGCCGTTCCCTGCCGGTGAGCGCGTAATACCTCATCCGCGCCCCGGTCTTGGACATGTGCACCCGGCGGCCGATCTCGGCGAATGACAGGCCCCCCCGGTCCCTCAGGTCCAGGATCAGCTCGTCCCGGGCGTCGGGGCGCTTACGCGGTCCGCGCGGGCCTGTGAGGCCGTCGAGCCACCGCTGGACGGTGCGCGGGTCGACATGCATCTGGGTGCCGATCGCGGCGGTGGTAAGCCCCAGGCCGTAGAGGCGCTTCGCCTCCGCGACCCGGGCCTCGTCGCGCTTGCGGGTCACTGCGGGTCGAACCGCCCGCCGTCGTCCAGGCACTCGTCCAGGTCTATGGTGCCGTCCGGCTTGTAGACGGAGATGAAGTTCATCACGGTCTGCATGCCGCGCGTGATGTTTGAGGGGCGCGGCATGCAGGAGGCCGCGTCGTCGTAGCAGGTGCGGCAGATGCCCTTGTAATAGCTCTCGCGGGCAGCCCTGATGCAGTCCGCGTGAAAGCGGAACTCCCTTCCCGGCTGGCCCAGGTCGGGAACCTTGATCGGCTGGTACTTCATCGCGGGTCACCGGCCGCGTCGCGCTGGCGGGTCACTGGCCCTCGTCCGGGCCGAAGCCGCAGCCGTACTCGGCCATGTCCGTGCCGTAGAGGCGGGATGCGCGCTGAGTTTCGCTATCGGCGGCGGCACGGGCGGTGCCGTGGGGGCGCTCCGTCCCGCTGTCCCGCTCGACGATCGCGTCGTAGGCGCGGGCGGCGGTCTGCAGATCGCTCAGCGCCCGGCCGCCGGCGGCCGGGATGGTGACGGTCCAGGTCTTCGACGCGGCGTCGAAGTTCGCAGTCGCGGACGCGGGGTCGTCGTTGCGGACGTAGCCGACGTTGCTGGCGGCAGGGTTCTCCGGGTCGTACACGTATTCGTTCCGCTGCCCGTCGATGCCCTTGACCAGGGCCACGGCGTCGCGGAACCGCTTTGCGGAAAGGCCGCGCTCGAAGCGGACGGCGTAGGCGGCGTCTGCGGTGATCTCGGTCTCAGCGAGTGCCATCTCGTGCTCCTCGGGCTGTTCCTTGCTGACACCTCCATAATGCCGCAATGGAGCCCGAATGTCAAGTGGTATCTGGCCAGATGAAAGCGGGGCGGGGTTGTCTTGGAGCCAGCAGCGATGGGACCTGATCTGGGCAGCGGCGAAAGATATCGCCCTGACCGGGACCGGCGTCGTCCTGATCATCTCGCAGGTATTTGCGAGTTCTCCCAGCGATATCCTCCTGGCTACCGGCCTGGCGCTGACGGTCCCCAGCGTGGCGAGCCACGCCAGGGCCCTCCTGTCTGGCAGCACGCCTGGGCAAGGTGGGCGTTCCTCGCCGCCATCGCCGCCGTCTGGGTCCTCGCCATCTGGGTCATCGTCAGGAGCGGACGGTGAGTGACCAGCCTCATTCCTGGGCCGGGTGGATGCGGCTGCCGTTCCGGCCGATCACCCGGGGGGCCGCCCGGGCGTTCGTGTTCCTGTCCGTCCTGACGCTCCTGCTGGCCGCCGCCGCCTACTTCTTCTCCGTCCGGGCCGTGCAGGGCGAGGTCCGCTCCCGGGCGTCCGTCGTGCAGCTGTGCCAGGCCGGGAACGAGTCCCGCGCCCAGCAGGTCACCCTGTGGACCCACCTGATCCAGGTCAGCCAGCCGCCGCCGCACGAGACCGCCGCGCAGAAGCGGCAGCGGCAGGCAACCATCCGGGAGTTTCTCGGATACGTGCGGACGGTTTTCAGGGCCCGCAACTGCGCCGCGAGCTTCAGGGGATGACCCGGTGACGGCGCTCTTCGAGATCGGCCCGGCAGACGTAGCCACTACGACAGACGACTACTACACGCCGCCCTGGATCTTCGACGCGGCCGGGCTGATCTTCGATATGGACGTGAGCGCGCCCGTCGATCCATCCCGGCGCACCTGCCCGGCCCGGCGCTACCTCACGCCCGTCGAGGACGGGTTGACCCAGCCCTGGGACGGGCTGGTGTGGATGAACCCGCCGTTCTCGGGGACCGCCGCGTGGGTGGAACGCTTCGCCCGGCATGGGTCGGGCGTGGATGGCGACGCTGATGCCGTGCGCTGATGCGATGACGCTCCTGTCGCCGCTGTTCCTCCGGCCCGATGGCAGGCGAGGGGACATTATGCCGGCGCTCATCCTGGTGGCCTGCGGAGAGGTCAGCGTCTCTGCTCTGGCGAGGGTGGCGGCGGCGGACAAGTACGCGGGCGGCGCCTATCACGTACGGCCGGCGGGAGGAGCCTCATGGCAGGACCGGTAGAGGCGAAAGTGCAGGCGTCCACCTGGGCGGCTGCCGTGTCGGGGCTGGCCCTGTGGGCCCTGGGAACCTACGTTTTTAAGGGCTCGGTGCCGGACGTGGTCGTGTCCTGGACATACGTCATCGTCCCGGCCGCGCTCACCTTCGGCGCGGGCTACCTCGCGAAGCACGCACCCCGGCCGGGTCCGCCGCAGCCGGTCCTGCCGTCGAACGTGGCCGTGACCCGGCCTGAGAAGACCCTGGCGCCTCCCGCCGCGCCGGAGTGACCCGCTGCGGCGGGAGCCAGATGGAGGCAGCATGACCGATGACAGCAGCGCCGTCGCCGCGCACCGGCAGAAGGTGACCCGCTCCTACTGGGTGTCCTATCCCGCTCACCCCGCACGCGCCCACGACCCGCACTACGTGGACTTCGAGGCCTACCGCAAGGCCACCCACGCGGGCGCGGCGTGCGCGGTCGGCGAGCACCGGAACGACTTCTCCGAATGCTCGCTAGGCAAGCCGCTCGAACTCCACCACGCCCATGTCGAATTTTCCCTGCAAAACGGGGTTGACCTGGCGTGGCTGGAGAAGGACTATCCCGGCATCAGCGACCCGGCGCAGGTCGGGGCGTGGGTGGAGACGGCCGCGAACCTGATCTGGCTCTGCGAAGCCCATCACCGCGGTCCCGGCGGGGTGCATGTCGCCTCAGCGAGCGACTACGAGGCCGAACGCTATGTAAAAGGCCTCATCACCGCCACCTGATCCCCGCTGCCCCGGACCCCGGCAGCCCTGGCCGTCACAAGGGGACTGCCATGGCCTACTGCAATCGCTGCGGCGTCTTCGCCGCCCTCGACCCGGACACCAAGATGTGCGGCCGCTGCCGCCGCGACTGGCGGCCGGCCGGAGACCGGCCCGGCGACCTCGGAACCCGCAATCCGCATGCGAGCACCCGTTCCGCTGGCCAAGCCGCTGACCTGCGATTATTAATACTAATAGTCGCGTTTCCGCAGGTCAGCGGCATCGAGCAAGGTAGGTCCTGGCCAGGCATGAGCTTCACGTTCGGCCCGGAGTGGGCGCGGGACACCGGCTGCTGCGCCAAGCCCGTCGGCTGCACCAACACGACCCCGGCCTGCCTGATGCGGGGCCACCCGTGGAAACGGAGATACGCGTTGACAACCCCCCCGGACAGCCCCGTGCCGTTCCGCGCCGGCCGGCTCGACGGCGAAACGCCCGCCCCGGCCGCCGCGCGCACCCCGCGCGTCGCCTCGGGCTCCGTGGTCCTGCTGGCCGACTGCTCTGAGTTCCAGCCGGATATCGCCGACGCCGCCTACCTCCGCTGGTCTAAGGCCATCGTCATCCGCGCGCTGTACGGCACCCGGATCGACAAGGCCTGGTACGGCGGCGCGCGCCGTGACGCGCTGCATGCGGGCGGAGCCAGATTTATAGGGATATACGCCTACATCACCGCCCAGGACGTCACCGCGCAGGCCAAGGCCCTGGTCTCCCTGCTCGGCAGGCTGCGGCCCGGCGAGAAGGTCATCGCCGACATCGAGGAGGGCACCGGGAAGCAGCTGGCCCGCTGGGTCACCTGGGCCAAGGTGATCAATGCCGCGCTGGGCGACCCGCCGTGGGACTACTCCGGGCTGAACTACGCCGCGGCGCACGGGCTGCAGCCGGTCACGTGGGTCGCCGCGTACGGGCCCCGCGAGCCGGACCCGCCGCACCAGCTGTGGCAGTTCACGGACGCATTCGCCGTCCCCGGCGTCGGCACCGCGGACTGCTCCGTATTCCACGGGAGCATCGACGACCTCGCGGCGCTGGCCTACCAGGGCGCCAAGCAGCCCGCGAAGGGGTTCCACGGCGAATACGTCACCGCCGGGATGTACTCCCTCGCGCAGCTCGCCGCCAAGCTGGGGACCGTGCCCTCGGCGCTGCTGCGCATGACCGCCTGCCACTACAAGAGCTTCGGCGACCCGCTGGCCGCGTACGAGAACGCGCTCCATTCCGGGGCCCAGCCCGCGTCCGCGCCGCTGCCCAAGGGCACCCGGTTCTGGGTGGACTGATTCATCGACGCCGTCTATGCTCCTGGACCATCACTCATCGACGGCGCCTATAAGTAGTACGCTTGACCCCTCTCGGGGTGACGAACAGGCCCTCGCCCATCACGGGCGAGGGCCTGTTTTTGCGTTCCGGGCGGCGGTTACCGGCCTAGGGCGGTTCCGTAGCCGGCGACGGTACCCCAGGCGATTTCCCAGTCCTGCCCGTCACCCCTGCCGTCCTCGCCCCAGGTGACCAGGGTCGCCGGACCGTGCCCGTCGCCCTCGTCGGTCCCCTCCGCGAACTCCGCGTCGATCTCGGCGGCGTGCCGGAAGACGGGGCCGTAGCCATCAACAGGATGGGGCGTGCGCTCGCAGCCGTAGGCGACGCCGCCCAGCACGTACTCATGGCCGCAAACGGCCTCGTCAGCTGGCACTGGTTTCCCTTTCCGTATTCCGGGCCGCCGCCTGGAGCCTGTGAGCTGGCGTGTGACTGTAGCCGCCGCGCTGCCCCGGGAAGACGAGCCCGGCGAACGCCGTGTCCCGGTCCCGGGCGGAGTTGACCACGTGCGGCGGTATCTGCGGCTGGTAGCTGACCACCAGGATGCTCACTCCCCCGTCTTCGAGGCAGGCGTCCCGGCACGCCGGGCACAACCGCTCCCCCCGGAAGGCGCACAGGCCGCCGAACAGCAGCCCCCGGTGCTCGTACGGCACCCCCTGGCGGCCGCAGCCGGTGCAGGCACCGAAGCACGCCGGGTCGGGGATTGCCGTTAGCGGTACGGTCATGTCCGATCACCCTCGGCCCCGGCGGCCCGCCGCTGCTCGTACGCTGCCACCGACTCCGGGGTGATCCGGGCCAGCGCCCCCATGTCCTCCCGGGTCAGCTCGCCGGCGGCAGCCAGGCGGACGACCTTCTTCTGCGAGCAGCGCAGCCGCACCGCGACCTCGGGGATCGTGAGCAGGCCCAGGACCCGCAGGCCCGCGGCGGACATGTCGCCGTGGGCGGTCATGACGCCTTCGCCTGGCCGTCTGCCTGCGCGGCTATCAACTTCTTCACGTACGCCTCGCATTCGCTCAGCGCGATCCGCTTCTCCTGCGGGCCCAGGTCAAGGTTGTGAAGCTCGCCCCTGCGCAGCAGCTTGTACAGCGATGACCTCGATATGCCGAGCTTCTTCGCCGCTTCCCGGTGGGTGAGCATCAGCGGCGCACCGACATCCCGCTCAGGCTGCTTGCCGCCCATGCCGCCGTCTCCTCTTGCCGTCAGGTGCGGTTACCCACGAAAGGATACATCTCCTGATGACTCCCCACAACGTCCCATCGTTGCTAGCCGGTTCCAACCGCTGTACGGTCTTTCCCATGGGACGGACCCGCAGGGGCAATCTGGAGTCGTGGACCGCCGCCGAGCCGAACGCCCGCGGCTACTACGAGGCCAAGGTGTGGATGGGCCTCAAGGCCGACGGGTCACCCGACCGGCGGCACGTCCAGCGCAAGTCCCTGGCCGGGGTGCGCCGCGAGGTGCGCCGGCTTGAGCGGCTCCGCGACACCGGCCGCGCGGGCAGGCCCGGGAAGGCGCCGACCGTGCAGCAGATGCTCGAGCGGCACCTGACCGTCGTGCTCCCCCAGCGCGGCCGGGCCCCGCGGACCATCGCGGACTACTGGTCCAAGTGCCGTAACGACATCTTCCCCCGGTGGGGCGGCCAGCGGATCGACCGGCTCACCCCCGAGCACATCGAGGACGGCCTGGCCGCCATGCTCACAGCCGGGGCCGCGCCCGCCACCGTCCGCAAGGTGCTCGCCATCCTCTCCTCCGCCTACGAGGTGCAGGCAAAGCGCGCCGCCCGGTACGGCATGACCGGCGGCACGGCACTGGTCAATCCGTGCACGTTCGTCGAGCCGCCCGAACTCGGCGAGGCGAACCGGAAATCACTCACCCGCAGGCAGGCCAGGGCCGTGCTCGCCATCGCGCGGGAACGCGGCCAGTTCGCGCGGTGGGCAGCCGGCCTGTGCTGCGGGCTGCGGCAGGGCGAGGTGCTCGGCCTGCGCTGGCAGTTCCTTGACATCGACGTCCCCGAAGGCGAGCCGGGCGAGATGCGCGTGTGGGCGCAGCTACAGCGGCTCACCTGGGAGCACGGCTGCGGCGACCCGCACGACTGCGGGAAGAAGTACCACAAGACCCGGCCGTGCCCGGAGAACTGCTCGCGGCACGCCCGGGCCTGCCCGCCGCCGTGCCCGGACGACTGCACGGGCCACGCCCGGCACTGCCCGGAGGGCAAACTGCCCCGCGGCAGCATCCCGCTGTCCGGGGCGCTGGTGCTGCGCGAGGCGGTCAAGGAGAAGAAGCGCAAGACGATCCCGGTCCCCCCGGAGCTGTGCGCGTTCCTGCGCGAGCACCGCAGCGCCCAGTTCGAGGCGCGGATGCTCGCCGCCGGCGAGTGGACAGACCACGACCTCGTCTTCACCGCGTGGAACGGGGCCCCGGTCAGCCCGCGCCGCGACTGGCAGGACTGGGCGGAGATCCTCGAGGCCGCCGGAATCCCGCACAGCGGCGTCCACTCCGGCCGGCACACGACCGCGACGATCGCCGTCGACGAAGGGACGGCGATCACAGCGGTGCAGCAGCTGCTCGGCCACGCCAGCGTGAAGACCACGGAGGGTTATGACCATTCGTCGTCTCCCGGCGCCCGGCTCGCGGCGAAGGCGGTCGGGAAGGCCTTGTTCGGGGAGAGCGAGTGAACCCGCGAATTCCGGTTCTGTGCCCACGAATGGTCCCACCGGCACCGGGCAGAAGCGGCTGCAACCCGTCTGACCTGGGAGCCGCCTCCCGGAATCGAACCGGGGGCCTACGCATTACGAGTTCTTCTATGACCACTGCTAGCCGCTGCCCGCTGCTGCATACTGGCAGGTGGGGCTAGGTACATGCAGTCGCCGGCAGTGGCAGGGGCTTGCTGGAATTGTCCCCGGAACTGTCCCCACGACCCGCGCATGCGATATGCGTCGTTCGAACGGCGCGGCGGTCACGGCGCGTAGCGCTCGCCGTGACAGCCTTCTGATCCGTAGTCGTAGGCACCGGTGGACAGGACTGGACTCCAGTGCGGTAAAACCAGGTCACGGGCACC
>Ga0137387_10000714_pt1 | contig 15142 bp, 31 predicted proteins | sample SagtaG_3_FD_104909 | JGI IMG/M metagenome (GOLD analysis project Ga0137387, IMG submission 104909) | Vadose zone soil microbial communities from Angelo Coast Range Reserve, California, USA - Sage2_R_115_16 metaG | ecosystem: Environmental > Terrestrial > Soil > Vadose zone > Saprolite | place...
CCGACGCCATGGACGGGATCATCGAGGGACTCAGGGGCAGGCCGTGAGGACTGCCCGCACCCTCCCGATGCTCCGCGCCCTCGCGGACAACCCGGAGGGACTGCCAACGCCAGCGCTGCGCGCCCTATGCGGCGGCAGTCCCGAAGCCTGCTTCAGCCTGCTCCAGATACAGGAGCGATACGGGCGTGTTGTGCGAGCCGGCACTGACCGTTCCCGGTCGGGCCGGAAGGCGCACGTCTGGCGTATCACCAGCGAAGGGCGCCAGTTCATCAACGGCGCCGACCCTCCGATGACGGAGCTGTGCCTCTGGACGCTCCTGCTGCTCGGCGGTATCGCTAGCACTACTCAGGTCCGCATGGCCCTTAAAGATGACGGGATCGAACTCACCCCCGTCCAGGTCCGGACCTCGCTGTGGGGGCTCGCCTACAAGGAGCCGCCACTAGCCGAACTGGTGCAGCCGGGACGCGCCGGCCACGGGACTGCGGGAGTCTGGCAGCTCACCGAAGCCGGGAACGCATGGCTAGTCCAGGAACTCGGCGAGGATTCTGATGAGTCCGGGACATCAGCCCGGTTGCGGTCAGGTCTTACCTTCTGACAGCTACGGGCCGGTAACTTGACGGCATCACCTGCGGATACGTGGCGCGCTCGAAGGGATTCGAACCCCCAACCTTCTGATCCGTAGTCCTGGGCGCAGATGGACAGGAACCGACTCCGCCGCCCCTGACCGGGAGATATGCCCGTCCTGGCGGTTCCGGTCGCTTCAGGTCCGTGGCGGCGGTTGCGGTCAGCGTTGCGGTCAGGCGGCAGCCGCGAGGACGTCGAGCAGCTGGGCGCCGACGTGCTCGGTGTAGGCGGGCGGGATCGCATTCCTGAGGCCGTCTTTGGTCATCCAGCTGATACCCATGGCCTCTTTGGAGAGACGGTAATACTCGTAGCCGTCAACGCGTCCGTAATACCAGGAACCTGACGGGATGCCGTTGCCGGTGACTGTGACGGGGCGCTCGGGATGATGGCAGGGCGATCTCATCTTGAAGGCATGCCAGGACGTTTCGAACCATCGCTCGCGCGCCAGGAGCGGCAAGCCGAACATGCAGCCGCAGAGTCGGAGGTCGGCCCGCATCGGCGCACCGGGGACGTTCTCGATCACCCACGGGGCAGCGACCGACGAGAGGCGTTCCCGTGCGGCGCCGAGCATCCAGCCTGTGCCGTCCTTGGCTGCGAAGGTGCGCACGTGGTCATGGCATGGCGGGCTGGCATGTATCGCGTCGAAGCCGTCAAGCGGGAACGTCATCGCGTCGGCCTGGACGAAGGTGAACGGGTAGCGCGGCTGAGGCTTGATGTCCACGCCCGTCACGTCGAACCCGGCCCGGTGGTAGCCGACGGCCGCGCCGCCCTGGCCGCAGAAAAGGTCAAGCAGCCTAGGCACGCCGTCCCCTCCTCATCTTTGCCTCGCCTTCCCGCTGCCTCTTGCGCGCCTTCCCGCCCGTCGCGTGATCCATCTGCGCCGGGGGCGTCCCGCCGACCACCTTGCGCCGCCGCTTCCCCCGGCCCCGGCGGCCCCGCTCCGCCGGCGGCAGCGACATGTCCGCCAGCTCGCGCCGGTTCCGCTTCCCGAAGCTCTTCCTGGACACCCGCGTCACCGCCCCGCCGTCCTGGCCGCATGCGCACGCCAGTCGGCCGCCCACTGGAAATCCAGGCCGGCCAGCCGCGCGCACTCCTCGTCCTCGGGGCGGTCGCCGACCATCAGGCCCATGTACGGCGGATAGAACTCACCGTGCTGCCGCGCGACCTCAAGAGCGCTCTCGATGAGCAGGCCAGGTGACGGCTTGCGGCACCAGCAGCGGGCCATCTCGGGATGCCCGGCCTGCGGGTGGTGAACGCAGAACGCGATCTTGTCGAACAGGCCCCTGGTATCGATGTAGGTCTTGCGCATCGCCGCCTCTACCTGCGCATAGGAGACGATGCCGAGCGCGACGCCGCCCTGGTTGCTGACGCCGATGATCCGGCCGCCGTCAGCCTTCCAGCGGCGCATCATCTCGACGGCATCGGGGAACACCACGACGTCCTCCGGGCCGTTGACGAACCGGCCGAGCGCGTCATCTTTGCCCTGGCGCACGGTGCCGTCCAGGTCGAGGTACAGGACCGGGACGGCCTTTTCCGGGACTGATGGCGCGCTCATGACACCTCCAGGTCGAACAGGACATCGGATATCGCCCCGGTGACGCCGACCAGGGTGCACTGCCGGCACAGCGGGTCGCCGTCCCGGGCCTCCACCGGCACCCACAGCTCGTCAGCGCCCATCAGCAGGCCGCACACGGTGCGCCCGGTGGTCGGCTCACCCTCACCGTCGGTGCCGGGCTTGCCGTCCGGGTCAGGGCGGTGCAGGGAGGTCAGGGCGTACCGGGCCGGGGCCACGTACGCGGCGTCAGGCATCCCCGCCTCCGCGGACCTGCGCCTGCGCTTCCCGGTACTCCGCCAGGCTCCGCACCCGCCGCCGCCCCGACGCGACCGCCCGCACGTCGATGACCGTCGGCGTGACCGCCTCGAGCGGCCGGTCCCACGACGGGCAGCCGCCGCAGTAGCAGCGCAGCGGCGCGCAGTACCGGGCCGCGCCAGGCTCCGGCCTCCCGGCGAACACGGCGGGCGTGTGCGCCGGGCACCGCCACCCGCACGCGAACAGGCGGACGCCGGCTGTCTGCCCGCAGCCGCAAGTACGGTCGGGGGCCTGGCACGTCACGCCGGTCATGGCGTGGCCGTCCGGGCGGCGTCCAGGGCCAGCCACGCGACCCCGGCGGCGATGACAGCGAGCGCGGCGAGCGCCACCAGCACCGCCGTGACCCGGGCGCTCACGCGGCCCCGCCGCCCTCGAGCAGCTCCCGCGCCGTCGCCGCGCCCCGCTCGTACGCTCCCGGTGTGTACTCCCGTGCCATCGGGCTGGCCGCGGCGCGCTTGAGGTCCCACGGGGACCCGTCCGGGGAGCGCATCAGGCGGACGGTCTCGGCGAGGGTCCGGTCCCGCGTCCGCCCGGCCTGCCGGGCGGTGAGGACGTCGCGGTCCCAGGCGGGGCGCATGGCGGCGAGCTCGTCCGGGGCGGCCTGGATGTCCGGGGCGGCCTGGATGTCCGGCACGGTCTCGGTCTCGGTCGCCTTCATGCCGTCCTCCGCTTCCAGCGCGGCGGCGGGTCATCCTGCCGCCGCGCCCACTTGTCGCGCCACGCGGTGTTCCGCCGGTCGCAGAAATTCGCCAGCCGGTCCCGCAGCGAGCCGTCCGGGACTTCGCGCCAGATCTCGCCCGTCCGCCAGTCGATTGCGGACAGCCATGTCTCAGCCCGCTCCCACGGCCCCTCGTACAGGGCGGCGATCAGCGTGCGGCTTGTTGCGAGCCTGCGATCATCGGTCATTTTCACAGCGGGCAGTCCTTCGCCTGGTGGCCCCGGTTGGCGCACCGGCTGCACAGCGGGGCGCGCTTGCCGACCCGGCCCGGCCTGCGGACCGGGTCGCGACCGGCGATGGCCAGGTGTTTCTGGTAGATGACGGCGGCGTCGGAGGCTACGAAGCCGGTGCAGGGCCCGCCGAGGGCGGCGAACAGGGCCAGGTCGCCCTCATCGGTCCCGGCGGCGTACTGGTGGGCACGCTCGGGCTGGCCGCACCGTCCGCAGCCGGTGATGGCCTGCTGTCTCGCGGCGTCCATCACGGGTCAGTCCCTCCTGGTGGCGTCGGCAGTAGCTTCAGCCACGCTGCGCGAGTTCAAGGGGGACGGCGCGCTGCTTGCACGCGCGCCCCCCTTCCTTCCCGTAAGGGAAGGGGATAGGGGCAGGTCTCCTGGACCGTCTCTAGGCGCGTCATCAGACCGCCTACTAGACGGTCTAGAGACGCGTCTCTGCTTTGAGCTGCCGTTATGCTGCTTTTCCAGCCATCGTTGCTGGCGTTCTGACTTGGCTTTCCGTGCAGCCAGTACTTTGTCCCGCGACCAGTTATCCACAAGGTAGCGGGGCATGTGGAAACCACCCGGGACGGTCTCCCAGAGGCCGACATCGAGCAGCTTTCCCGTCCACTCGGGTGAGCCCCACTGGGCGGCAACCTCCGACGGCACGAAGCCGTCCAAGAGCTGCCGCGCCACGTAGTCACCGCACCGCGCGTAGAGCCCGAATGCTGCCGTGCCTGCCCGGATGACCGCCGGGTCGTCATAAAGCGAATCGTCCATCTGGAACCTCGGCACTCACGCGGTCCCGTCTCATTGGTAGGCGGATATGTTTTAGTGCGGCAGCGGGAACCTCTCAGGCTTCTCGCCGCCCGGCCGGAAGGTGAGAAGCCCGATCTTCACGCCGTCGCGGTAGGCGTTCCAGGCCTTGATCATGATCGCGGTCAGGTAGCGTTCCGAGCGCTGGCCGCGGACGGACCTGCTGTTCTCGACGGCGCGCCGCAGTTCATAGACCGGATCTCCTTTCTTCAGGTTCTGGCCGTCTCCCAGGCGCGCGAAGAAGCTCTCCACGTCACCGGAGACGTCTTCGCCATCGAGCATGCTGAACAGCCACCAGCCGAAGCCGACGATCGATGCGGGCATCCCGCAGTGCACGGCGACGTTCTGGGCCGGCTGCGCGAGGTCCCGGAGCCATGGATATTTTTCGAGGACCTGCAGCATCTGTGCGTTGGTCGGGCCGTAAACGCCGGTGCCCTGCACCCACCGCTTGCCGTCATCCCACATGCCCACACGGCGGGTGATCGCGGCCAGGACGAGGGGCACGTGCTCGCCGCGCAGTTTGAGCACGTCGGAGAACTTGCGCTTGGCGCCCCCGTCGACGGTCTCCTGCGTCTCGTTCGGCAGTCCGCGGACTACCAGCACAGGAAGCGTCACGCCGGATTCCGCTATGGCGGCTAGACGATGCTGGCCGTCGAGGAGCGTGCCGTCCTCGGCGGACTTGACGGACTCGCCGTTCCACTGCCAGTTCCCGGCTTCCATGTCGGCCGCGTAGGCGAGCACGACACGCTGGCGCAGGTTCCGGTTATGGGTGTTGCTCAGCAGCCACTCCCTGGCGATTTCGGGGGTGACGCTAGTCACGCCCCATGCATCGTCGAGTTCGGAGATGTCGTTCATGTGGATTACTCTCTTTCTGGGTTGTCGAGTCGGCTGAGCAGGTCCTGGCAGACCTCAGCCGCGTACTCCAGGTGTCCGCGCAACTGCGCGGACACCTGTTTTCTGTAGATGGGGAAGCGGTCATCGGCGAAGATGCGCTCGATGCGCTCGATGCGCTCGATGTCACCGCGCAGGCACCAGCCGGAATCTTTGGCAAAGTCTGGTAGTGGCCGCCGTGAGCGAGCAACGGGGCGAGTAGGCGCCCCGTCCCTCCGGTGGCGGCCCGCATTCGTGCGGCAGTTAGGCGAGCAATACACCTTTGGACGACCACCACGGTGTCCCTTGGGGGGGACTTCAGCACCGCACTGCGGGCAGGGGTTTTTAACCGTGTCAACCCTCACCGTCTCGTTCACTTGTCCGGCCTCATGCGGCGTCGTCACCTTCCGGCGGCGGCCTGCGGATCATGCCGGGCCCGGGCTGCGCGGCTGCCCGCTTGAATCGCGCCCGCCGCCTGCCGTAGTTCCGGCCGGACCGGGCCGTCTTCCATCGCTTGCGGAACTGAGCGCCGCTGGTGCCGGCGGGGGGCGCGTCGTCCGCATCAAGCGCGCCTCCCGCCGGGTCCTGGGTCCCCTCCGTCCCGGGGAGCGGTCCGGATGGGTGTGACGGAGGGGACGAGGGGGTGCCGGGCTCCGCCGGGGGCGTCACGGCGGAGCCCGGGTGCGCGGCGGCCGGGGCCTGGCCGGCGGCCGCGCGCTGGGCCCCCTTCCCCGGCCGGGGAGATGGGGGTCTCGCCGGAGAAGGGGACGTCTGGGCGGGCACCCCGCCGCAGGGTGACGGGGTGCCCGCGTCCGGGCCCGCCGCCGTCATGGCTGCCGCCCCCGCCGTGCCGCGCCGGGCCACGCGGGCTCGCCCGGGCCGTAGCGGCACAGCAGCTCGTTCCACGCCACGGTTTCCCCCCAGGTCAGCGGGGCGCCATCCTCGGGCAGCCCGGGCGGGGTGCTGGTCCGCTGCGGCAGCGGGTGCGGGCGCCGGTTCCGCAGGATGCGGGCGGCGAGGATGACGCTGGTGCCCGCGCAGGCACCGGCGATGAACGCTCGCGCGGCGGTCATTCCCGGCCCTCCCCGTCCTCGCTGCCATCCTCGTGTCCCTGTTCCGCTCGCCGCGCCCGGCCCTCCGCGACGTCGCGGTCGAAGTCCGCGAGCAGCCGCTCAAGCCGGCTCGGCCTCCGCCTCTTCAGCGCGCGGTCGACCCAGCCGAGGCCGGTGCAGGTGACGGCCAGCAGGACGAGGGCGACGGCGACGACGGCCCAGAAGGCCGGGTCCGGGGTCACGAGGGCCGTCCCTGGCTGTAGGCGGGCTCGGGGGCCTGCTGCCGCCAGCCGCGCCAGATGGTGACCAGCTCGAGCGCCTCGGCCAGGGTCAGCAGCTCCCCGTCGGCGGGCGCCCGGCGGTGCAGCAGGCAGCGGACCCTGAAGCGCGCCCGGCAGATCAGCTCAGCCATTTCCGTCCTCCGCGAGGGTGTGCATGAGGGTGGCGTGCGTCTTCAGGTGGCCCAGCCGCTCGGCGTTGGCGTCGGCGTAGGTGGCATGCTCGCCGCCCGTCCAGCCGCAGCCGGGGCGGCAGCAGCGGGCGCGGAACAGCTTGTCCACCACGGCGTCACGGGCCCGCACTGGCTCAGCCATCACGGCCGCCCGTCTCTGCCGGACGCAGGTTGTACGTCTGGTAGTCATCGCAGTAACCAGGACAGCCACAGCCGCCACAAGCGAAACAGTGCTGGTGGTAGCACTGAAAAAACCCCTGGTAGTCGTAGCAATCGTCGTCGTGGTAGTGGTCGCACGGTTCCCAGTCGTCCGCCTGGCCGACGCCGTCCGCCGTCTCAGCCATCGGTGGCCTCGCCGATGGCTGCCTTCGGGAAGCGGGCGATGATGGCACGGCCGATCCGGCCCGCGCGGGTCTCGTCCATCGTCCCGGCGCCCTTGAGCCGGCCGAGCTCGGCGATCGCGTCGCGGGCGTCGTCGTCGCCGGTGAGCCCCTGGACGTGGTCCCGCCAGTCGTCGTCCTCGGCCAGGTGCAGCAGGAGCCGTTCGGATGCTTCCTTGCGGCGCTCGGCTACGCGGGCGGTGATGAGGTTCTGGATGTGGGTGGCTTCGCCGGGGGTGGCGCGGCCGTCGATGACGGCGGCGGCGGAGTCGCGCCAGAGCTTCTGCCCTTCGGCTTCGGTCTTGAAGCTGGCGGCCTGCTGGAGCGCGAGGTCGGCCCACCGCTGGCCGTTCTCCGGCGTGCCGCCGGCCGGGCCGGGCTCCGGCCGGACATACCACTGGTCGTCTTCTGGCGTGCCGCCGGAACGATCGGCCAGCTGCTGCGGCGGGTCCTCCACGACGACGCCGTCCTCGTCCACGTCCGCGCCGAGTTCCTCCGGCGTGTAGTGCAGCCCGAACAGCACCTCCTCGCATGAGTCGCGGGCGCACTGGGTGATGACGCGGGACTTCAGCATCGCCGCCGGGTACTGCTTCCATACGCCCTTGCTGAGCAGGCCGGCTACTTCGGCGCTGGGGTTGTCACCCGGCTCCTTGCGGAGCGTCCAGGTGACGCGGAAGATGTGTTTGGCGTCGTCGCTGCGGGTTATCTCGCAGGTGGCGCTCTTGTCGTCACCCCAGACGCGGAGCCTGTGCCCGGCCTGCCGGACGAGCCCGGAGATGAGCCCGGCGCTGGCGGTCGGCTTGCCGTCGATGACGTGGACGCCGGTCATGGCAGCCATCGGCGAGAGGCCGAGCATCTCCCCGTATTCCATGGCCCACAGGACGTTGGCGGGGTTCTTCCGGTACGAGGCGGGCAGGAGCCCGGAGTTGGCCAGTTCCCGGGCGTATGCGAGTTTCGCGGGTATCGCTGACGCCTGCGAGCGGATGGCGATGGCGGTTCCGGCCCTGTGTGCGGCGGTCGCCTCTGCCTCTGTCGTGGTCACCGGAACTGCTCCCCTGTCTGCGCGAAGGCGCAGTCGTGCTTGCTGATGAATTCCTGCAGGTCTTGCGGGGTGCCGCAGAAGTCGAAGTACAGGCCGCAGTCGCCGGGGCAGCGGATCACGCCCTCGACGTGCCATCCGGTCCCGGTCACCGGCCATCCGGCGGCGCTCACCGGGCGGCCTCCTGTATCGCCTTGTCGCAGGCCCTGATGGCCAGCAGGTGCGTCCTGCGGGCCGCGGCGACCTGCTCCCGCCACTCCCGGACGTGCTCGCAGTGCGGGAAGGCGCGGGCGATTGCGTTGTACGCCTGCCAGGCCGCCTGCCGGGCGCTCTCAAGCTCCTCAAGGGCGTTCACTGCGTCACCCCGATCGCGCTGTTCCACCCGGCGGCGAGGCTGCTGTCCTGCGGCAGCGTGAGGGTGACGCCGGCAAGCGCTGTCGCGGCGGCCAGCGCGAGCGTGGCGTGCACCTGGGCGGCGGCCAGGAGCGCCATGTCCCACCGGCTTTCTTCATCCGGCGGATTGGCATCGGCCAGCAGCACCTCGGCCTCGCGATAATGTTCCGGCCCGGTCATGAGAACCTCGCGGGGGTCGGGTGGATCCATCCGGTGCCGGGGACGTGCCGCCAGTCCATGGGGCAGCGCAGCGTCTCCGCGAGCGTGGCCACTACCGTCTGCGTGCACGCGCACCTGGCGGGCTCGCCCGGCCAGGGCATCTGCGGCGGCTCCCAGGCCATGTCGGCCAGCTCCCGGTACCACTCCCACCCGGGGCAGGTGTCCGGCATGATCTCGGCGGTCATCACGCGCCTCCCCTGCCGCTCGCGGTCCGGACGGCGGTGACGATCTGCTCGGCCAGCGACCGGAGCTGGCCGTCGTCCGGCATGACCGAGTGCCCCTCGTAGTCGAACCGGAAGATCGGCCACCGCTGCGGGCCGAATCCGAGTGCGCCGGCGTCGATCTTCGGCGCGAGCACGTCCAGGACCGCCTCGACCTGCCGGCCGGCGTCGTGCCCGGCCATCACGCGCCTGCCTCCTCATGCCAGGCCGCGGCCGGGTCGTCAGGGTCGAGCCAGGGCACGCCGGCGGCCCAGCCGCCGTCCCAGCCGCCGGCCGGCTCCCACGGCCGGTCGGACTGCCGGGTCAGCCAGTCGGGGCGGGGGCCGAGCAGGTGCGCCGAGCCTTCCCGGCCGGCCCGCGCGATGACCGACCGCCCGTCGAGTTTCTCGCCGCTCTCCCGGATCTGCCCGGCGTCGTCGATCCGGTACCCCATGTCCTCGGATTCGAGGTAGGCGACTTTGAGGTCGAGGAACTGGCGGGCGCGGCGGGCCCGGTCGTCCATGGGGACGCCGGGACCCTCGGTGTTGACAGTCATCGCCCAGCCGTGCCCGGCTGCGGAGTGGGTGCGCGGCGGCTCCTCGCGTGCGGGTGCCGGGTGCCATGCGGTCTCGGCCCCGATGCCGGTGAAGTGCCCGTGCGGGTACGCCTGCCCGGCGCCGGACGCGCCGCTGAACGTGGTGCCGTCCCAGGCGCGCGGCGCGCCGGTCCTGATGATCTCGGTGGGGGCCTCGGTGTCGCGGTAGTCGCCGCGGATGGCGGGGGCGGGGCGCAGGAGCCGGGATTCCCCGGGCTTCCGCGCCGCGGCCCTGCGGGGGCGGCGCCAGCGGGCGCTCACTGCGTGCTCCTTTCGCAGTAGCCCTCAGGGCAGTGCTCGCATTCCATTCCGGTGTGAGGATGGCCGCACATGCCGCACGGCCCCGGATTCTCGCTGCCGGGCTCTTCCGGCTCGGCGGGCAGCCGGACCCACTCGGTCACCTCGGTGAACGTGCGGCCGGTGACGCGCCTCTCGGCCACCTCGTCGGCCCACGCCTTGATGATGAGTTCCAGGCCGGATGGCAGGACGGCGCGGAGGTTGAAGTAGATGACGGTCCCGCCGGCGTCGGCCTCGGTCCCCGGGGCGAACGTCACGCCGAGCGCGTCGCCGAGCGCGGCCTCGGCTGCCGCGAGGCACTGCCGGGCGCGCGGGCCGTGGGACCTGAACAGGTGGAAGATGGCCGTCTTCGCGCTGATGTACGGGAGCGGCAGGCCGGGGTGCGCCTCGACGGCGCCGAGCACCGCGCGCACGTCGCGGAGCCATGCGGCGCGGGGGTCCTGCTCTGTGGTCACTTGCGGGTAGTCCCTTCACTCGTTCGGTTATGCTGGCTGTCAGCGGTTAGTCCCGCTTCGCGTCCCCGCCAGGTACCGGCGGGGACGCATTTTCGTGCTAGGCGGCGTCACTTCCCGTGCCGCCGCCGAACAGCTTCGGGTAGTGCTTGAGGTCACGCTCTAGCTGCAGGTCGTAAACAGCCTTCCGCCAGCCGTCTCTCAGGGCCTGCTTGACGAATTTCCAGACGTATCCGCCGCCGGCGGCGGGCGGCGGATAGAGGACGTTCTCGTTGTCGCTGATGGCGTCGATGATGAGGGCGACGTGGTCGAGGCTTACCGGGCGCCAGCTCCAGCCGGGAGAAGCCCAGTCCAGCCGCAGGTCGTCTGGATCCTTACGGCCGGGGACGAGCCGGTACCAGATGCCGTCGACCTTGAATGTGTCGCCGGCCTTGAACCGCCTTTGAGGTGAGCCGCTCACGCCTGGTTTCCCCAGACTTCCCATTTGCGCAGGCACCGGGAGCATTGGCAGGTGCCGGGCGGCTGGTTCGCGGCGTCGCAGCGGGCGAACATCTCCAGGTAGGGGCCGGGGCTGGCCTTGGCTACGAGGTCGTAGAACGCCGCCGGCTTCGATGAGTGCTTCCCGCGCGGGACGGTGAAGTAGTTCATCAGCCCCATGTCCCGCGTCCGCATGTCGCCCTTGACGCCGAACAGCACGAGCTCGGTTGAGACGCGGAAGTAGTTGCCCATGCCCATCTGCGGCTTGACCCAGACCAGGTAGGTCTTGTAGGTGAAGCCCCACGCGGCCATCACGGCGAACGCGTCGGGCAGGTGGCCGGCCGTGGACCAGAGGTAGAGGTGGGCGCGGTCCGCCGCTTTTGGGCGCACCACCTCCCTGGCGAGGTTCGTGCCGTCCGGCAGGGATTCCTCGCCGCAGAGCTGGGCGATGGACAGCGTGTCGTAGTGGTCCTGCGCCGCCGCGCGGGTCGAGGTGTTGCCGTACCGCCAGGGCGGGTCGGCCACGATGGTGGCGAAGGTGCCGAGGGCGGCCCTCGGCGGCTGCGCTGGCGGCGGGCCGGGCCGGGACTGCCTCGCGATCTTGACGAGCGCCTTGGTCGGCAGCTCCCTGCCGCGCCCGGTCGCCTCGGTGAAGTGCTCCTCTAGCTCTGCCTCGGTGAAAGCGTCCCGTATCTGCCGGCATTCGGCCAGGCGCTGGCGAGGTAGCGGGATAGGAGCAGGAGAAGTGTCCGCCGCGCGGACACTTACTGGCCGTCCCGCTTCTTGCGTGCGTATCTCCCCCTTGGCCTGCCCCTCGTCCACGATGTCGGCCAGCTTCCGCATGGCCTTGGCCTTGATGACCAGCGCGTGATTGACCGAGGCGGTGCCGAGGTCGATACGGCGGGCCAGGTCGGCGGCGAAGTCGGCCAGGGCCATCACGCCGGCGGCGTCCTCGGCGGTCTTGACCGCCGCGAGCATCCGCTCGGCCTGGGTGAGCTGGGCAAGGGTCGCGCTGGTCATGCCGCTGCGCCGTCCCGGTCGCCGTCGTCTTCCCAGTCGCTTATGTCGATGGTCCGCACGCCCAGGCCGCGGGCGATGTCCTTGAGGAGCCTGATCCCGGTGGGCCGGCTGGTGGCGACGGTGTTCCAGATGGTCTGGCGCGGGACGCCGATCATGCGGCCGAATTCGGTCACCTGGTAGCCGCGTTCCCAGATGAGCTGGCGGATCTTCTTGCCGTCCGGTCTGGCGGTCGGGGTGCGTCCCATGCGGACGACAGTAGGAGACAGCGGAACCGTTGTCAACCGCTGGAGTACCCCAGTGTGAGACGCATCCGCCGTCCGGAGCAATGCGCCAAGTCAACCGGGAGTCAACCAGAGCCGTGTTATGCTGCTGACCTCGCCGTCTGCCGGCGCCTGCCGGTACCTAGCGGGTTACCTGCGGGTACTTGACGGCATCCATTCGCGCGGTCACAGTCAGGTCACGGGGCGGGATAAACCCCCAGAGTTCCAGGGAGCAGCGGTGGCAGCTGAATCCGGTAATAGCCGGTCCGTGATCCGGCCGGAGGAAAGCGCGCGGGAACTTGCGGCCGAGCTTCTCGGGCGGCGGCGGTCTGATCTCGGCTACGGGGGCAGGCGGCGGAAGGCCTTTGCCCGGGACCGCGGCATCAACGACCGGCTCCTCACCGATATCGAGAATCCGCAGCAGGGCAGGAACTACCTGATATCGAGCGTCCAGGACATCGCCCGGGTCTACGAGGTGACCTATGAGTCACTGGTGGCGGTCCTGAGGGGTAAGGCGGACGAGCTCGCCCCGGCCGCCCCTCCGCGTCCCGCGCCGCCGTCGGGCGCGGGCTGGCTGCCGCCGCTCCCCGGCGCCGCCATCGCCGCGGCCCGCCCCTACGCCGACCTGATCTCCGACCGGCTGCTCGAGCTGGCCCTGGACGGCGTCGCGGCCCCGTCCGGCGCGCAGGTGTTCGGGCCGGGCAGCCGGGACGCCGGCACCTGGGATGCCATCTCCGAGCGGTGGCCGCTGCGGGCGTGCGTGTGGCTGATGGCGGACCTGCAGGCCAGGGAGTCCGGCGCGGCCCGGGAGGCGGAGGGAAACGCCGGCTTAACCCTGGCTTAATTCGCGGTAAATGTCCGGATCTGGGTAACTATCCGGTAACTACCGGTTGGTAACGGAACGGTAACCCTTGCACCCGGCGCCTATCGTGGGGTAAGAATCGTTCCCTGTGATGCGATGGCAGAGCCCGGGCTGGGGGGCCTGGTCCCGCCGGGCCTGATGGGTGGGAGGCACGGCCATGGCCGGAACGGCGGCGGAACCCGGACCGAGACGGGCCGACCTGCGGGACGAGGTCGCGACAGCGGTCACCGTCCTGCGTGACCTCACCGCGCAGGTCACCCGGATCGCGTGGGAAGAGGAGATCGCCGGGCAGCGCGCGGCCCGGGAGGAGTTCGACCGGGGGTTCGCCGCGGGCCTGGCCGCGCGCCGCGTCCCGCGGCACCGCACCGGGCCGCGGCCCCGCTGGCTCCGCGCCGTCGGCTAGGCCGCCGCGAGGCCGTGTTGCCGCCGCTCACCTTACCGGCTGTTCTGCCACGGGGTCAGCGCCCGGACAATGGCGATGAACAGCCGGTCCTTCAGCTGCTGCTCAGCAGGTAGCTCGCCGAACGGCAGCAGGGTCGGATGCGTCTTCCGCCCGAAGTCCTTCACCTCGCCGTAGGTCCACCCGTCCGCGCGCATCCGGATTACCCACAGCTCGTGTGACTGCTCGGCGGTCAGGTCCGGGTTCCGCATGACTTCCTGCACCCCGGCTGTTGCTTCTCTCGCCTGGTAGTCCGGGGCTTCGTCCCATGGCGGCGATGGCACCGGGTCACCCTGGACGATCTGCAGTTCCCTGTTCGCGGCGTGGACCACCCGCGCGATGTCCTCCGCGGTGACGTCGCCGCCGCCGAGGTTGCGGCGCCGCAGCTGGGCCCGCAGCGACGTCATGTCCCACCGGAAATGACCGCCAGCGGTGCGCTCGGCGGGCGTCACGATCCCGGCCGCAGCCCACCGGGTCAGCGTGGCTGAGCTGACGCTGAGCGCACGGGCGGCCTCGCCCGTCGTGATGTAGCGGCTCATAACCACGGCACTCTACCCTCTGTGCAACGTTTAAGCCGAACCGGCATGTTTGCAATGTTCGGCGCGGTAGGCTCTTGCATCGTTTGATGCGTAGCGATAATAATCGTTGCATGCCCGTAGGGCTGAGACGCACAGGAAGGGGCGAGACATGCCGGAATCGTCAGCGCCAGGCACATTGTCCCCCGCCCCGCAAAACGAAAGCGCGCCCGGTGCTGATACACCGAGCGCGCTCACCTTGACCGTTGCCCCGTTCCGCCAGGAAAGGACCACGACACATGCCCACCGTAACACCGGCCCCCGACAGCAACCCCGGCCGCTCCCCGGCGCGTCCCGGCCCCATGCCCGGGCCGCACCCGAGCACGTACCTGTCCCCGGAGGACCGCCGGTGGCTCGCCGACCTGGAGTATCACGCCGCCCTGCGCGGGCTGCCGCCCCGGTGACCGCTCCCGCGGGAGCGGCCGCTTCCCCTCCGCTCCCGCGCGAGGTGACCCCGTGAGCCTTCCCGCCCGCCGAGACCCGGCCGTGCTCGAGGGCCAGGTGACCGGTGAGCCCGCGCGGACCGTGCCGCGGCAGGCCGCCCGCGTCATCGCCACGGCAGTCCGGCACGACCGCGCCCGGGCGGCCGGCCGGAACGCCGCCTACATCGGCATCGGCGCGGCGGTCATCACCCGGCGGCTGTGGGAATCCCGCAGTATCGCGCGCTACGAGCGGTCGATCCGCTCGGCGGAGGCCGCCGGGGACCACGAGGCCGCCCTGGCGTGGGACGCGCAGCGGGTCAAGTTCATCAAGGACCGGCATACGCGCCGCGCGGACCTGGTCGAGCTGCCGCTGAAGGTGTTCAAGGCGCTCCCGGGTATCGCGGCCGGGTTCCTCGGGATCCTCATCGTGATCGGCGTGCTGATGGCCATCGGCAGCCGGAACATGAAAGAAGCCGGGGCGCCCGTCAGGGCCGTCGCGCAGTTCGTGGCATGGGCCACAATTGCGTTCAGCGTGGCGTGGGGCCCGTTCCTGCTGGCGGCGCCGTGGATCGTGCTGCTGGTGCTGTACCTGGCCGGCCGGTCCTACGCGAACGCGTCGCTGACGGCCTGGTCGGTGGCGGGCAAGGATGACGAGCAGGACCCGGGGATCGTGATCACGGCCGACACGATCGTCCTGGCCTTGCAGCACCTGCCGAACCCGGCGCTGAAGGCGGCGTTCAAGAACGACTGGCGGCCGGTTTTCCACACGCTGCCGGTGCGGGACGGCCGCGGCTACTCGGCGGTGTTCAGCCTGCCGCTGGGCGTCACCGCCGGGCAGGTCGCCGACCAGCGGCCGGTGCTGGCCCGCAACGTGCACCGCGCCGAGGTCGAGGTGTGGCC